>Ga0307373_10003308_pt1 | contig 28131 bp, 30 predicted proteins | sample OX2MG_FD_202534 | JGI IMG/M metagenome (GOLD analysis project Ga0307373, IMG submission 202534) | Soil microbial communities from Risofladan, Vaasa, Finland - OX-2 | ecosystem: Environmental > Terrestrial > Soil > Coastal area > Acid sulfate soil | place: Finland: Risofladan, Vaasa | collected... | reverse complement strand
CGTGGCCGACCGGCTCGCTGGCGTGGAGCATGGCCGGCCAGTTCATCTCGACTAGGGTGAGCAGCGCCGCGCGCAACCCCCCCTCGAAGGCCAGCTCGAAGCCCTGGGCATCCGCGTTGATCTCCCCCACCCCTTTCAGGCCCATAGCCTGGCAGCGGGCCAGCTCCCGGTCCCATCCGGGAAAGCCGGGGTTGATCATGGCCAGCCCCACCAGCCGGCCCGCCGAGGCCCTCGCCTCCGCCGCCACGTAGTCGTTGACCTCGGCCAGCAGCCCCGGGTCGGCAAAGGGCCAACCGAAGATGACCGCCCGCTCCAACCCCGCCTGGTCGAGGGCCTGGATGACCTGGTCGCCGTCGGCGAAGCGGGCGCCGTCGGCATGGCAAGCGGCGAACCAGGGGTCCTTCCAGCTGGGAGCGGGCGGCTGGCGCAGTCCCGGCGGGAGCAGATGGCAGTGAACGTCGGTCAGTCGAGCCAAAGTCCCCTCGCGAACAGCGAGGCCCCGTAGGCCATGGAGAGGCCTCCGGCCACCAGCAGCACCCAGCGGATCCAGTGCCGGCGCTGGGTGACGGCCACCAGTACGAACAGAATCGGGAACAGGGCGAATTCGTAGCGAGGCACGCTGCGCCAGAAGGCCAGGGAGACCGCCGCTAGCCAGCTGAGGGTCATGAACACTGAATACATGGGCCGAAGCCGGCGCGCCGCGATGACCAATATGGGGATCCCCAGGACGCCCGCCGCCACCTCCGGCACGAAGGCGGAGCGCAGCACCGGGTTGTTGCTGAGAGCGGCCGGCGCGGTCCCGGTGAGCCCCACCCAGGGCCAGGCCAGCCTGACCCCGAAGTGGATGCCCTCAGCTCGGGTGTAGGCGAGGAAGCTGCCGGTCCGGAGCTGAGCGAAGGCAGCGAACCCGATCGCCCCAAGGGGGATAACCAGGGCCCCCAGGGCCGCCCTTGGTATCCGTCGCCAGTGCCAGTTGGACTGCTGCAGCGCCTCTACCAGCACCGCCAGGAGCAGGAAAACGCCAGTGACCCTGGTCGCCGACGCCAGCGCCCCCAGCAGGCCCGCCAGCAGGAAGTGGCCGCGGCGGGCGCTGAGCAACGTCGCCGCCACCAGGGAATAGAAGAGCGCCTCGGTGTAGGCGGCGAAGAAGAAGAAGCCGAACGGGGAAAGCAGGAGCAGCCAGGGCACCCAGGCGCTGTCGGCGGCGCCCACCTCGATCGCGGCCAGCCGCTGCAGCAGATAGGCCAGGACTGCGGTGGCGAGCAGGCTGATCAGCAGCCCCGCGGTCAGGGCACCCAGGCCCAGATGCACCAGCGCCATCATCAGGGCCGGGAAGAGCGGGAAGTAGGCCCATTCCGACCCGTCGCTGACCGGGTAGCCATGCCGAGCGATCAGCAGATACCAGCGGGTATCCCAACCCGAGAGCGCCTCGTGCCAGGCCCCCAGGTTGAAGAAGCCCAGCAGCACCAAAGTGATGGCGATGGCGGCCAGCACCAGGACCAGGTGGGCGCCCACCGGCCAGGCCCAGCCCCAGCGGGGGACCCGGGGCGGCCCCGGCTCTACTGCTTGGGAGGCCACAGGCTACGGACGTTGAAGATCAGATAGCTCCTGGTGCGCACGACCACGGGCAAATGCTGGGCCGCAAACCAGCCCAGATTGGTGGGGATTCCGTTGTAGTCACCGGGCTCGAACTCTATGTATGACACATCGTAGGCGCGCAGCAATCGTCCCACCGAACAACTGCCCTGCTCGGGACAGCCGGCATAGATGGTCTTGACCGCCTCCACCCGGCTCCGGAGCGGTTGGCCATAGCTCCACAGCCAGCCGTCGTAGGCCAGCATCGCGGCTCGGCCGGCCAGGGTGGTCACGGGATCGTTCGGCTGTCCCTCGGTCAGGAAGATGGCGTTGGCGGGCGTGCGCGCCCGCACCGCTCTGGCTACGCGCTCCGCCTCGGCGCTGGCCCAGCCAATCGTGGTGGAGGAGGGCTGGGATTGGGCCAGCGAGCTCTGACCGATCAGTGCCATATCCAGGCTGAGCACTCCGCTGGCGATCAGCGAGAGGATCCCGGCACCGGCCAGGACCCGCCACCAGAGCCTCCCGCTCAGAGCGCAGAGCAGCCAGGCCACCGGGATCGCCGCCCCCACGTACCAGAAGTCGAGCAGCTTGGTGTTGTCCCAGTTCCAGGGCTGGGTCACCACCAGGTTTCCGATCAGGAAGAGCAACCAGAAGGGCGCCCAGAAGCGGGTCAGCTCCAATTCGGCGAGCTCGGCGCCCGCCTTGGAGGGCACCCGGCGCAGGACCAGCACCCCAATCGCGATCAGGCTGAAGATGCCGGTGTTGGCGAGCCAGAACCCGGCCGTGCCGGCCCAGACCTGAGGGCTGGCCAGGCTCTGAACCACATATCTGATGTCGGTCAGCGGCGAGGATCCCGCCAGGTAGAGGGCGTCGCAGGCACCGCCCAAGTTGAACTGGCTGGCGGTGCAGGCGGTGGCGGCGTGGGCCAGCCAGCCCAGGTCGAGCTCAGGGTAGAGGTTGGTCCCCACCGGGTTGTTCAACTGGCCGTGGGGACCGCTCACCACGTAGAGCATCCGGGGCAGCCCCAGCACCAGGAGCGGAAGGAGGTAGATGCCGAGTCCGCGCCACCAGCGACCTCGCCCCAGCCACCAGACTCCGATCAGGAACACGATCAGGTAGCCGAAGGGGTTGAACCAGGGGAGGGCGGCCGCGCCGACCCCGGCCGCGATCAACAGCTCTCGGCGCCGGCCCCGATAGGCCTCCCAGAGCAAGAGGCTGAGCAGAGCCACCAGGGCCATTCCGTACTCGAAGTCGCGCTGGGGTAGCCAGTAGACCAGCAGCGGCTCGTACCATTGGAGGTCGGCCAGAGCGGAGGCTGTCTGGCCCTGGCCATCGTAGGAACGAGGCAGGTGGGTCAGCTCCACCGGCAGGTGGGTCAGGAAGGCGGCGGCGGCGCCGGGAGTGCGCGAACTGAGGCTGGTGCAGGAGCTGGCGCTGAAGCCGGCCGTGCTGCTGGCCAGCTGCTGGCAGCCGTCTCCGTAGAGGCCGATGAAGCCCAGGCTCCCGCCCAGCAGCGCCAGGGCCATCGCCACCGACGCCGCCGAGTTGCGCCGGGTGACCCGGTAGCCGAGGCTCCAGAGCAGCACCGCGGCCGCCCAGGAGACCAGCCAGGAGGGGATGTCCAGAGACCCCGCCAGATTCTGGCCCAGGCTTTCCAGCAAGGCCGGCTGGAAATCGGGCAGAAATGGATAGCGCATCCCCGTCGCCGACTCCAAGGTGTCCTGTGGCGGCAGATTGTGACCGAGGAGAAAGCTCTGCGCGTAGCTGGCATGGACCGACCAGTCCGACCAGACCGTGGGATAGGTGGCGACTATGGAGTCGCCGGACTGCTGCAGCGCGCGGGTGAAGATCAGAAAGAACGCTCCCCCCACCACCACCAGCGTCACCAGCCCCGCCCGGGTTCCGGGCCGGAACCATTGCCCGCTGGCCCATCGCAGCCAGGCTCGGGGGCCCTGGTGGAGCCGACCGAGCCAGCGACCGGCGCGCACCGCCGTCGCGGCCACCAGGAGCAAGGCCGGACCGACTAACGCCGCCGCCGGCCCCACCCCCCACCAGAGCGCCAGGGCCAGGCTGAGCAGACTGCTCAGGACCAGGCCGGCCACCAGTGCCGCCGCCGCCCGTTCCGCCAGGCGCCAGTCGAGCGGGACCAGGTCGAGTACCGCCGTCCCGGCGGCCAGGACAAGCAGCCAGTACGCCGCCAGCCCGAAACCCACCCTAGCCCGGGGCCGGCTTCAGTACCAACCCGGGAGCCAGATGTGCTGGAAGAAGTCGTTGGAGGGTATCGGCTGCCCGGTCCAGAGCGGGTAGAAGTACGCGAAGCTGAGGATCACCGCCAGCACCACCGCCCCGGCCAGCGGCCGCAGGCTGTAGGGACCGAGTCGGATCGGGCCCACCTGGAGCGCCGATTGGACGCGGGCCAGCCGGGTGCAGAAGTAGGCGAGCGCCATGCAGGTGAATGGAACCGCCTCCAGGATCTCGTAGAAGAACAGGATCCGCGAGGGCCATGACCACAGCAGCAGCCAGTTGATCAGAAACCCGAGCAGGATGAAGAGAGCGATGCGGTCCCGGCGGCGCACGGTCCAGTAGAGACAGGCGGCCAGGGCGAGCAGCCCCAGCCAGAAGATTGCCGGGTTGCCCATGTCAGAGATCCAGGCGTAGTTGGAGACTGTCTGTCCGTTTGCGGTTGCCACCCCGTTGCCGGTGTAGACCGCGTAGAAAAGCACCGGGTGGGCGTCGAGCGGCCAGCCGTAAAACGCGGAGGCGAAGGGATGAGTGGCCTTGAGGGTTGCCTGGTAGCTGAGGGCGCCGAGGCTGTTCATCTCCACGTCGACCAACGACTGCCCCAAGTTGAACCCGGTCGGGAGCCAGAGCGTGACCGGGCCGATGTGGTCTTCCTGGATCGGCATCGCCACCGGGAGCTGACACAGCGAAGCCTGGGTGATGAAGCCGGTGCAACTAGATCGGGCGCCCTGGGAGTCGGCGAAGTTGACGTAGACGGAGTGCGGGATGGTCCAGTAACGAAAGAAGGACAGGTAGAAGATCAGCAGGATCAGGACTGCCCCCGCCAAGTAGTGCCATCCCCATCGGATTGCGGCCACGGTGGTGCGCCGGTGCGCCTCGGCGGGATCGTCTGGGGCCGGCGGCAGCATCCAGCTGGACCTGCCGAAGGCCCGGCTCCGCAGACGCAGGTAGGGCCTGACCCAACGCGCCGCCAGCAGCAGGGCCATCAGGATCACCGCCGGCACCATGTCCGCCTTGACGGCTAGTCCCAGCCCCGACGCCGCGGCGGTCAAGTACAGGGTCCAAAGCCATTGTTGGGGGGTGCGGGCGTGCCAATGCAGGGTGAACAACCACAGCCCCAGGACCACGAAGAAGACCGCGAATATGTCGATCACCCCGGTGCGGGATTCCACCAACTGCAAACCGTCCAGGCTGAAGAAGAGGGCCGCCAGGGTCGGGAACAGTCGATGCCGGTGCCAGAGCCGGCGGGCCAGGAAGTAGAGCAGCCCGATCACCAGGCTGCCGAAGATCGCCGACATGATCCGCCAGCCCCAGGGGTTGAACCCCAGCCAGCTGATGCCGCCGGCGATGATCAGCTTGGAGAGCGGCGGCTCTGGGTCGAAGTAGTCGATCCCCTTGAGGTCCTTGAGGGCGTCGACCGGAAAGTAGACCTCGTCGAAGACAAAGCCACATCGCTTCACTTCGGTGCTATGGGGACCGACCGGGACCTGGGTGCAGCCGGCGGTGTTGAAGGGGTAGCCCAGCCCCCAGGCGCCCAGCCCCAGAACCTGGTGGGTGGGACTGCGGTGGACTCCGGCCGGAGCTGGTACCGACCCGACCAGGCTCACATGCCCCTGGAGGACGTCCAGGTAGATGGGGCTGCCCAGGCGGACCACCAGGGCGGCCGCCACCAGCACTCCGACGATCAGGCAGTCGAGGCCGTCGATCCCGGTCAGCCGGCGATGGCGGCGCAGGAGCAGCGAAAGCCCCCACACCGCCGCCACCATCAGCGCCGCCACCAAGGGGTGCACCGGCCAGTGGAGCAGGACACAGAGCGCCGCGAAAATGGCCGCCGCAACCGCCGCCCCGACCCCCTCTCGCTGCCAGGTCGGAGGACTGGTGGAGATCACCGCCGGTGGGCCGCGGGCGCGGGAGGACGTCGGCGGATTCTGGGCTGCAGGCTCTGTTCCAGCTGCTGGGCGTCGGCCACCAGCAGGATCAGGTCCTGGTCGATCGCGCTGCCTCGGCCGGCCACCCGCCCCAGTCTTTGGACCTGAAGCGGGTCCAGGTCCAGCCTGACCACACAGACAGGGCTCCGCTCGAACTGGCGCAGCGAACGAGGGAACCGCTCCCTTCGGTCAACGGCATTTCGGAAGAGGACCTGAAGCGATTGGGTTCGGGCCTGTCGGACGGCGGCCAGCGGAACCAGCTCGCGCCGGACCAGCCCCTGGATCCGCAATCCGTCGTCCTCGAGCTGGACGTAGTGCTGGCGAGCTCCGTAATGGAACCCGACGCCTAAGAGCAGCAGCGCGGCCGCCAGGATCAGGTACTCCAACACGAATCGGTGGCTGTCCAGGTAGGTGACCCCAGTCCCCACCACCAGCACCCCGGCCCCGTACAGGACCATGGTCTGGGTCCGCCGCCAGAGCGAGGCGAAGGCGAGCAGCTGGTGGCGGGGCTGAGCTGGGGCGCCCTCCGAAAGGGTGGTGCCCCCCTTCAAGAGGAGGCCAGTTCAGGCAGGGGATGGGTCGTGGCGCACTGGCAAGCAGCCTGGGCAGGCAGGTGCTCGACCAGATCGACCAGGATCCGGCGCACCCGGTCGATGTTGTCGGCAAACACTCGCAGCACCTGGTCATGGGTGACCGGCGCGATCTCAGGTGATCCCTCCAGCCCAGCGTCGTAGTCGGTCACCAGAGCGATCGCGGAGTAGCAGAGCCCAAGCTCGCGGGCCAGGATCGCCTCCGGGTAGCCGGTCATGCCGATCACCCCCCAGCCCTGGCCCGAGAACCAGCGCGACTCGGCCCGGGTGCTGAAACGGGGGCCCTGGATCACCACCAGGGTCTCGCCGCGGTGGACTTCGGCACCCTGGCGCACGGCCGCCGCGGCCGCCAGGTCGCTCAGCTCCGGGCAGTAGGGATCCCCAGCACTGATGTGCTGGACGCTAGGGCCCTCCCAGAAGGTGTCGGCTCGGCCCCAGGTGCGGTCCACGAACTGGTCAGGGATCACCACATCTCCCGGAGCCAGGTTGGCCCGCAGCGAGCCTACCGCGCAGGGCGCCAGGATCCGGGCGGCCCCGGCCTGGCGCATGGCGAAGAGGTTGGCTCGAAAGTTGATTCGGTGGGGCGGTATGGTGTGGCCCCGGCCGTGCCGGGGCATGAACACGACCCGGCATCCTCCCAGCTCGCCCAGCCAGACGCTGTCGCTGGGCCTGCCGAAAGGGGTCTCCACCTGGGCCTCGTGGGCGTCCTCAAGGAGCTGGTAGAGTCCGGACCCCCCGAAGATTCCGATGGCCTGGTTCTCGGCCATCAGGCGGTGACCTCGACCATGCGTTCGAGAGCCCGCCGGGCCCGGACAGCGATTGCGGTGGGGACTGTGATCTGGTGCTTCAGGTCGCGGAGCGAGTCCCGGACCCTCTCCAAGGTGATGGCCTTCATGTAGGGGCAGATGGCGTCGGGGTTGGCGGCCAGGAAGGTCTTTTGGGGAGCGAGCTGGCGCATCCGATGCATTACCCCAATCTCGGTGGCAACGATGAAGGTGTCGGCCGAGGAGCTCTGGGCGTGGCGCACCATCCCCTCGGTGCTGGTGACCACGGTGGCGCCGCCGAACTCACCCCGTTCCGCCGCGTCCAGGGCGGCGGTGGTGCACCCGCACTCGGGATGAATCAGCACCTCGGCGCCGGGATGGGCCTGCCTTTGGCTCTCCAGCTCCGAGCCGTGGATGGCGGCGTGGACGTGGCATTCGCCCAGCCAGACATGCATCTTGCGTCCGGTCACCCGCTCTACGTGAGAGCCGAGAAACATGTCAGGACAGAAGAGAATCTCTTGGTCCTTGGGTATCCGCTCCACGATTTGAACCGCGTTGCTGGAGGTGCAGCAGTAGTCCGACTCCGCCTTGACGGCGGCGCTCGTGTTCACGTAGCTGACCACCACCGCCCCGGGATGCTCCGCCTTCCAACTCCGCAGCTGGTCGGCGGTGATGCTGGCGGCCAGGGAACAGCCGGCCTCCAGGTCGGGGAGCAGGACCATTCGGTCGGGAGCCAGAACCGCAGCGGTCTCGGCCATGAAGTGGACCCCGCAGAACACGATCACCTCGGCGTCGGTCGCCGCCGCCTGGCGGGAGAGCCCTAGCGAATCGCCCACGAAATCGGCGACGTCCTGGACCTCATCGCGCTGGTAGTTGTGGGCCAGGATCAGGGCGCGTCGATCACGCCGCAGCTCCCGGATCTCGTCCACCAGCAGGTTCTGAGTTGCAACCGCCACGACTCAATTATGGCCGTTGGCTGATGGGGCACCGGCGTGAGCCGGGCAGCTGGGATCGATAGGAAAGCGAACTTCGCGCCAGCGCGCCGCCAAGGCGTCGAAGTCGAGCAGCCTGCCCCCTGGGTCGCTGGTCATGCCACAGATCAGCTTGATGGCCTCCAGTGCCTGGAAGGCGCCGACGATACCCACCACCGGTCCCAGCACCCCCGCCTCGCGGCAGGAACTGCCCTGGTCGGCCGGCGGCCCCCCGAACAGGCAGCGGTAACAGGCCCCTCCGGAAGGCACCGTGACCAGCTGACCGGCCAGGCCCACAGCCCCACCCACCACCAGGGCGATGCCTGCAGCGCTGCAGAAGTCGTTGACCAGGAACTTGGTGAGGGGGTCATCGGAGCATTCCAGCACCAGGTCCACCTCGCCCAACAGGGAACTTATGGTGGCGCCGCTGACCCGCTCCCGCCGCGCCTCGACCCTAATGCTGGGGTTGAGCTCCTGCACCTTGTCGGCCAGCAGCCCGGCCTTGGCCTGGCCCACTTCCGCGGTGCGGTAGGCCACCTGGCGGTTGAGGTTGTCGATCGCGACCTGGTCGGGGTCGATCAGTAACAGCCGGCCGACTCCAGCAGCGCCGAGGTAGAGGGCGGCGGGAACACCCAGCCCCCCACAGCCCACCACCGCCACGTAAGCGCTGGCGATCCGCAGCTGGCCCGGCTCCCCAACCTCGCGGAGGAGCAACTGGCGGCTGTAGCGCTCGATCGCCGCCTCGTCCAAGGCCGAGATGGCGGCCGGCACGGGCTGTCTGCTCACCAGCTGGTGACCCTAGCCGCGGCCGCGCAGCGTTCGATGATTTCGGGGTAGTCGACCAGGGCCCATCTCTCGGCCACCCGCCTTCTCCGGGCGTCCGCCGCGCAGGCCGTCACCTCCACTCCGTTTGGGCAATCCTCGCCCAGAGCGGCCTGGATGCCGGCGGCTGTCTCCAGAACCGCGTCATGGATCAGCACTACCTGCACCGTGGCGCCGGCCTGGGCGCGGGCGCGGCAGACGTCCCAGGCGCGCCAATCGCCGAGCCTGCTCACCAGCTGCAGCTCGACCCGGGAATCAGATGACAAGGCAGCTTCTCCCGGCCGCACAAATGTCCGCCAGCCGGCGGCGCGGCACAACCTCGACGCCGGGACGGAGCGGGCGGCCCGCCAGCCCCAGCGCCTCCAGCGACTCGCTCTCGACGAGGACCGGCGCCTCCTCTTCCCGGAGCAGGGCGTCCAGCTCCCGGTCGACCCCTCCGCCCCGGGGGCCGAGATCGGGAGCCGAGGCCAAGCCCAACGTGCTGGCCGCGTCGACCAGGACCAGCCGGACCGATAGGCCGGCCAGGGGCAGGGCCAGGGCCACCCGCACCGCCAGTGCGGCCTGCTCCCCGGCGAGGTTGCCCCGGGCCAGCACCACAATCTCGTCAGACATGCCCAGCCCTCAGCCGAAGACCAGGATCCGGTCGGCGTCCCGGCACTGCCGGGCCAGGTCACGGAGGCTTCCGCGGCGCACTCCAGCGATCTCCTGCGGCTGCGACTGACGCCAGCGCAGGTCCGCCTCACAGAGGGTCACCGGCGCCGACCCGGCCAGGCCGCCGGCATGCGCCACCCCGTCTCCGGCCAGGAATACCTCAGCGTGATGGCCAGCCTCCCCGGCCGCTCGGACCAGAGCGGCGACGGTATCGACCGCCTCGCTGCGCGGCCCCGCGGTGAGTAGAAACAGGAAGTTCAAGAGCAGCCCTCTATTTAGTGGTAGTCGCGAGCCTGAGCGTAGCCGAGGCTCGCCGGGCCGCGTCGGCTGCCACTAGCCGGCACGCCACGACCGGCGCTGGCGACAACCCCTCAGCTCTCTCCGCGAGACCACTCAGTGCGCTACCCTGCCGACCATTCGACTGGCATTGAGGCTTCTGCCGGGGTGGCGTAATGGTAGCCGCAGCGGTCTTAAAAACCGCAGTTCGCAAGGACGTGTGGGTTCGACTCCCACCCCCGGCACAGCAGAAGGGATCTCAGAGCTGCCCTTCGATCGTCCTCCGCGGGCGACGCCCAAACCGATTTGATGGCCATATTGATAGCCAGGTGGCGGTACGGGCCGTGGAGCAGGAGTGAGCTGGTGGCTTCCCGCGGCGACGACCGTGCAAGCCGTGGCGAGGTTGGTGGTGGCGCTGATGGCCTGGCGGTCCGTTGCCGAGATCCAGAGGGATCGCGAGTTGGCATGGCGGTCCCTCTGGCCTTATCGGTGAAGGGGTCGAACTCCGACTCGACCAAGGATGAACTGGTGGTTGAGAATGTGGGTCGCGGACAAGGCTGAACTGCCTTGGCGGGTCTGGAGATGGAAGCCGACTAAAGGCGGGCGGTTGATCCGTGGGTGGAGTCAGTCATGAGCTTCCACCCCGGCCTCGAGGACTGGGAGAAGTACGCATTCCCCAGCTTCCTTCCCTCTTCCTCGCTGCGTAGGCGCCTAGGTCGGCGAGCGACTGCGACCGACCGGCCTAATCGGACAGTCGAGAGAGTCGAGGCCGGGATCTCGCACCAGGCCTGGACCGCGCCAACCTTGGGGAGCCTGAGAAGCCTGGCGGCCCCGCGGTTGTCAAATTCGGCTGAAGTCGTCCAACCACGTCCCGACCCGTCCCGTGTGAGATCAGGCTGACCGGGCCGGCGTCCCGTCACGCCCGTCCCATGAGGCATGCGTCCGGTCGTTACGCGGTCACTTGGGTTGTCACGTTTTGGGAATCAGGGGGTTGCTCGGCGGTCCGATATGCGGCTACCGCTTAGCTCCCGTGAAGATCGAGGGCGGCGCTGTCGCGGCTGACAGTCAGGACGACGTTGCCGGTCTTCTGCTTCGTTTCGACGTACCTGGTTGCCTCGACCACCTGCTCTAGCGGGTAGCGCCGATCGATGACGGCTCGGTATTTCCCCGCCTCGATTAGCTCCTTGAGGAACACCACGTCCTCCTTCGTGAATCGAGGAGGTAACGGGAACACCACTCGCTTGCCTCCGATCCGCGCGGTCCACAGGGCCAGCACCAGGTTGTGCATGTGGTCGGTGGCAACGTAGAACCCGCCCGGGTTCAGTGAGCCTCGACACCGCTTGAACGATTGCTGGCCGACTGAGTCGAAGATGACGTCGTAGGTCCGGCCGTTCTTGGTGAAGTCTTCCTGCGTGAAGTCGATAACCTCGTCGGCTCCGAGCGATCTCACGAGCTCGAAATTCTTCGTGTTGCACACGGCGGTGACGTCGGCACCGAAGGATCGGGCCAGCTGTACCCCGGCGGTGCCGATCGATCCGGACGCGCCATAGACGAGAATCCTCTGTCCCTTCCGAAGATGTGCCGGTCTGAGGGCGTTCAGCGCCAGGATCGCCCCGTCGCAGACCGCCGCCGCGTCATCGAAGCTCATGCCAGCCGGCATGAGCCCCAGTGCGGCGCTGGCACGCATGCAGATGAACTCCGCATGCGTGCCGAACTTCCACGGATTGATGCCAAAGACGTGGTCACCGACCTCGAACTCGGTCACGGTTGCGCCGACTGCCTCGACCTCCCCGGCCAAGTCGCTGCCCAGGATCTTCCGCTTGGGCCGGAGGAGACCGGTGACGAGGCGGGAAACGAAGAGGTCGGCGCCGCGAAGCCCGGTATCCGTCCGGCTGACCGTTGTTGCGTGGATCCTGACTAGTACTTCGTCGTCCTTGGGTACCGGCCGCTCGACTTCCTCGAGTCGCAGAACGTCCGGAGGCCCGTACTTGTCGAAGACAACTGCCCTCATGCTGATGGCTCCACGCCTACGACCTCGACCAGGCGACGAAGATTCCCGTTCTGGGTCCTGACGAGGCGGCGGCCATCCAGGCCGCCCCCGCCTGGTAATTCAGCATCCACTGCGGCCTCGATTCAGCATTAGGCAGCGCGTCGAAGGCTCTCGAGGGCGTTGAGGATCAGATCCAACTCGAACTCTGCTGCGTGGTCGTAGCCCGGGCTTGAGGGCGTGCTCGATGATCATCTCGGCCAGATGTGGGTATACGTCTGCTGGGAGCTCAAGGAGGACATTCTCCGCGAGCTCTGCGCTCTCCTGCAAGGTGTGGGATGGCAAATTCACCTGTTGCAGCGCAAAGCCATAGAGATAGCCGTCCATGACGGCGAAGGCCTGGGCGGCCAGGTCGATCGTGAATCCTGCCTCTCGAACGCCTCCGATCACCGAGTCGTGGCGTCGTAGGGTCGCCGGACCGGGTTTGGTCCGCGCCGCAGCAAGGCGTCGCGGGCCGAAATCGCTCGCTCACGCATGGCAGCCTTCCATGGAGCCCCGTCGGCGCCGGGGGATCGAATGCAACAGTGCTGGTCGTGCTCGACACCCAGCACTTTGGGTTGCTCATCGCGCAGATCGTCTTTGGCCTGTGGCTAGTGCAGCTGTGATACCTCGCCTACAAATCAGAGTGTTTCCCAAGGCGTTGGGCGTCCTGCTCGTAGTGGGGGGCACCTGCTACCTCGTGGACCTGCTCGCGGTGTTCCTGGTCCCCGCCATCGGCAACGAGATTATTGGCTTCATTACCGTCCCATCAGCAATCGCGGAGATCTCGATGGACGTATACCTTCTCGTGATTGGCGTCAAGACCACAAGGCCAGCCGAGCACGCGGAGCCCAGATCCGAGATAGCGTACAGTGGCGTCCCATGAGCAACGAGTGCCCGGTGCAGCTCTCCGTCGACTACCCCGACCGCGATCTCGACCGGTTCACCTCTGCCCTGCGAATCTTCACCGTGATCCCGATCGCGGTAGTCCTCTGGAGCCTTGAGGGCTTGAGCGGACGCTCGGGCGCGGGGGGGAGTGCGGGAGCGACCACGATAGCGGCAAGTGGCACCGGACTGCTTTTCCTGCCGCCTCTGCTTATGATCTTGTTTCGGGAGAAGTATCCGCGCTGGTGGTTCGACTGGAACCTGCAGCTTCTGCGGTTTATCACCCGTGTGTCCGTCTACTTCTTGCTGATGGACGATCACTACCCGTCGACTGATGAGGAGCAAGGGGTCCATCTGGAGTTCGCCTACCCCGATGCCCGGCAGGCGCTGAATCGCTGGCTGCCGCTAGTGAAGTGGTTCTTGGCAATTCCGCACTACTTCGTGCTGATCTTCCTCGACATAGCGGCGGTCTTGGTGGTAATCGGCGCGTGGTTCGCGATTCTCTTAACCGGCCGCTATCCGCGTGGCATGTTCGACTACGTGGAGGGCGTGATCCGCTGGAACGTCCGGGTCACCGGCTACGCCATCATTTTGATCACCGACCAGTACCCGCCGTTCCGCCTGCGACCCTAAGCGGTCGCAGGCATCTCGGCCGCCTACGTCACCAATCTCTACCCGGATCGCCGTCTGGCAGGCCGGGCAGACGTAGCGGAGCACGACTGGCGGGCTGACGATGGCCGAGTGTTCTATATGATGACCGCAGCTCTGTCGCCCCCAGTCTGCGAAGCTCGGGCAGGTGGCCCCGGATGGTGGCGCCCGGCCGCTGGTACACTCCGTCGCGGGCCGAAAGGTCGACGCGAGGAGAGTAAGGTGGCTGGGAGTCAGTGGCCGTTCATCCGCGCCGAGCGGGCGGCGCTCATCGCCGATCTGGAGAATGTCTCCGACGCTTCGTGGTCGACCCCGTCGCTCTGCGCCGGCTGGACAGTCCGCGAAGTTCTGGCTCACATGACGGCCGTGGCCAAGCTGACTCCAGGCGGCTTCGTTGCTCGATTTGCAGCGAGTCGATTTCGGTTCAACGCGATGAATGAGATCGGCATGAAGGCCGAGCTGAGATCGACTCCTGCCGAAACGCTGGCTGAGTTCCGGGCGCAGCTCGACCGGACAACTTATCCGCCCGGAGGGGTCGACATGTTGGTCGGCGACATGGTCATCCACAGCCAGGACATCCGCAGACCACTCGGGATATCGCACACATTTCAACCCGATGCGCTGACCCTGATGGCCGACTCCGTGATCCGGAGCAACCTCGTGCTTGGCGGCAAGCGGCGGGCGACCGGTCTCATGCTCACGGCCACCGACCAGGACTGGACCACCGGTTCGGGCCCGGAGGTTAAGGGGCCACTGGCATCGATCATCATCGTCATCACCGGGCGTAAGGCCGGACTGCCCGACCTTTCCGGTGACGGGGTCGCCGTCCTGAGCTCGCGTCTCTGACGCCAGTCGCAGCGCCGGCAAGGTATTGCTTGCATGCCTCAAGCGCCGTGCTCGACGGGGCCTGGTCTTCTGGCCGCGAAGGAACCTAACGGGGATGTCGACCAGGCTACCTCCCGCTCGGTCGAGCTGACCAGGGAGACGGGCTCAGGGGGGTGCAGTACCGGTGCGAACTGGGGAGATGTAGATGCTGCCTCCGCAGGGGTCGATTTGGATAGGCAGGCTGGCCGTCACCGTGCCGCCTCCTCCGGGCAGCTGAATTTGCAGCTGATTGGCGTAGGGACATGACTGGGTGCCGGTTGGCACATCTTCGTACTGGAGAACGAAGGACGCGGCTCCCCCGGCCGTGATGGTGACCAACTCAGGGGTGGTGCTCACCGTGGTCACCCCGTCGTTGCCGTTGGACTGGGTGGTGGAGAGATTCCCACTTGAGGCTACCAACTGCACGGTGGGGTAGCCGTCTAGGGTGCACGACTGGGCCCCAGCGTTGGTCAACACGATGGCGTAGCCGATGTGGCCCGCGGCGCCATTCGACTGACCCTCCGACGCCGTCATGGCCGTCGACTGGCAGACGGTAACGGTTGCGGTGCTGGGGCTGGGGGTTTGGGTGGCACTTGGAGTTGCTTTGGGGGTCGGGGACTGACGTGGGTGAGTCTTCGGGCTTTTGCTTCCACAGCCCACCACCACAAGCGTGGTCAAAAGACAGAGGGCAAGCGTCGCACTGGAACGGCTGGTCATCATGGGCAGATTATTGCACCAGTCTGAGGTCGATTGACCTGTCGGCCGGGCAGGCCCGATCAGGTGCTCCCCGCGGAGATTGCCCACCCCAGCGCCGCCATGCGCCGGCCCCAAAGAGTCGCGGCAATGGACGCGAGGACTGTCAACCAACGCCGACCGGCCCGCGCACCGAGCAGGGTGGCTAGTTGTGAAGGTCTTTGGGTGAGTGGGAACCGTACTGGGTCTCGTGGGACCGCCACCGGTGAGGTATTAGAATCGGGCAGGCAACGGGTGGCTGTGGGCGCCATTCCCAGCTCTCGTCGAGACGGGCAGGCGAGGAGGCCTGATGCACTGGTTCAACCGCGCGATCCTAATCGCCGCTGCGTTGCTGGTGGGCAAGGCTCTGCTCCAAGAGCTGCAGCGACCGGCCGCGGACCGTACCTGGACCGGGCGCACTTTCGGGGTCCCCTACGACTTTCGGCCCCCGACCTTAAGCCGCCTGCGGGCCGCCTGGTGGGACTCCGAGAGCCAAGGCTGGCTCACCCCCCGCACATTCGGTGTCGGTTGGTCCGTGAACCTCCACAAGTTCACTCGCCGGTAACTGCAGGTCGGCGACAAGCGCCGCTTGGGTGGCCAGTTCGGCTCGAGCCCAACTGGCTTCGCCAAGGTTGCCTAGCTGTCGGTTGATGTCTCTAGGCACTTCCTGGTCTAGCGGCCAGGCACCCTCGGGGGATCTCATACACTTCAAGTCCAAATGCCCAGGTTCGCCACCTCCCCGGCTGACTACGCCCGCAGCCAGGCGGTCCTGGACCTGCCCCATCGCCCTCCCACGGCCGCGGAGGCCCTGGTGACCTCGCTCCTGGAAAGTGAACAACTCCGGGAGCGTGAGCGGCTCGGGGTAGCTCTCCTAGAGGTGCTCAACGACAGCTTCGGACTCCCGGCGGTGCGGCTGGTGATCGCCGACCGAGCCCAGACCCATGCCACCGACCAGCGAGGCCGGCTGGCCCAGAAGACTTATGGGTACTACCGCTGCCGACTACCCCGCCCGGGAGCCACGCCCGACCGGTGCGCCATCCGGATCTACCACCGGACCGCCGTGCGCCAGCAGGTGCTGGCCTCGGGCGCCTTCGTGAACACGCTGCTGCATGAGTGGACCCACCACTTCGACTTCAGCGGCCTGCGGCTGGCCCGCTCTCCACACACCGCCGGCTTCTTCGCCCGACTGCGCTGGCTGGCCGGTTCGGTAGGGGCCGCCCAGGTCCTGCCGCCGCCCGCCTGAGCCACCTTCGGGCCCCGGAGCGAAGCGCCGCGGTAGCATCTGGAGCATAGCCGAGCAAGGAGGACCCGATGGGCCAGTTCCGACTCCGACAGCGCCGCTACTCCATCGCGGCGGGGATTGCTTCCGGCGGGGTCTCCCTGCTGCTGGCGGCCTGTGGGACGGGACCGATCCCCGGAGTCTCCAACTCGCATTTGACTTCAGCCAGCAGCGGCTCCGGCTCTTCGGTCGGGTGCACTGCGGCCACGGCTCAGAGCAGCGTCACCATCGACGCCACCGACACCCTCAAGTTCTCGCCCAGCAGCGCCTGCCTCAAGGCTGGGGGCACGGTCACTTGGAAAAACACCGGAGCCATCCCCCACACAACCACCGACACCAGCGCCGATGCTGCCGTGGCCTCGGACTCGCGGCTGCCGGCGGGAGCCGCTAGCTGGAACCACACCCTTCCGGGCGGTGCCAGCTTCTCACTGAAGCTGACCGTGGCAGGCACCTACAAGTACTTCTGCATTCCCCACGAGACTTTGGGCATGGTCGGCGAGATCACAGTTGTCAGCTGAAACAGCACCGACCGCTCCTGAGGTCGGGTAGGAGTTGATTTTGCGCTTCGCCAAACGGATGGACAGTCTCGGCACCGAGAGCGCCTTCGAGGTCCTGGCCCACGCCCGACGCCTGGAGGCGCAGGGGAAGTCGGTCATCCATCTAGAGATCGGGGAGCCGGACTTCAGCACTCCGGACAACATCATCGAGGCGGCCTACCGGGCGATGAAGGACGGAGCCACCCACTACACCCCGGCCGCGGGACTGCCCCAAGTCCGGGAGGCCATCGCAGCGGAGATGCAGCGGCGGGGCGGCGTGCCGGTCAGCCCGGCCCAGGTACTAGTTGTGCCTGGTTCCAAGAACATCCTCCACTTCGCGCTGTTGGCGCTAATCGAGCCCGGCGATGAGGTGATCCTTCCCGATCCCGGCTACCCCGTCTACCGCTCCCTCACCAACTTCTTGGGGGCGGTGGCCCGGCCGGTGGCGATCCGGGAGGAGGCCGACTTCCGGATGGATCTCGACGAGGTGGCCCGGAACATCACCCCCAGGACCCGAATGATCATCATCAACTCTCCCCAGAACCCCACCGGTGGGGTTCTCACCGAGCAAGACCTGGACCGCCTGGCGGAGTTGGCCCAGCGCCACGACCTCTGGATTGTCAGTGACGAGATCTACACCGAGATCTGCTTCGGTGAGCTACCTCAGCCGATCTGGTCTCGACCCGGCCTGAGTGAGCGGACGATCATCATGGACGGGCTTTCCAAGACCTATGCAATGTGCGGCTGGCGGTTGGGCTACGGGGTCATGCCGGAGCCGTTGGCCAAGCAGATGGAGACCCTGCTGATCAACACCAGCTCCTGCGCCGCGGCCTTCACCCAGCTGGCGGCAATCGAGGCGTTGCAGGCTCCCGCCTCCCAGCGGGCGGTCGCGGCCATGGTGGCGGAGTTCCAACGCCGGCGCGACACAATGGTGGCGGGACTGAACTCGATCCCGGGGATCACCTGCCACCTTCCCGCGGCCGCTTTCTACGCTTTCCCGAACGTGACCGGGACCGGCATCTCCAGCCGCGAGCTGGGCCGCCGCCTACTCGAGGAGGCTGGAGTGGCGGGGCTGGCCGGGGAGACCTTCGGCGAGGTGGGAAACGGCCACCTCCGCTTCGCTTACACGGTCTCCCAGGAGCAGATCTCAGAGGCGGTGAAGCGGATAGCCACCTTCGTTCAGGCGGCCGCCCCGGCGGGAGTCGGGCCTCGGTGATTTCTCCCGCAGCTGGCCAGAACCGACCCCGCCCGGTGGTCCTGGTCCCCAGCCAGGCCGCGACCAAGACCAACCCCGGCTCCGGCACCGGCTTGGTCCAAGCCCTCAACCAGTCCTACGTGGCGGCGCTTCAATCGGCAGGGCTGACCCCCCTGCTGCTGCCCACCCGGGGCCGGCTTCCGGAAGATCTCTCCTGGGTCAGCGGGCTGGTCCTTCCCGGCGGAGCAGACGTTGACCCCCGTCGCTTCAGCCAGGAAGCACAGCCCACCACTGAGGTCGACCTGGAGAGCGACCAGCTGGAGTTCGAACTCGCAAAGTGGGCCATGGCCGCTGAGATCCCGGTCCTGGCCATCTGCCGGGGGATGCAGCTGCTCAACGTGGCCCTGGGGGGAAGCCTGATCCAGGACCTGCCCCAGCACAAGTCCCAGTCGGGCGCGGAGAGCGGTGCGGTGCCGCGCGACCGCGCGGTTCACCCTCTTACCCTGGACCCCTCGTCCGCACTATCCCGAATCGTGGGCGGCTCCACCCTCCAGGTCAACAGCCTCCATCACCAGGCGGTGGATCGAGTCGCCACCTCCCTGCGGGCGACCGCCTGGGCTCCGGACGGGCTGGTGGAAGCGGTGGAAGTGCCCGGGCCAACCTTCGTCCTGGGCGTCCAATACCACCCCGAGGAACTGGCGCCCCACGACCCCTCGGCCAGGGCCCTCTTCGAGGCATTCGCCACGGCCTGCCGGGGCCAATGCTGGGATCCTGGGCGCGCCCAGGACCAAGAGAGACTGACCGGGGCGCCGGCCAGCCGGCGTTCAGCCGACTAGCATCGCCTCCGGGTCGGGGATTCCCTCGGGAAGCGGCTGACCAGCCGCGATCAGGCGGGCATCCTCAGCGGCGATCTTGTTCAACTCCTCAATCAGAGCGCCCACCAGCTCAGCCTCCGGCATGGTCGCGACCACCTTGCCCTTGCGATAGAGGATGCCCTTCTGCCGACCACCCGCGATGCCGATGTCGGCGTGCATCCCCTCGCCCGGTCCGTTGACCACGCAGCCCATCACCGAGACATTGATCGGCCGCTTGACTCCCTTCAGGGCCTCCTCCACCTGGGCCACCATGGGGACCATGTTGATCTCCAGCCGACCACAGGTGGGGCAGGCGATCAGGTTCGGCCCGGTGGGCTTCTCCTGAAGGTTGGCCAGAATTTGACGGGCCACCCTGACCTCCTCCTCCGGCTCGTCGACCAGAGAGACCCGGATGGTGTCCCCGATCCCCTCGGCGAGGAGGATGCCGATCCCCATGGCGCTCTTGATCGAGCCGGTCTTGGTGGGTCCGGACTCAGTCAAGCCCAAGTGAAGCGGGTAGCGGTTGTCCAAGCTGGCGAAGAGTCGGTTGGCGGCGATGTTGGTGAGCACGTCGCTAGCCTTGAGACTCACCTTCACGTCCTGGAATCCCAGTTCCTCCAGGATCGCGATGTGTTCCAGGGCGGCGTCCACCATCCGCTGGGCCACGTCAGGAATGCCGCCCTCACCGCGGCCGCGCTCCAGATTCTTGCGGTCGGGCAGGCTGCCGGCGTTGACCCCGATGCGGATGGGCACCCCCAGCTCCTGGCAGCGCCGGGCGATCTCCGCGATCTTCTCGGGCTGACGGATGTTGCCGGGATTGAGCCGCAGGCACTGAACCCCCGCGTCCAGCGCTAGCAGCGCCAGGGGGGCGTCGTAATGAATGTCGGCGACGATCGGCAGTCGGCTGCCCTTGACGATCTCCCGCAGGGTCTCGCCGGCCTGCTTGGTGTCGCAGGTCACCCGGATGATGTCCGCTCCGGCGTCGGCGGCGCGGGCGATCTGGTCCAGGGTCCCCTTGACGTCCTCGGTGGGCGTCTTGGTCATGGTCTGGACGCTGATCGGGGCGGCTCCCCCGATCACCACCTTGCCGACCTTAATGGGACGGGTCTTGCGGCGCTCCATCACCGGCCCAGGTGGGAGATGTCGCCGTAGGTCACATAGATGAAGAGCATCACTATCAAGGCTAACCCAACTGCGTGAACGGCCGCCTCGACCTGGGGGTTGAGACGCCTCCGGCGGACCATCTCCAGGAGCACGAAGAACAGCCGTCCCCCGTCCAGGAAGGGGATCGGCAGCAGGTTAAACAGCCCCAAGTTGACCGAGATCAGCCCCATCAAGGTGAGGTAGGTGGGGAACCCGATCTCGGTCGCCACCGAGGTCGCCTCGGCGATCCCGACCGGCCCGGAGAGACGCAGGTTCGAAGCGTGGTGAGGACTGATCAACCTGACCAGGTTGGCGAAGGTCGAGACGATCTGGCTGGGGACGGTGTAGAAGCCGGTGGCCAGAGCCTGGTAGGCCGGCATGGGCGGCCCTCCCAGACCGGGTACCAGCAGGTTGCCCTGAGAGGCGATGTAACCCACCAGCCACTCCACGTGGAGCTGGCTGCGCTTGACCAGCTGGCTAGCCACCTTGCCGGAGCTGGTCAGGTAGGAGACCGCCAGCGGCCCGCTGCCGGGGACGGCCTTGGCCATCGCCTGGGGCAGGCTGTGCGGGGCCGGGGCACCGTTGATGGAGACGATCCTGGCCTCCAGAGGGATCCTGGGGATGGCCCCGGCTCCTACCCAGTGCAGCTGAGGGGTCACCACCACCAGCCGGTTCTTGCCTCCACTCCAGGGGCGCAACTCAAGCCGAAGCGGTCGGCCGCGGGCGTCCTGGACGTAGGAACGCACCGAGACCAGGTTCTGGCTGGAGTGGCCACCCACAGTCACGATCTGAAAGCCGCTCTTGACTCCGGCCGCTGCCAGGGCGCCCCCGCCTTGGATCTGGGGCGGCGGTCCCCCAACCACGGCCACCCCGGTGAAGATGGCTCCGGCCAAGACCATGTTCATGATCCCTCCGGCGGCCAGGGTGGCCGCCTTGCGGGGATTGCTGGCATTGATGAACCCCCGCTCCCCGCCGTCATTGGGGGCAGGCTCCATTCCGGTCATACCAGCCATTCGCACGTAGCCACCCAGCGGCAGCAGCCGGACTGAGTAGCGGGTTTCGCCGCGGACCCGGCTCAGCAGCCGGGGACCGAAACCGATCGAGAATTCCTGGACCATGATCCCGGCGCGCTTGGCCACCACGAAATGGCCCAGCTCGTGGATGGCGATCACCACCAGGAGCATCAGGATGATGCCGCCAACGCTCTGCCAAGTGAAGACGAATCCAGGCATCTAGCTGACCGAAAGCGCCCCGGACCGGGGCGCAGTCGCACGGTTGGCGAGCGCCTCGGCCTGCTGGCGGGCCCATCCATCCGCCGCCAGCAGCTGCTCCAGGTCCGGTGGTTCTGGGGACACGAAGGCGCGGGTTACTTCGGCCACCATACTGGCGATCTCACTGAATCCGATCCTGCCCTCAAGGAAAGCGGCCACGGCCACCTCGTTGGCGGCGTTCATGACCGCCGGCACCGCCCCACCTCGGAGTGCGGCCTCCCGCACCACTCCGAGGGCCGGGTAGCGGTCCAGGTCGACAGCCTCAAAGTCCAGCCGCCCGACCTGAGCCAGCTGGAGCGGCTCCACCACTCCGGGCAGCCGCCGGCCGTCGCTCATGGCCAGGGCTATGGGAGCGCGCATGTCGGCGATCCCTAGCTGGGCGATCAGGGTGCCGTCGCAGAACTCGACCGCCGAGTGGACGGCGCTCTGGGGATGGATGACCACCTCGATCCGGTCGTAGGGGATGTCGAAGAGGAAGTGGGCCTCGATCACCTCCAAGCCCTTGTTGACCATGGTGGCGGTGTCGATAGTGACCTTGGGACCCATTCGCCAGTTGGGATGGTCCAGCGCCTGGGCCGGGCTGACCGAGCCCAAGTCCGCCAGTGGCGTGGTGCGCAGCGCGCCCCCGCTGGCGGTCAGGATCAGCCGCCGCACGCTCTCCAACTGTTCGCCGCGAAGGCACTGCCAGATGGCGCTGTGCTCGCTGTCGACGGGGATGATCCGGGCCCGGTGACGGCGGGCGGTCTGGGTCACCAGCTCCCCCGCCATCACCAGCACCTCCTTGGTGGCCAGCGCAATCAGTTGGCCGGCCCGGCAGGCGGCCAGAGTGGGCAGCAGGGCCCCGGCACCGCCCCCGCCGACCAGGACCAGGTCGACGTCGGGGGCGGAGGCCAGCTCGCAGGCGGCCTCGATACCGGCCCCGAACCCCAAGGGGAGCTCACCTTGGGGCGACACGATCACCGCTCTGGCCCGGGGGAAGGGCTGGAGCGCTTCCTGGAGGGCGCCGACCCGGCTGCCCGAGGCCGCACCCACCAGCTCGAACTGCTCGGGGAAGCGGCTGATCACGTCCAGCGCCTGCCCGCCGATTGAACCGGTGGCCCCGATCACGGCTACCCGCGTTGGCATTGATCGAGCCTCCGATGTGGTCCTGGCCCGGCCAACCCTAGTTGGCAGGACCGGGGTCCTGGGATGGTCACAGAGCGTGCGTGGCCCCCAAGAGCGAGTATACGACTGCCCCGACGAAGATCAGACTGTCCATCCGGTCCAGCACCCCACCGTGGCCGGGCAGCAACCGACCCGAGTCCTTGACCCCGACCTCTCGCTTCAGCTGGGACTCGACCAGATCCCCGACCACTGCCGCCAGGGCTGCCAGCAAACCGATCCCGAAGGCGAGCGGGTGGCCCACCCGGGGCAACACCAGGGGCAGCAACAAACCGACCAATAAGGTGGGCGCCAACAGGGCGGCGACGGCGCCCTCCCAGGTCTTCTTGGGGCTGATCTGGGGAAAGAAGGGATGGCGCCCGAAGCGGGACCCCACCAGGTAGGCGAGGGTGTCGCCGACCACCGAGACCCCCACCGTCAGCAGGACCAGCTCCACCGCCTGGGGCCGGGCGGCGATCCCGTGGTAGAGCAGCAGCAGAAAGCCCGGGCAGAAGCCCAGCCAGGCAGCCCCGCCCACCGCCAGGGCCCACCGCTCGAAGGGCCGGGAATCGGGGCCAGAGCGCAGGGAGAGCGCCAGTCCAGCCAGCACCGCCAGCGCCAGCACCGCCCCTCCCGCCGGGAGGTTGGGGTAGGCGTACCGGAAAAGCCAGATGGCGGCCAGGCCGAACAGCAATACCGGCTCCAGGCGAAGCCCGTAACCCCGCCATAGCTGCAAGTACTCCCACAATCCCAGCCCCACCACCAGGGCCACGAACGCGTCCAGGAAGGGAGCGCCGAGCAAGAGCACGGCCACGAAGAGCGCCAGTAAGACCACCCCGCTCGCGGTCCGGACCGCCAGGGTCACGGCTTGTCCAGGACGCCCCCGAAGCGGCGGACCCGGGCGGAGTAGTCCGCCAGCGCCGCCCGCAGGTGGGCGGCGTCGAAGTCAGGCCACAGCGTCTGGGTCACGTAGAGTTCGGCGTAGGCCGCCTGCCAGATCAGGAAGTTGCTGGTTCGCATCTCGCCTGCGGTGCGGATGATGAGGTCGGGATCGGGCAGCCCGGCCGTGTAGAGCGCCCCTTCCAGGTCGGCCTCCTCAACCTGGCTGAGATCGGCTCCCTCCGCCGCCAGCTTGCGCACCCCGTCGACGATCTCGGCCCGGCCGCCGTAGTTGATGGCGACGTTTAGGACCGCGGTCTGATTGCCCTCGGTCAGCTGCTCGGCCTCGGCCACCAGACGCTGCAGGCGTGGCGTGAGCTGGTGCCTGCGTCCGATCACCCGGATCCGGACCCCGGTCCGATGGAGCTCGTCCACCTCGGCCTGCAAGGTCTGCTCGAAAAGCCGCATCAAGGTGGCCACCTCCCGCTGCGGTCGTGACCAGTTCTCGGTGGAGAAGGCGTAGAGGGTCAGGCAGTGGACCCCGGCCTGGTCGGCCGCCTCCATCACCCGGCGGATTGCCTGGATCCCGGCCCGATGGCCGGCTCCACGGCGGAGCCCACGCTGGCGAGCCCAGCGGCCATTGCCGTCCATGATGATCCCGATGTGCCGGGGCAGCGCGGTGCTGGACTCAGCCATCCGCGCGCCTCCGGCGGCGGATCACACCTCCAGCAACTCGACTTCCTTTCGCCGCGCCACCTCCTCAATCTGCTCCACGAATCGGTCGGTGACCTTCTGCAACTGGGTCTGGGCTCGTTGCGACTGGTCCACCGAGATTTCGCTCTCATGCTCCATCCGACGCAACTGCTCCAGGTCATCGCGGCGGATGTTGCGAACCGCCACCCGAGCCTCCTCGGCCCGATTCTTGACCAGCTTCACGAACTCCCGGCGACGCTCCTCGTTGAGGGAGGGGACCGGCAGACGGATCACCTGGCCGTCGTTGCCGGGGTTGAGCCCCAGCTCACTGCGCTGCAGGGCGCGCTCGATGGCGGCGATGTTGCTGCGGTCCCAGGGCTGGATCAGGATCAGGTGCGCCTCCGGTGCGGAAATGCTGGCCACCTGGTTGAGCGGCATGTGGCTGTCATAGACCTCGACCTGGACGTGCTCGATGAGGGCCGGGCTGGCCCGGCCGGTGCGGATCGAGGCCAGCTCCCGCTGCAGGGCATCCACGCTCTTGGCCATCCGCTGCTCGGTGGCCCGCAGCAGGTCGTCGCTCATGGTTGGGACGCCTTGGACTCCTTGTCGGTGACCAGGGTGCCGACATCCTCGCCCTTCACCGCGCGGGCCAGGTTACCGGGGGTGAAGAGGTCAAGCACCAGCAGTGGCAGGCGGTTGTCCATGCAAAGGGTGATGGCGGTGTTGTCCATAACTTGCAGGCCCAGGTTGAGCACTTCCATGTAAGAGAGGGCGCGGAACCGGGTGGCAGCGGGATCGACCTTGGGGTCGGCGCTGTAGATCCCGTCGACCCGGGTGGCTTTGATCAGAAGATCAGCCCCGATCTCGGCCGCCCGCAGCGCCGCCGGGGTGTCGGTGGTGAAGAAGGGGTTGCCAGAGCCCGCGCAGAAGACCACCACCCGGCCCTTCTCCAGATGCCGGATGGCTCGTCCGCGGATGTAGGGCTCGGCCACCTGATGCATCTCGATCGCGGTCTGGACCCGGGTGGCCATGCCATGGTCCTCCAAGGCATCGCGCAGGGCCAGGGCGTTGATGACTGTGCCGAGCATGCCCATCAGGTCGGCGGTGACCCGATTCATCCCCCGCTGGGCCCCAGCCAAGCCTCGGAAGATGTTGCCGCCGCCCACCATCACAGCGATCTCGGTACCCAGGTCATGAGCGCCCTTCAGCTCCAGGGCCACCTCGTCGAGTACCCCCGGGTCAATGCCAAACTTGCCGTCTCCGACCAGCGCCTCGCCACTGATCTTGACCACCACCCGGCGGTAGCGGGGCGGGACCCCCAGTTGGGAGCTGACCGCCGTGCCAGTCAGCTCGGTGACCGGTTCAGGGGCCATCCGGCTGGCCCTCGTCGGCCACGTTCTCGCCCAGCTGGTAGCGGACGAACCGAGCCACCGAGATGTTCTCTTTCGTGGCCGCGATCGCCTCCTGGATCACTTGGCTAACCTGGCGCCCCTTGGAGCCCTCGTCACGCAACCAGGCCTGATCGTAGAGGCAGAACTGCTGGTAGAACTTGCGCAGCCTTCCGTCAACGATCTGGTCGAGCCGGTCGGCCGACTTGCCCTCGGTGAGCGCCTGCTCGCGATAGATGGCCCGCTCCCGCTCCACCTCGGCGGGCGGGACATCCTCGCGGCGTACCCACCTGGGCGAGTGGCCGGCGACCTGCAGAGCCAAGTCGTGCACCAGGGCTTTGAACTCGTCGGTCCGAGCTACGAAGTCGGTCTCGCAGTTCACCTCCAAGAGCACCCCCATCCCCCCGCCGGGGTGGATGTAGGAGTCGACCAGCCCCTCCCGGGTCTGGCGTCCCGACTTCTTCTGGGCTGAGGCCAGCCCCTTGGTGCGGAGGATGTCGCGGGCTCGTTCGAAGTCGCCAACAGCCTCCTGGAGCGCCTGCTTGCAGTCCATGATTCCCGCCCCGGTCTGCTCGCGAAGCTGCCGAACCAGGTCCGCCGTGATGGGCTGGCTCACTCCGCCACCACCTCGGCCGGCTCCAAGCTCACCTCGGCGATGTCGGCCTGAGCTTCGGCCTCCGCAAGCGCCGCCGCCGCCGCCTCCGCCTCCGCCTTGGCGGCGGTCACCCTCGCCTCTTCCGCTTGGACCTGGCGGTCCGCTTCGGCCTGCTGAGCCTGGGCCAGCTCGATCTGACGATGCTCCTCCAGGCCTTCCATGATGGCGTCGACAATCCGAGTCGCGATCAATCGAACGCTCCGAATGGCGTCGTCGTTGCCGGGGATCACCTGGCTGATCTCGTCGGGATCGCAGTTGGTGTCAGTGATGGCGATAATCGGGATCGCCAGCTTGCGGGCCTCGGTCACCGCCAGCCGCTCCTTGTGGGGGTCGACCACGAATACCGCCGCCGGCAGCCGCTTCATGTTGGTGATCCCGCCGAAGTTCCGCTCCAGCCGCTCCAGCTCGTCCTCGCGCCGGCGCTGCTCCTTCTTGCTGAGGGTGGCCAAGGCCCCCTTGTCGCGAAGCTCGACCAGCTCCGCCAACCGCTTCAACTGACGCTTGACCACCTCGAAGTTGGTAAGCATCCCACCCATCCAGCGGTTGACGACGAAGGGCTGGCCGCTGCGGGCGCACTGCTCCTGGATGGTCTCCTGGGCCTGCTTTTTGGTTCCCACGAAGAGGATCTGGCCGCCCTGGGCCACGGTGTCACGGGAGAACTGGCAGGCGTGATCCAGCAGATCAACGGTCTGGGACACGTCGATGATGTGGATCCCACCCCGGCTGGCGAAGATGTAATGGCGCATCTTCGGATTCCACCGGCTGGTCTGGTGGCCGAAGTGGACACCGTTCTGGAGCAGCTCGGTGAGCGTGGCTACAGGCATGCTCAACCTCCTATGCGTTGGGTCCTCTGCCCGGCCTCAACCGCCGACCGGCCCTAGTCGGGAACCCGATCGGCGTCCGCCCGGCATGTGAATTTGATCGCCGCAGTCATGGTAGCCGAGAGAAGCCCAACCTTGGCGTCGGTAAGCTTCTGGCCCAGCCATCTCGGCCCTCCCCACCCCTTCCAACTGCGGCCGGGTCCGAGGCTTGCTCACCCCCTCCGGAGGCAGACTTGCCCAACTCTTCCCAACTGCTAACCGCCTACGACGATCAGCTGCGGGGCGCCTTCCTCCTCAACCTGCCCCCGGGCGCCCACGAGGAGCAGGACGGGCCGGTCTTCCGTTCCTGGGGCTGGATGCCCCGCGGGTTCGTGATTCACCGCGACCTCAGCCAGCTGACTGATGCCGAGCTGGAGTCACTGATCGTGCGGCAGTGCGATTACTTCGCTGAGCGCGATTTGGCCTTCGAGTGGAAGACCTTCTCCCAAGACCGGCCAGCCGACTTCCCGGAGCGACTGCTGGCGGCCGGCTTCGTCCCCGAGGAGCGCGAGAACCTGGTGATCGGGCTGGTCTCGGAGATGGACCAGGAGCCCGATCTGCCCGCCGGGGTCAGCCTTCGTGAGATTGACTCCCCCGCCGACATGGCCCGGCTGACCGAGATGCTCTCCGAGGTCTGGGGTGAGGACCTGGGCTACCTCGGCCAGATGTTCCTTCGCGAACTGGAGGCCAATCCCGGACATGTGGTGGTGCTGGTCGCCGAGGCCGCCGGCAAGGTGGTCGCCAGTGCCCGAGTCAACCTGGTGGCCGGAACCGACTTCGCTACTCTCTGGGCCGGCTCGACCCGGCCCGAGTGGCGCGGCCGGGGGATCTACCGGGCCACGGTCGCCTATCGAGCCCGGCTGGCCGCCCGGCGAGGCCGGAGCTACCTGCAGGTGGACGCCTCCGAGCAGAGTCGCCCGATCCTGGAGCGGCTCGGCTTCATCACCGTCGCCAGCACCACTCCATACATCTGGTCGCCACCGGCAGCCTAACTTAGACCCCCTGCTCCCGACCGCCTGCCAAATAGGAGCGACCCCACCGGCCCCTGCCCCAGGTGCGGCAGAGCCTCCAATTTCACTGTCCAGGGCAAGCTCGACCCTGGCCCGTCGCGGCCGCCGTACTACTCCCGCCTGAGCGAAATCCATAGGTCGGGGTTGATGAGCGCCGCCACTAACATCGGCCAGAATCTCGGACCGTAGCACCGAAAGCCGACGACCTCGCCCTCCGCAACGTCGAACGACCGCTCCGCGCTGCGGTGCCTGCCG
>Ga0307373_10003307_pt1 | contig 28140 bp, 22 predicted proteins | sample OX2MG_FD_202534 | JGI IMG/M metagenome (GOLD analysis project Ga0307373, IMG submission 202534) | Soil microbial communities from Risofladan, Vaasa, Finland - OX-2 | ecosystem: Environmental > Terrestrial > Soil > Coastal area > Acid sulfate soil | place: Finland: Risofladan, Vaasa | collected... | reverse complement strand
GGGGGGGGGGGGGCCCCCCCCCCCGACTGGTCCTGGAAGTACTATGCCGACTCTACCGGGAGCTCCGCCGAGGGTCTCGTCGCCTTGGGGCTTTACGGTGATTGCCTGACGGGACACGATTGCCAGGTGTCCAACGCCGGCGAGTACGACCAGCGAGCAGTTTCTGGCCTTGCACGCTGGATCCCAGGTCTGGATCTCGCTCGGCGGTATCGCCGCCAGTGGCTGCTCAGCGACGTCTTGGCCGGGCTGGCGCTGACCGCCCTGCTGGTGCCACAGGGCATGGCCTATGCAGAGTTGGCCGGGCTACCAGCCGTGACCGGGCTGTACACGTCGGTCATGGCGCTCCTGGCTTATGCGGTCTTCGGTCCATCTCGGATCATGGTCGTGGGACCCGATTCGGCCCTCGGCCCGATGATTGCGGCGGCCATCCTGCCTCTGGCGGGCGCCAATGGTGACCCCAACCGAGCCATCGCGCTGAGCAGCATCCTCGCGCTCCTCATGGGTGCCTACTGCATCGTGGCCGGGATCGTCCGCGTGGGCACCCTGGCCGAGCTCTTCTCGAGACCGATGAGGGTCGGGTATTTGAACGGGCTCGCGATTGTGGTGCTGGTCAGCCAGCTTCCGAAGTTGTTCGGATTCAGTACGACGGCCAACGGTCTCAGAGCAGAGTTCCACGCCTTCGTGCAGGGGCTCTCTGCGGGCAAGACCGTGCCGGCGTCATTGCTGATCGGTGTGGCTTCACTGGTGGGCATCCTCGCGCTTCGCTTCTGGCTACCGAAGGTGCCCGGAGTGTTTCTTGCGGTCGTCGCCGCCACGTGCATGGTTGGTGTGTTCGATCTATCGGCTCACGGCGTTGCCGTCCTGGGGGTGATCCCTGCGGGCCTTCCGAAGCCATCGATCCCTCGGGTCGGGCTTCACGATGTGGGCACACTGGCCCTGGCCGCATTGGGCATGGCCTTCGTCACGCTCGCCGATACATCGGCCCTGTCACGTAGCCTCGCCGCCAAACGGGAAGCAAACGTCGACCAGAATCAGGAGCTGGTGGCACTGGGAACGGCCAACCTCAGTGCCGGTCTGTTCCTGGGGTTCCCGGTCAGCGCGTCTACCGGGCGAACGATTACCGCCGAGAGCTCCGGTTCCCTTACACAGATGACCGGGGTGATAGGGGCGCTGTGCATTTTGCTGCTCCTTTCCTTCGCAAACGGCCTGCTGCAGGATCTCCCCAGTTCAGCGCTTGCGGCGATCGTTATCGTTGCCGCCGTGAGGCTTTTCGACCTCGCGACCCTCCGCTGGCTGTGGAGTGTCAGGAAGTCCGAGTTCTTACTCTCACTGGTCGCTCTGTTGGGTGTGGCGGTGTTCGGAGTTCTACCAGGCATCGCGATTGCGGTCGCCTTGTCGCTCGGGGACTTCGTTCGCCAAGCTTGGCGTCCGCACACGGCCATTCTTGGGAGAATCCCCGGCAGAAAGGGATACCACGACATTGACCGGCACCCCGAGGCGGTACAGATACCCGGATTGATCATCTACCGATTTGACGCACCGATGTTTTTTGCCAACGCAAAGTTCTTTTCGGATGGGGTCATGAAGGCAATTGCCACACGCAAAGAGCAGATCAGCTGGATCGTGCTGGCAGCCGAGCCGATCACTGATATCGACACCTCGGCGGCGGAGGCATTCGACCAGTTGCTCGATGACCTCGAAGTCGAATCAGTGCAACTTGTCTTGGCCGAACTGAAGGGTCCCGTCAAGGACCGCCTGCGCAGCTACGGACTCTATGAGCGCCTCGGCGACGACCGGTTCTTCGCCACAGTAGGCGCGGCTGTCCACGGCTACCTCAATGCCTCGGGAGTGGAGTGGGTGGACTGGAGCGACGAGGAACCCGACATTCGGCGCGGTTCCCATCCTGAGTAACCCTTTGCCGTCGAGGCCATTCGACAAGTCCGATTCGATTTCGAAAAGGCCAGGCGAGCAGTGGCCATGTTCCATGCCCACGGTGGGACCCTGGTTTCTCGGGTTCTTCCACCGATGTCATCACCGGCTCACTCTTCGAAAGCAGAGTGTCCTCAAAATTGGGACTCATGAAAGTCTGCCGTTCTGTGTCACCCCATTGACCTGTGCTCACATGAATCAGAGTCCGGATCCGCGGGTGAACCTGCTTGTCATTGAGCCTGCTGGTTATCGATCATCCTCGTTCACCCGCTCGTTTCACCAGGGGCCAAGGTCACATCAATCGGCTTCGTGAACGAGCCATCCGTCATGCTCGGGCCTGAGGCGAGTGTCGACGAGACGGGAATCTGCGAGCGCTAGGGAAAGATCGACTCGGCGAAGTCCGATGAGGACAGCCGGATATGACTTTGTCCCCTAGAGTCAATCAAACAGCGACCGAGCACGATGGATTGAGAATACGCGTTAATGCTTTAGCCCGGGTCACAGGGCTGAAGTGGATTCCGAAAAGAGCCCCTGGGTCGGCGTGTTACCCGTGGCTACCGGCCCGAGCCAAGGTCGACCGCCCGTCGGACATCTGAAGAGCTGACGGTGCCTGTGACCCGATTGCTGGCGTCAAGAACAAGTGCAAAACGACCCTCGTTCGTTGCCATGCGCTCAAGGAGCGCGCTCATCGGCTCCTCGGGGTGCCCCACCGGGATCGTACTGAGCAAAGTCGCGATCTCGTTCGAGGTGATGGAAGATCGCCGCTCCACTGGGACGGCGTTCACGGCTTGAGCGGTCACCACCCCGGACAGTTGGCCGCTCTCGTCGGTCACCGCCGCGATATCACCCCGGTACAGCCACAGGAACGAGGCCATGTCCGCGACGGTGGTGTGGCCTGGCACGGATGGAAGGGCGGGCGTCATGACTTGCCCGACGGTCAGGTTGGCCAGGGCGCGCTGGGTCGAGGCATATTCCTCTTCTCCCCGGGCCGCGGAATAGACGAAGAGTCCGATGAGAGCCGGCCAGAGGCCGATGACGCTGCCTGTGGACAGAAGCGCCAAGACGCCGAACACTATGAGCATTACGGCAAAGACACGGCCTGCCCGTGACGCGGTCACCGAAGCATGGAAATGATCGCCCGAGCGTTGCCAGATCCCGGCTCGCAGGATTCGACCACCATCGAGTGGGGCGGCCGGTATCAGGTTGAAGATCGCAAGCAAGAGGTTGATCTCCCATAACCACGACAGCACCCGTACGGGGAGCCCGTGAACGCCGGCTGCGACAGCCGCGATCTGCACGACACCGAACAGCGCCGCCAACAAGAGGCTGACACCTGGACCCACCGCGGCTATGCGAAAGTCTGCGCCCGGGGTGTGTGCCTCTCCCTCGAGCTGGGCGACGCCCCCGAACACGAACAATGTGATGGACCGCACCCGCACGTCATTGTGTTTGGCAACCAGGGCGTGCGACACCTCGTGCGCAAGGAGGGATCCCAAGAGCACTACTGCGCCGATGATGCCGGCAATCCAGTCGAACGCATCAGCGTGCCCCGAGTGGGTGGGAAGAATATAGACGGCGAGCTCCCACGCGAAGAGGGCGAGGATGAGCGCCACGCTCCAGTTCACTCCCACCGGGATCCCGTAGAAGGTTCCGATTCGAATGGTCTGTCTCATCGTTGCAGTCTCATGGTCCTTCTCACGGAGCCGTGCCTCTGACGCGAACTGTCAGAGGCCGGTGGGATAGGTTTCCGGAGGCTCGCCTGCGTCCCAGAGCGACGTGCGCTCAAGGGGCTCGATCGCCTCGGTGTGGTCGAGGTGGATCACCGCATCGAACTGCTCGCCGAGACTGGCGTGGAAGTAGTGACTCATGCGTTCGGACTCTGGTCGATAGATGACCCCGATGGCCCGTTCCAGCCGAGGGACAATCATCGCGGCGTGCACGGCCGGAGCGGCCAAATCCAACCAGAAGCGGCCAGCTTTGGCATCGTGGAGAAATGACTCATGGCTATCGGTCATAGCGGGACGCACTCGTTTGCGTTCAGCTGGACCGCCCCACTCCGTCGAAGCTGTCACAGTGCCGTCATACGTGGTGCACCCGATGAGGGAGCAGTCGTCGCCATATCGCTGCCGGGCCAGTTGGCCAACGTTGAGCTCACCACGGGTCCCCATCTCGGTGGAACGCGCATCACCCACGTGCGAATTGTGCTCCCACACGACGATCTTCGCACGTCCAAACTGGTGATTGAGGTGTTGAGCGAGGGAATCGAGCGTCGCGGCCATATGTCGGTCACGAAGATTCCACGAGGACACGTTTGCCCGGTACATCTGCTGGTAGTACTCCTCGGCATCGCGGACCAGCAGTGCGTTCTGCTCGGCGAAGAAGAATTCGTCGTCGGCTACCCAGCCGTCCCGCCTGAGGTATCCCTCGGCTCTTCGTCGGAGCTCGATGAGCTGCGTGACGACTTCGTTCTCGCAGGGGATCGCGTCCGAGTAGGCGAGAGCATAGCCATAAGCCTGGCCTTCGCCACCCACATGGTCGAAGCACGAGTAGCGGGCCCGTGCCCGAACGGCCTCATCCGGATCGACGTGGTCGAGATATCTCACAACTGCTTCCATCGAGGCGCGGAGGCTGTAGAGATCCAAACCGTAGAATCGCGCTTTGATCGCCGGATCTTCTTGTGTGTCATTGCGGGCGCGCAGCCATTCCACGAAGGCGAGGACGTCCCGGTTCCGCCACATCCAAGCTGGGAAGCGCCGGAAGTCCGTAAGCGCTGTATCGGCGTCAGAGTCATCTGAGAGCCCCATGACGTAGCGGTTGACCCGGTAGGCATCAGGCCAATCCGCCTCTACCGCAACGGCATTGAATCCACAGGCGTCAATGAGATGACGTGTGATGCGAGCTCGCTCGGCGTAGAAATCGTGGGTGCCGTGAGAGGCCTCGCCGATAAGGACGAACCTACGATCACCCACGAGATCGAAGAGTGAGTTGTAGTCACTCTGAGCACCAGTGATCTCATGGAGATGGCCTCCAAGCGTCGCACAGGTCATCGTGTCAACCATGAGTACAGTCTCGGACCACGATCGGCCGTGGCGACAGGGACGAAGGTCACATTCGGGGAGGTCCTTCGAGGCCCCGCAGGACTCGAGCCAGCGCCGCTGGGAGGGCCCACTCCCCGCGCCCCAGCCAAGGGCGACCCATCTGGAGGGGCATCGTGGCAGCGGTTGAGCGGCCCTGCCGCGTGTCGCGCCGTTCGCCCGGGGCTGGGCAGCAGGGCGCGAGTGCCAGCCGACCCCAGGACCCATCACGAAGGCGAGAAGCGGGGTCCGCTCCATGGGTGGGCGCGGCACCGCAGCACGCGTTCCTCTCCTATCGGCCGTGGTTGAAAATGGGTTGAAAATGGGTTCACAGCAGGCACGTTTGGCACGGGGATCCCGATACCAGCCACACTTGACCTCTCTGGCGGAAGCGGACCTCTCCACCCAGATCCTTCACGCCTGACCGAGGTGCCTATGCGGTGCCGGATTCACTCTGGTCACCCACGTTGAGGCACGGAGACTGGGGAGACGTCGTTTGTCGTGACCGTCCACTTGTGGGTCGCGCGGGCCGATGCGTTACCCCGGGTCCTGGAGACGATCCAGGCTGTGGTGGCGACGGTTCTCGAGGGCAAGCGACACCGTCGAGACTCGACGGGGCGCGCTCTGGGCGGGGTAGGGAAGACGCATTCCGAGACGAGTGGTGCTGGCACCCTCGGATGCCTTCTCCGATCACCCGTTAGAGAAGAAGTGTCCGCTGCTCACGTCCCTTCCGACCCGCTCTCTCCCCTGAGGGGGAGCAGCAAGATAGGGAGATTCGTGCTACCCAGAACTTCGCGCACAACGCGCGCTCGCCCGGCTCTGCTGTCTTGGGCCCAGCTCAAGACGATCAGATCGGCTCCCTGCTCGTTGCACACCTCGGCCACGCGGATCCCGACGGGACCGGGCCGGAGCTCGATGCGGGCATCTTGGCGAGGAAAATGTCGGGTGAGGAACTCCCTTCCCATCATCTCTAGATCGCGCCAGGGATGGTCGAGCATGGTGGGTTGGGTGGACTCGGTGAACACGTGGAGAACGATGAGTTCGACGTCGGTTGCCAGGAGAGGGACCAGGTCTTCGAGCACCGGTCGGGAGGAGGCTTCAGTGCCTTCGAGCGGAATGAGGAGTCGGCGAAAGGCGCTTGGAGCGACCGACGTGGGCGGAACGATCACGACCGGTTTGCTGCTGCGTTGGACGATGTACGTCGCTGTTGTTCCGAGCAGACGTCGGTCCTCCGCCGCCCCCTTTGCGCCTATGATCGCCGCCAGTACGCCTGGTGCATCGATAGACCTGAGCAATGCAGGCTCGCGTGGCCCTGAAAGGAGATGCAGCGGGACATCAGCGTGATCGGCTGGCAGCTCCAGGGGTCCGCTTAGGCCAGTGGGTACGTGGACTGCCTCGACACCGCTATCGGTCATCTCGCCGATCCGAAGCGCAACTTCGAGCACTGATTGGGCGGTGCGCGTGGCGTCTAGGGCGGCAAGAACAGTGCTCATCACGGCTCCTTTGGATACGCGACATCAGGGATTGAGAACGTCCGCTCCGGCTCTTCGCAGCGCACGACGCCCTGGTCGCCGATCCGCACGTCAAGGGATCCGTCACATCTGACCGTGACCGAACCGTGCTCGGCCCGCACGCCGACGCGACGCCCACGGAATTTGAAACGCAGCCCGACTGCCGACCACGCCTGAGGGAGGGACGGGTCGATCGCGAGGGTGTCCGTCTCTGCCCGCAGTCCGAGGAACCCGTAGGCGAGTGCCTGCCAGACCCCGCCCATCGTGGCCAAGTGCAGACCTCCCGCCGTCGTGCCTGTGAGATCGCCAAGGTCGAGGCGGGCAGCAAGTCGAAACAGATCGAGGGCCCGGTCGGGCTCCCCGGCTCGGGCGAGCAGCGCGGCCGAGATCGCAGGCGAGAGCGAGCTACCGTGGGCGGTCCGGGGTTCGTAGAAGGCGATGGACGAGCCGAGCGAACCCGGTACCACCTCGTCGGGGACGAGGTGGTACATCATGAGCACGTCGGCCTGCTTGATCAGCTGTGATCCGGCCACCCTCTCGTCGCCGAGCATCATGTCGACAGCGAGCGGCGGTGTGCCGATCTCCCCCATGACGAGGGGTTCCAGATCGAAGTACCCAGCGAACTGCTCGTAGAGACCCCGGCCGGGGTCCCAACCGTCAACCAGGCAATCTGCCAGCGCTCGCCAAGTCTCCGCCTCGCGTGAGTTGCCCTCTGTTTGGCTGATGACCTCCGCACCTCTGCGAAGATTCCAGCGCGCCATCACGTTTGTGTATGCGTTGTCGTCAACGAGCTGGTGATACTCGTCGGGTCCCATCAAGTGGTCAATGTGGCAACGGCCAGTGGGATCACATCGGACACGGCTCGCCCAATACCGAGCCGTCTCCACCAGGAGATCGCGGCCAGCACCCGCGAGAAACGTGTTGTCCCCCGTCCAGGTGACATAACGCTCAGCGGCCCAAGCCACATCGGCGACGATGTGCTCCTCGTGTGCACCCGTGGCGATCGGTATGACTTGACCGTTAGCCCCCCGGACTTGACGCGGTGTGACGTCGCGCCCATCGCCGGCCGACTCCCAAGGAAAGCGGGCACCACTCAGACCGAGTGCTTTGGCGAGAACTCTGGCGGCGGGGAGTCGGCGGATGCGGTACTCGAGCATGGCCCGCGCGGCCTCAGGTCGGATGGCCGCGAGCGCCGGAAGCACGAACACGTCGGCGTCCCAAAAGACATGCCCGTCATAGGCGGGTCCGGTGAGGCCCCGTGCTCCCACCGCTGCCTCGCCATTCCCAGGCGCCGCAGCGAGCAGGTGGAACACGGCGAAACGCGCCGCCAGCTGATCTTGAGCGACACCTCCGTGATCTCCTTCGATCACCACCTCGGCGTCCTCCCACATCTGGGCCCAGGCGCATCTGTGCTCGGCGAGGAGTGTGTCAAAGCCAAGATTCTCCACCTGCTCGAGATACTCACGGGCCACCTGTGAGCCATCAACCCCAACGGGAGCGGTCGCCCATGCCGCCAGCCGCTCGACAACGTCGTGACCATCGACCACCGTCATCTGTTGCTGTGCCGCCACTGCAATGCCCTGGCCGCGAGAGCCGGTTTGAGCGACGTGGGCGCCGAGGGTCTCGTCCTGCCTGAAGTCTCGGGCGTCAGGGGGGGACCGCAGCGGAGCACCCAGTGCGATGTGACCTGCCGGAGCCTCGGCTCGCATTGCCATAGCGTGCGGGGAGGCGGCGGAGAGGAAACGCATCGATCGCGGGCCGGATGCCTTTGGACTGCTACGGGCGAGCGTGCCGGTGCGTAGGTCGAGCAAGCGATGCTCAGCGGGGCGGTGGTGGTCCATGGGCAAGTCGAGAGCGGTCCACGCCGGCCCAGAGAGAAGCTTTCCCTCGTCGTCGTAGACGCCACCGACCACGAATAGCGGGGCGGTGTCCGGGCCGCCCTCCTCGAGGGACGCACGTGTGCCAGCCCATCCGTTACCGAGGCAGCCGAGCGACTCCGCGACCCGGGTCTGGGTGGCCGAGGAGGGGAGGGGGAACACCCAGTCGGGGTCGCGGTCAACCTGTGGGACTCGGTGGTCCGCTCGACGGGCCAGCTGACCATCGAGCAGATCGGCGAAACGGACCGGGCCACCCCCGAGGTGGACTACGCCATCAGGAACACCGCTGGGCTCGACACCGACCGAGACGACTTCTGCGCGGGAGAGGGCGTCAACGATCATGAACGAATCGCTGCCCGTTGCACCGCCGATCGGGCCAAACTCGTCTCCGCCGATGAGTATGAGCTCTCCGGTGAGGCCGCGCTGAACCAGCCAGTTGGCCGCCCAGCGCGCTGATTCGGATTTGTCGGTGAGCCCGATCTCCACATGCTTGACGTCGCTTGTAATCCGGGGATCGACCAGGCCAGCCGCCTGTGCGGCGTTGGCGGCAAGATCGATGACCTCGGACAGGTCCTTCATGTCGACCGCAGCGAGACGGGCTATCACGGCATCGACAAGCCGGCTGATCTCTGCCTTCTTGGGATCAGCCCAGAGCGGGAGCGGGATGAGATCGATCTTGCGGCGATTGAGCCTGTTGGCCACGATCCGTGCCTCGATACCTCGCTCGCGTAATCGCTCCACAGTCTGCGCGGCGGCCAGGTCGAGCGCCCGATCCTCATCAACGCTGGCAGTACGCCGGTACAGGAGCTGTGGTCCTTCTCTGGTTACCCGGAAGACCTCGGAACCTCTGTTACAGCACAAAAACAGCTGGCCTCGACCGTGTGGTCTGGCCTGGAGCTGACCGTCCACATTCTCGACGTGGGTACCGCTGGCGATGAAGATGTGAACGCCTGCATCGCAGAGAGCCTCCACGCGCTCTCGAGCGCCTTCGGCGTCGGCTTGGCGGTCTGGCACCACGGTGCCATCCCAGTCACAGATAAGGGCTTCATAGGTCTCGCTCGAGAGCGCCGCCCGGCTACGCGATCGGGGCGGATCAGCCAGCGCTCTGTCCGGTGTCGCCGGGGTCACTCGATCTCTGAGCATTTGGCGCCTCTGCGATAACCCACGCTGTCATGTTCCACGCGCGTACCTCTGGCCGCTAGGGACGATGGTCACAGGAATGGCCATTTACCCTCTCGGCAATCCAGCCTCGCCTTGAGTATTTCGGATAGGAGTTCCACGGTCTCGCCCTCAGACGATCAAAGCGACTGCCGCCTGTCCAAGTAACTACGAGACGTGAAAGTCGGAGTCAAAGTGCAGCCCGGTATCCGTGGCCGTGATCGGCTGGCGAGCGGAGGGTTCCAGGACAATGCCTTCGGGCAGTCCTTCGACGTGCCATCCATCACTGGATACATCGATTGTCACCTTGCTCCCAGCCAAGTCAAGCCGGTCGACCCGGAGTGGCAGGAACCCCTCGGGTACGGCAGGGTCACACCAGACCTTCCCGAAGGGCACCCAAGGATCGAAGCGCAACAGCGTTCGCAGCAGGTAGAGCGGAGCGGCTGCCGACCATGCCTGTGGCGAGCACGACGTGGGGTACGCCACCGGTAGGTTGAACTCCTGTCGATCGAAGCCACAGAAGAGCTCTGGCAGTCGGCCTCCCATTTGCTCGGACGCGTCGAGCAGCCCAACCACGATGCGCTGGGCCTCGGGTACAAAGCCATAGCGCATGAGTCCAGCCGCCAAGATGGCGTTGTCATGGGGCCAGACCGAGCCGTTGTGGTAGCTCATTGGGTTGTAGGCGCCCATCGTCGATCCGAGGGTGCGTACCCCGAATCCGGTGAACATTTCCGGACTCATGAGGCAACGGGCGACCGATGCTGCCTTGTCTTCGTCGATCATGCCGGTCCAGAGGCAGTGCCCCATGTTCGACGCCAACGCATCGACCGGGCGCTTCTCCGCGTCGAGCGCCATGGCGAAGTAGCCCCGATCCGACAGCCAGAAGTCCTCATTGAAGCGTTGCTTGAGCCGTAGAGCTCGCTCCGACCAATGGTGAGCCAGGTCCACTTCCCCGGCTTCGCGGGCGAAGTGTGCCCGGGCGAGGAACGCCGCGTAGACATAGCCCTGAACTTCGGCGAGAGCGATCGGAGGCTTGGCGAGATCTCCACCAGAAAAGCTGACGCCGTCAAAAGAGTCCTTCCACCCCTGGTTGACCAGACCGCGGTCAGTGGCCCGGTGGTACTCGACAAAACCATCGCCATCCCGATCGCCGTATTGTTCGATCCACTCCAGAGCACGGTCGGCATGTGGGATGAGAGCATCGACCTCTGAAGTCGCCAATCCCCAACGCCGTAGTTCTCCCAGCAGCATCACGAAAAGGGGCGTGGAGTCGATGCTGCCGTAATAGAGGTTGCCCCCGCCGAGAGCCGTTTCGGCGTCGAGACCCGTACGGACCTCGTGAAGGATGCGACCTGGCTCCTCCTCGGTGAGTGGGTCGACCCGATTGCCCTGCAACTGTGCCAGCGTCTGCAAGGTTCCCAGTGCGACGGTCGGGTCGAGGGGGAGTAACATCCAGCTGGTCAGGAGCGAATCCCGTCCGAACAAGGTCATGAACCAAGGGACTCCCGCCGCCACCACAACGCGATCGGGGTGGTCCGGGTCAAACATACGCAGCGCACCGATGTCCTCGGCGCTCGTGGCGAGCAAGGAGCTGAGCCGTTCTTCGGGGGTGCTCACCAAAGGTGCGGCCTGGCGCCAGGCCTCGTGGCGTGCAGCGGGTTGGCTGGTCTCAATGGGCTCGCCGGGCCCGTATCGAGGAGGGGTCTCGGTCCCGTCGAGCGCAGGTATTACCTGCACGCTCACGGTCACATCGGCCCGAGGTGCCACCACAAGCTGCCAAGTGATCTGGCCCGGTATCGCCTTGGCCTGTTCATCCCCGGACACCCTCACTGCGCGACTGTCAGCGCCGAACTGATAGCTCAGGGACAGATCTGATGTGCCCGAGCTCTGTTCGATGGCGTCACGCCGTCGTGCCCTCCCTTCCTTGACTTCGAACAGCCCGGCGAAGTCGGCATCGACCTCGAGCGAGAGGATGACGCCAGCGGTTTCTCTGCCCAGGTTGCGGACCACAATGTCCTCGCGCATGCCGTTACCCACATATCGGTGGCGCACGACGAGAAGTGTGCTGTCCGCGGCACCAGCCTTCGGAGGTCGGCGGCCGATGAACGTGCCCGCGTAGGGCGTCGGACATTGCGCACCCAAAGATTCGAGTTCAAGTCCGTCGACGGTCAATTGGAATCGGCTCAGGAAACGCGTATCCCGGAAGAACAGCCCGTGCTCGGCTCCGGGGCGGATGTCACCGCTTCGAGCACTTATGCAGAAGGTTGTGCCCTCCACAAGCGTCACTGTCCCCGCGGCCCCAATGCTGGGTGATCCCTCGTATGCCCACGCTTGAGTCAACGGTCAGACATCTTCCCGATACGTAGACCCAGGTGAGAGATGAGTTCCTCCTTGTGGAGAGCATGGCGAGAGATCGTGATGGACCGGCAGGGTGCGGCATACCGCCAACCAAAGGGGACATGCGAACTCACGAGAGTCCGCTGGAGCTTCTCAGAGCAGCAGAGACTATTCACTCACACGGAGGAGCAGGCGCCAAGGCCGGACGCCTGTGCCGGACTTTCGCACCTACGTTCATATCACCGACACCGAACCCGGCTTCGTGATCGAGCGGCGGTTGTGCCGAGCGACCTCAACTCCTGGGCACCGGAGGGTGGCCTCCCCTGGGCGATCGGTGTCCGAGCAATCCTCTCCCCCTTTGATCGTTCGGCGGTAGAGGGCGATGTGGTCAGCTGCCATTCGACGAGATGAGAAGCGGCACTCAACCACTTCCCGGCAGTGGGATCGGCTCAGCGATTCAACCTGTCGTAGAGCCCTCTCCAGCGAATAGCTGTCATCGCAAAGGAAACCCGTCTTGCCGTCATCGACGATCTCTGAGGCCGATCCGCGATTGTTGGTGACGACGGGGGTTCCGCACGCCATGGCCTCGATCATGACCATTCCGAACGGCTCGGCCCAACGGATGGGATTGAGAAGGCAGACGGCCTCCTTTAGGAGGTCGTACTTTTCCGTCCGCCGGAGTTCACCGATGAATTCGACATCGCCGCCCAAATGCGGTGCAATGCGCGTCATGAAATACTCGCGCTCGGCAGGTTCGGTCATTTTGGCGGCGATTCGGAGTGGCATCCCGGCCGTCCGAGCCGCGGTGATGGCATCCTCGACCCCCTTGTTCGGGTGCATCCGCCCCAGAAATGCTGCGTAGCCACCCGTGCCCGTGCCGAATGGTATCCGCTCGACATCGATGCCGTGGTGGATCACGGCTGCGATCGAGACGCCCTCTGCCTCCGACGCCTGGTGATGGGAGATGGCAATCACGGGCGTCCGTTGAGAGATGGCCCGGTAGACCGGCGTGAGTATCTCGTTGAACGGTCCGTGATTCGTGGTCACAACGGGAGCACTGGGAATACCTGGGGCATAGATAGGGCCGACCATTGAGTTGTCATGCACGATGTCAACGTCACGCAACAACCCGTAAGCGGCGACGACATGTCGTAACCAGTACGACATCAACGCCCGCGGCGACTAATCCCCGAGCAAGGATGTCGATGACGTTCTCGGTGCCGCCGTAAGCGACCGGGGGGACGGGCAGCCACGGTGGGGCGATGATGCCCACGCGTAGGGGTCTTCGAGTGAGGTCCTGACTTTGGGCCTCCAGGTCGAGACATTGGTTCATGGTGCAGATGGTTGCAGGCAGGCCGAAGCGCTCCAAGGGTCGTAGGACCTTTCCTCCATGAGGACTTTTGTCCCTTGTGCGCCACCGGGAAATCCGTCGATCATGGAGTGATGTGGTTCGACGACCGGGGCTCTGAGGTTCTGGCGGTTCCTGAGTGTCGTCGCCTTCTGGCAATGGCCGCCAAAGAGCACCGGCACGGGCACTTAGGTGTTCCGCAGCGTGAGGCGCCGCTCGTCCTGCCGCTCAACTTCGCTGTTCACGGGCCAGATGTGGTCCTTCGGATCGGGGAAGGTTTGTTCGAGCAGGTGGATGCCAGGCTGGTGGCCTTTCAGGTGGACGGGGTCACCGAGGGCCGCGTCGAGGGCGATCAATATGAGCAGACGTGGAGCGTGCTCGTACAGGGCCTGGCAATCGAGGATCGTGAGAACGTACCGATGACGCACGTTCCCCAACCCGAGGTGGCCGATCCCGGGGAACGTGTTGTCCGCATCCGGTCCGACGTTGTCTCTGGCCGTCGCTTCCCGACTTTGCCGGCGTCGGCTCAAGTCTAGGGATCTGGCGCCTTCGACCGCCCCGCTCGTGTCGTCCGTCAAGGGCGGTGCTCCACACCGCAACCTGCCAGAATGGCCCGACCGGCGAGGGGCGACCAGGTGTTCGCAACGGGACCGGAGCCGGATTGTTCTGGGGTCCCCATCGAAAGGGCGTAGCGGTGTCGCTTTGCATCGTGGCCGGTTCGGCGAATCCGAATCTGGCTGAGGCCGTGGCGGCGGGCGTCGGCAGTGTGGCGATGCGGAGCCGACTCGAGCGGTTTCCTGACGGCGAGCTTTGCCCGGTCGTTGGTCCCATGCGGGGCGACGACGTCTACGTCTTCCAGCCGACCACGGCGCCCGTGAATGAACACCTGATGGAGCTGGCTCTGTTGCTCGATGCTTGCCGACGATCCGGTTCGACGAGACTCACCGCAGTCGTGCCGTACTTCGGCTACGCCCGCCAGGATCGGCGGAGCCGACCAGGCCAAGCGATCGGCGCACGGGTCGCAGCGGACATCCTGGCCGCGGCGGGTGCCGATCGCATCATCGTTGTTGATCCTCATACATCCGGGTTCGAGGCGACGTGCTCGATCCCGGTGGAAGTCCTCACTGCCTCGCCGGTTCTCGTCACTGCGCTCCGCAGTCGCGGCCCCGGTCGTTCCGTGGTGGTGGCGCCTGACCTGGGCGCGGTCAAGCTCGCGGAGCGCTTCGCGGCGGCCCTCGGTCTACCGGTTGCGGTTGTGCGCAAGAGCCGACTATCCGGCACCAGTGTTCGCGCAGAGGAGCTGGTCGGTGATGTCGAGGGGTGCCTGCCGATCATCGTGGATGACATGATCTCGACGGGCTCCACGATTGAGGCGACGGCCCGATTGCTCGAGTCTCGCGGGACCCTGCCGCAGATGGTCGTAGCAGCCACACATGCGCTACTGCTCGAGGCCGCTTCCGAACGTCTCGATCAGTTGCCGCTTGCCCGCCTGCTCGTGACCGACACCGTCCCCATTTCCTCGAATGCCCTGCCCAAATTGGAGGTGTGTTCGGTCGCAGCCCTGCTCAGCGATGCGATCGGCCGCCTGCATCGGGAGGAACCGCTCGACGACCTCGCTCGTTTTGAGTGAGCCTCAGATCCCGCAGGCGTTTCGCCCTCTGGGTAGAAGGACCATCGTCCCTAGCGACCAGGCCGGCGCAAGTGGATACTTACGGGGTGGTCATGTTTCGCGACAGGGTAGACGCTGGCCGACAGTTGGCCGAGCGGCTGAAGCGGAGCCTCGGCGACGAGGACGTGGTTGTGCTCGGGTTGCCGAGGGGTGGGGTACCCGTAGCCTTTGAGGTTGCCCGAGAGCTCGATGCACCGCTCGACGTGATCGTCGTGCGGAAGCTCGGGGTGCCCTATCAGCCCGAACTCGGTATGGGCGCGATCGGCGAAGACGGTGTACGGGTCCTGAATGACCAGGTGCTCGCCATGGTCGGGGTCGGTGAGGACGAGGTGGCCGAAGTGGAGCGATCGGAGCGAGCTGAGCTCGAGCGGCGGGCCAAGCGTTTCCGGGGCGATCAGCCCCGTACGTCCCTCGTGGGCCGGACTGCGATCGTGGTCGATGACGGCATCGCCACCGGGTCAACGGCTCGGGCAGCATGTCAGGTCGCACGGGCGCATGGCGCGTCTCGGGTCATCTTGGCGGTACCTGTCGCTCCGCTGTCCTCGCTCCGCTCGCTCGCGGAGACGGCAGATGAACTGGTTTGTCTCGCGACGCCCGAGCCGTTCTTTGCCGTGGGCCAGTTCTACGGAAACTTCTCGCAGACAGCGGACGAGGAGGTGGTGGAGCTCCTCGAGCGCGCAGCCACTCGGACCGCTGCTCCACCGGCGGCGGTGAGCGTCGACCCGCCGGTTCGTGACGAAGATGTGGTCGTCGAGATCGGAGCCGTGCGCCTCGTTGGTCATCTCACCGTTCCGGAAGAATGTGCGGGGCTGGTCGTCTTCGCCCACGGCAGCGGGAGCAGCCGTCACAGTCCGCGCAACCGCTCCGTGGCGAACGCGTTGAACTCAGCGGGGCTCGGCACCCTCCTCTTCGATCTCCTCACCCCCGACGAAGAGTTTGAGCGGGCGGCGGTCTTCGACATCGAGCTCTTGGCCGACCGGCTCGGAGGGGTCACCCGGTGGCTGGAGGCACAGCCCGAGGCAAGGGGATTACGCATCGGCTACTTCGGCGCCAGCACCGGTGGTGCCGCCGCCCTGTGGGCAGCCGCCCAGCCCAGTTCATCGATTGCCGCCGTCGTTTCCCGGGGAGGACGTCCTGACCTTGCTGGTTCGTTGCTCGACCAAGTGCGAGCGCCGACGTTGCTCATCGTGGGTGGCCGCGACGAGGTCGTGCTCGAGCTCAACCGTCAGGCGCAGATGCAGCTGCACTGTGAGAGTCAGTTGGCGGTGCTGCCTGGCGCCACCCATCTCTTCGAGGAGCCTGGAGCCTTAGAGGACGTGTCTCGCCTGGCGAGTGACTGGCTCCTTTCCCACCTGGCACCCACTGCCAAGGCAGTGGGTTGACGCCGCCGTTCCTTCTGCTGTTGTGAAACCCGCCGATGGGTAAAGCCCTCATCAGCGACCTCTACGAATTCAACATGGCGGCCAGCTACCCGTCTCGCGACATGGTGCGACCGGCAAATTTGTCCTGTTCTTACGCCGACGCCACTTCCACCAAGTCGCGGATTTCTCGTTGTGGCGGGCCTCGCGGACTCCCTCAGGTACCTCCGGTCGTTCGCCTTTGGCATCCTACCGGGCGCCAATCAGGTCTCCCCATACGAGAGGAACTCCCGTCCACGCGGATCGAAGCCGGTCCGGCCGATATGGAGCCAGCGTTGGCTCCGGTCATGCGCGGCGGGCTGTGGGAGGGGCCTCCCGACACCATCGAGGCCGCCAGGCAGCGGCTCGAAGGGGACCTCGACGGGTTATACCGGAGCGCTCGTGACCTTCATGCACCGACCTCACCCTCGGTGGTGTTGTTCGAACGACAGCGAGCGCTCGCGGGTCAGGTCACGGCCGGCCTTTCGGCCTATGCGAGAGGCTCAGATGGTCAACCTCCGGCCTAGAGCTTGTAGCCCATTTCCCGCAAGAGAGCCTTACGATCTGCCACGTCTGCGTCGGTCTCGATCCCGGCGGGGGGGAGCCCGTCTATGACACCGATGATCCCCCGGCCGAATTCGGTCTGCCCGACGAGTACTTCAACCGGGTTCGCAGTCGCGCAGAACACGGTGCACACCTCCGAGACGGTTTTGACAGCGTTCAAGACATTTACCGGAAATCCGTTGCGAAGGAAGATGATGAACGAGTGACCAGCGCCGATTCCTTCAGCATTTCGGGCGGCCAGGTCTATGAGCTCATCTTCGTTACCGGAGCAGCGGATGAGACACGGGCCGGAAGCCTCACAGAACGCGATCCCGAAGCGCAGCTGTGGGGTCGCCGCGGCCAGGGTCTCATGGAGGTCTTCGATCGTCTTTACGAAATGCGCTTGACCGACGATCACGTTCATGCCATCCGGCTTCTCGATGGGATATGCGCTCAGTTCCATACTGCTCTCCTCGCTACAAGTTGCACCAAACCCGGCGACAACGTGACCAGTCTGGCCGACCCCGTCAGAGTGTTGGACCTTTCCACCACCGTCAGTCAGTCGCGGGTGATCTGATGAGAGCTCCGCAGGACAATATCTCAGATGACCGTTGGCTCCGTTTCGTAACACTTCCCGGAGCGCGCATGCTCTCGATCCGTCCCGTGAGACGTTCGGACGCGGCGGGGCTGGTCGCGCTCTACGCCGGTCTCAAGGATGATGACACCTACATGCGCTTCTTCAGCGGCCATGCCCCACCGGAGGACTTCGTCGAAAAGATGACGCACGTCGCCGAACGGGGAGGCTTCGGTTTGATCGTTCTTATCGAAGAGGGAGACGGCAAGAGACAGATCGTCGGTGAGGCCTCATATGACCTCCTTCCCAACGGCGACGCGGAGCTCGGCATCACAGTGGCCGAGACGGCACGGGGATGGCTTGGGACGTACCTGCTTGATGCGCTCGTTGCGGAGGCTGCCGCCCGGGGGGTGCCCAACCTCGAAGCCGATGTGCTGGTCGGCAATCGTCGGATGCTCACCATGCTGCGAGCGAGGGGGTTCGCCGTGATGGATCACGACCATGCGATCGCTCGGGTCGCCATCGGCACCATCCACCACGTCCCCACGTGGCCCGGGACGCACGACCGCCCACGGCTGCTCGTTGAGGTACCCGGCGGGCGCTGGCACACCGAAGAGGCAGCTCGAGCAGCTGGGTTCCAGGTGCTGGCTTGCCCGGGGCCCCTGCTCGGCTGGTCACACTGCCCGGCCCTGCGAGGCGAGCCATGCCCCTTGGCGGCTGGTGCAGACATCATCGTCGACGCGGTTCCGGATGAACCCGGACGATCCCTTCGAGAAGCCCACCGCCGGGTGCATCCGTCCGTGCCCGTGTGCGTCCAGCTTCAGCCCGGGGGGAGCGACCGCGACGCCTCCGATTCGACGATTCCGCGCGAGGCCGGCGATACCGTCGTCATCAGCATTCTGGAGCGACTGGCGAAGGATGCTGCGGCGCCTGGACCGGGATCCGCATAATGGTGCCGGCGAAGTATCGTGACAGCGATGGAGCCACCGCGTCCATCGGCATGCTGGGGGAGATGGTGCGTTGGTGAGGTGGGCACCAATCACCAAACCTCCCCGAGGGCCTGGGCTGCTTCCACCCAACCTTGTCGACTATGACTCGGCGTGCACCGGGTTCAGCTGGGAGTCTGCTCGGGGGGAGCTCGACGGTCTTCCAGCGGGCGGAATCAACATCGCGCATGAGGCTGTCGATCGTCACGCGGTCGGTTCGGCCGGCGCAAAGGTAGCACTCCGGTGTCTACGTCGAGACGGCACCGCACGCGACATCACGTACGGTGAGCTCTCGGAACTCACAAGCCGCTTTGCGCATGCGCTTGACTCTCTGGGCGTTGGCGTCGGAGACAGAATCTTCGTGCTCCTGCCGCGGGTTCCCGAGCTCTATGTCGCCGCGCTCGGCACGCTCAAGCACAGGAGCGTTCTGTGCCCTCTCTTTTCGGCTTTTGGGCCGGAGCCGATACGTCAGCGCCTCGAGATCGGTGAGGGTCGAGTGCTGGTCACGACATCGGGTCTCTTCCGTCGGCGGGTGGCCTCGAACCGGGATTCCCTCCGCAGCCTCGAGCACGTGCTCGTCATCGACGGCCCAGCCCCTGAAGGCACGATCCTCCTCGCGGAGCTTCTCGCCCAAATGCCGGGGACCTACGAAATCTCCCCGACCGACCCCGAAACGATGGCGCTCCTCCATTTCACCAGCGGAACCACGGGGACCCCCAAGGGCGCTGTCCACGTTCACGAGGCCGTCGTGCAACACCACGCCACCGGGTCCCTCGCACTCGACCTCCATGTCGACGACGTCTACTGGTGCACTGCGGACCCGGGCTGGGTCACGGGTACTTCTTACGGGATCATCTCCCCACTGACCCATTGCGTGACGAGCATCATCGACGAGGGTGATTTTGAGATCGAACGCTGGTATGGCACGTTGGCGGATCACGGCGTCACCGTCTGGTACACCGCGCCGACGGCCCTCCGGATGCTTATGGCCGCAGGTGTCGAGCCGGCCCGGGCACACGATCTTTCGGCACTCCGCTTCATTGCCAGCGTCGGAGAGCCCCTCAACCCCGAGGTGGTCAACTGGACGAATGAGACGTTTGGCATCCCCGCCCATGACAATTGGTGGCAGACCGAGACCGGTGGGATCATGATCGCCAACTTCGCAGCGGTGACGATTCGCCCCGGCTCCATGGGAAAGCCGATGCCGGGCGTGGAGGCGGCGATCCTCGAGCGCAACGAGGAGGAGAAGATCGTCCTCCGTCCTGATGGTGCGGCGGTGGAGGTCCCGGGCGGCACCGACGGCATGCTCGCCCTTCGGCCTGGCTGGCCATCGATGTTCCGTGGTTACCTCGGGGAGCCCGAGCGCTACGAGACCTGCTTCACCGCCGGCTGGTACATCAGCGGAGACCTCGCTCGTCGCGACGAGGAAGGCTATTTCTGGTTTGTCGGGCGTGGTGATGACGTCATCAAGTCGGCCGGGCACCTGATCGGTCCGTTCGAGGTCGAGTCGGTGCTCATGGAGCACCCTTCCGTCGTCGAGGCGGGCGTCATCGGGATTCCCGACGCGGTTGCAGGGGAGGTGGTCAAGGCCTATGTGGTGCTGCACCAGGACGTCGACCCGACCGATGACCTCCGCCTCGAACTGATCGGGTTCGCCAGGAGGCGCCTCGGCCCAGCCATTGCTCCCCGAAATGTTGCATTCGCCGAGCACCTGCCCCATACCCAAAGCGGAAAGATCGTTCGAAGGGTGCTCAAACAGCGCGACCTGGGCCTGCCTGAAGGTGACACGTCGACACTTGAGGCAACTCCGTGAGGGTGCCTGGGTCGGCCGACAATCTCAACGTGGAGGCCTGGCGCCGCCTCCTCATCGACATGCTCCGAATCCGTCGCTTCGAGGAGCGATGTGTCGAGCTCTATAGCGCCACGGAGATTCGAGGATTCCTCCACCTCAGCATCGGAGAGGAGGCCTGCGCGGTTGGCGTCATGCAAGCGCTCGGACCTGAGGATGCCATTGTGTCGACCTACCGCGAGCACGGCCACGCTCTGGCTCGCGGCCTGTCCATGCGCTCGGTCATGGCCGAGCTCGAAGGCAAGGTTGATGGCTGTAGTGGGGGCCGCGGGGGCTCGATGCACCTGTTCGACGTGGGTGCTCGCTTCTACGGTGGCAACGCCATCGTGGCGGGCGGGTTACCGCTCGCCGTTGGTCTGGCGCTTGCCGATCACCTCACCGGACGCCAACGGGTGACCGCCTGCTTCTTCGGGGACGGCGCGGTGGCCGAGGGGGAGTTCCACGAGTCGATGAACCTGGCGGCACTCTGGCACCTGCCGGTCCTGTTCTGCTGCGAGAACAATCTGTACGCCATGGGAACGTCCCTTTCACTCACCGAGTCCGAGACCGACCTCTCGCTGAAGGCCGCCGCGTACCGCATGCCGTCCTGGGAAGTCGATGGGATGGACGTGGTGGCGGTGGCACGTGCCGCGCGAGAGGCAGCGGTGGGCGTGCGAAGCGGGGGAGGACCGCACTTCTTGGAGCTGCGGACCTACCGGTTCCGTGCCCACTCCATGTACGACCCGGACCGATATCGCTCCAAGGAGGAGATCGAGGGATGGCGGCACCGTGATCCGATCACGCTTCTCGGGGACCTGATGCGGGGCTCCGGTGGGCTCGATGATGGTGCGCTTGAAGCAATAGAGCGGGACATCGCTGGCGAGATCGATGACGCCGTGGCCTTTGCGGCAGCCTCTGCCATCGAGCCCGTGGAGGACCTCGAGCGCTTTCTTACGACAATCGAGGCCGAGCGGTGAGCTCGTGCACGTATCGTGAGGCTGTCCGCGAGGCGATTCGCCAAGCCATGCTGGCCGACGAGCGGGTCTTCTGCATGGGGGAGGACATCGGCCACTACGGTGGGTGCTACGCCGTCACCATGGGGCTGCTCGAGGAGTTCGGGCCCGAGCGCATCCGCGACACGCCTCTCTCGGAGTCAGCGTTCGTTGGCGCCGGCATCGGGGCAGCGCTGGGGGGAATGCGGCCGATCGTCGAGGTAATGACGGTCAATTTCAGTTTGCTCGCGCTCGACCAAATCTTGAATAACGCGGCAACGTTGCGCTACATGTCCGGCGGTCAGCTCAGCGTGCCGCTCGTGATCCGTATGGCGACCGGCGCGGGACGCCAGGTGGCCGCCCAGCATTCACACAGCCTCGAGGGCTGGTACGCCCACATCCCGGGGCTCCGAGTACTCGCCCCCGCGACCATCGAAGATGCCCGCGGCATGCTCCAACCCGCACTCGATGACCCTGATCCGGTAATCATCTTCGAACACGCCGGCCTCTACAACGACAAGGGCGACCTTCCCGACGAGCGCGGAGCGGTCGCCATAGAGGGCGCGGTGGTGCGGCGCGAGGGTCAGGACGTCACGCTCGTCGCCTACGGGGGGACCGTCCGCGTCGCGCTCGGCGCGGCAGAGGAGCTGGCAGCGGCGGGCGTCTCGACGGAAGTCGTAGATCTGCGCTGTCTGCGACCCCTCGACTCAGCGACCGTCGCTGGCTCCGTGACGAAGACCCACCGGGTTGTCGTGCTCGACGAAGGCTGGCGTACGGGGAGCCTTTCCGCCGAGGTGAGCAGCCGCATCAGCGAAGACTGCTTCTACGATCTCGACGCGCCGGTCGCTCGCGTGTGCACTGCCGAGGTCCCCATCCCCTATGCCAAGCATCTGGAGGATGCGGCCTTGCCTCAGGTGGCCGACGTCGTCACCGCCGTGCATCGGCTTGGAGGCTGATGGGGGACTTCCGCATGCCTTCGCTCGGCGCCGACATGGAAGTGGGCCGCGTCACCGAGTGGCTCGTCAAGGTCGGAGACGAGGTCAAGCGCGGCGACATCGTTGCTGTCGTCGAGACAGAGAAGTCGACGATCGAAGTTGAGATCTTCGAGTCCGGGGTGATCGAGGCAATCATGGTGCCCGTGGGCCAGGAGGTCCCGGTCGGCACAGTGCTCGCCAGGGTTCGGAGCGTCACGGGCGGCCCCTCCGAGGCACCCCATCTCGAGCCCGCTCCATCCGAACCCGCATCCAGGGCTGGCCGGAAGGCGGCCACGACCATGGCGCCAATGGTGCGTTCACCGGTGGTGCGTCATCTCGCCGCGGCGTCGGGCATCGACATCGCGTCGGTGACCGGCACTGGGGAAGGTGGCATGATCACGCGTCACGACATCGAGCTGGCTGTCGCCGCGCAACAGACTCCGACTGGTCGGGTGCGCGCCTCACCGTGGGCACGCCGTGTGGCCGCCGAGCTGGGCGTCGAACTCAACTCTCTCCAGGGGACCGGCCCGAGGGGGGCGGTGACCGAGGCGGACGTCCGGAAGGTCGGTGCATCCCTGTCTCGACCGGACACGGCGCCGAGCGAGCCGGACGTGACGACTGTCGCAGCTCATGATCGTGCGGGTGCCGGCCCGAAGAGCGACGCGGCGAAGCAGGCTGCACTGCGACGGGCCATCGGCGCGCTCATGGCCCGTTCGAAGCGGGAAATACCCCATTACTACCTCTCGACGACCATTGACATGCGGACGGCATCGGACTGGCTGGAACAGGTGAACGCCGCTCGCTCCATCACCGACCGGCTCTTAATGCCGGCGCTGCTCCTGAAGGCGACGGCACGTGCCGTGGCGACGGTCCGCGAGATGAGTGGTTTCATGGTGGACGGGCAGTTCGAGCCGAGCGCTGCAGTGCACGTCGGCGTGGCCATCTCACTACGCGGCGGAGGGGTCATCGCACCTGCTATCCACGATACGGCCGCACTCGGGCTCAACGAGCTGATGCTGGCGCTGCGTGAGCTTGTTACGAGGGCCCGCGCCGGTCGGCTGCGGAGTTCTGAGATGAGTGATCCCACTATCACAGTCACAAACCTCGGGGACCTCGGCGTGGACGAAGTCTTCGGAGTGATCTACCCGCCCCAGGTGGCCCTCGTCGGCTTCGGCAAAGTGGCCGAACGGCCGTGGGCCGAGGCCGGGCTGCTCGGCGCGCGACCGACCGTCACCGCCACCCTCGCTGCGGACCACCGTGTAAGCGATGGCCATCGGGGTGGCCTCTTCCTCTCCACCATCGCCCACTTACTGCAAGCACCGGAGAACCTATGACTCGAGACGAAGCGATTGGCATCATGCGTGACGTCCTGCACCAGGTGGCGCCCGAAGCGGACCTTGGGGAGGTCGGGCCGGAAGAGGACATGGCCGTGGTGCTCGACCTGGACTCCATGGATTTCTTGAATTTCATGATCGGTCTGCACGAGCGCACCGGTATCGAGATACCCGAGCTGGACTACCCTCTACTGGCAACCGTTGAGAGGTGCGCCGCCTACCTCGTCGCACACGTGTGAGGTGCGACGAGGAGAGCCGGCCCGCGACGACCATCTAACAACAGCGGGATGGTGGCACCCCACTGGCCAGGTTCACGAAGGCATGCTGCGCGACGCTGGCAGGTGTCGCTTCCACGTTCGTCACATGGCCCAATCATCACGGGCCCCAAGGATCGATGAGATGTGCGAGCGTATGGCCGTTTTGCGGTGAACCTTCCAACCGAATCGCGAAGTCTCCGATTGCACCAATCAACAACCCGAGCATCTTGATGGCCACCGATCGATCACGCCTTGCGGGCATCAACCCGACAGGGGGGCGAAAGGTCCAGGACACCGGCATGTCCCGCGGCCGGCGTCGAGCCACGTTGGCCGTCCTCTGTGTGACCTTGTTGCTGATCAGCCTCGACAACACGATCCTCAACGTCGCTCTGCCATCGATCGTGAGGAGCCTGCACGCTACCTCGACCCAGCTGCAATGGATCGTGGACGCCTTCGCGATCTTCTTCGCCGGCCTACTCCTGACGTTCGGAGCGCTCGGCGATCGCGTCGGACGCAAGTGGGTATTCATGGGAGGACTGGTCGTTTTCGGCGTCGGCTCCGCGCTAGCCGCTTGGTCTGGCACTCCCGACCGTCTCACTGCAGCACGAGCGATCATGGGGGTGGGGGCAGCTGCCCTGATGCCCTGCACATTGTCGATCCTGACGAATGTGTTCACTGCAGATCGAGACCGGGCCCAGGCGATCGGGATTTGGTCAGGGACCGCCGGAGTCGGGGTGGCGATCGGGCCGATGCTAGGTGGCTTCCTCTTGGTCCACTTCTGGTGGGGATCCGTCTTTCTCATCAACGTGCCGATCGCGGCGGTAGGCCTCATTGCGACTGCCTTTCTCGTCCCCAACTCGAAGAGCCCGTATGCGAGGCGGCCCGATCCGCTGGGTGCAGCCCTGTCGATCGTGGGCATCGGTCTCCTGCTGTGGGGGATCATCGAAGCTCCTAACCGGACCTGGACGTCTCCACTGGTTGTCGGCGCCGTGGCCGGGTCGGTTGTCATCATCGGCTTCTTCGTGGTCTGGGAGCGGAGCATCGACCACCCCATGCTTCCGCTGGAGTTCTTCGGCAACCGCCGCTACAGCGCCGCCATCGCATCGCTGGCCCTCTTGTTGTTCGCGTTGCTGGGCTTGTTCTTCCTCTTCACCCAGTACCTTCAGTTCTGCCTCGGTTTCAGCCCACTTAAGACAGGGTTGGCCATCGGCCCCATCGCCCTGGTCTTGCTGGTCGCCGCACCTTCGTCCGTGATCATCGCCCGGCGATTCGGCACGAAGCCGGTGGTTGCAGTCGGCCTTCTCCTCGTCGCCGTCGGACTCGGGCTCCTTTCACGGACCACCGTGCACAGCACGTACCGGGACGCCGTGCCGTGGCTCGTGGTCATCGGAGTCGGGGTGGGCTTGGGGCTCGCCCCTTCCACCGAGTCCGTCATGGGCTCCCTGCCGAGAGCGGAGGCCGGGGTGGGTTCTGCGACCAGCGACACGTCCATGCAGCTCGGGGGCGCATTGGGCGTCGCCATCATCGGAACGGCCCTCAACATTCGCTATCAGGACTTCATGACGCCCCTGCTTGCACACCAACAGATCCCGCCGAGCATCGACAAGCTCATCCTCGGATCGCTCGGCGGCGCGCTCGCTGTGGCCACGCATGTGCCGGGCAAATCTGGCGAGGCGTTGGCCGGAGCCGCCCGACAGGGCTTCGTATCGGGAATGGATCTCGGGCTCATCATCGCTGCAGTTGTGGTAGCCGTGGCCGGCCTGGTCGTGTTGGCCGCGCTTCCCAACCGGACCCGGCGATAGCGGCTCCCCCGAGGACCGGGACGCGGACCACTCGGCCTCGTGTTAGTCGTGGTGGATGCGGGAATACGGATAGTCGGCTGGGACTGTCCGGGCGGGGAGTCGAGCAGCTCTGCACCATCGTCGGGAGGCGACGCCAGACTCAACGGCCAAGCTCGCTCGCGGTCCGTTGGCCCATCCGTGTGACCTCCGTCGGATCCCTGCCAGCTGCGAGCCACTCTTCGGGCGACATGCGCAGCTCAGGCTGAGCCGTTGCTGCCCACGACGCGATCATGAGTGGGTCGACCGCGCCGAGTTCGTCGTGGAACGCGGCGATTATCTCGGTCACCCCCGAACGAACCTGGTGCGCGTCGAGGTCCAACTGCCACACCGGAAACCAGGTGGTCCCCCGGCCGGGGACACCGAGAGCGGTGCCCTTCACCACCCGCTTGTGCAGCGCCTGGCGGGTAACATCCAAGAGCTCGGCCACGGTGCCAGTCGACCACCGCTCCCCGATCGCGGCCCAGATAAGAGGGGCCAACGCAGCTTCTGCGCTCTGCGCGCCGAGCAGGCGCGCCTCGTCGAAGGTCAACCCTGAGACGGCATTCTCGTGGCGGCCGAGGAGGGCGCCTAGGTCCTCAACGAAGCCATCGTGCAGCCGTGCAACTGCATCACCCATGGGATCAGCGTAAACCCGTCAACGTACACGTCAACCTGTCAGCCTCTTAGGCCTTCCGTGCCGCTGGGATCCATGCTTCATCCCAAATGCACCAGCGCTTGCGAGACCTATCCGGCTGGAACGGCCCTTTCTGGGCGCCCTTGTGCCGGCCGCTTCGAGCATGCCGAGTTGGCGGCCGCAGCCTGACGCCGAACCCATCCGCCTCGTATGTGCGCGAGGGTGCCATCGCCCGACGGGTTCGAGTGCCCCGGCGCGGGCCGTAGGCACTCATATTCAAACCCCGATGACGTGGTGGGGCGGTTTCACAGGCTTGCCGGGACGAGATGGGAGGATTCAGTGCGACCTGCAGTAGGGTCTTTGTGGTCTGGCTTTCGGAGTTCTCCACGTCAGACCATTGGAAGGCCCCTATTGATGTTTCGATGAGCCGACCAGGAGTTGATTGCATTGACCGACGCGACTGGCAGTGAAGGCGGGCCCGGAGAGTCTCAACCTGACCAAGAACACCGGGTGGTCGTTGGGGTAGATGCCTCCGCGGAATCCCAGGAGGCGTTGCGATGGGCGGCTAGGTATGCGCGTCTTATCGGTGCGAGCCTCGACGTCGTGCACGCCTGGCATCCAGCAGAGGAGCACGCATGGCTCCAAAGTCTGCCTCCGCCTGCCGGTCCGACCGATTTTGCTCGAAAAGCCCTCGCTGAGACCGTTGCCACCGTCCTTTATCCTGGCGCTCCCGTCGCCGTGAGGACGGACGTAATTGAAGGCCACGCGGTGAAAGTACTGATACATGCGGCACAGGGCGCTGACCTTTTAGTCGTGGGAGATAGAGGATTCGGTGGATTTGACGGCTTGCGGCTCGGGTCGGTCAGCGAGCAGTGTGCCGCCCACGCATCATGTTCTGTTGTCATTGTTCGCTCGAACCAGTCGTGATTGGGCGGCGAACCAGCGACACCTTGACGACATCGTCTCCTACTGGAACCCCGCGGTAAGGGCCTTAGATAGATGTTGGTCTGCGAAATGGCCGAGGGCCGAAAGGCCTGAGAGGCAGACAGAGTCTGTGATCCCAAATCAGCTGATCCGGGCAAGACCGGCGAAGGGAGACCATCTCGTGAGCATTCGCTTTGGCGGCGTACGAGCCTCCCGTTATCCCCATTACCTTCTGCTGTTCTGCGACCTCGCCAGTTGATCTGACGGCATCGTTGAGCGGTTCGTGAGTGGCCCTATCGGCTGCCCGGAGCGCACCCTTTGGCATCGGTCCCGGGCCGATCCCGGCGCGGATCGAGGTCTGGGGTGCGGATGTCCGCGTTCTCGGCCTGGGCGACGTGATCGAGCGATTCGAGGCGAGCGCGGAGCCGCACATCCATCTTCTTCGCCGACGCCACAACGAGCCGGGGCAACGTGCTCCACCGGCACTACGACAGCCACTAACGCCCTGGTCGTCCCCGAGTGCGCCGTGCTGCTCCCAGCGGACTCCCTGCTCCACTCAGCGGACCGGTTACCCCGCGCTCGGACGAGGGGTCGGTCATGCCGAGAGAGAGCTTCGGAAGCCTGCCGTATGACCGATTTGGTTGAGGCCAAGTGGGATTGCCAAAGCCAGAATGTAAACGACTTGGTCTTGCGGCTTGGAGCGTCCCGCGCAGCGGTTAGTTGGCCGGATGCTGGCCGGCCAGGAGGTAGCCCGCCAAGCCGGAGCCTGGCACGATGGCGAAGAAGCGGTCCGTGCCCAGGCCGGCGCGGGAGCCGTAGAAGGGCGCGTCAAAGCAGAAGACCCCGCCGTCTGCCGCCACCTCCCAGTAGCCGCTACCGGAGGCGGTCGCCATGCCCACGATGTGAGCGTTGAGCGACTGGCCGCCCATCGATCCCTGAAAGACGGCGTCGCCGAAACTGAAGACGCCCCCGTC
>Ga0307373_10003303_pt1 | contig 28146 bp, 25 predicted proteins | sample OX2MG_FD_202534 | JGI IMG/M metagenome (GOLD analysis project Ga0307373, IMG submission 202534) | Soil microbial communities from Risofladan, Vaasa, Finland - OX-2 | ecosystem: Environmental > Terrestrial > Soil > Coastal area > Acid sulfate soil | place: Finland: Risofladan, Vaasa | collected... | reverse complement strand
CCCAGATACGAATGAAAGCGAAAGGGAAAGTGGTCCGTGTACAGGCTGGCGAAAACGGGGACAGCGTTCGTGGTTTCGCGGCCGACACAAAGGTTCTATGGCTGTCTACCGAGGCAGTAGGCGCCGCGGGAGGGACGAATGCTGAACTATGACAGCGGGGAACTGAATCAGAGGTTGCTTTGCACGGAGGCAAAAATCCGGCCAGCGCATAGCGCAAGTCGGGAGACATTTTGAATTCCAAGGACACGACAATGGCATCGGCAAACGCTTCGTTTCATGAAGTTTCGGATTCTGGCTTTGATCTGCCCCCTGACGAGATCCTGTTCGGAAGCTCGCAGGCGATGCGCGGGATTCAGCAGAATCTCCTGCGGATGGCGGGAACGAATGTCGCCATCCTCCTGCAGGGGCACAGCGGGACGGGCAAGGAGCTCCTCGCCCGGTACATCCACGCGCGCTCACCGGCGGGGATCGGCGCTTTTGTAAAAGTCAACTGTCCCGCGATTCCTGGCACGCTGTTTGAGAGCGAATTGTTCGGCTATCAGCGCGGCGCCTTCACGGGAGCGTATGCCTCGAAGCCAGGGCGCGTCGAGATGGCGCATCACGGCACGCTCTTCCTTGACGAGATCGCCGAACTCGAACCCGGAATGCAAGCGAAGCTCCTGCAAGTGCTGCAAGACGGGCAGTTCAGCCGCATCGGCGCGCAAGAGGAACGGCAGATCAACGTCCGGGTCATCTGCGCCACCAACAGGAATTTGGAGGACGAGATCCGCGCGGGGAATTTTCGCCGGGACCTATTTTTCCGGATCAACGTGGTGAGCGTGGAATTGCCCTCACTGAAGGATCGCCGGGAAGACATCCCGACGCTCGTCGATTATTTTCTCGAGAGATACACGAAAATGTTCCGACGATCGGTTTCCGCGCCGTCCAGCCGGTTGATGAATCTGTTCAAGGACCACGATTGGCCGGGAAACATCCGCGAACTCGAGAACCTGATCAAGCGTTTCGTGATTCTGGGTTCGGAGGACGCGATCTGCAAAGCGATCGAGAGCGCCGGAGCGGCGGGCGATTCGGAGTTCGCCATTCCGAGCGGACCAGTTCGGCTTAAGCAACTGACCCGGCAAGCGGTGAAGCAGTTGGAAAAAAAGGTCATCCTGAACGCGCTCGAAGCGAACCACTGGAACCGCCGGGTGGTTTCTCGCGAGCTGGGCATCAGTTACGCAGCCCTGCTTTACAAAATGCGAGAAGCGGGAGTGCCGCCTCGGCAGGCCCGCAAAGATTGGGAGGCGACCGGCGCAAGTACCGCGCGGGTAATCGCATGACAGGCGAGAATAATGGCGTTGGCAGGGGCGTTCCGACGAAGAGCACGCTCGCGGCGAAGGCACAAAGTGGAAACTAAATTAGCGAATTCAATACAAGGTTTGACGTTTCGCTTGCGCGAGCAACAGCCGTTCGGAAGTTTGTTTCCGTGTAAGTCGCTGCACAGAGTTGGTTTACCAGCAGGGGCGGATAAGGCGTAGCTTGGCACTCGGCTTGCGTTACTAGTTTCGTATCCATGGGGGTATGGGGGTCGAATGGCGGTAGCTTGCTCGAAAGCAGAAACGTTCGGCAAGAACGCGCTGCTCGGAACTCTAGGAGCTGGACAGGAATCGACGATGGCTGACACTTTTTGGTTTGCGCTCAGCGTGAAATCTCGCTACGAGAAGACGGTTGGGACGTTTCTCGAGAGCAAGGGTTACGAGTGGTTCCTGCCGTTGTACAAGGCGCGCAGGCGCTGGTCCGATCGCATCAAGGAACTCGAAGTGCCGTTGTTTCCCGGATACCTATTCTGCCGGTTCGACATCTACAACCGCTATCCTGTTCTCATGATTCCCGGCATTCAGCACATCGTGGGCGGAACGCAACTCCCCACGCCGATCGATGCCAGCGAGATCGAAGCCTTGCAGGCGGTCGTCAATACGCGATTGTCGCGAGAGCCGTGGCCGTATCTGCAGATCGGCGACCGAGTCAAGATTCAACATGGCGCGCTGGCCGGGACCGAGGGCATCTTGCTCCAGATTAAAGGCCGCCACCGTTTGGTGCTTTCCGTGACGCTCCTGCAACGCTCCGTCGCGGTCGATATCGATAGTGCATGGGTGACTCCGGAGCGGAACCGGCCGGTTATCGACCATTCGCCGCTTTGCGCCGCCCGGGCAAGCGCTTAATCCCCACTAAGCTAGACCGAGCCAGACCGCACGACAGCAGAACGATCCATGCAAGCCAACTTTCATACGAACGGCCTGAGCGACTACGCGATTCCCGGTCGCGTGCTTTTCGGGCGATCCAAAGCCATGGATGAGATTCAGAAAACCGTGGAACGCGTGGCGGAGATTCCCGTGCCTGTGTTACTGCAAGGTGAAAAAGGCACGGGTAAGGAACTTGTCGGAAGGGAAATTCATCGCCGTTCGCCGTGGCACGATCGCCGGTTCGTCAAGGTATTGAGCCGGAGGATGACGGCAAGAACGCTTGCGGGATTATCGGCATGGGAAGACGACGAAGCCGGGACAGTGTTCATGTACGAGATCGGTGAGCTGAACGCTCCCATGCAGGCGCGGTTGCTCGAGCTGTTTCAATCCGATTCGCAATCCAACCGGGACTCCCGAGCGCCGCGCCATCTCAATCAGCGCGTCATTTGCTCGACCAGGCGGAATTTGACGAACGATGTGGCCGCGGGCACTTTCCGGTCCGATCTCTTCTATCGCATCAACATCGTGAGCATTCAACTGCCGAAGCTGGCAGACCGAAAGGAAGATATTCCTGTTCTCGCCGAGTATTTCGTTGAAGCGTATTCGCGGCAACAGAATCGCTGCTGCCGCCCCATGTCTTCGGAAACTCTGCAGGCGTTCTGCGATTACGAGTGGCCGGGAAACATACGGGAGCTGGCGGCGTTCGCCAAACGCTACGTCGACATGGACGGTGGCGCGCACGCTGGCAAGGAACTCTTTCCCCGGAAGCGCGTTTCCCGAAGCAGTCCGAAAGAGCGCCCAGACACGCAGCTGAACACGGTTGTGCCCCTCAAGGACTACACCCGGCAAATCGTCGGACGAGCCGAGCGAGACCTGATGCTGACGGTTCTGCGCGAGCATCGGTGGAATCGCAAAGAAGCCGCGCAAGCTTTGCAGATCAGCTACGGCACCCTGCTTCAGAAACTCAAAAAAGCGGGCCTGGTCAAGAAACAGGAGCCAGGCGCTGCGGGCTCGTCGAAGGCAATCTTCGAGGAGCAACTACCGTGACGCTCCTTGAGCCACGTCCGGCGGCAAATTCATGGCCATTCTTTGGCGGAGGTAAGCTGTGCCGCAGAACATCAACGAAGTAAGCCTAGGCCAGAACTTGGAGAAGTACATGGCCATGGCCCGGCGCCGCCGCTGGTGGTTTCTGCTGACGGCTGTAACGGTCGCGCTAGGTGCGATCGTGCTGTCGTTCGTTTTGCCCGACCGCTATAAATCCGAGGCAACGATTCTTGTCGAGCAGCAGCAAGTGCCGGAACGCTACGTCGTTCCCAATACCACGGCCAACCTGGACCAGGCGCTGCAGGCGATGAAGCAGGATGTGCTTTCTCGTTCGCGCCTGCTCGAGATGATTCACGAATTTCACCTGTACCCGAGCGAACAAAAGCGCCTCGGGCCGGGCGAGTTAGCGAGAATGATGCGCAAAGACATAACCATCGACCCGCTCGAGACGGATGGCGCGAGAAAAGGCATCAACGCTTTCAAGATCTCCTACACCGCAAGCACGCCCCTGGCGGCCGAAGAAGTCACGAACCGTCTCACGTCTCTTTTTATCGACGAAGACGTGAGAACGCAGGAACAGCGCGATGTCGGCACGACCGACTTCCTGCAAACGCAGCTCGCGGCGGCGCAGGCCGACCTGGACATCAAGGAAACGCGCCTGCGCGATTTCAAGATGCAGAATCTCGGCGAATTGCCGGAGCAGCAGCAGGGGAACCTCCAAATCCTGGATGGCCTCCAGATGCAGCTGCAAAACACCATCGCCGCGCTGAGCCGTGCGAATGAGCAGCGCGTGTTTTTGCAGTCCTTGCTGACGCAGTATCAAGGAGCCGCTCCGGGCGCCGGAGGATCGCTTTCTTCGTCAGCCGTGAGTCCAATCGAGACCGTGCAGATCGAATTAGCCCGCCTGCAAAGCGAGCGGGCAACGCTGCTCGCTTCGTACTCGGCTCAATATCCGGATGTCAAAAAGGTGGATGCGGAGATCGCGCGGACGCAAGCCTTGCTCGCGCAATTAAAGGCCGGGAAGAGTACGGGCGCGAGCGTGAAAACTGCGCCAGCCGCCGCTGCATCGACGTCCTTCACCTCGACCGACAGCACCATCGCCCAACTCAGCAGCCAGCTCAAAGAGAACCAGCTCGAGATCGTCAATGACTCAGCGCAGCAAAAACAGATTGAGGGACAGGTCGCCGAATACCAGCATCGCTTGAATCTTACTCCCGTGACCGAAGAGGAATTGACGGATCTGCTCCGCGAATACGATTTGGCCAAGAAGAACTATGACGAGTTGTATGCGAAGAGAACGCAGTCAGCGCTCGCAACCGACCTGCAGAAAAATCAGCAGGGCCAGCAATTTCGATTGATTGAGCCGCCGAATCTTCCCACCAAGCCATTCAGTCCGAAGAGACTTCGCATCGCCCTGGGCGGGTTCGCAGGGGGTATCTTTCTTGGCGTAGCGCTGGCTCTTTTTATCGATACCCTCGACACTTCGTTTCATTCCGAAAAAGATCTACACGCCAAATTCGCGCTGCCCCTGGTCATGGCCTTGCCGCTGTCGTTGACGGCGCGCGAGCGGCGCAACCGCTCGCTCAAGACCGCCGCGGAATGGTTCGCGGGAGCGGTTCTGGTGTTGGCAGTCTTGGCGGCAGAGTTCTACGTCTATCGGCGAGGTTAGCGGATGTACAAGGCCTTTTTCCATCTCAAACGAAGCCCTTTTGACATGAGCCCGGATCCGTACTTCATGTATGTGACTCCGTGTCACCACGAAGCGTTTGCGAGCCTTTACTACGGGGTTCGCGCGCGCAAGGGCTTCATGGTCTTGAGCGGGGAAGTGGGGACTGGCAAGACCTTGGTGCTGCGCTGCCTGACCGACCAGTTGGACAAGCTACGCGCTCAGTACGCCTATGTATTCAATCCTCTCCTTTCTCCGGATGAATTCCTGCGCTACACCTTCGCCGACCTGGATTTACAGGGCCAGTACACGGGCAAGAATGATCTGCTGTTTCATTTGTACACGCACTTAACGCAGCGGCAAAAGCTCGACCAAACAACCGTCCTCATCGTGGACGAAGCGCACCTCCTGAGCCGCGAAGTGCTCGAAGAAATCCGCCTTTTGGGCAACTTGGAAAACCAGCGCAGCAAGCTGCTGCAGATTGTGCTCGTGGGCCAGCCTGAATTGGACGCGCGGCTGGATTCTCCCGAGCTTCGCCAGCTCAAGCAGCGCATTGGCCTTCGTTGCCAATTGCAGCCATTGACCCGGCAACAGACGCAGGAATATGTGAGCTGGCGGCTCGAGCGCGCTGGCGCGAATGGCGGATCGCCGATTTTTTGTCCCGAGGCGATCACCGAAGTCTTCGTGTATTCCGGCGGCTACCCGCGCTTGATCAATACGATCTGCGACAATGCGCTCATCTTCGCCTGCGGTGCGGGTACACGCCTCATCACCCAAGAATTGATTATCGAGGTTTGCCGGGACTTGCGCATCGAGCCTCGCCTGCAAACCGAAGAGAAATGTGACGCGCAGTCGGCGGGCGATTCGCCCGCAGCCGTGTCCAGCGTGGGCGAAAGCTCGAACGGGATGGCGCAAACCGAGTCGCTGGGAGAGAACGTCACGCTGGAATCGACTCGAGAGGTTGGCTCATGAGCAGGGTCTTCGATGCATTGCGACGAACCGGATCGGAATCGGTCACACCCGTGCCCAATTCCCCAGCGGCATTTGTTGACGCGCTCGAAAAGAATTTCAAGCCAGAATCTGTGCCCGGCGTTCGAGCGCAACTGGCTCCTCAATCGCGGCTTGTTTTCCATACCGATCCGCAAGGCCCTGCCGCCGAAAGATACCGGCTGTTGCGGCTTCGGCTCCGCGGCTTTCGCGCCGCAGGAGAATTAAAAACTCTTCTGATCACGAGCCCGGAGGCGCGCGACGGGAAGTCAACCGTGGTTCTCAATCTTGCAGCGGCGCTGGCCGAAAAAGGCAATGAATCCGTTCTCATTGTCGAGGCTGACTTGCGCTGTCCGACGCTCGCGAATGAATTAGGTCTCAAGCTGCCGTCCGGACTGACGCAATGCACGAAAAATGACGTTGGGCTGCAATCGGTGATTTGGCGCGTGGAACCGATGGGGCTCTGTTTGCTGCCTGCGGGGAAGCCGATAAACAATCCGATTGAACTGCTGAATTCGGAATGGTTCTCTCGGTCGATCAAAAAACTCGAAGCTGCATTCGATTGGGTTTTGATTGACTCGCCGCCAGCGATTCCCGTCGTCGATACGCTGTCCCTCAAGGATCACGCGGACGCCAGTTTGTTGGTTGTCCGGGCAGGGCGAACCCAGCAGAGCTCGATCGACGAAGCCGTTCAAGCGTTGGGAGCAGACCACATCCTCGGAATGCTCCTCAACGGAGTCGAGGGACTCGACCGCGGATACTACCAATACTACCGGCACTATGCGCCGGGCAAGTCGGGAGACAACAAAGCAAAGTAGCCATCATTCGGCCGTAGAACGTACGTAGGCGCGAGACGCGTCGCAGCAACCCGTTATTCACACGCTCAGGATCTCTTCACCTTGAATCTTCTAAACTTTGCATTTGCCGGCGGTTCAGCAAAATCCTCGCGACGGCCGGTTGCGCCCAAACCCGATTCGAAAGCGCCGAGCCGGTCGTTTCTCTCTGAGGAAGTGTTTCTCGAAGTGCTGTGCCTCGAACGGAAACGAGCGGAACGCAGTAGAAGGCCATTTCTGCTCATGCTCGTCGAGGCAGAAAAGCTCTTGCAGACGGATCAAGCGGAGCTGCTAGCCATAAAACTTGCCTCGACAGTGTCCACCGTGAAACGGGAGACAGACTTCAAGGGTTGGTACAAGGACGGCTCTGTCCTGGGCGTCATATTCACGGAGATCGGCGAAGCGGAGCGGACTGCGCTGCAGAGTGCGATGCAATCACGAGTCACGTGCGCCCTGGCGCGTGATTTTAAGTCCAGCGATATGGACCAAATAAACCTTTCGTTCCATTTCTTTCCGGAGGACTGGGAGAAAGAACACCCCCGGCGCGCCAGGCATCTGGTCCTCTATCCTGACGTAAGCCCGCGCGACGGCATGAGCAGCATCTCCCGATCTGTAAAAAGAGCGTTCGATATCGCCGGCAGCATGCTCACGTTGCTCCTCTTGTCGCCGCTGCTCCTCGTGATCGCGCTGGCGATCAAACTGACGTCCAAAGGCCCCATCGTTTTCAAGCAGGAGCGTGTGGGGCAATTTAATGGGCGCTTCACGTTCTTGAAATTCAGGTCGATGCACGCCGCGAACGACGCCACGATTCACAGGGAATACATCCGGCATTTTATAGCAGGGGATGTCAGCAGGGCGGCGTCAGAACAGAGCGGCCCGGTCGTTTACAAGATCCAAAACGATCCGCGCGTGACTGCGGTGGGCAGGCTGCTCAGAAAAACGAGCCTGGACGAACTTCCCCAGCTCTGGAATGTGCTGCGAGGTGAAATGTCCCTTGTCGGCCCGCGGCCCCCCATTCCCTACGAACTTGAGTCCTACGAACCCTGGCACAGGCGCCGGGTGCTCGAAGCGAAGCCGGGAATCACGGGATTATGGCAGGTGAGTGGGCGAAGCAGGACAGGATTCGATGACATGGTCCGGCTGGACCTTCGCTATGTGCTGACCTGGTCGATTTGGCTGGACGTTAAAATCCTGCTGCAAACTCCGCGGGCCGTTTTCTCGGGCGATGGAGCATATTGACCGAACGAGTTGTCAAGCCCGTTTAAGGTTTGTCCTCTCGAAATTCGCTGCACTTTCTAAGACTTACTTAATAGGAGCAAACACATGATCAGAATAGGCGTGATGGGCTATGGCTACTGGGGCCCCAACATCGTCCGGAATTTACAGGGCCTGGACTACTCGCGCGTCTCGGCCGTCTGCGACAAAAATCCGCAGGCCCTCAACCGAATACGGCAGGCCTATCCCGGAATCGAAGCCACCTCGGACTGCTCCTCGATTCTGGCGTCTGCGGAGATTGACGCAGTCGCGATCGTCACGCCGGTGTGGACGCACTTCGATCTCGCCAAAAAAGCGCTCGAAAACGGCAAGCACGTTTTCGTGGAAAAACCGTTTACGTCGAACGTCGCGCAGGCGGACGAATTGATCGAACTCGCCGCGAAGAAGAATCTCACCATCATGGTCGATCACACGTTCCTCTTCACCGGCGCGGTAAAAAAGATACGCCAGTTGATCGAGGATGACTCTTTGGGCGGCCTCTACTACTACGATTCAACGCGCGTGAATCTGGGCCTCTTCCAGCATGATGTGAACGTGCTATGGGACCTGGCGCCGCATGACCTCTCGATCATGGACTATCTGATTCAGGAAAAGCCGGAAGCCGTGGTCGCCACAGGTGAGCGGCATTTGAACGGCCACGTGGATATCGCGTTCATGACCGTATATTTCCCGAAGAACATCATCGCGCACATCAATGTGAACTGGCTTTCGCCGGTGAAGGTTCGCACCACACTGGTTGGCGGCGAAAAGAAGATGCTGGTTTGGAACGATCTCGAGGCCGACGAAAAAATCAAGGTCTACGACAAGGGCGTGCAAATGGAGAACCGGCAAGGCGTTTACGACTTGCTCGTGAGTTACCGCTCCGGCGACATGTGGGCCCCGAGAGTCGAGCAGACCGAGGCGCTGAAGCTGGAACTGGCCTACTTCATCGAGTGCGTGAAGGAAAGCAAGACGCCGCACAATGATGGACACGCCGGCCGGCGAGTCGTCCAGATGCTCGAGGCAGCCGACAAATCTTTGAAGGAAAAGGGAGAAATCGTCCAGCTATGAACGAGCATGTTTGTATCGCTCCGGACGTACGACTAGGCGAGAACGTCCGGCTGTCGAAATTCATCAATCTGTACGGCTGTGAAATCGGCGCGAACACCAAAATCGGTGCGTTTGTCGAGGTCCAGAAGAATGCCAAAATTGGCAAGAACTGCAAAATCTCCAGCCATACGTTCATCTGCGAAGGCGTCGCGATCGAGGATAACGTCTTCATCGGCCATTCTGTGACCTTCATCAACGACTCGTATCCGCGCGCTACGGCAGCTGGCGGGGAACTGCAAACGGAGAATGACTGGAAGGTCGAGCCGACGCGCGTGAAAAATGGCGCCTCGATCGGTTCTGGTTCAACGATCTTATCTAACGTGACGATCGGCGAAAACGCGATGGTCGGGGCCGGCAGTGTCGTCACCAAAGACGTTCCCGACAACGCCATCGTGGTAGGAAACCCTGCGAAATTCCGCCGATTTATTAATACACCTGTGGAGGTGCAAAAGTGAGCAGCAACGGAAACAATGGCCATATTCCCTTCGTTGATCTTGTGACGCTTCATAAGGAACTGCGGGATGAGCTAGTGCCTGCATTTCGTACGGCGCTCGAAACCGCCGGGTTTATTGGCGGCCCCATGGTCGAGCAGTTCGAGACGAACTTCGCGGCCTTCTGCGATGCGCGTCATTGCGTGGGAGTTAGCAGCGGAACCGACGCGCTGCGCTTTGCGCTCATGGCGGCAGGTGTTCAGCCAGGAGAAGTTGTGATCACCGTGCCGAACACGTTCATCGCGACCACAGAAGCAATTTCCCAGGCTGGTGCGCGCCCCGCGTTCGTCGATATCGACGACCGCACCTACAACATGGACCCGGCGAAGCTTCAGCAGTTCTTGGAAACTGAATGTTCCCTGGATCGAGAAACGGGCAGGCCGTTCCATCGGGGACTGCAGAAGACGATCTCCGCTGTGGTCCCCGTCCATCTCTACGGGCAAATGGCCGATATGGATCCGATCCTAGAGCTTGCGCGCCGCTACAATCTGATCGTAGTCGAAGACGCGTGCCAGGCTCACGGCGCAGAATATTTTTCGGCCAAAGAAAATCGCTGGCGCAAAGCTGGCTCCATGGGTCATGCGGCCGCGTTCAGTTTTTATCCGGGCAAAAACCTTGGCGCGTGTGGCGAAGGGGGTGCTGTGACGACCAACGACGCGGAGATTGCGCGGAAAATCCGCATGCTGCGCGACCACGGGCAGTCGAAAAAGTACTACCACGATATGGAAGGCTACAACGGCCGGCTGGACTCCATCCAAGCAGGAATCCTGAGTGTTAAGCTGCGGCACCTTCCGGAATGGAACCGCAAGCGCCAAGAGGCGGCCCGCCAGTACGATCGGCTGTTCCGAGGTACGGACGGCGTGATTTTGCCCCACGTGCCCGACTGGTCGCATCCGGTATATCACTTATACGTGGTGAGAGTAGACGATCGAGAAGGACTACAGAAGCACCTGGAAAATGCCAAAATTGGCACCGGAATTCATTATCCCACTCCCCTGCACTTGCAGAGGGCGTATTCTTGCATGGGCTGGAAAAAAGGCGATTTCCCGAAGTCCGAAATGGCAGCCGCTGAAATCCTGTCCCTTCCGATGTTTGCCGGGCTCACCGTCGAGCAACAGAAGGGCGTCGCTGAAGGCATCGCGCAGTACGCGACCATCTGTTCGACTCGCTGATTCTCTTCTGTCGCAGGCACCTTTCCCGGAAACATGCTATCGCCACACCTAAAGTCTGTCAGTGTCGTAAGTGCTAGTATTTTGCAAGTCCTTGTTTCTGGCGGAGATAGTAGAGCGGGGACCGAAATAATGCCTCAAGGCGGTAACATGCCTAGCGTTTGCTCAAGCTTCGTGTTCGTTTTTTTCGTCAAATTAACGCCGCTTGAGTGCCGATCGAAGAAGGAAATTGCAGGATTTAATGCGACTCGAATGATGAAAACTGCCCTGGTAACTGGCGTGGATGGCTTTATCGAGCTGAAGAATGTCTAGCCTTCGACAGTATGTTGTAGTTACGCCGGCTCGGAACGAGGCGGCTTTTATCGGAAAGACGCTTGATTCGATGTTGGCGCAAACGACATGCCCAATGAAATGGGTGATCGTCAGCGACGGATCGACTGACGGGACAGACGAGATCGTCATGCAATACGCGGCCAACACGCAGTGGCTTGAACTTATCCGGATGCCTGAACGTCGTGAACGCGACTTTGCGGGTAAGGTACGTGCATTCAATGCTGGATACACGAAAATGGCGGGCCTGAAATACGACGTGATCGTTAGCTTGGATGCCGATATCTCGTTCGAACCAGACTATTTTTCCCTGCTACTTGAAAAGCTGTCGTCGGATCCAGGATTAGGGGTGGTCGGCACGCCGTTCCAAGAAACTTCAGGCGAAGTATACGATTATCGCTTCGTCAATATTGAGCACGTTTCCGGAGCATGTCAGGTATTTCGTCGCGTGTGTTTCGAACAAATCGGAGGTTATTTGCCAGTAAAGGATGGGTCGATCGATCACATAGCCGTGATTTCTGCACGAATGAATGGTTGGAGAACTCGGACATTTACGGAGAAGATCTGCTTACACCATCGAGCGATGGGAACCGCGGGGCGGAGTTTGCTGAAATCACGCTTCAAGCTCGGCATGAAAGATTACTCCATAGGCAACCACCCGATATGGGAGCTCTTCAGGACTGCCCGTCAGATGAGTATGCCGCCCGCGTTCATCGGAGGGCTAGCCCTTGGTGCGGGCTATCTATGGGCGTCTATTCGTCAGGTTCCACGTCCGGTTTCGCGCGATCTGATTGTTTTTCATCGACGAGAGCAAATGCAGCGGCTGAGTCGGTTCATCCGCGGTAACCGTTAAGTCACTGGCAACAAATCCTGAGCAACTACGCGTAGACAACTGGCTCTGTTGATCGTGCAATTACAAAACAAGAATGTTGAACAAGATTCCGTGAAAGATCGGCTCCTACAGACCAAGTTGGCCAATGCTGACGAGCTGCCGGGAACAAATACGCATCCGCACATGGCGCGAGGCGGTTGTCTAATAATCAACGCCGACGACTGGGGTCGTGATTCCCGAACCACCGATCGAACTTTCGAGTGTTTCCAGCACGGCGGCCTTTCCTCGGCCAGCGGTATGGTTTTCATGCAAGATTCCGAACGTGCTGCGGGTATTGCCAGAGAAAAAGGTCTTGATATTGGCCTTCACCTCAATCTCAGTGCCCCGTTTTCCGCGCCGGGGATTCCGACTCGCCTGGCGACTCATCACGAGAAGGTTCGGGAGTATCTGTGCGCGCACCGTTTCGCGCGGCTCTTGTATCAACCGGGATTGGCGAATGCCTTTGAGTACGTGGTGGTGAGCCAACTCGACGAGTTCAGTCGCCTGTACGGAAGAGCACCTGACCGCATTGACGGTCATCATCATATGCACCTTTCCACGAACGTGCTTCTTCAAGGACTTCTACCGGCCGGGACGATCGTGCGGCGCCATTTTTCGTATGAGCCCGGTGAAAAGATCTTTCGTAACTCAGCTTTTCGGTTGTTTAGCCGTGCCACGCTAGGTGGCCGATATCGAGTCACAGATTTCTTCTTTTCTCTTCCGCCGTTCGCACCGGCAGTGCGTATGCAGCGAATCTTTAATTTGGCCCGTCGTTTTGTTGTTGAGCTGGAGACTCACCCCATCAATTCTCAGGAATATCGGTTCTTGACCGTGGGGGACCTCTTCCGTTGGACAAATGGCTGTCCACCTGCCCCTAGTTTCGGTAACGCCGTCGCACTGCAGCATGTATAAGGACAGCCTTCGAGCCGTAGCGTCAAATTCCGAGCAGCCCCTATGTTCAGCGACCGATCCAGACACATCAGCGTTTGCATTTGCACCTTTAAACGCCCTCCGTTGCTCAAGCGCCTTCTGCAGGCACTTGAAGACCAGGAAACTGATGGACTATTTACCTTCTCCATTGTCGTTGCCGACAATGACGGGGCAAAATCAGCCGAGGCACTCGTAACGGAGTTCGCAGTGGGCGCAACCATTCCTGTTAGGTACTGCGTGCAGCCGCAGCAGAACATCGCGTTAACGCGGAATAAGGCGATCGAGAATGCCACGGGAGACTACATTGCCTTCATTGACGACGATGAGTTTCCGATCAAACGATGGCTCGTGACTCTGTTCACGGTGTTATACGAGTACAAAGTTGATGGCGTGTTGGGGCCAGTGAAGCGTTGTTTTGACCAACCTCCGCCGAAGTGGGTGATCGAGGGTGATTTCTACCAGCGCGCTACTTACGTCACGGGGCTGATGATCGATTGGAGAAAGGGGCGAACTGGCAATGTGCTGCTCAAGAGGGACCTATTTGCAGGAGACGCTCGCCCTTTCCGGCCAGAGTTCCGACAGGGAGAAGACCAGGAATTCTTCCACAGAATGATCGAAAAGGGGTACCGGTTTATCTGGTGTAATGAAGCTGTAGCGTATGAGGTTGTGCCTCCGAACCGCTGGAATCGCAGATTCATGCTAAAGAGGGCTCTGCTCCGCGGGGCAATGGAACCAAAAACGCCGGGTTTCGGAGCCCGTTCGATCATTAGGTCGCTTGTCGCCGTCCCGATATACCTAGCCGTTCTGCCGTTCGCGGCAATGGCGGGACATCACAAATTCATGACGGCGCTAATCAGCCTCTGCGATCACCTTGGGAAGCTGCTCGCAGTCGTCGGGATAAATCCGGTTCAGGAACCGTATGTCACCGATTAAAGATGAGCTGCAAACCGGCGGAAATCGCAACGCGTAGAAACGGCGGGTTCATGAATTTGTTCCCAAGCGAGTCACCAAGGATAAGTGCATAGGCGCATGATGCCTGTGAAGATACGTGAGTTAGGTCCGGGTTACATTTCCGAAGTTGACAGGGTAGATGAACGGAAATGGGATCAGCTTCTACAAGAATTTGACGACGCGAATATTTATCAGACCTGGCCTTTTGCGGCAATGACTGTTGGTGGCCAGAACATGAGCCATCTGGTGCTAAAAAGAAATGGTGAAATCACCGCTATCGCCGTGGCCAGAATCGCAAAGCTGCCGTTTCTTAAGGCCGGGATAGCTTACGTTCGATGGGGGCCGCTGTGGCGGTGCGGAAGATACGAAGCGGATACAGAGAACTTTAGGCAAGCAATCCGGGCGCTGAGAAATGAATATGCGTGTAGACAAGGCCTGGTCCTGAGGCTCGTCCCTGCGCTGTTTGACGATGATTCTCCGGCTTTCTCGGCTATTTTGAGAGAAGAGGGGTTTTCAACCTGTTCCGAGGAAATACGGTCAAGAACGATACTCCTGGATTTGAGGCCGTCACTCACGGAATTACGCCAAGGCCTCAAGCGAAACTGGAAACGCAATTTAAAGTTCGCCGAGGAGGGCAAGCTAGAGATTACCGAAGGTACTGGGGACGAGCTATTTGCTGCCTTTATCGAAATCTATAAAGAGATGGTAGCTAGGAAGAAATTCATCGAGCCCAATGATATCAATCAATTCAGGCTGATGCAATCCCGATTGCCTGAGCAACTCAAAATGCAGATCATGCTCTGCAGGTCTAGCGGGACCGACAGGCCGTGTGCAGGCCTAGTCTGGAGCGCGCTGGGGAAAATGGGCATTGAGCTGTATGCAGCGACGAGTGACGCCGGGATGGCGAATGGCGCGTCTTACCTGCTGCGCTGGAAACTAGTGGAAAAGTTGAAACAGAATGGATTCCTACTGTACAACCTGAATGGAATCAATCCCGCACGAAATCCGGGAGGCTACAAATTTAAGAGTGAGCTTGCCGGCAATCACGGAAAGGATGTCTATTTTCTTGGGCGATTCGATTCGTATACCAATTTCCTCACTCATTCGTTTGTCGAAGTCGCCGACAAGCTCAGGACGACGTATCGTGCGCTGAGGGGCCTTACCAAGGCCGGCCACGTCGCCAATTTGACGCCGAAAAAAGCAGAATAGGCGGTTGGATGAGCGTTGTGACTTGGCAAAAACGGATTGCGATGCGGAGCAAGAGGGAGAGGGAGTAGGAGCTACCTCGTGGGTATGCCGAAGAAGAGCTGGTGCAGATACTTGAAACTCTTTACCATGGGCTGTCCCGCGGCACTGCTACTTCGATGGGTCAGCGCTTGGAACTGCACGCCTGATCGACCGCACTTAGAAGTTTTTTCACACCCGAATCATCGACCCCCCTCCGCTCAGATCAACGCTAACGGCTGCGCGTGTACGCCTGTGGATGTCTGAGGTGTATTAAGCAAAAAAGATCTTACGGGACAACGGAGAGGTCGCTGGCGGCCAAGGTACCGGTCGGTTCGCCGGCCGCGGTGGGTAATCCCATCCGAAGGGTTCGAGTCCCCCCTCTTCCCCAACTTATGCTAGGAGGCGCGTCGCGTCATGGGGTGCCGTTGATTAGTCGAGGCTCCGGCGAGCGCGAAGCCTGGGCTACATGAATATCGCTCGGAGTAGTACAAAAGATGATTGAAATCTGCGACAGGGAAGTCAATATCCAAGGGGGAATCGCACGTATCGCGCACGTGCATGGCGACGGATACCGCTTCGTAGACGATCCGGCGCGAGTTGTTGACGGAATACGCAAGTGCGGCGCACGAGTGGATTTGTTCACATTTGCTCAGAGACTGCCCGAAAGCCAGCCTAAATTCTCATACCCGCTAGAATGGGACAATGTTGCTGTGTTGTCGGTGACGACGTTTGAGAATTGGTGGACACGGCAAATTGGATTCAAGGCCCGGAACAAAGCCAAACAGGCGGAAAAGAAGGGCGTGGTGATGCGCGAGGTGCCTTTTGATGACAAGTTGGTCGCTGGTATATGGGAGATCTACAATGAATGCCCGATTAGGCAGCGGCGGCGCTTTCCCCATTACGGTAAGGACCTCAAGACCGTGCGCCGCGAAGAGGCAACATTCCTTGATAGCAGCATCTTTATCGGGGCTTACTTCGAAGGCAAACTGATTGGATTCGTGAAGTTGGTGCCCGATGAGACCCGTGCCCAAGCTGGGCTCATGAATATTCTTTCGATGGCTAAGCACAAGGATAAGGCGCCGACGAATGCCCTGCTTGCTTACGCTGTCCGAGCTTGCGCAACTCGGGGCATTCAGTATCTCGTGTACTCGAAATTCGATTATGGCAAGGAGCACGACAGCCTGCGTGATTTTAAAGAGCGCAACGGGTTCCGGCGGGTTGACACACCCCGCTACTATGTTCCTCTGACGCCCATGGGGTGGGCTGCCTTCCGCCTAGGATTGCACCATAGCATGTCAGAGCGCATTCCTGAAGCTGTTGCGGGCAGGCTTCGCGCGCTTCGCGCTATTTGGTACGAGCGAATGTATCGTACGGTGATCGAGGAATATTAATGCCTGGCATTGTAGGACTGATTACTAAGCTTCCTAGGGAACGCGCTGAGCGTCAGTTGGCCTCAATGCTCGATACGCTGCGCCACGAGCCGTTTTACGTTACGGGAACGTGGATCGATGAGGCCTTAGGCGTATATGTAGGCTGGAGTGCGCGGAAAGGGTCGTTCGGGGACGGGATGCCGCTTTCGAACGAAACGGAGGACGTGGTGCTGGTGTTTGCAGGAGAGGAGTTTCCCGAGCCCGGAACGGCTCGCCGACTCAAAGAAAGAGGACACGCCGTCAAAGAAGAGGGAGCATCCTATCTCGTCCATCTTTACGAGGACAATCCGGCCTTTCCGGCGGGCCTAAACGGAAGGTTTCACGGATTCCTAGCGGATCGGACTCGGGGGACTGCGACGCTTTTCAACGACCGATACGGGATGCACCGAATCTATTACCACGAGGCAAGGGCGGCCTTCTATTTTGCTGCGGAAGTCAAGGCCATCCTTGCCGTTCGTCCAGAATTACGCAGAGCGGACCCGCGGGGGCTGGGGGAGTTTGTCACTTGCGGCTGCGTCTTAGAGAACCGAACACTCTTTGAGGGTATTCAGGTGTTACCACCTGGTTCCTCCTGGTTGTTTCGCAATGGCTCAATCGAGAAGAAAAGTACGTACTTCCAGCCGCGGGAATGGGAAGAGCAAGCACCTTTGGACCCAGAGATCTATTATCAAGAACTCAGACAGACCTTCTCGCGAAATCTCCCTCGTTACTTTAACGCACAGGAACGGATTGGCATGTCCCTGACGGGGGGACTGGACACTCGAATGATCATGGCTTGGCACAATGCTCCCCCCGAATCTCTGCCATGTTACTCATTTGGGGGAATGTTTCGTGACTGTCAAGATGTCATTATGGCGCAGCGAGTGGCCAAGGTATGCGGGCAATCGCACAAGGTGATACCGGTTGCAGGGGAGTTTCTCTCACAGTTTTCCAATTATGCTGAGCGGACAGTGTATCTCACGGACGGCTGCGTCGATTTGAGTCATTCTCCTGATCTGTATGTTAACGAGAAAGCTCGCGAGATTGCCCCCATTCGGATGACAGGGAACTATGGTGGAGAGGTCCTTCGACGGGTGCGTGCATTCAAGCCGGTAGATCTCATGAAAGGATTGTTCCGCCCGGAATTCTTGCCAAGTCTTCAGAAAGCGAAGGAGACGTACGAAGGGCTGCTTGCCGGACATCCGCTTTCGTTCGCGGTTTTCCGACAGGCCCCTTGGCACCACTATGGCCTTCTAGCGTTGGAAGAAACCCAGCTTTCCCTGCGCTCCCCTTACCTCGACAACGACTTCGTCCGGACGGTCTTTCGGGCTCCGCGATCGGCCGCCGCGAACAACGATGTCAGTTTGCGGTTGATTAGTGACGGGAGCCGAGTCCTCCGCCAAATCCGAACTGATCGCGGGCTAGCCGGAGAAGGAGGAGCCTTAGCGATTGCTCTTAGCAGTTTCCTCGAGTTCACGTTCAAGGCAGAATATGCCTACGACTATGGGATGCCCCAATGGCTAGCACGGGCGGACCATCTTTTGTCACCGTTGCATTTCGAGCGCCTCTTCCTTGGCCGACACAAGTTCTACCATTTCCGCGTTTGGTACCGCGACGCCCTCTCAAAGTATGTTCGGGAGATTTTACTCGACCCACGAACGCTTTCCCGCCCGTACCTCGACAGGAACAAAGTCGAGAGCTTAGTGCACAAGCACCTTAGAGGGAGTGGGAACTACACCACGGAAATCCACAAGTTACTAACGCTGGAGCTTCTGCATCGGCTTTTCTTCGATAGCACATCCGAAACACGTCATCAGCCTGGTGAGTTGTCCGAGCAGGCAGTGCGCCGATAATGACGCCAGCAGTTGCGAGAGCGGCCTACGTCGCAGGAATCTTCGGACTTTTTGTCCTTAATCAGGACCGGCTAAAGCGAACTTCAAAAGCCCTTTGGATTCCTGTTGCGTGGCTGCTAATCAACGGGTCACGGCCTGTGTCAATGTGGCTGGGAATGGCGCCACAGGCACAGGTCCCCGACCAATATCTCGACGGCAGTCCAATCGACCGGCTTGTGTTCTCGCTTTTGTTGGCTGCCGGCCTGATCGTGCTAATCGGGAGAAGGCGACAAGTCGGAACGTTCCTGAAAGAGAATTGGCCCATCCTCCTATTTTTCGGTTACTGCCTCATTAGCGTCTTGTGGTCCGACTATTCGTTCGTCGCCTTTAAACGCTGGTCGAAGGCGGTCGGCGACTTCGTAATGGTCTTGATCGTTCTGACCGATTCCGAGCCGGAGACAGCGTTCAAGAGATTCTTGGCTCGGTGCTCATTTATTCTCGTACCGATATCCGTGCTGCTCATCAAGTACTACCCTAACTTGGGTGTCCAGTACAACGTGTGGACTTGGACCCGAGAGTTCGACGGTGTGACAACGACCAAGAATATGCTTGGAATGGTCTGTTTGATTTGCGGACTAGCATCCGTCTGGCGTTTTCTTGTGGCGTATAAGAATCAAGAGGACACGCGCACGGTGCGCCGGTTGATTGCTCACGGTGTAGTCATTGCTATGGTTCTATGGCTATTTTGGAAGTCGAATTCAGTTACCTCAATATGCTGTTTTGCGATGGCGGGCGGCCTCATTGTGATGACAAGCTTACACCGCTTTACCCGAAGGCCTGCAGTCGTCCACCTGCTCATCGCGGGGATGATCTTTGGGTCCTTTTTTGTCCTATTTCTCAATCCAGCAGGGGGAGTACTGGAGGATCTCGGCAGGAATCCAACACTTACCGGTCGTACCGACATCTGGAAGGTGGTTCTATCCTCGGCGGGGAATCCGATGCTAGGGACGGGCTTTGAGAGCTTTTGGCTAGGGGATCGGCTCCAGAAGATGTGGAGCGCCCCCGGTGGTTTCATGAAGGGCATCCAGGAGGCTCACAACGGCTACCTCGAGGTCTATCTCAACCTGGGTTGGATAGGGGTCGCCTTGCTGGCTTTGCTTCTGGTGGCAGGATACCGGAATGTGCTCGCGGTGTTTCGCCGGGATCGCGACAGCGGTACAATCAGGTTGGCATTTTTTCTCACCGCGGTGGTCTACAGCTTCACAGAGGCGGGCTTCCGGATGATGTCTCCGACATGGATTGCCTTCCTTCTGGCGACGACCTATGCTCCTGCAGTGGCCGTGCCGGAAAGTCTGCCACTTCTTCCGATTCCTCAAGCTAGTCGGTTCTGGAAGACTGAACAGTTTGCGGGCCATTTGGCTGGTACGAGATTTCGAACCAAGCCCTTTGAGGACGTCGTATGAAACGTTTAAGATCGACTAAGTGCCTCTTGGTTCAGCAATCTTGCTTCTAAACTTCGTATTCTTCTCGCGTTCAGAAGTGACCGCTTTACGCACGGTAGATCCTCAATGCTAGGGTGCTCCTTATAATGGCCGGGAAGTCGAATTCAACAGGGCGCAAGCTCGTCTCGGGCTCTGTGCTGCGAGTGGGTAACCTCATCGCAGCGGCCATAGCTTCACTGTTTCTGATGCCGTTCATCGTGCACCACCTCGGGGACCGTATTTATGGATTCTGGACTCTTGCAGGGGCATTCATCGGTTACTACGGGCTAATAGACCTCGGTCTCTCCAGCGCTGTCTCGCAGTATATATGTATATCGGTTGGCCGCAACGATGCCACCGAGTGCCGCGCTGTTTTCAACACGGCTTTGCGCATTCAATCGCTGCTGGGTGGCGTCGCCTTGGTCGTCACCGCCGCGATAGCGGCTGCCACTCCGTGGTTCAGCAGTAACCCTGTCGACGCGCATCTGTTCTGGAGAGTGATAGTTATTTTAGGAATTAACGCGGCACTCGGCTTTCCATCCAGGGTTTATGGTGGCGTACTAGAGGCGGAGTTTCGATTCGATATTCAGTCGTGGCTGGCGTTTGTCGGGTTAACCCTGCGCACAGGACTAATTGTTTGGGCGATCTTAGCCGGGGGTGGGCTGCTAGCGTTAGCGTGGATGTCGCTGCTAGCTTCCCTGCCCGTAACGGCCCTGCAGGTTTGGTTCGCAAGACGCGAAGCTCCATGGGCCCGAATCGGCGAATTGCCCCGCGACATGAAAAGAGCAAAAGACTTCTTTTCCTACAGTGTTTATACCTTCGTTGCGACCATTGCAGACGTTCTGCGGTTCCAAGTAGATCCAATAGTCATTTCGGCTTTCATCGGTCTGGCAGCTGTTACTCACTACAAAGTCGCGAGTATCTTCTCAAGTTATTATTGCAATCTAATAATTGCAGCGATATTTACGTGCCAACCTTTGTTGAGTCGACTACACGGCGCCAATGATAGAGTCGGCGTCGACAAGGTGTTCTTCCTTGCTACGAAAGTGTCACTTTGTATCTCGGTTTTTATTTGCATCGCCCTCATCGGGTGGGGAAAGCCTTTCGTAGCTAGCTGGATGGGCGCGGGATATGAAGACGCTTACTTACCACTGGTGGTTTTGTCGCTCGCGGTCTTGCTAGACGTATGTCAAAGCGCCTCCGTGTGTCTGCTTTATGCCACATTCAACCATCGATTTTATACCTATGTAAATTCGGCGGAGGGTATTCTCAATCTGGCATTCAGTTTGGCGCTCGTGCGTCGTTTTGGAATCCTTGGTGTAGCGCTGGGCACTCTGATTGGGGCGCTTCTTATTCGGATCGTCGTACAGCCATGGTGGGTTTGCAAGGCCAGCGGTTTTACGTATAGTCGCTATATGGGATTCCTTGGAAAAAATCTGCTGTACTGCGGCTGTTTGATGGGCGCAGCAACGGCAATTGTCTCATGGGGCATACGTCCCAGCTACCCTTGGTTAATCGGTTCCGCAGTTTGCGCTACCGCAATATATGCGGTTGGGTGTTGGCTCTTGGTCTTTAATCGACGCGAACGGGAACAGTTGCTGGAGACATTAACGAATCGACGCCGGAAGCGCACGGAGATGCAGGGCATCGAGGCGAGGCAGCGGTCCTGCAATGAAACTGCTGCGTGATGGTTTTTCAGGAGAAACAACCACTGTTACCCGCTACCGGACGGGGCGACTCGCTGCAATCCGAGGCTACTGAACTTGCATCATGCAGATATAAAGACTGCAACCGAGGCCTTGAGTGGCGAAGTTCAACGTCTCAAGCCCGGTACTTTGGACGGCGTCACGATCATGCGATATGCGCATATCTATCGAGAACGTGCGTCCGGAGGAGTCGAACAGTACTTGAGACATTTAAATGAGGGTCTTCTCCAAAGACATCGGATGACGATCCTACAGATGTACCTGACGCGGGAGGACACAAGCGACGCTATCGAAATTGAGAACGTCGGGTTTGGCCGTATTTTGTGGGTGCCCGTAGCCATTCGGCAGACGAACTCGGTGCTTGCCGATCTTCCAAAGCGAATGGGTTTCATTCATCGTCGAGCGCTCGGGCTGCGGAAGCAAGAGGGGGAAGGACAATACCGCGGACTAATGTTTTACGGGCGGACCTTATTTCGTCACCGCTGCGGCCACCTGCGGTACAAAATGACTGTATTGAGCGATCGTTTGCCTCGATTACTCGCAACACAAAATGTCGATCTGGTGATACTGCATTGGTTGACATATGATACGGACGCTCTGATCTCAAGCGCACTAAAAGCTCGAACCCCCTTCGCATTTATAAACCATTTTGACAACGCTCGCTTATCGCTTCCACAAACACGACGGTGTATCGTTCGCGCCGCAGGCATTGGCACTGTCTCGAACCAGGGTATTCCTCTTTGCCTCCGAGGTCGCTGTGTCAACTTGTCGGATGCGGTCGACGTCGAGTTCTTTAATCCCGCGAATGCGCGACCGATGCAGCCTCCTGGGCGTCCCATGGTGCTACTGCCAGCACGAATCGGAGTCGGTAAGGGTCACCACGACCTAATCGATGCCGCGCGTATCTTAATTGCTCAAAAGCACGATTTCGACCTCTACTTTGCTGGAGCGGTCGAATCTCAGTCACTCCGTCAAGAACTCCTCCGAACCGCTGCGGCAGCAGGCCTTGAAGATCGAGTCCGTCTTCTAGGTGAAGTCAGTGCGAAAGGGATCCGAGACCTATATGCGCTCAGCAGTGTCGTCGTCCTTCCGAGCGACTCGGAAGGTTTAGGACGAGTTCTCCTGGAGTCGCAGTCCATGAAGAAACCCGTAGTTGCGTACGATTGTGGGGGAATGCCGGAAGCCGTCCTGCCGAACGAGAGCGGATTCTTGGTAAAAACGGGGGATGTTGAGGCACTAGCCGACCGGGTAAGCCTTCTCCTGAAGGATCACGCGTTACGGCTACGCATGGGTGAACGTGGGAGGGAGTTCGTGTCCCAACGCTTCAGCATTTCTGCTCTTATTCAGCGGCACGAATCCTTCTACCTCAGCGCGCTTTCCGACGCACGCACGGACCGCTGCGGCGCAGTTAGTGCTCACGCCATTCTTCAGAAGCTGCGCCAGTGCTAGGCTACGCTTTTGCAACTACCATGGCGACTCACCCTAACGTAGCAGTATAAGAAAAAAAAATCACTGAGCAATGGCCGTGGGTTTAGTTGGCGGCGCGGGCGGCGACGAAATCGAAGAGCCGCCGTAGCAGGCATTCGCATTGAAAGTCAGGGGACTGCCTGTGCCGACTGTCCCTCCCATGACTTTCTCGTAGCACACCTCAGCCGGGATTGCATAAGCGTGGCCGCCAGGACCGATGCCGCCTGTCACGTCTGGGCCGATAGGTGGCCACGGCACGTTGCCGAACCAGGAAGGCTTCGAGGGCAGGTAAAATGAAGCAGGCAGGGTCTGGGTGACGCCTGTTGCCCAAGTAGTTTGCCCTGTGACCTCACTATATTCGCCGTGAAGAAATGTCGTTGAATAGGGGACAAGGCTATGACACGTGTATGTGGTTGGACCGTCGCAGCCAGCGCCATTTGCAGTTCCATTTGCGCCCGTATCGCTCGACTCGGCATAGCCAAAACTGTAGGCGTAAGCGTCCGCGTCGTAGGAGCGGACGGCGCCACATGGGGACGGCCCACAGAGTGCGACGACCATGTTCACTTGGGCCAATGGCACACTTGTATTTGTATCGACCAAATTGGCCATATCGCTTGATCCGATCACATCTCCAATCAGATTGTAAGAATAGGTTAAAAAGTCGATGTCCATCGCCCGGACGGCTTGGAAGGGCCACCATCCGTTGATACCTGTATTCCCCTGCGTGCCGATTGGGCTGCAAACAACCGTACTTCTACCACTGACGGGGTTGCAATCGAGTGTAGCGCCTTTAATCCAATTGCGGAAGAAAGTTCCGTCGCTACTCGAACCCCAAATGTTATCTGGCTGCGCTTGCGTTGCGATGTTCCCTTCCCAAAGGTTGAGCAGCGGATGCGCGCCGTGAGTATTAAGGTCATTAATCATAAAGTTTGGAGCAGGGCTGTGGAAATTCCCGAATGCGTAGTTGTAGGCCACGACATTTCCAGATGGCCCCCATTGTTCCATGACGGAAACATGCAACCGCTCCAAGATGTTGTTCTGCACGAGAGTTCCGCTGGAGAAATACTGGATGGCTACGTCACTGTCTGTGCCTCCGGCAGAGTGCGAGAAGGCGTTTGAGAAGTAGCTGTTCACGACTTCGTCATGGTAGGAATACTGTACCTGAACTTGGTTGCCGTCTGCATAATTTCCCTCGATGCCGCTGACCCAACAAAACGCACATCCGCTGAAGTTGAAATTGGAGAGGTATCCCGTGTTATTCGCGTAGACCTGCAAATTTTCAACACCCGCGTATTGTGTTACATCCGAGGTCGGCAACGGCGTGACCAAAGGGGTGTTTGGGTAAGAAATGAATAACGGCTGGTCTAGCGTTAATGTGTCTCCCGATACAGAGTCCACCAAGTCCGTCTGCCCGATGGCCCTAGTTCCGTTCCAAAATGAATCACACCAGTTGCAAGTACCTTCGCTTCCATTGATACTGACCCAACTTGGGTTCAACTCATTAACGATAATGAGCGTTCCAGCCGTGATGCTGGAACCGCTCGGCAAACTGGCGAGAGTGATGCTGGTTGACCCTGCCGTAGCTCCCGAAGAGATTGCGATGGATGGCCAGTTTGCGAGATTTTGACTGTTCGTTCCGATATTGATTACATTTCCCGATGTCCCGTTGGCGGTCAGTATCGTTTGGTTCGCGCCCAAGCCGCGCAATACGCAATTGCTAGGAATATCCAAGTTGGAGTTGATGAGGAAAGTTCCGCCGCCAAGCAGCACATAGTGATCGGTGCCGCATCCGTTCAGGGCGGTTTGAATGGTGGAGGTACAATCCGATACGCCATTGCCACATGCCGATGCCGAAATGCCTGACCCAGATTGCGTCCACCCGCTCGATGGAAGCCCCCCAGCAATCCCGGCTGTTGACCAATCTATCGCACACCTGTCGGGTGTGCTCGTATTGCCGACAGTGCAGGCTCCAGTGCCACTGGTCGGATTGAGAATACCAGACCATAGCTGAGCGTGAGCAAATTGAGGGACGTAAAGAAAGACGAGCAATAGCGGAAGCAAACGCCAGTATCTCATATTCGAATGCTACCTCAGCCCCCTCAAAGAGAACAAGATCTCCTCTGGAATTAATACTTTAAGAACCATTCGACCATGGGAATTTCCGCCTTTAGTCATAGGAAGTGAGCACGCATTCTACGCTCGCGACCTTTTGTTTGCCACGCAGGAGGTCATCGGGATCTAGTTTGGCCCCGACACCGACGAAAAAACTACTGGCCCGAAGGGCAGGTTTCGGACAGGGGAGTTGCGAACGAGGAGACATGTTTAGCGCCGGATTTGTTGTATTAGCATCTCAATCCGGAATGCCCGGCCAGTATTGCAGCAGCGCCGAAGGGCCTTCGGCGCAGATGCAAGAGAAGCAGATTAGATGGTTTGACTTGCCTCGAGCCAAGAACTTCTGCAGCCAACTAAACGACTGCCATAGAGGAGATGAACGCTCTTGAAAATTAGTATCTTTGGGCTGGGCTACGTCGGAACGGTGTCTGCGGGGTGCCTCGCGCAAGATGGTCACGAGGTCATCGGCATAGATCCCGTCCGCACAAAAGTCGACCTCATAAATGCTGGCCAGTCTCCGATCATCGAGGCAGATATCGGCGAGATTGTTGCCGCAACCGTTAAAGCTGGCCGACTATACGCCACTGACGACCAAACCCAAGCCATTCGAGATACACAGTTATCTTTTGTCTGCGTCGGCACGCCAAGTCAACCGAATGGGAACCTTGATCTGAAGTTTATCCGGCGCATATGCGAGCAAATCGGCCGGGCGCTGAAAAACAAGACCACGCGGCATACGGTGGTCATCCGGAGCACGATTTTACCTGGCACAATGCATCAGATCGTCATTCCCGTCTTAGAAGAATATTCAGGAAAGAAAGCCGGAACCGACTTTGGCGTTTGCAATAATCCCGAGTTCCTGCGCGAGGGCTCGGCAGTTAAGGACTTCAATTCTCCTCCGAAGACAGTGATTGGAGAGCTTGACCGCGCTGATGGCGACATCTTGGCTGCACTCTATACAAAACTCAATGCGCCGCTGATCAGGACCAACCTGGAAACGGCCGAGATGATCAAGTACATCGATAACTGTTGGCATGCTCTCAAGGTTGGCTTCGCGAATGAGATTGGGAATCTTTGCAAGTCTTTATCGATCGATGCGCATGAAGCCATGAATATTTTTTGCCAGGACAAGAAACTCAATATCTCCCCCGCTTACCTATTGCCGGGCTTCGCGTTTGGAGGCTCATGCTTGCCAAAGGATCTTCGGGCCCTGGCATATACAGCGAAGATGCACGATTTGGAACTTCCGATCATGAACTCAATTCTGCCGAGCAACGAATTGCAGGTTGCCAGGGGTTTGAGGCTTATCCTCGAAAAGGGGCACAAGCGAATAGGTATCTTGGGATTCAGTTTTAAAGCCGGAACAGATGATTTACGGGAGAGCCCTGTCATCGAAATCATCGAACGACTCGTCGGAAAGGGCTACGATCTGCGCATCTATGACAAGAACGTCGGCGTGGCCAGCCTGGTTGGTGCAAATCGGGACTTCATCCTGAATCGTATTCCCCACATTTCCAAACTCATGGTCAACAGTATCGGTGCGGTTCTGGAGCATGCCGAGACGATTGTGATCGGTAACCGGGATCCTGAGTTTCAGAGCGTGCCCGGACAGCTGCACAACGGTCAGCGCTTGGTGGATTTCGTTCGTATTACGAATCTCCGGAGTGACAATGACAAGTACGAGGGCATCTGCTGGTAACGAACCCCAAACTCAAGTAGGTAACCTTTCAAAGGATCAATTATCCGAGTCGATTGGCCGGTTATCGTACTGGCTCGAGCAGAATGAGTATCGCGGCTACGATACATTTGACGGCTTGAATGCCAAGTATCTGCGACCCTTAACTTGCGAAACGAAACTTCTCCGTACAGTGCTCCAGCAGGGCGTACGCCGCTTTCCAATCAATGTGCGCCCCATCCTCGGGATTCCCAAGAGTCATTCAACGAAAGGCATGGGCTATCTGGCCAAAGGTTTCATACGTTTGCATCAAGCCACTGGAGAGAAGGCCTGGGCCGAGAAAGCCCAGTTTGTGCTGCAGTGGTTGATTGAGAACGAATCAAAGGGTTATTCGGGCGCCTGCTGGGGCAATCATTTCGATTATCAATCAAGGGGTTTCTATCTGCCCAAGGGTGTGCCGACCATCGTGTGGACATCACTCATCGGGCATGCATTTCTGGACGCTTATGACCATTTTCAGAACGACACTTACCTACAGACGGCCGTCAGTGCCTGCGAACATATTTTGCGCGATTTGGACACGTTCGCAGAACGAGACTCTCTCTGCATCAGCTACATCCCGACGGAGAACCATCAGTGCCACAACTCCAACACGCTTGGCGCTAGCTTGTTGGCCCGAACTTATTCCTACACTCGAAAAGAGGCCTACAGAGCCCTGGCCGAAAAGGCCCTTCAGTACACGGCCCAGCATCAGAGGGCTGATTCGTCCTGGTATTATGGTGAAGCAGCCAACACACACTGGGTTGACAATTTCCACACGGCTTACGTGTTGGACTCGTTTAAGTATTACATGGCAGCGACGGGCGATGATCGCTTCGAGGAAAAATTGAACCGAGGGTACGAATACTGGAAGAGCAAGTTTTTCCTGTCGGACGGAACACCGAACTATTATGACTATAAGACCTTGCCCATCGACATTCAATGCTCTTCCCAAGCAATCGATACGCTTGTTTTCTTTAGTGATCGAGATCCTGATAGTTTGCCCCTAGCATTGAATATCGCCAAGTGGACGATCGACAATATGCAGGACCGCAGTGGTTATTTCTATTATCGTCGCTATTCTCGATGGTTGGTAAACAAGACCCCCACGCTGCACTGGGGACAAGCTACGATGTTTTGCGCGCTCGCCGGCTTATACAAATTACTCTAGTTGTAAGATAGCGAGGTTTCTTCTGTGAAGCGAAAAGTCCTGATAATTGTGGAAAATCAAGCCGTCCCAACCGACCCGCGTGTTTGGAACGAAGCTCGCTCGCTTTGCGAAGAAGGATACGAGGTGACCGTATTATGCCCCCGACGCAAAGACTGCTCCAAACGATACG
>Ga0307373_10003301_pt1 | contig 28158 bp, 18 predicted proteins | sample OX2MG_FD_202534 | JGI IMG/M metagenome (GOLD analysis project Ga0307373, IMG submission 202534) | Soil microbial communities from Risofladan, Vaasa, Finland - OX-2 | ecosystem: Environmental > Terrestrial > Soil > Coastal area > Acid sulfate soil | place: Finland: Risofladan, Vaasa | collected... | reverse complement strand
GTGGCCAATTGAGACCCATCTGACCTTCGATCATAATGGATATCTCAATCATGCAGTGTACTCCTTTCCATTTTCGTATCTGTGCAGGATGGAAGAGGCAAGGGCAACCGCGTCGAGTACCATACAGCCCTCGACCACTGAGCCGTCGCTCCTAATTGTTTTTTCATTTCTGTTTACCCTGCCTAGAGAGCACAGGCTCTCCTCGCAGGGAGGCGCGTTCTATATGAGGCGGAAGTGCCTATTTTGTACCGACAATTTCCCAGCAGCTTTTGAGCGGAAGTTCTGTTGGAAGATCTATCACGACCAGCCGGGTTCTCTAGACGCGAATTACAGTACAGCCGCGTGTACCACCAAAGCCCGGGCTGACCAAAACCACGATCTGACCGGTCTTGATCTTTCCTTCTCGAAGGGCTCGTTCAAAATGCACAAAGACATCGTTTGAGTTAAGATGCCCAGTTTCGCTCAGGTAATCCGTCAGTATTCGCTCCCTCGGGAAGCGAAGGAGCTCCGCCGTCACGTCCCAGATCAGGTTGTATGGTGTGTGTGGAATGATATAGGAGACATCGGTAAGTTGAATACCCGCTTCGGCCAGGGCTTGTTGCACTGCCATCCGGATCCTGTGCGGATTCTCTTGACGGAAGCGAGCGATGTCTTCAGGAGGAGACTTCTCGCCAGCAAAGGTAAGACTATAGGTCTGGCTGATGCAGGCCATGATTCGGTGCCTCGCTGGGTGACGGGTTATCAGCATGGCTATCGCAGCATCTCCCATAGTTGATCCGAAAAATACCCGCTCTTCCGCATTTTGAGCTTTGTCTACTCCCAGCACGAGTATATCGCCTTCAGGCACCGCTGCCAGCCATGCTCCCGCCATCTGCACAACAAAGTGTATGACCGAGCAAGGCTGTCCACTCACGGCGAGTTTTGGCACGTGCTGGAGGTGAAAGCCCTGCATGCTCTCATCAAGCAATGGCACATCAGGTGGTACTGTTGTCGCTAAAGAATGGCCCAGCAGTACGCCGCACACACGCTTATGCAGATCGGGAACATTCGCTGTAAGGCGTTGAAGGACGTCTTGGATAAGTTCTGCAACTGATGCCTGATGTGCTACTGGAATACGCCGCAGCCCATTGTTATGCACCTGTTGCACATATGCCTCATCGCGCCCCGCGGCGCGCACAATTTCCTCAACAGGCATTAGGTCCTGCTCCACCTCGCAAACGAGATGATCTAAGCCAAAGCCCTTCATGTTGATATACTCCTTGCTAAAGCGGTGAAAACATCAGTAAGCTGCTTCTCCAGGAGTGCCACTCGCCTGAGTCCTTGCAAAGGGTGAGGCGAGGCCTCGCTCAAGCATCCGAGAACATCCGCGCATTCGTTAGCCTGCTCCTGCAGGAGAGCGATGCCCTCTGAGAGCAGGGAGTCAGGGAGAGGAAGCGAGGGCATCACGCCTAGCATTTGGAGGAAGCGCAGCCCGGCCAGGGAACGCTGACTTTTGGCAGGCAGCACATATGTCAAACCTCGCCGAAGCGATGGCTCGTTGATGATCTGCTCTTCCTCCTGAGCCATGGCGATCAGGCCATGCACGCCTCCCCGTGGCTGCTCTTGAGCGCCGCGCAAATTATCTGCGGCGTATTCCAGTGCGCATACAAGCGCGCTCGCGTCACAGTGGCACGGATCCTGGGGCACAATACGCCGCATCATATAGGCTCCGCGTCCTTCTGGAACCGAACTTGCTCGCCACGCTGGGAGAAGTTTCTCAGCAGTGACCTGCGCGCACGGCACCCCTTCTGGATCACTCAACCAGATGCGACCCTGTTCGACCTCCGTGACCACCACATAATGATCGATGCCACTGTAGATCTCTGAGCGAAAGAGATAGGGCAGGTTGCCCATATCGAGGGGGCCGAGCACAACGGGTCCAGTAGCGCTCCAGTTCTCTAGTTGTCCAATGGGAGTGGCGGCATCGACGGTTGCATCCCACCAGTTGACCTCAAAAGCAACATGCAATGCCAAAAGCGCCCGGTCAAGTCCCACGTCAGGGTCAATGTAGCAATCCAACACCCTATTCGCGTCCTTCTCACGATACACGACGCCAAATGGCACTGAGGTCAAAACGTCGAGGAGCCAGAGGTCGACAGCGGCAAAAACCGAGTCATAGGCTGTTGCCAGGGCTTGAACATGGCAGTTCATTGACTTGCCCCAGTACGTAGGAGGCAGATGCTTCCGGTGAGTGCTCGACTGCATTACCATTCCCCTTCTCACAAATCCTCAACACTCAGCTCGCCCTTGGCTTCTGCGAGCTGGCGAAGAAACAAGCGGTCGATCTTGCCATTCGTGGTCTTGGGCAGCGGCGATCGGGTTATGACGAACCACTGGGGGCAGCACTCAGCTCCAAGGGTAGCCAGACAGCGCTCCTTCATGTGCTCGGCAGGAAGCTGTACCTCAGGGGGAACCGATACATAGGCCCACATTTGCTCACCCTCGAATTCATCCGGTATCCCAACGACACCTGCCTCGGAGACCCCATCCAGGCTACACAAAAAGCTTTCCACCTCGGCCACGCTGATACGATGGCTGCGTCGTTTGATCAACATTTCATCCCGCCCGAGAAAATAGAGGTAGCCATCGGCGTCGATGCGACAGCGGTCCCCTGTCAAAAGGATACGCTCGCCGGTCTCCGAGTCGCGCGTGTAGCGCCTGGCGGTTTCCGTCGGGTCATTCCAGTATCCCACCATGACGTGCGGTCCGCGGACGGTGAGTTGTCCCACACCGCTCGCTCGCTCGACGCCTGTATCGTCGATCACCGTGATGCGTGTCCCCGGAAGTGGCAGGCCGACGGAGCCCCGATGACTATCCAGTTGGTCGGGCATCAAGATGCTGACACGCTTACATTCCGTCAGGCCGTACATCGAAAAAACTGAGACATGTGGCAGGATTTCGCGCAACCGATCGATGTGGGCTGGAGGGAAAATATCCCCGGTCGACGAAATATAGCGCAGGCCCGGTAGCTTGACGCGCTCGAGGAGCCTTGAGCGCAAGAGCAAGGCAAAGAGCGAGGGAACGCCGGGTAGGCCCGTGACTCGATGCATTGCCAATAACCTGGGGATGACGGGCGGAAAGCCGAAATCGGGTTCAAGGATGAGGGTAGCGCCAACGTCGGCACAGAGAAACACTTGATAGAGGCCGTAATCAAACGAAAGCGGCAACCCACACAGCACCACATCGGCAGCAGAATTTTGCAATCGAGAGTTGATAGCAGACGTCACAAACACTACTTGACGGTGCAGAGACATTACTCCCTTGGGGTCTTTCGTCGTGCCAGAAGTATAGAGCACGGCGGCCAAGTTATGCTCTGTCATCGCGATGCCAGGCCGATTGGCTGGGTAGTCGGCCAGTGCGGCCCACTGCACTACCTGAACACTACTCCTGTGCCGAGCAGGTGCGTTGTGGGGCAAACTGAGTCCGGGCAGCAAGAGCACAGGAAGCCTCTGTCGACCCTGCAACTCCGCGCAGCGGTCGTAAAGAGGCGCATCGACTACCATTGCGGCAGGCCGACAATCACTGAGAATATAGGCGAGCTTGGCCGTTGGGGTGTCAGGATGCACGGGGACAAAAGCCGTGCCGGCTTTGAGCGATCCAAAGATGGCCGCGACCAGCTCGATGCTATTTGCCCCCAGCAAAAGGACCCGCTCGCCCGGTAACACTGTCTGAGCATGGAGCCATTGAGCGATCTGGTTTGAGACACGATCCAACTCTCCGTAAGAGAGGGTTCCGCTCTTGCTCACGACAGCTCGTCGCTGCGGGTCTGCTGCGACCTGCCTTTCGAGGAAATGCTGAATTGTTGCCATGAGCACCTCACAAACCGAATCGGGCGTACTGCCATTCCAATGACTTGCCCTCTGAAAAGCGCTGGCCGATTGGCACATTCTCTTGAGATACGCGATGCCACTCGTCGTACCGTGACAGTTGCAACGTATGCTCCGCTAGCTCTCAACGACGACGTATGCACATCCCAGTGCGCCATATTGCCCGGCGAACCAGAGGATACCATGCTCACCCGGCTTCACCAGCTCGGTACGGAGCAGGTGGCCCAGCGAAACCAGCGTATCTGTACAGCCATAGTGGCTGGCGCGATCCTTCTCGCGTACGAACCAACGCGTATCGGGCAGCAATTGGCGAACGCTCTCTGCAAGCAATGATGGCATTGCGGAAGGCATGATTCCCCAGGTAATCTGCTTGCCGGGCCGGCCTTGCCGGGCTGCCGCCGTCAGAGCCTGGTCGACATCGCGAAGGATTTGGTGGCCTGTTAGGTCAACCTGGCTGGAGCTCACGCCGAGCACATGGAGGCGCGGCACAAGGTCAGCTTGAAATGACACAAGCAAGGCCGCGGCAACGGCATCGCTCTGTAAGGGTTCGTCACCGGAGAGAGGCGTGTTGAGAGAGTGCGTGCAGCACAAGAGTGCTCTCGTTCGCTGCTCATTGAGGAGGCTCCCTAGAAGGAGGAGTGCCATGGCTGGCTCTCCTCCCATCTGACCGCCAAGCACGAACGGCACTGCCTCCTGTATTCCGGTCTTGACCGCTATTTCGTACGCCGGCGCTTGTGTCATTTCAAGCTGACCTGTTGCCGCGCGACAATAGGCGAAAAGTTTCACTGCCTTCCTATCTGGGTATGCCTCAAATAGGGCTGTTGCCGCCTGTATGGTCAGGCTCTCTGCATTGTCGTCCGATTGGGCAGCCTGACCCCCTGCGGAATTGAGTCTTTGAATGCGTATGGTTGGATAGCTTATCCACAAATCCATTGATACCTACTTCCGGTTGATAGCGTAACAGTGATCATGTTGATAAACAGATATTCATCTCAATTCATTATACTTTTTTTGGGCACCTGGGTGTTCGCTCTACCAGCCCTTCGAGTTATATGCGGCGATACATTCCCCCGAAGGGGGGATGAAAAAGCCAGTTCTAAGCCCCAGGTCTGTGCGCGCCACTTTGCGCTCCTCACCTGGAAAACGCCTACACGTTCCTCTCCATATATTGATACAGAAAATCGACGAGACTACCAATTGTGGCAAAGATCTCGACGAGGTCCATATCGAGCGGATCGAAGAACAGACCGAATTCGTCCTCTAGCGAGATAGACAAAGTGACCATCTGGAGAGAATCGAGTTGCAGATCCTCACGTAGTCGGTCCTCAACACGTACCTCTCGGGCTGCGTGCGCTGGACTCACTTCGCTTTTAACTAGGCGTATCACGGTTGCCAGCACTTGATCTCTGGTCATCGAGGGCTCCTTCTGCAAGTTCCACTTATCTGATAAGGGTGAGAACCCTTCCCCTACGGTCTGTCTCCAACGAGATCGACAATGGCCTGAATGAGGTGGGACAACGAGGCTGGAATCCACCCAGGCTAGCCATCAAGCGGCGTGAAGGGAGAGGTAGCAAACCAACTCTCTAGCTTACCAATAGCCCGTTCGAGGCTGGTTACCTCGGCATTGAGGGTCATGCGAACAAAGCCTTCGCCCCCTCTTCCGAACGCGGTACCTGGTGTCATCAAGACCCCCGCATTGACGAGGCATTGCTCGACAAACTCTGCTGCAGGCATCCGGTTGGGTATCGGCGCCCAGATATAGCAGCTCGCCGGGGGAAGGGTGATGCTCCACCCCAGAAGGTGCAGTCCATTGACCGTGACCGCTCGCCGACGCGCATAAAGGCTGCGCAGGTCAGCAGTCAATTTGTCGCCTCCCTCGAGGGCATGGATAGCAGCACGCTGAACGGCGGGGAAGACACCAGAGTCGAACACGGTTCGCACGCTGCTCAGTGCTGCGATCACCTCACGGTTCCCTACGATCATTCCCACTGGCCACCTGGTCATACAAAACGTCTTCGCAAGCGAATGCACTTCCACGGCTACCTCTTTGGCACCCGGAATCTCAAAAATACTGTGCGGGGGATCGCCATCAAAGTAGAGTTCGGAGTACGCTGAATCGTGGCAGACAACCGCGTTGTGGGAGCGGGCAAACTCAATCACTTCGGCAAAGTAGCTTAGCGGGGCTACTGCACCGGTCGGATTGTTCGGAAAATTCAGGTACAACAGACGCGACCGGCGTGCCGTCGATGCAGGGATTGATCGTAAATCAGGGAGAAAACCCGATGCTGCTGTTGCAGGCATGGTATATGGGTGCGCGTCTGCTGCAAGAGCGGCGCTGGCGTAGACGGGGTGTCCTGGATCCGGTACAAGGACTACATCACCTGGATCGCAGAGAGCAAGGGGTAGATGTGCAAGCCCTTCCTTTCCACCGGGCAGCACTAACACCTCATGCTCTGGATCGAGCTGCACGCCAAAGCGGCGCCAATACCAGCGTTCAATCGCTTCGCGGAGTTCGCGCAGCCCGGCCAAAGGTGGATGACCATGAGACGCAGGATCCTGCAATGCCCGCTGGAACGCTACAAGGATGGAAGCTGGAGGCGGTTGGTCTGGATCATCCCGGCTAAGGTCGATCAGCTCCTTATTGCTGCGCTCATATGCTTCCCTCGCCTGCTCCAGTACTGCAAATGGGTCGGGTGGGAGTCGTCGTAGATAGTTGCCTCCCTTCCACGCGGCATCTTTCACGCCGAGCGGTATCTGCTGCGACCTCAGCAGCTGCTCTGCTGTTTCACGCTTGCGGATAAGCGTGAGCCGCTGATTGTAGAACAAGGCTTCTGCCGGGTATTCGTGGCTTAAAAAGCGCCCCGGACTGGCCGTTAGTTCGTATGCACCCGCTTGATACGTTGCCATCAGATCGCCGATCTCCGGTACTGGCAAGAGGACGTTGGCGGCCATACGATCTGTTGGCGTGCATAAGGGGCCACAAACCGTGACGGTATGCAACTCGCGTTTGTCCCCACCGATCACCCGAATAGGCACCGGTCGGCTTCCGTAGTAACGGTCGCCCGCCCCATACACATTCATCCCCCCGTCAGTGATGACGAACTCTTTTCCTGCAATCTGCTTCACATCGAGAACCCGCGTGACGAACACCCCCGCGGGTCCGACAATAAACCGCCCCGACTCGGCTGCCAGCACCCTCGTCTCCGGATGACGGAGCAGATAGTCTGTAACCATCGACCTCAACGGGTTCTTTAGATCTTCCCACGTCGGCGCCACATCTGCCTCGTGGTATGGGATGCCGAAGCCGCCACCCACATCGACGAATGAGAATTTGACGCCCGTAACGGACTGCAGATTCTCGGCCAAAACCAGGATGCGCTCGATAGATGAAAGGATGGTAGCAGTATCGAGGATGCCGGTGCCCTGGTAGCTGTGGATGCCGACGAATTGGAGATGCGGGAAAGAATGGGCATCCATAAACAACTGGCAGGCCTCGTCCTGTGTCATACCAAATTGCGTCGGCCCCGCCATTGAGACAGACCCTGCGGCGATCCCCAAATTCACCCGGAGAGCCACCCGTGGGTGCTGGCCACTTTGTTCCGCAATTGCATCGAGAAGGGCTACCTCGTGGGCCGACTCTGCGACGATGGCACATAAATCCTGCGAGATGGCTTCCTCCAACTCGCTCTGGGACTTGCCTGGGGCTACGAAGATCAGCTCGCCAGGGAGAACTCCTGCCCTCATGGCCGCCAGCAGTTCTCCCCCAGAGGCCACCTCGAACCATGCGCCAAGTCGATGGCAAATGCGCATGAGTGCGAGGTTAGGATTGGCCTTCACAGAATAGAAAAGCTGCATTGGTGGGGGAAGGATGGCACGGAGCCGTTGCCAATTACTCTCTAGAAGATCGCCATCATACACGTACAGGGGAGTCTCAAAGCGTACTGCAGCCTCCTCCAATACGGTATCAGTCAATGCCAACGTCTCAGGAATGTGCTGGATTGGCGGGATTTTGCCCACGATTTCGACCTCCTCTTTACTCTACTTGGGGCAGGAGATCAACGGAAGTTTCAAGGAGGGTACCCAGGTTCGTCTCCCAGTTGGTCACATCCTCGAGGGAGGACAGTAGGAGAGGTTGATCGCCACGATGCAATCCATCCAGAGCAGTGGCACAAGTGCGACAGAAGTATCGAGCAAATCGCCTCCACTCGTGCAAGCTGCTTTCGTATGCTGCCTGGCCAATGAAGTACTCCCATGTCGAATCTGTAAAGAGTCGCGCCAGATCTTGCACGGCTAGCATCGTATATGTTAGCGCGTAGTGCAATGACCCCCGCTCGCTTGTTTTCAGTGGTTTCGTCCTTAGTTGATCAACGAGACTCGCTAAACCCTGAGGGCCAGCCTCGGGAAAGTCGACTGCGGTGGAATATATCTGTATGCCTGTGCGCACTGTATGAATCAACACTTCTTTCCATGGTCTCAGAGCACCCTGGTTGGTGATTTGGGTGAGACCAGTGGGCGAGGGAGCACCCACTTGAGCGGTTGCGAGTTGCATTGCCGAAACGCTGGAGCACGGGCGGCCTTCAGGGTCATGAACGCGGAAGCGCCCAATACCAGCCGTTGCGTACACGAACACAAAGTGCGCTGTACCGCCGTAATAGCGAGACTCCAAGGTGTTCCACAGCACTCTGCGATCAAGCGGACCTAAGATAACTGCGTCTACTTGTAGCCACTGCGTCAATAAATCATCCAATTGCCTGCCAAATTCGTCGCCCTGAGAGGGATTTGTAGGAGCACCCGCCGCAAAAAGGTGCGTTCGCGCATACTGGCGGATACCCAGGGCTGAAAACGCGGACAGTAAACCGTTCCACGGATCGATAAACGGGGCAAACCATAATGGGGGGTGTGAAAGCGGATATCGACGTGCGAAGGGCCGCCCGGTTAGGCAATTGACATGCGAGATACCTGTATGAACATACCTGTCAAGACAGATGCGCAATATCGCCTCACTACTATCTGACTGTTTACCTCGAAAATACATGCTTCACTCACTGTGTCAGAAACTATCACTTTCATTGTACGTCAAATCCATCAAACTCGGTCAACACTACCCCTCTCCACACAACCGGACAAACCTTCCGGTTCCATGTGTGTCGAAAGCCATGATATCTTGTCTCTACTTCAATCTTGAATGGGTAGGAGATGTTGTTTTTTGCCCTTGCCCTAAGGAGCACGTAACGATCAGTAAAGCCAGTGAATAATCTATCTACAGGACCATTAGTTGCTTGCTAATCCATGATTGCTATCAGCAAGAGCACAAATTGCTCGCTGGCTTTCTGAACCTTTGACATACGACGGTGCAAGAGTGCTATCATTTTAGCACATAGGTTGCACTTCAGGAAGTTGCCGCATTCTCAAGCCTTGGCGAAAAGCTCTGAAGAAGGAAGATAGTAGATTGAGTTTGTAAGAGTCTCCACTCTTCTTTTTCCTCGTAAAGTTTCAAAGGGGTTCAGTCCAAAGGCCTTCTTTTCTCCCCTCTCTCCAGAAGAGAGCAAGAATGGACCAGTAGAACCGGATTGCTCATGCTATAATCCTCCCATCTTTCGAGAAAAGGGATGCCATGGACTACCGCACCTGCACTCAGGACAGTATTGAAATTATAGAGAAGAGCACCTGCAAGTAAAGCATCGCTTATGCAGGTGCTGAGTTTGCGCACAGTAAGCGGATTATCAATATTGTCATGAACAGACCCTTTGAGGCCTACTATGGCCTTACGAAAGTTTCTCGGAAGAGTCTGGCTATCTCACAAAGCAACACCGTTTTCATGTCTCAGGGAAGATTCTCAAAAAAGTTAATTTGCGCCATTGTGGCTGTACCATTTGCTAGGAGGAATTGTCGTGGAACCAAAAATTGTAGCGAAACCAGCATCCAAAATCGTAGGATATGAACTCAAAACGACGTGTCGTGAGGGCAAACATTTCCAGGAGATTCCAGCATTCTGGGCGAACCTGGAGCGAGAACAGTCTGACATGCTTAACAAAACACTACGTGCCGTGCATCACAACAAGCTTGGGATTTACCTGCCCCCTGACAGCACGACCGATGATTTTTCCTATGTGATTGCTCTAGAAGTATATAATTATGAAGGTGTTGTGCCAGATATGTTTCGTGGCGAGCTTCCAGGGGCAACCTATGCGGTGTTTATAGTTCTTCCCGTTGAAAGTCTGGGAACTACATTTTCTGGAGCTCTTCAAGGGACGTGGCAGTACATTTATACGACTTGGTTCCCTGGCTCTGATTATGAATTTGACGAGAGGGGAGTAGAATTTGAACTATACTACGAGGCAACGAAAGTTGAGATCTACATACCCGTCGTGAAGAAAAGAGAAGACCTCTGAAGGTGTCATTCGTCAAGATTAGTGGCAATTTTCTGCCATGATTAATGCCAACTGTTGGCTTGAGAGGCCATTTCAGACGATTTTTGATGAGCGTCTCTGACGCATAATGTGCCAAGACATTGTAGCTCATCTTTTTCGTATCTGTGTATCAAGAATAGAACCAGCAAATTTGCCAGATAACATAGCCGGCACTTATCAGGAGCCGCTCCTGGAGAGGCATCATTTTCTGCCGGATAAAATGGCCGAATTTTAGGAATGGATGAGATAAGAGAGAACATCAAGCCGAAACGGTCTTGTTGGGATATGGAAAGGGTTCCGTACAAAAATGGCCCTAGAAGATAAAGTGCAATAGTTGCAAGCTTTGCCCTTGCCAGGGCATTGCCATTTAACACGCTACGGAAATGTTGCTCATCACACTGCTTGCCACACCTTCACGGTTTTGTCATGACCTCCTGTGGCAATTTTCGTACCATCAGGCGACCACGCAACAGAGTATACCGTGACATTATCACTGACAAACTCAGTATACTCAAATTCACCTATTGGCTTGCCTGTTGCAGGATCCCTCATAGTATGTACAAGTTCACCTATTTGCTTACCTGTTGCAGGATCCCATACCTTTACAGTTCCGTCCTCACCTCCTGTGGCAATTTTCATTCCGTCAGGTGACCAGGTGAGAGAAACTTCCTCACCTGTATATCCTCTATAGTCAAGCAAACGGTTACCTGTGAGTGTGTCCCATACCTGTACATAACCATAACCTTCATAGACCATACCATCAATCCACTTGCCTGCTAAAGCGATATAGTTGCCGTCAGGCGACCAGGCGACAGCGTAAAATGGACCAGTTTGGGTTGCATATCCAGTAATCATTCTTCCTGTGTTAGCTTCCCATACCTGCACAGTCCAACCAAGCGCTCCAGACGCGATGCGCTTGCCATCCGGTGACCAGACAACAGGCCTACCATCAGTATGATCTCTATAGTTACGAATCGTTCTTCCTGTGTTAGCTTCCCATACCTGCACAGTCCAATCATGCGATCCAGTCGCGATATGCTTCCCATCCGGTGACCAGGCAACAGAGTGAACTGCTTCAGAATGTCCTGCGTATTTTGTTACCAGTTTTGCTGTGGTAACTTCCCATACCTGCACAGTATTATCAATACCTACCAAGGCGATATGCTTCCCATCAGGCGACCAGGAAACAGACTCAAATCTACCAATAGTGGCAGGACTAACTATATACCGATCTTGTTGGTATCCATCATAGTGGAAAAAACACTCTCCTGTGGTAGCTTCCCATAACAGCACAGTCCAATTCTGTGATCCAGACGCGATATACTTTCCATCCGGTGACCAGGAGACTGAGGTGACTGAATCAAAATGCCCTCGATACGTATAAAGCAAAGTTCCAGGGTTGGGAGTCTGTGGTAAAGGTGTGAACCAAAAAGGCTGGATTTCTGTTTGTGGATCACTAACCAGTACTGTTGAGATTTCCGCTTCGATATCGTGAGTTTCTGACGATTGAACCGTTGACGTAATGACCTGCATGTACGCTTGTTCAAAAGCCGCAGCAAACGCTGCAATACTTTCAAAGCGCTCCTTTGAATCTTTGGAAAGAGCTTTCAGGATAACTGCTTCTACTGCAAGGGGAATAGTGGGATTTTTCTCCCGCAATGGCGGCACCGATTCATGGGCATGTTGATAGCCCAGTTGAATGAAGTTACCTTCACTTAAGGGGGGTTGTCCACAGAGCCATTCATAGACTACCACTGCTAAAGCATATTGATCGCTGGCTTTCTCTGGCTTGCCCTGGTATGTCTCAGGAGCCATATAATAGGGTGTTCCTCCGATGCCATAAGCAGATGATAACGAGGTACGCCCGGTTTGCGTCAAAACAGCAATACCAAAGTCTGAGAGCAAGAGTTCTCCTTGGCGTCCGATGAGCATATTATCCGGCTTCATGTCCCGGTGGAGAATATGCTGGTCATGGGCATACTGCAAAGCAGGAGCAATTTCTTTAAGATATTCTCCTACTCTGGCAAGGGGAACACTACTTCCTTTGGGATGACGGGTACGCAGCGAACCTCCGGGAGCAAAGTCGAGTACTAGAAACGGTGTTCCCTCCTCAATAGCAAAATCCAACAGCCGTACGATATGAGGATGCACCAATTTCTCGGTTGTTTCTGCCTCCTCTTGAAATTTCTTCACATCGACATCAATCAGATGCAGGATTTTGATGGCTGCCTGTTTGGAAGCAAGATGCACATGCTGTCCCAGGTAGACCTCTGCGAAGCCTCCTTTTCCCAGAAGTCTTACCAGACGATAGTTTCCGATTTGCTGGCCGAGGCGATCACCCATCGACCACTCCCTTCTTGAGGGTATCCTTCTCTCACTGGCTATCCATTGGAAAGTACTCAGTCATAGATCGTCGTATCAAAAAGTTAACCCTTATCATTCTACCACGACTATACATGGTTGACTGTACCCAAGATAGAGCCATCGCATTTTTTCGGGGATAAGCTGAATTCTGCCTTATTTCCTGGCAATTCTGCCAAGTATCTTGGCCAGAAATAGAGAAAGAGAACGGAAAAGGCAGGCGATGAGCAAACCGAGAAAGACCTCCAATGTCAGGCCAAGTTATGTGGCAGAAAGATTTGGCTCAAAGCGCTTGGGATCATGGCAATTTACTTGGCAGATGCTCTTTTTTATCGGACAAATGACAGAAGGTGGAGCGCATGATTCTTTCCAGCTAGCAGGATGGGCAGTGGGAAGGCTCTCTTACTCGGTCAATTTCGAGGGCAAACTCCAGCTCTGCGTGTCCAGTGGGGCAGAAATGCAACAGAGAGGGGTCACATTCCTTCTTACTTGGTAAATAAGGTGACAAGTCGATCTTACACAATTTTGGTGAAGGATGAGCTTGCAAGACTTCTTGTGATCCTAGCTCTCCCTCCACTGGTGGCGAAGTCAAAAACGACGCTTGCTCTCAGCTTGAACTTCCCTGGACCAATCTGAACGGGCCGGAACGCCCCCGGACACCTACGGATCAGAAGGTGTCCGCGGCCAAGTACTCCAGTTCTCGTTCGTGATCTGACGGTTGGTCATGCGGCGAGTGCGTTGCGTCACCGGAGCTCGCAGATGGAGGACATGGCTGGCTTGCCGTTGAGCGTGAGCGAACCTCCGGCGACGAATCCGTTGTGTTCAAGCACCTTGCGCGAGGCTGGATTGTCCAGCGTGACCCTCGCGCGCAGCCTGCTGAGTCCGTACTCTGTGGCGGCGAGCTCGCGCACCTTGCGCACCGCTGCTGTGGCCAGTCCCTGCCCTGCGGCCTTCTGCGCAATCCGGTATCCCAGCTCCGCCGATCCGTCTGCTACTTCGGTCAGGTTCACCCGCCCCACCACCTCGCCGCGCTCGGCCACCAGCAGGTGGAAGTAATCCGTCCCGGCGGCCTGCCACTCGAGCAGTTGCGCATACCGCGTATCGAACTCGGCGAAGAACTCGTTCCCCCGATCCGGCACCGACGCCGCGAAGTAGGCCCGATTCTCCCGCTCGAACGCCAGCAGGGCTGGCGCGTGGTCGAGGCGGACCAACTGAAGGTCTGGCATGGGAAGTTGGAGGCGCGGTGTCGATTCCGACCCGGTTCCCCTGCCCTCCTTCGATTCCGTATGTGCGGGTTTCCCGCCCACGGCCTGCTTACCGATAAAGGAACATTCACCGACCTCTGGCGCGTCTCGTTCTTCCATGTGTTTCTCCCTTTGCTCAATGATGAATTGATAGAACTTGCCCGTTGAGTACTACGCGTTGTTAACGGTCAATTATCTTGGCTCATAGCCAGATTTGGGACTGGAGGGAGAGCTAGGATATCTTCTTGTCGAGAAAAACCCATCCTCAGGATCTCTTGTGCCGTTTTTTGTCGAGAGCGTGCGAAGTGAAGTTCTGACATCGAAAAACGTCTCTCTGAAAAGATGAAATGCACCTCTTCTTGTACCTGTTAAACAAGGGAGACTACAAAGCGTGCAGGACACGCTGACGTAACAGCGGAAATTTGGCTCTGCCGTACATCATCCGCTTGATAAGCTTCAGTTTATTGACCTTCCCTTCAACGACTCCATTGTTTTGAGGAAGGGTCAGTCCTGCGATCACAGCTGCTTTGTCTCGCTCAATTCCTACGATAAAGCCCTGCAATGCGCGAATCTGGCTCGTTCTGACTTTTTCGAGCCAGTCGTCAAGCTGTTCTCCAGTACGCGTGCGCAGCATCCGGGCAAACTGTTGAACGAGGTCATAGGCCAGGTCGATTTCTGGATGAAGGTGTCGAAGCATGATGAGTGCTTCCTGTTCATCTGTCTCGAGTTTTTCAGGCCGACGAAGAAAAAGGAACGTCGCTTGCCGAGGAGACAAAGGGGTTGGAGAAAAGTCGTATCCGTGGCTCGCGTTCTTTTTCCCCTCGGGAAGCAAGCGAACGAGCTGCTCATGTACGGAATGATACGAGCGGGTGTAGCCACGATCCACGAGTTCTCGATAGAGCTGAGCAATATTGTGGCATCCAGCTTCCCACCGTTCGCGGAGGTAGGGGAGGTGTGGATCAAGAGCCATTTTTCGCGAGCGTGGTTGTTGTTCGGGAAACGTGTCACTGTTCAACCAGCGCGAAACCGTCGCATGGCCTATCCCCACCTGACTGGCAATCGCCGTTTGCGAGAAGCCCTGTTTGTGTAAGGCCACCACCTGCTGGTATCGAGCAAGGCGCTCCTCTCGCTTTGCCTGGCTCAGCTCAACTTCCTTTGGACCCAGCTTCTTCAGGGGCTGTTTCGATGGCGTATCTCCCAGAGGTATGGCTCTGGATTCTTGGGCCAAGCCTTGACGATGAGTGGCTAAATGATGTGCCAGCACTCCCTCCAGAGCTTCACGAAGATTTTTTTGCAGATGAAACCGATCGGCACACTGTCTAGCTTGTGGAACCGCTCTTGCCGCAGCAGAAGCATAGTCCCCTGCGCGATCACGGCTCACCAGCCTAATTTCTGGGTGTGCCCGCATCCAAGCTGTGACGGTTTCGACTGATCGATCAGCCAGCAGGTCAATGACATGGTGGTTTTGCATATTCACAAGAATGGTACCGAACGTCCGTCCTCGTCGAAACGAGAAATCATCTATTCCAAGCTGAACCACCTGTTCAATCGATGCTGAAGGATGCGCCATCACCCTGCGGAGAATCGTCATCCATGAGGTGTGCATGCCAAGCCGATCACCTAACCGCGCGCCGAGCATGCCACTGGTCGCAAGGCCAATATCTTCTATCGCTTGAAAAAAACGTGCAGTGACGCGTGCCCACGGTCGAATGAAAGGCGCGAGCCGCTCAGTAAAGATTTTTCGAGCACAGGTCTTTTCATCGCAAAAGAATTTCCGCACCTGCAAAAGCAAGCGCACACGCCGTCCCATGCATGACATATCGGTCAGTTGGCGACGGTAATGGCTATGGATACGGGAGGCACTGCTCCCACACAACGGACAGCAGGGATTGAGCTGTGTTGAAAGAACGGTCAGCGTGATTACTTGATCTGCTATCTCGCCACTGACGATTTCCAATGCCTCTGGTAAGCCCAATACGGCTTCTAATTTCATGAACACTTCCACCATCCTTCCACCAATCTTTTTTCTCTCTAGAACACTTGTTTTAGCTGTTCTATTCCCTCGTATCGAATAGCCTTGAAGCTCTGGGTTGATGCCTTCGTGAGGATGCCAGTAAGCTCATCCTTCACCAAAATTGTGTAAGATCGACTCTTCACCTTATTTACCATTACTCTCTGTCTAACCGACGGGACACGGATCTTTGGGCCAAGAAGCTACCTTTCTTGCTGTGGTACATTAGGGGATAAGATGATATACTCTACAGAAAAGATGTTATCGAGATAGATACTCACAGGAATCCAATGAGCAATGATGGTCGCGATGGCACTCACGAGGGTATGGGGGAAGCACTAGCCATTTATGGAGGTACACCAACCCTCACCGAAGAACTTCCTCGTGAGTGGCCGGGAGTGTACTGGTTCGATGAGGAAGAACAGCAAGCCCTTCTTGGAGTTCTCCAGAGGAGCGTCGGCTTTAACTCTGACCTGGAACCGGTGCTACGAGAGTTCTTCGGCTGTACTTGGGCAGGCGCAATCAACAGCGGTACAGGGGCCCTTTTTGCTGCGGCTTCAGCCCTCAACTTTAAACCCGGCATGGAAGTGCTTATTCCAGGTTTCTGTTGGATTCCAGACTTCGCATGTATCGTCAGCAGAGGGGCTATCCCCGTGCTGATAGAAGTCGGGGAGGATCTCAGCATCGATCCAGTTGACTTGGAGCGGAAGATCACTCCGCGCACGAGGGCACTGATTGTAGCCCACATGTGCGGAGCGGCAGCTAACCTGGGACCAATTTTAGAGGTAGCACGCCGACATGACTTGCGGGTGATCGAGGATTGTGCTCAAGCGAACGGTGCAACATATTTCAGCAGGCACGTCGGCATGTTTGGAGATATTGGTGCGTTTAGCTTGCAGCAAACGAAGCATTGTACCTGTTTTGGTGGGGGCTTCATGATCTCAAATAGCGAGGAGCTTGGGAAACGAGCCGAACTCGCACGCGGACCTGGTTTGGGTGGTGATCTGAGCAGGATTATGGATGTCCTTGCGGCCCCCCCCGACGAGGAAGTCATGTGGGGTGAAGGGCGTCTGATGGATCCACTTATGCACGCCATGGCGGCAGTCCAGATGAGAAAGCTTCCAAAGATCATTGCTTCAATGCAGCAGTCGCAACGCCGCATCAAACAATCGATCGGTGAGATACCTGGGTTACGTTTCCGTCCCGTTGCCGACCCCGAGAGCGATTGCGGAAGTTTTCTCATCACTTACTGGCCCGATCGTGATAGAGCATACCAGGCAGCAGCGGCCCTAAAGGCAGAGGGCGTCCCAGAGCATATCTACCATTTGGAGAACTATGGCACACATCTGTACTACCACATGCCGATGCTCACGAAAAGGGTCGGTTGGATCCCCGCCAGCTCTTGGCCCTGGGATGCCGAAGAGAACAGGACCGTGCAGCACTCATACGAACGAGGCGCACTACCTCGTTCTGATGCTATCTTTGCCAAAGGCGTCGTCATGGCCGTCCCATCGGTTCTGACCGACGCGCAATGCGACAAGATCGCTGCTGCCTATCGCAAGGTGGCTCATCACCTGCTTGGCTCTCCTTGAGGAAGGAAGTCTACTTCGGAAAAATCCTCCTGTGGGGAGGCTGATAGGTGAGGCAACAGGTTGTCGATACCAGTATGAAGAAGAGGAGACGTGTTAAGAAGACGTTACCATGCTCGGGTGAAATGAGGCAGAATTGGAAGGGTCTTCAAATGGTGCAGATAATACCTTGCCAACTGCGCCGTGTCCAGGCATCATACCTTATTCATAGGTCGTCATAAACTACAGGCTTAAAAATCTACGAGTACTACGTTGAGGGTGCGTGGGTTTGATACCTTGAGCGCCGAAAAGGAGGGGTGCGCACATTGCACATTCACATTACGGGGGCACGCGAGAATAATCTCAAAAACCTGAGCCTCTCGCTGCCCCGAAACCAGCTCATTGTTTTTACTGGGGTGTCAGGATCCGGTAAGTCATCATTAGCCTTCGATACGATCTTTGCGGAAGCGCAGAATGAATTCGTGGAGTCGCTCAGCAGCTTCGCGAGGAAGTACCTCGAAAAGTCGCGCCGACCGGATGTTGACCAGATCGTGGGGCTCTCGCCTGCTCTGCTCATCAATCAGCGCCCTCTTGGCCGGAGCCCCCGCTCGACCGTGGGGACCGTCACCGAGCTCTACACATTGTTGAGGCTACTCTTCTCACGCGTCGGTACCCCCAGACTGAGCGCTGGTGAGTTCTCCTTCAATACACCATCCGGCTCCTGCCCTCGGTGCAAGGGGTTGGGCAATGAATTAACAGTCGATGTTGACGCGCTCATCGACTGGGATCTCACACTTGCCGACGGTGCCATTCGGCACCGTTCTACTAAAGTCGGCAGCCGATACTGGAACATCATCGCCGCAACGAAGTACTTCGACATGCATAAGCCACTCCGCGATTTCACCCAGGAAGAGCTGGACCTGCTGCTGTACTCGCCACCGATTGTATACAAAAACGAGGAGCCTGGCTTTGTTCAACGCTTCAGCTACGAGGGGATTGCCAGCAGGCTCTTCAGGCGGCAAGCCGATGACCGCGGATTGGATATCCGTGAGGAAGATGCTATGTATCTCACCTCTTCGGTGTGCAGTGTTTGCCACGGAGCGCGTTTGAATGCCAACGCGCTGGCAGTCAGGATTGCGGGCCATTCGATAGTAGAGTACTCGACGATCCCCCTCTCCAAGCTGGCCGACCAACTCCATACCATCGAAGACCCTGCAGCCGTGCCGATCATCGCCGCAATGACGCGGTCACTCACTGCTCTGCTTGAGTTGGGCGTCGATTACTTGTCGCTCAACCGGTCTGTCGACACCCTCTCTGGAGGTGAGGCACAGCGCATCAAACTTGCTCGCCAGCTTGGAAGCTCTCTTACCGAGCTGATCTACGTGCTTGATGAGCCAACAGCAGGATTACACGCCCGAGAAGTTGAACATCTCGTCGACATCCTGATTCAGATCCGGTCGAAGCCAAATACTGTTATCGTCGTGGAGCATGATGAGGTAGTGTACCGCAATGCCGACTACCTGGTAGAGCTGGGGCCGGGAGCTGGAAAGAGTGGAGGGACAATTGTTGCCCAGGGAACCCCAGAAGAGATCATCAAGAATAGGGAATCCATAACCGGTGCCTACCTGAGCGGGAAGCTGGCGATCCCGGTCAAAGCGCAGCGACGACAGGCACGAGGGCACATAGTGCTACGACACGTCAAACGCAACAACCTCAAGAATTTGGACGTAGACATTCCTACCGGCATCCTGGTTTGCTTGAGTGGTGTATCAGGCTCCGGCAAGAGCTCCCTCGTCGATGAACTCGTCAGACTACATCCAGAAATCATTATCGTGGACCAGTCTCCGGTTGGCAAGTCTTCGCGTTCCATTCCCGTCACCTATGTCGGCGTCTTCGACCTCATACGCCAGGAGTTTGCTCAGGCTGTCGGACAGGATCCCTCGCTGTTCACTTTTAACGGCAGTGGCGCCTGCCCGACCTGTCATGGTCTTGGATTTGAGGAAGTTGACATGCACTTTCTCGAAGATATCCGCCTGATATGCGAAGACTGTAAAGGGCAGCGATATAACCCGAAGGCGCTGGCATATCGGTATCAGAACCGGACCATTGCCGAAATTCTCGATATGACGGTTACCGAGGCCATCCCCTTCTTCTCGAATCCAAAGATCAAAGCCCAGCTCGGGGCACTTGACGAAGTGGGCCTCGGCTACTTACAGATGGGACAGCCGCTCGACACCCTCTCTGGAGGCGAGTCGCAGCGAGTCAAGCTGTGCAGTTACCTCACGAAGCGGGGAAATTTCTACGTGCTTGATGAACCGACACGGGGCCTGCATGCAGCAGATGTACAGCGCCTCCTGGGTATGCTGGATCGATTAGTCGCTACCGGAAACTCGGTCTTAATCGTGGAGCATAACCTCGACATGATCAGGAATGCTGACTGGCTCATCGATTTGGGGCCAGAAGGTGGCGAGCTCGGAGGTGAGGTGGTGGCGGTGGGCACGCCCGAGCACATCGCTCAAGTACCGACATCGTATACGGGGAGATACCTGAAAGAAAAGCTTCCGGCGGCAGCCCACCAGGTGGGCTAGGAGTTCTGTTGGGGTGCACCTGGGCGGGGACTGGTCGACCTCCAGGTACCAAATCAGCTTCGAGAGAGCCGGTGATCTCAGAGCGTAGTGAAGGAATCGACAGCACGCGCGGCTCCCTGGTGGGTAGCTGCTAGTGAAGGTGCTGAGAGGTAGCTAACATATTCCCATTTCAGCGCTTACATCAACCAAGATTATGAAAGGAGTCGTTGGTATGGTTACTCTCGATTGGTCCGAACAAGAGCTTCGGGCTGAAGTCGACCGCATCCTTGGATTCATTTCCCAGCAGGTAGGGACTGATGGTAAAGTTGTGATCGGGCTTTCTGGAGGTATCGATTCCGATGTCACCGCCCGGTTATGCGCACGTGCGATAGGCCCTGAGCGCATGAAGTGCTTCACCGTGCTGCAGGATGACTTTGAGGACAAATATGTGCAGAATGCCAGTCGCTTAACCGAGGATTTGAACATAGCGCTCGTGCAATTACCAATGTCCGCAGTTCCTAAAAACCTGATACGTATCATGGCAGAGGCTGATCCGGTCGTGGGCTTCAGACCCGATGGCTTGCTTGATGTTGCACGCAGCAAATGCGCCCTTCGGACATTCATATACTCTGCCTACACTGAACGAGGCTATCTCATCGCCGGCCCATCCAACCGGACAGAGATTGAACTGGGCTACTACCTTCCCTTCGGGGACGGCCTTTCCCATTTCTCCCCCATCGCCCATTTGTACAAAACGCAGGTCCAACAACTGGCTCAGTTCCTCGGAACAAGGCCCGCCGTTCGTGAGCAACAGCCTGCCGCTGGCTTCTGGACGGGCGATTCGGACCTCGAGGGTATCGCTTACTGGCTCTACTTTGGACGGCCAATCCCAGTAGAGCAGGACTGGACCGAGGCGCAAGAGGAAATCATTCACCAGATTCATATGGAACTGAGTTTTCGCAAACTGGATACGGCTCTGTCACTTTTGAATGAGGGCGGTGCCATTTCGCAGGTCGCCGAGGGAAGTGGTTTGTCGTTGAATACGGTCGAGCGGCTGGCTGCGCTGAGTGAACAGTCACGTAGAATTAAGAATCGGCCTTTAAGTGTCCGGTTGAGCTAGCGGACACTCAATCACCCATGAGACGCCCTGCCATGGACTTCTCGGTGCTAGAGGCGTCCGGCAGGTGGAGCAAACACCTGCAACTGGCAGGGGCGCTGGAGACAGTGGAAAGATTTCTAGATGCAAGACTCCCAGTTCCACCCTTTGCAATTGGAGCTTGTAGATACCGTATTCCTTATGACCAGGAACGACTCGGTGGATCAGGCTGAGGGAGAGGTATCTCCGGAAAACGGGATAAGAGGAAACAGGTGAGAAGATTGCTTATGGGGAGACGGGAACGGTCGCGTCAGGAACATCCGTGATGTTGCTCTCCCGAGCGTGTGCATTCGCTGCTGACGGTACCGTCAGCAGCGAATGCACACGCTCGGGAAGCGGCGGGGTTACTCACATCGGTGACGTTGCGGAAAGCCAGCGCGGCCTCTGGACAGCATTGAGCATCGCTTACTCCCCATAATATCGATTCTCACCTGTCGCTTCAGCAATGGGACGAGAGAGGCGCTCTCACCTCCCTTTATTCCTCATGCCATTATTGCCGCCAATGCTCAATCAAAGGAACGGAGACTATCCATGAATACTGTCCTTGCCGCCAGCGAATGGTCAGTGACCAAAAAAGAGCCCGCACATGCACGAATTGCTCACCTTTTGTCCTAGATCGTTTAATCGAGTAGGGAAGAATCCCTACTGCAAGCCAAAGCCAGTGGATCTGCATCGTTATCACTCCTTGTGAAAACGATGATGCGCATCATCCTGAAAATTCTGATAGATCGATCAAGATGAGTATAGAGCGAGCATGAGCTGCTAGGATGTGCAGCAAATGTGCATGTATGCTGAGAGGAGAGAAGAGTATGGAAGAGTATGAGGATGACTTTGCTGAACAGCTTGGTCGCTACCTGGCAGGTGTAGGGTTCACGCAACAAGAGCTGGCAAACAAGATTGGAATGCACCGCAACACTGTTGTCAAATGGATGAATCGGACGTCGCTCCCGACATTACGTGGACAGGTCCTGCGGGTCGCCGACGAACTCTCGCTCTCGAAACAGGAACGGAAAGCGTTTATCCAGGCGGCCGGATTTTCTCTCGAGCGCTGGCCGACCGAGGTGTGGACGCTTCCCCAGCAGCGTGATATGTTTTTTACCGGCCGTGACGAGGTGTTCCGATCTCTACGAGAGTTTCTCATCCCTGGAAGCGCGGCAGCTTTAACCCAGGCCATCAGCGGGTTGGGAGGCATCGGCAAGACCCATACTACTGTTGAGTACGCCTATCGTTTTCACCGGGACTACGAGGCTGTCCTCTGGCTGCAAGCTGACTCATGGGAGACCCTGGTTTCCGCGTGCGTCCGGCTGGCCGATGAATTAGCGCTGCCAGAGCAGGTGGAAGCAGACCAGGTGGTCGCAGAGGTGCAGGGCTGGTTACGGAAACATCGCCACTGGTTGCTTATCCTCGATAATGTGGAACATCCGCAGGAGATCCTCTCAAGATTTGTGCCGACACAGCATTACGGCAGCGTCCTGATGACCACGCGGGTGCATGACGTAGAACCACTCGCCCAGACACAGGTGCTTTCACCCATGTCTGAGGATGAGGGCATCATCTTCCTGCTGCGCCGCACCAAAAAAGTTGCCGTAAAAGCTGGCCGGGAACAAGCAAGCGCAGTGCAGCAAGAGGAAGTTCGTCAGATCTGGCAACTCATGGATGGGCTCCCCCTGGCACTCGACCAGGCCGGTGCCTATATTTTGGAGACAGGCTGCTCGTTCTCCGAGTATCGCGAGCAGTATGCTCGACGGCGCGCAGAACTCTTACACCGACGGGGGAGGCTATTCATCGGGCACAAAGCGTCCGTAGCAACGACATTCTCTCTGGCTTTTGAGCGTGTTGAAGCGCTTAACCCGGTGGCCGCTGATATCTTGCGTGTGTGTTCACTCATCGCTAGCGAGGCCATTCCTGAAGAAATCCTGCTGGGGGGAGCAGAATATCTCGGTCCCCAGCTACAAGCGGTTGCGGCTGATCCTTTAGCCTTTAACGATGTTATGAGCACCCTACGGTCCTACTCTCTCATCCAACGTAATTCTTCGGAGCAAATGCTCTCAATTCATCTCCTCGTACAAGCGGTATTGAAGGATGCCATGGATGTGAAGACCCAAAGCCTTTGGGCTGAACGAGTCATTCAAGCAATAGATGAGGTTTTACCTGGCATTGACCATCTCAATAGATTTCTGTATGAACGTTGCCTTCCCCACGTCCGAGTTTATATGCATCTCATTGCACAATTGGAAATCACTCCTTTAGCCGCAGGGCGTGTGTTCAATCAAATGGCTCAATATCTTGAAGAATATGGGCGGAATGGGGAGGCGGAGCAATTTTATCGGCAGTCTTTGCACGTCATAGAGGAGGCACTGGATCCCAAGCATCGCTATTTAGTTACCCCCTTGAGCAATTTGGCTCTTCTCTACGCAAGTCAGGGCAAGTATGCCGCTGCTGAATCTCTCCTCTTACGAGCGCTAAATCTATATAACCCACTCTTTAAGAAAGTTGAACCTGCCATCGCTGGGGAGCCTTCCGTCTTACGTGTGTTAATGGTTGCTGAACATGAGCCAGATCCCCGCGCCGATATGGCTCGTTTGTTCACGCATTTGGCTGATCTTTACCGAGATCAGGGCAAGTATGCCGATGCGCTTTCTTCCTATGAGTTTGCTCTAAAAATGCAAATACATGCATCAGGTCGTGAACATCCCAAGGTCGCTGGGGCCCTCATCAGCCTCGCTAATCTCTATGTGGCTCAGAGTGAGTTTACTGCAGCAGAACCTCTTTTTCAGAGGGCACTGCGCATTCTGGAACAAGCATCAGGTTCTGAGCATCCTGACATTATCGCTGCTCTTGCAGGACTGGCTAATATCAGCGTTGAGCAAGGCAAGTATGCGGAAGCAGAAGCACTTTACCAACGAGCCTTACGAATTATTCAGCAGGCGTGGGGAAATGAGCATTCCCAAGCTATACTCCTGTGCTACAACCTGGCAATAGTCTATCAAAAGCAGGGAAGGGATGCCGAAGCGGAGTCCCTCCTCCTGCAATCCTTGCATGCTTGGGAAAAAGAGTCAGGGCCCGAGCATTTGGATGTGGCATACCCAGTCAGTCAGTTAGCTGTTCTCTACAAAGATCTAGGGAAATACAGAGAAGCGGAAGCCCACTATAAGCGTGCATTAGCTATCTTTGAACAAGTGTTGGGCCCTGAACATCCCCAAGTTGCCGACACGCTTCACAATCTGGCTATTTTCTACTCTGGACAGGGGAGGGAAGCGGAAGCGGAACTCCTTTATCAGCGAGTGCTACGTATCCGAGAGCAGCTATTTGGGCCCGAATATATAGGCGTAGCATTTCCCCTCACGAACTTGGGCCAAATCTACGCTAAGCAGGGCAAGTATACGGAAGCGGAGGCCTTCTATCAACGCGCCTTAGTCATTTTTGAACAGAAGCTGGGACCCGAGCATCCCCAAGTTGCCGACCTACTTTATAATCTAGCTCTCCTCTACGAAGAGCAGGGCAAGAACGCAGAAGCTGTCCCTCTCTGGCAGCGGATCCTACCCACTTTTGAACAGGCTCCTGGACCTGAGCAGGCTGATTTCGCCGATGTGCTCCGGGGTCTAGCTCATTCCTACAGAGCGCAGGGGAGGTATGCGGAAGCGGAACCCCTCTACCTACGTGCTCTCTCGATCAAAGAGCAACACCTGGGGCCTGAGCATCCTGATACAGCCATCAGTCTCACCAACTTGGCTGGACTCTACTCTGAGCAGGGCAGGTACGAAGAAGCGCAGTCGCTCTGCCAGCGTGCCCTCGCCATCAACGAAAAGGCATACGGCCCTAGCGATACCCAGGTTGCTACCGATCTCAACAGCCTGGCTATCATCTATCATAAGCAGGGCAAGTATGCGGAAGCAGAAACTCTTCACCTGCGCGCCTTGCACATTTGGGAGCAGGCGCTCGACCCCGATCACCCCGACGTGGTATCTCCACTTAATGGGCTAGCCATCCTCTATCGTGAGCAGGGGAAGTACGCGGAAGCAGAGACCCTCTACCAGCGTGCCTTGCGCATCCAGGAGCAAGTTCTGGGTTCTGAGCATCCCGCCGTGGCCTCTCTACTGAATAACTTAGCCGTTCTCTATGCCGGGCAAGGCAAGTATATGGAAGCGGAGGCCTTTTATCAACGCGCTTTAGCCACTTTTGAAAAGAAATTGGGACCTGAACACCCCGACGTGGCGTATCCGCTAAGTGGCCTGGCAGAACTCTACCATGAGCAGGGCAGGTATACGGAAGCGGAGCCGCTCTACCAGCGTGCCTTGCGCATCAGGGAACAGGTTCTAGGGTCACAGCACCCAGAGACGGCCGAGATCATGCACAACCTCGCGCGGCTTTGGGAAGTGCAGGGTAAGAGCGAGGAGGCCAGAACCTGGTATGCTCGCACGTTGGCAATTCATGAGCAGGTGCTTGGGACACATCATCCCAAAACAACGGAGACCCGCAAACACTTCATTGCCCTGCTTCAGGCAACTGGGCAGCACGAGGAAGCAGCTCGGATTGAGGCCGAGACTACCTTGCCTGAGCAGGGAACGGGTGGGAAAGAGCAGCAGACATATTCATGATGAATTAGCCGATTCCCTTCTTAAGAAGCAGATGAGCAGTGTTGAGCGCCGTTCCCTTGCTCATTCTTACCGTCCGTGCAGTCGGCAAAGTACGCCCAAGCTCGGCTGAGCAACGTCGCGAACGTTCCTGGCACTATCCGCTCTGTTTCCCCAGAATCACGATTCTGGCCTGGTTCCCTTTCGTGAGAATGCGCTTTTACCGCTTTCTGGGAGACGCCTCCTAGTAGCGCTTGAGTTGCTGCGCATTCACTCTGCGCTAATCAGCGTTGTAAGCGCTTGTCGCCATGTCTGCGTGCAGAGCAGATAGCACTTTTTGGTGATTGCGTAGCCACCAATTTTGACCAATGAGTTCCCGCCCAATACGTTCATAGGTGGCTGCTGTTCGGGTGATGAGCGGCGCTGGCTCCGACGCCTCAAGTAAAGCGCGCCATACATCTTTACACCTGCACTCAAGTGCGGCCAGTTGCTCTATATCTTCGTAGTCATTGGTTTCCGCAAAATGATGAAGGTATGCGAGCACTTGCTGTTCACACGCGCTACACGTCGTTGGGGCAGTGACAACATTAAACGCGCCATAGGAAGTATACCAGGCCAGTTCGATCTGACTCGCAACAATACCGCGATCAAGCCGATGCAGCACTTCCACGAGGGACCAGAGCGAAGGCGGAGTATAGAGGCCTTGTTCGTAGAGCCAGTGTAAGGACGTCCATTTCTTGACATTGGTGGGAAACAGGCAACACTCCGTCACGCCAACGCTGAAAGCCCAGTTGGTCGTCCGTACGGCGTCCTCGATCGCCTGTTTCGCGGTAAGAAAAGGTGAGCCAAGCAGGACATTTGCCGTGACACCAACCTGGTGCGACCTCAACACCCCGGTTGCCCGCACAAACTCGTCAAGGGAGAGTTCCTTGTTAATACAGTATTTAGAAATCCAGGGATCTGCAGACTCGAGGCCGATATAAATCTTCAGCCCTCGACCACCAAGCGCGGTCAAGCATTGATCCGTGACTTGATCAGTAATGGTCTCTGCGCGCGTTTCAAAGCTGAAGGTCTCATAGCTTGTGGCACCCATTAAGGCGAGGATGCCCTCCCGTGCCTGCTCCGGCACCTCCCAGGTATCTAAGAGGCTGCCTGAAGGAGAGCAGAGCAGGTGCCAGAGGTGATGAGGCAGGGTCGCTAGACCTTGTCTGACACACTCCACCATGTACTCCGAGCTGGTAGCTGGACCGGCGCTATAGTCACACATTACGCACCCACCGGCCAGGTCGTGGTGGCAACCACGCGTTCTAAACCAGAGGCCAGCCTCCGGTTTACCCTGCCGAGTAGAAAGACGGATTGCAAAGTTATTATGGTCCCAGTATCGCTCGCGATTCTGCTTCATGAGAACGCCAGCCCTGGCAAAGACAATGTTCGCAAGATCCATGACATCTCCTCATTCATTCTCATCCGTTGAGTCTGGTGTTTCGCCGAACTACGATTTCTTGTGGTATATTCACGTTGCTCATTCCTTCTTTCCCAAGACATCCGGGCCGATCTGTGCTCATTGCGGTGTCTGTGCGAGTGACGCAAGCCCAGAACCCTGGCCCCGGATCCCCTCACGATCGAGGAGTTCAAGTAGCGCCGTCTCCGCCACGGCTATCGCCTCGTTATCCGAGCCGAACACTACATACCCCAAGCCGGGTGGCACCAGGTGTAACCAGCTTACACACGTTGGCACAACAAGCACTCCATCCCCTCTATGGCGCTGATTCACCCTTTCAAATGCTTCGAGGACTCCAGTGAGCTGCCAATCCCCGATCATCTCCACATACACCGGCAATCGCGTGAGAGCGGTCTTGGATGAACTCCAGGTGGGGCCGTACAGCCTGCTTGCAAGATCGTACACGTGTGACTCGCCGCACCGGCGGGGGTTGAGTTCGAGGAGCAGCGGGGTGCCGCTTTCATCGATCAAAAAGTCCACGCCGATGTGACCGCAGTAATCATAGGACATCGCCGCTTCGCAGAGCTGCTGCATGATCGGTGTGATCGTTCTTTCGATGTCAACGGGAACCCCCCCCTTTCCGAGAAGGGCCCCTACGTAGAAGTTGTCGCCATTCCGCAGTTCGCGTCCTCCGCCGAAAATCTCCACCTGCTTATCGGCTGAAACATACGCATTGAAAAAGACGGACCCATACTGCAGCCGTGAACCCCGATAAAGGTCCAACCCACGCATATGTCGTTCAACTATGATCGGCCCCTGTCGAAAGTAGGGTAAATCTCGTATTTGGCGAAAAACGAAGGTTTCGAGCGCCTTTTTGGGTTGATCTGACCACTCGGGGCCAAGCACAAGTATACCGAGCCCGGAGACACCCATGTTCGCTTTGAGCACGCAACCCATATC
>Ga0307373_10003300_pt1 | contig 28159 bp, 25 predicted proteins | sample OX2MG_FD_202534 | JGI IMG/M metagenome (GOLD analysis project Ga0307373, IMG submission 202534) | Soil microbial communities from Risofladan, Vaasa, Finland - OX-2 | ecosystem: Environmental > Terrestrial > Soil > Coastal area > Acid sulfate soil | place: Finland: Risofladan, Vaasa | collected... | reverse complement strand
GCCGGCGACCGCTCCGCCTTCGACAAGCTCTACCGGCGCTACGCTCGCCCGGTCTTCGGGCTTGCGCTGAGCCGTCTCGGCGACCGCGGTCGAGCGGAGGACGCCGTCCAGGAGACATTCGCCTCCGTGTGGCGCTCGGCGCGGACCTACAAGGCAGAGCGTGGCCCAGGGGCTCCGTGGCTGTACACCATCGCGCGGAATGCGATCGTCGATCGCAGCCGCGCGCGCACCGAGCTTCCCGTCGAGGTCCCCGACGAGCCGTCCCTCGAGCTCGGCCCCGACGAGCGGGCAGAACAGGCCTGGACACGGTGGCACGTCCACGGGGCGCTCGAGCGGCTGCCCGAGCGGGAGCGCGAGCTGATCTCGCTCGCCTACTGGAGCGAGTTGTCGCAAACGGAGATCGCCGCCCAGCTCGGGATCCCGCTCGGCACCGTCAAGACACGAACACGAAGCGCCCTCCTGCGCCTCGCGGACATCCTCGAGGGCGAGCTCGAGTGAACCGCGATTTCGAGCATCTGGTCGCAAGCGACGGTCTCGCGCCCGAGGAGGACGCGCGGCTGCGGCGCGTCCACGAGCTGCTCCTCGCGGCCGGGGCTCCGCCCGAACTGCCCGCGACGCTCGAAAACCAACCTCGGGCTCCGAGCGCGAACGAGAACGTCGTCACCCTCCCGGCGAAGCGCCGCAGCCCGGTGCTTGTAGCGCTGCTTGCCGCAACGATCGCTGTCGCATGCTTCGCCGGCGGCTACTTCGTCGCCAACCAGAGCCGCGGCGCCGGAAACCACGATGTTCGCGTCGTCTCGCTTCAGGGAGCCGGCCAACAGAAGTCTCTCGCATCACTCCACATCGGGCCGGCCGACTCGAATGGAAACCGGCCGATCCGGCTCACCGTCACCGGGCTTCCTCCGCTTGCGCGCGAATACGCCTCGTACTACTTGATGCTCTGGCAGAACCACAAAGCAACGCTGCTCTGCGGCATCTTCGAGGTCGGAGCAGACGGCCCGACCACCGTCAGCTTCAGCGTGCCCTATGCAATTACAAATGCCACCCGCTGGGTCGTGACCGAGGTCAACCCGGGCGTTCGGTTCCCAGGTCGCGTCGTCATGACGACGATCTAGCCGAATTGCCAATCCGCTTTCGCTGCCTTCCCGTATCTCCTTCGACGACCTCGAACGAAAGGAGCAAGATGCACGGTCGCATGATCCGCTGGGTCCTACCGTTCGCCCTCATCGCGGTCACGGTCACCGGGGCGGCGATGGCAACGAGTGGCGCCACCAAGGCGCGCGGCGGCACGGTGAAGACCGCCAAGAGCACGGCGTACGGGGTCGTGCTCGTCGGCGCAAACGGCCACACCCTCTACCGCTACACCCCCGACAGGAAAGGCGTCAGCGTCTGCGACAGCTCCTGCCGAACAATCTGGCCGCCGCTGCTCGTGAAGGCAACCGCAAAGCCGACCGCCGCCGCCGGCGTCAAGGCAGCTCTCCTCGGAACGATCAAGGGGCCCCGCGGCATGCGCCAGGTCACGTACGCAGGCTTTCCTCTGTACTTCTTTGCCAACGACAAGAGGGCGGGCCAGATGAACGGCCAAGGCTATGGCGGGATCTGGTTCGTCGTGAACACCAACGGTGCCCTCGTCAAGAAGACGGCATCCGCCGCCACCCCGACCACCACGTCACCGACCACCACGTCGTCGGGCGGCAGTTGGGGATAGCGCCTCTTTTCCAGCGACGGCGACCGCTCACTCGACGGTCGCCGTCGCAACCTCGCCCAGCCCGCTTCCTCGTCGTTCAGCGCGGGCGGCTGGCAAACCGGTCGAGCAGGATCCGGATCTCGCAGACCTCGCGGAAGCCGAGCTTGGCGAGGATCGGCCGCGACATCGGGCTCGCCTGCGTGACGAGCGCCGGTGTGCCGCGGGCGACCGCGTCCTCCCAGCGCGCCGCCACAAGGGCCCTGTACGCGCCGCGCCCGCGCGCCTCGGGCAGCGTCGAGCCGCCAAAGAGCGACACGGCGTGCTCACCGAACGAGGCTGACGCGCGTGCCACCGGTCGCCCGTCGAGGTACGCCAGGTAGACGACGTTCCTCGGGTCGTTCTCCGGACGCGCCTCCGTCGGCTCGGGCATCCCGAAGGCGATCGCGGCGATCCTCGCCGAGGCGAGGTGCTCGTCAGGCGTCCCGGCGCGGCGCACCTCGACCCCGGCGGGCGCGCTCGCCGGCGGGTGGGTCGCCACCATCCCGATCGCGAGCGGTGTCGGCTGGTCGTCGACGAGCCCGGCGCCGAGCAGACGCTCGGTCAGATCGGCCGGGGTCGCGTGTGTGCCGACCTCCCAGGTGAGCCCCGTCCGTCCGCGCGCACGCAGGATCTCGTGCAGCTCCTTGCGCACCTCGTCGACCTCGTCGCCACGGAGCCGAAAGCGCTGCGCGACGTTCCACCGGGCTCGTCGCCGCGTCCCAGCCAGAGGACGTAGCGATCGTTCGCGATGCGCTCGTCCGTCGGGCCGAGCGGCGTGTAGGTGTTCGCGTTCTCGGCCAGCTCGACGAGCAGTTCCTCGTTCATCCGTAGCCGAGGTCCTTCGCCCACGCCTTGCGGTAGATGATCTTCAGGTGCTCGACCCGCGCAACGTACGCGCGCGTCTCGGCAAACTGGACCGGCAGCCCCTGTGCCCGCCACCTGTCCACGTTGCCCTGGCCCGCGTTGTACGCAGCCAGCACGAGCTTCTCGCTGCCGTACTTCTGAAACAGGTTGTGCAGGTACCACGCGCCGTAGCGGATGTTGATCTCCGGGTTGTAGAGATCGCTCGTGTGGAACGCGCTCCCGTGGGTGCGGATCGCGATTCCGTTGGCGGTCGCCGGCGTGATCTGCATCAGCCCGATCGCACCTGACGACGACTCCGCGTCCGACTGAAACTTCGACTCCTGGTAGATGACCGCCGCGACGAGCGCGGGATCGAGCCCTTGCTCGTGTGCGTGGACTCGAACGTACTCGGAGTAGCGAAGCGGATAACGGAGGCGCTCGTACCATGACGGGCCCGTCTTGTTCACGTACGCGAACGCCCCGACCGCGGCCGCGACGACGACCAGGAGGATGAACACCTTCCTCACGAGGAGAGCTCGTGCATGACCGAGGCCACGAAGCTGTCCAGCTCTTCCAGCGAGCCGGTGTTCCTGAACGCGTAGTCGGCACGCTCCACCTTCTCGGCGTCCGGGATCAGCCGGATCTCGCGATCCTCGGTGGCGACGGCAGAGCGGGCGCGGCGCAGCTTGGTCGGCGCCGTGATCACAACAACCTTGTCGAAGCGGGCATCGCCTCCGGTCTCGTACAGGAGCGGCACTTCGGTGACACAGACCGCGGGTGCGTGCTCGAGGCCCGCGAGCTGCTCGCGCCACCGCAGGTACTCGCCCGAGACAAGCGGATGCAGCAGGGCCTCGAGGAAGTCCAGGGCGTCGCGGTCGTTGAAGACGACGGTCGCAAGCGCGCGACGGTCGATCTCGCCGTCCGGCGCCACCACGCCGTTTCCCATCCGCCCGACGACGGCCTCGCGCACCTCGGGGCGGCGCAGCAGATGATGGACGATCTCGTCACTCGAGACAGTCGCTGCACCGTGCCGCGCAAACGCCTGTAGCGCCTCGCTCTTCCCTGCGCCGATGCCGCCGGTGATCGCGACGGCTACGGGGCGGTTCACTCCTCGACGCTGGGGGCTTCCGGCGTGACGGCGGGCTCGACGACAGCCCCATCCGCCTCCGCCGCGCTGTCGACTTCGACCACGGCTTCGGCTTCGACCTCGGCTTCGGCCTCGACTTCGGTTTCGGCTTCGGCTTCGGCTTCGACCTCTGCCCCGGCCTCCGGCTCCGTCTCCGCGAGCTCGGCCTCGTCGACCGCCGCCCCCTCGGCGAAGACGTCCTCCGAGAGGTCGATCGCGGGGCGCGTATGCACCGACTCGGCGCCGTCGGCGCGCGGCTGCACAGGATCCGCGTCCTCGACGCGCTTCAGCGACAGAGAGAGCCGGCGGCGCTCGCCGTCGACCTCGATGATCTTGACGTTCACGGGCTGGCCCTGAGAGACGACCTCGCGCGGGTTCTCGACGTGATGCTGCGCGAGCTCCGAGATGTGCACCAGACCTTCGACGCCGGGCAGGATCTCGACAAAGGCGCCGAAGGTGACGACCTTCGTGACCCGCCCTTCGACGACGTCGTTCTCGTGGTAGCTGTCCATCACCTGCTGCCACGGGTCGTTCTGCGTCTGCTTCAGGCCGAGCGAGATCCGCTGGCGGTCGCGATCGATGTCGAGCACCTTCACCTCGACCGTCTGGCCGATATCCAGGATCTCCGACGGGTGGTTGACGTGCGACCACGAGAGCTCCGAGATGTGGATCAGGCCGTCCATGCCGTCGAGGTCGACGAATGCGCCGAAGTCGACGATGTTCGAGATCTGGCCCTCCACCACATCGCCCGGCTGCAGCTTGTCGAGGATCTTCTGCCGCTGATCCTTGCGCTCCTCTTCGAGCACGGCACGGCGCGAAAGCACGACGTTGTTGCGCGAGCGGTTGAGCTCGATCACCTTCGCGCGCAGCTCCTGGCCGAGGAACTCGTCCAGGTCCTGAACGCGGCGAATGTCGACGAGCGATGCCGGCAGGAAACCGCGTACGCCGAGGTCGAGGATCAGGCCGCCCTTGACGACCTCGATCACGCGGCCGTTGACGGGCTCACCCGACTCGGCGGCCTGCTCGATCGCCTTCCATGCGAGCTCGAACCGTGCGCGCTTCTTCGAAAGGATCAACCGCCCTTCGGCGTCCTCCTTCGTGAGCACGAGCGCATCGATCTCGTCGCCGAGCGTGACCTCGTCGGCGGGGTTGACCGACCGGCGAATCGAGAGCTCGGAGACAGGGATGACCCCTTCGGACTTGTAGCCGATGTCGACGAGAACCTCGTCCTTGTCGACGCGGACGACCGTCCCGTGGACGACCTGCCCCTCGTTGATTTCGGGGAACGTGGATTCGTAGTCCGGGACGAGCTCGCCGTCCGGTCCTTCGACCCAAACGCCGGGTTCGAGCTGCATGAGATCGTTGGAAGCCAAAGCGGCCGCGAAGTATAGCCAGGTTGCGATTCCGCCCCGTGGAGGGCCCGTAACGGTGCCCGGCACCACGCCGCCAGGAGCCGCTTGATTAGAGCTTCGCCGCCGCCCAGTTGTCGCCGACGCCGGCGTCGACGGCAAGTGGCGGGTCGAGGTCGTAGGCGCCGCACATCTCCGCCGAGACGAGCTCGCGCACCTTCGAGACCTCGTGCTCCGGCACTTCGAGCAGGAGCTCGTCGTGCACCTGGAGGACGAGCCGGGCGCCCCGCCCCTCCTCGCGCAGGCGCCGGGCGATCCGGATCATCGCCACCTTGATGATGTCGGCGTTCGATCCTTGCATGACGAAGTTGACCGCTATCCGCTCGCCGAAACCGCGCGTCTGCCGGTTCGACGCGCGGATCTCCATCACGGGCCGGCGGCGCCCATAGAGCGATGTCACATAGCCGTCGGCGGCCGCCTGCTCGATCGTGCGCGCGATGAAGTCCTGCACGTGCGGGAACCGCGCGAAGTAGGCGTCGATGTAGCGCTGCGCCTCGTCGCGCGGGATCTCCAGGTTCTCCGCGAGGCCGTAGGCCGAGATGCCGTAGACGATCCCGAAGTTGATCATCTTCGCAATCGAGCGCTGCCCCGGCGTGAGCTTCGCCGGATCGACGCCGAGCACCTCGGCCGCCGTCCGGGTGTGGATGTCCTCGCCGCGTTCGAACGCTTCGCGCAGCTTCGGCTCGCCGGAGACGTGGGCGAGGATGCGCAGCTCGATCTGCGAGTAGTCGGCCGAGAGCAGGCGATGGCCCTCTTCCGCGATGAAGGCGCTCCGGATCTCACGCCCGAGCTCGGTGCGCACCGGGATCGACTGCAGGTTGGGGTCGGAGGTCGACAGGCGCCCGGTCGCGGCGACGGTCTGGTTGAAGGTCGTGTGCAGGCGCCCGTCGGCCTCCGAGAGCAGCGACGGCAGCGGGCCGAGGTAGGTGTTCAGGAGCTTCGAGAGCTCCCGCCACTCCTCGAGCACCGCAACGACGGCATGCTCGTGGCGGATCGAGCGCAGCACCTTGGCGTCGGTCGAGTACCCCGTCTTGCCCTTGCGGCCCGCCGTCAACCCGAGCTTCTCGAACAGGAGCTTCCCGACCTGCTGGGTCGAGCCGAGCATGAACTCCTCGCCCGCGAGCTCGTACGCCTGCATTTCGAGCTCCTCGACCCGGTCCGAAAGCCGCGCAGTGATCTCGCCCATCCGGTACGTGTCGATCTTGACGCCCGCGTCCTCCATTCCGGCGAGCACGCTCGTCAGCGGCAGCTCGACGTCGCGATAGAGGTCCGTGACGCCGCGCTCTTCGAGCCGCTCGAGCAGCGGCCCGATCAGCCGGCGAGGCGTTTCTGCGCGCCGAACGAGTGCGGCGGTCTCCTCCTCGGCCTCGGGCGTCGGGACGAGCTCGACCCCGTACTCGGCAGCGAGGTCGTCGAGCTCGTAGCCCGCGCGCCCCGGGTCGATCAGGTACGCGGCGAGCAGCGTGTCGTCGCGGGCGTCGACGCGCAGCGTCTTGGCGTCATGCACGATCAATTGCGCTTTGCGCAATTGATCCAGAGAGACGTTTCCGATGATCACCTCGTTCCCTGTTGCCACGGCTGCTCGGTCTGCGATCGCGGCGTAGCCGACGACACCGCGGAAGTCGAGCTCGCCTTCCCGCCACGACACCTCGGCCCCCTTCAGCTCTGGCGCTGCCGCAGGCACCGCTTCGTTCAGCGTGTCCACCCGCGTCAGCAGCGCCCGGAACTCGAAGCGCCGGAAGATCTCCTTCAGCTGGGCGCGATCGGGAGGGTCGAGCACGAGCTGCGCCGGATCGCAGTCGATGTCGAGGTCTCGCCGCATCGTGGCGAGCTCCTTGGAGGTCCGTGCGATGCCGGCATGCTCCGTGATGTTCCGCGCCCGCGCAGGCGAGAGCTCCGCGGCATGCTCGATCACCGACTCGAGCGAGCCGTACTGTGCGATCAACTGGCCGGCGGTCTTGTCGCCGATCCCGGGAACGCCGGGGATGTTGTCGGACGTGTCGCCCTTCAAACCGATGAAGTCGGGCACCTGCTGGGGCGTCACCCCGTAACGGGCCTCGACCCGGGCCGGGGTGTAGACGTTGACGTCGGCGACCCCGCGTGGGGTCATCATCAGCGAGATGTTCGCGCTACAGAGCTGAAAGGCGTCGCGGTCCGTTGAGACGACGCACGTCTTGATGCCCGCCGCGTCGGCCCTCGTCGCAAGCGTCGCGATCACATCGTCGGCCTCCCACCCCTCGAATTCGAGGTTGCGATAGCCGAACGCCTCCACGATCGGCCGGAAGTGCGGAAACTGCTCGCGCAGGAGGTCCGGCATCGGGCGCCGGCCCTCCTTGTAGACGACGTCCGCCGCCTCGGCGACCGCCGCGCGGTGCACGGGGCGCGAGTCCCAGGCGACGGCGACCCCCTTCGGGCGGTAGTCGGCGAGCAGCTTGAAGAGCATGTTGGTGAAGCCGAGCAGGGCGTTCGTCGGCTGCCCGTCGGTCGTCGCGAGCTCCTCGGGGAGCGCGAAGAACGCACGGTAGGCGAGGTTGTTGCCGTCGACGATAAAGAGCTCGGACTCGCGCGCGGGTCCGTCGTCCAGCTCCAGCTCGGCTCCCGTGAGGGTCTTCGGCATCAGTGCGAGGGTATCGTCCGGGCGCGATGCCGAGCCACGAGACTCACGCGGTGCCGTGATGCCGTCGCTGTCGACGCTCGCTCTCTTTGGCCTGGCGTCGCTGGCCCTTGCCGTCGTGCCGGGCCCGGCGGTGACCTACATCGTCGCGCAGTCGATCGACAAGGGTCGCAGGGCCGGGCTCATCTCCGTGCTCGGCGTCGTGAGCGGCGGGCTCGTGCATGTCACGGCGGCGACCGTTGGGCTCTCGGCGCTGATCGCCTCGTCGGCAACCGCCTTCACGACGATCAAGCTCGTCGGCGCCGCTTATCTCGTCGCGATCGGCGTCCGCCGCATCCTCGGCCACGAGGAGGCGGGCGGTGACGTCCAGGCGCCGCCTGCACGTCACCGCCGGCTCTACGCCCAGGGTGTGGTCGTCAACGTGCTGAATCCGAAGACCGCGCTGTTCTTCCTCGCGTTTCTGCCGCAGTTCGTCAACACGCATCGTGGATCGGTACCGGTGCAGGTCGCAGCGCTCGGGCTGCTGTTTCTTGCGATCGCGTCGGTGTCCGATTCGATGTACGCGCTGCTCGCCGACCTGCTCGCCGGCAAGCTCAGGCGCACCGGCAGAGGCGCGCGGGTCCGGCGCTACGCCACGGGAGGCATCTTCATCGTGCTGGGCGTGACCGCGGCGACCGCACATCGCGTCTCGTGACACGCGTCCCGCTGCTCGCGGACACGCGCATCGTCGTCGTCGACGCCGGTGACGACCTCGTTCTGCGCCCACCGCTCCAGAGCGAGTCGCTCGAGGACGTCGGCCGCGCGGTGCGCGATGCGTTCGCCTTCCCGCTCGCCGGCGAGCCGCTGGATCGCCTGGTGCGGCCCGGTAGCTCGGCGACGATCGTCATCGAGCAACCCTCGCTGCCCATCCCGGGGGTGCAGTCGGGCCCGCGGCACGTCGCGACCGCGGCGGTCGCGGACGAGCTCGAGCAGCTCGGCGCCACGCGAATCACGATCCTCGTCGCGGGCGGCCTGCTCCGCCGGACGACGCCGCGCGAGATCGGGCTGCTCGTCCCGCCCGACTTCCGCCGCCGGTTCAAAGGCCGGGTGATCGTCCACGACGCGGAGGCCGACGACCTGGTCGAGATCGGCCAGAGCGGCAGCATGCCGTTGCGCGTCAACCCCGCGCTCGTCGAGACCGACCTGGTCGTCACGGTCACGGCGGCCGAATCGGTTCTGCATGGCGGCCCGGCGGCGCTGCTTGCCGCCAGTGGCCGCGAAACACTGCGTGCGGCGGGCGCGCGCTCGCTGCTCGAGACGACCGGATCGCAGGGCTGGCGTCTCGCCGTCGAGATCGAGCGGCTGATCGCCGGGCGCGTGCCGGTCACCGGCGTCTCGATCGCGCTGAATGCACCGCGTGTCGCGGGCCCGTTCTCCGGCTATCCCCACGACCAGGTTGCGATCGAAAGGATGCTGGGCTCGCGAACTCGACGAGTGTTCCAGGTGGCGCCCGGGCGCGTACGCCAGCGCATCCTGGAGCGGCTGCCGCGCGAGCTCACGGCTGCCGCCGCCTACGCGGGCACTCCGTCCGTCGCGCACACCGAGGCGCTGCTGCGCGCAACGGTCCTGAAGGGCGTCGTACTCGACGAGCCCGTCGACGCGCTCGTGATCGGCATTCCGCCGACCACCCCGTGGATGCCGCGCGAGCGGCCGAACCCGGTCACCGCGGCCTATCTCGGCCTCGGGCTGGCGCTGCGCCTCTGGCGCAACGCCCCGCCGATTCGCGAGGGCGGCACCGCGATCCTCGTCCATCCGTTTACACGCCGGTTTCCGCGGCCGACCCAGACGCCCTACCGCGCGCTCTTCCACGACGCACGCACGGCGCGCGACGTCGAGGCGATGCGCGACGCGGAGCAGGCCGCGGTTCGCGACGAGGGCGCACTCGCCGACTACCGCGCCGGCCGCGCCTGCCACCCGCTGCAACCGTTCGTCGAGTGGAGCGCATGCGATGCCGTGACGCACCGGCTCGGTGCGGTGCTGATCGCCGGCTGCCGCGACGCACTCGCCGCGCGGCAGTTGGGCTTCGTGCCGGTGCATGGTCTCGGCGCCGCGCTCGAGATGGCACGGGGTCGTGGCGCCGAGCGTGTCGGCTACCTGCTCGCGCCGCCGTACTTTCCGATCGTCGCATCGTCGTAGGCGCAGGAGTAGCGTCCGCGCATGGAGACAGTGATCGAGACCACGGCGCTGACGAAGCGCTTCGGTGACCGCGCAGCGATCGACGGCGTCGATCTGACCGTTCCCGCAGGGGTGGCCTTCGGCTTCCTCGGCCCGAACGGCGCGGGGAAGACGACGCTGATCCGGACGCTCCTCGGGCTCACGCGGGCCACCTCCGGCGAGATCTCACTCCTCGGCCTGCCGCAGCCGGCGAAACGCGCCGAAGCGCTGGCGCGGGTCGGCGCCATCGTGGAGGAACCGAAGTTCCACCCCCACCTGACGGGACGCGAGAACCTGAAGATCGTCGCCGCCGCCCGCGACCGCGCCGCCGAGAGCCGCATCCCCGACGCGCTCGAGCGCGTCGGGCTCGGCCAGCGCGCGAACGACCGCGTCAAGACCTATTCGCTCGGGATGCGTCAACGGCTCGGCATCGCGCGGTGCCTGATCGCAGATCCGGCGCTTCTGATCCTCGACGAGCCGATGAACGGGCTCGACCCGGCCGGCATCCTCGAGATGCGCCACCTGATTCGCGCTTTCGTCGCCGAGGGCCGGACCGTGTTTCTCTCCTCGCATCTGCTGGACGAGGTCGAGAGGACGTGCGACCACGTCGCAATCGTCGACCGCGGCCGCATCATCGTGCAGGGTGGCGTCGAGGAGATTGCCGCGCGCGGTGACCCGACGCTCCTCGTAGAGGTCGACAACGCGGAGGCTGCCCGGCGGGCGCTCGCAAGCGACTCGCGGGTCGAGAAGATCGAGGAGGAGGGCAGCGGGCTGCGACTGACGCTCGGCGACGGGCTCCCCATTGCGGAAGTCAACCGCACGCTCGTCCAGGCGGGCGTTGCCGTCTCCCGGCTCGAACCGGCTCGTGCGACGCTCGAGGAGACGTTCCTCGCGATCACGTCGAGGTTGGAGGGCAACGAATGAGGCTCGTCCGCGCTGAGGCACTGAAGCTCGTCAGGCGCCGCGGGCTCATGGTGTGGTCGTTCCTGCTCACGGTGGGCGCGGTGCTGATCGCCGAGATCGTGCTCGTGACCCTCCATGCCGTGAACCCGGCGAAGCACGGCCCCGCGGGCGGCGCGTCCAACCTCGAGCACTTCGCATTCCTGCTCGCCGGGCTCGGCAACGTCGCGGCGATCATCATCGGCGCCACGGCAGGCACGCAGGACGTCTCGAACGGCGTCTTCCGCGACCTCGTCGTCACGGGGCGCAAGCGTGCCGCCCTCTTCAACGCACGCGTTCTCGGCGCGCTCCTCGTCTTCTTGCCGCTGCTCGCGCTCGGGTTCGCGGTCGCGGTCGGCGGCTCGTTCCTGTTTGCCGGCAACCTCCCGCACCCAACCGCGGCGGACATCGCGAAGTACATCGAGTACGCAGTGGCGATTTGCGGAGTCGACATCGTGCTCGCGGTCGGGCTCGCCGCGTTCGCAAGCTCGCGTGTGGTCGTGGGCGTGCTGATCGCGTGGAACGCGATCGTCTCGCACCTGCTGATTGCGATCGGAAGCCTTGGCGGCTCCCGCAAGCTGATCGATGTGGCGGCCGCAGAGCATTTCGCTCCGAGGCACGCGGTCGGCAGCACGATTGCGATGTCGACTGCGGCCGCGCTGCTCGTGCTCGCCGGCTGGACGGTCGTCTTCCTGCAGGCCGGCCGCTTCTGGACGAACCGCATGGACGCCTGACCCCCGGCGCGCGCACCTCGCAACGCGCTGAGCTCACCTGACGGTCCGCACCAGACCTGCCCGGGGTCGACCTTGCCCGGGGTCACACCCCGGCCGTGTCCCTTGCAGGCGAGCCCTGCGGGCTGGTTGAAGGGAATTGCCGCGGGCGGCTGCTGCGCGGTTGCGGGGCTGTGACACCTGACGCGTCCGGATGCGACACGTCCGGGGTCAGACCCCGTCGTGGCCCCTGCAGACGCGTCCGCGACGAACGATGAGGACGGAGGTGCGGGCTTTGCCCGAGCCTCCGCCACAGCGCGCACAGCTGAGCCGTCCACGCCACGTGTCACCCCGGGAGAGGGCGACCCGCTACAGAAAGAAGGGGGTCAACGGGGGAAACATGGTTTCCCCCGTTATGACTCGCCGAGGTAGGTCTTGCGCACCTGCTCGTTCGTCTTCAGCGCAGCGGCCTCGTCGGCGAGGACGATGTGGCCGGTCTCGAGGACGTAGCCGCGATGCGCGTGGTCGAGCGCCATCAGGGCGTTCTGCTCGACGAGCAGGATCGACGTTCCCTGCTCGTTGATCTGCTTGATGATGTCGAAGATTCGCTCGACGAAGATCGGTGCGAGCCCGAGCGACGGCTCGTCCAGCAGCAGGAGCTTCGGACGCGCCATCAGCGCCCGCCCGATCGCGCACATCTGCTGCTCGCCGCCCGACAACGTTCCCGCCTTCTGATGCCGGCGCTCGTGCAGGCGCGGGAAGAGCTCGAAGACCCGATCCATGTCGCCGTGGATCTCGCTGCGGTCCCTGCGCTGGAAGGCGCCCATCTCGAGGTTCTCGATGACGGACATGCGCGGGAACAGACGCCGCCCTTCCGGTGACTGCGCGATGCCCCGCTTGACGATCTCGTGCGCTGCAACTCCCGTGATCTCGCGGCCCTCGAAGCGGATGTGCCCCTTGCGTGGGCGGTTCAGGCCGTTGATCGAGCGCAGCGTCGTCGACTTGCCGGCCCCGTTTGCGCCGAGCAGCGTGACGATCTCACCCTGGTACACCTCGAGCGAGATGCCCTTGAGCGCGTGGATCGCCCCGTAGTACGTGTGGATGTCCTGGATCTGCAGAATCGGCGCCGCTCCACGAGTCTCGCTCATAGCGCAACCTTCGGCTGCCCTATGTGTCTCCGCTCCGGCGCCCGCCAAGCCGGCGCCTCCGCTACCTGTGAGCCTCCGTCAAGCCTACGGCTCATGCTCCGCTCCGGCGCCCGCCAAGCCGGCGCCTCCGCTACCTGTGAGCCTCCGTCAAGCCTACGGCTCATGCCAGCCCCTGCCGCTTCATGTCCTCGACCGCCGCCTTGCCGAGATAGGCCTCGATCACGCGCTCGTTCTGCTGCACCTCGCGCGGCGTTCCCTCGGCGATCTTCTCGCCGTAGTCGAGCACCGAGACGCGGTCGGAGACTCCCATGACGACACGCATGTCGTGCTCGATCATCAGCACGGTCAGCTGCTGCTCGGCGCGAAGCTTCCCCACGAAAGCCGTGAACTCGGCGGACTCCTGCGGGTTCATGCCGGCGGTCGGCTCGTCGAGCAGCAACAGCTGTGGTTCGGTCGCGAGGGCACGGGCCACCTCGAGCCGGCGCTGGTCGCCGTAGGGCAGGTTGCGTGCTGTTTCGAGCGCCTTCCGCCGCAGACCGGTGAACTCGAGCAGCTCCAGCGCACGGTCACGCGCCTCCTTCTCCTCGCGCTTGACGAACGGCGTGCGCAGGATCGAGTTGAAGATGTTGGCCTTCATCCGCGCGTGCATGCCCACCATGACGTTCTCGATCGCCGTCATGTTCTGGAAGAGCCGGATGTTCTGGAACGTGCGCCCGATGCCGCGAGCGGTGATCGCATGCGGTGGCTTGCCGGTGACGTCCTCGCCGAGGAACACGACCCTCCCGGCCGTCGGCTTGTAGACACCGGTGAGCATGTTGAAGAACGTCGTCTTGCCGGCACCGTTCGGGCCGATCAGCGAGACCACCTTGCCGCGGGGCACGCTGAAGTCCACGTCGTTGACGGCAACGAGGCCGCCGAACTCCTTGCGCAGGCCGGTCGCGACAAGGACGTCCGTTTCCGGTCCCGTGCCGGTCATCCGTCGCTCCCTGCGTGCGCAATGTCGTAGAGCGGCTCGTCGTGCACGCCTTCGTGCATCTCGGCTGCCACGCGTCTGGACGGAATCAGGCCCTCAGGACGGAAGAGCATGACGATCAGGATGATCAGGCCGTAGATCCCGGAGGCATACAGCGGCACGTCCAGGTTCGGGTGATGGCTGCCGATATGGATGTTCGCGTTGATCCAGGCGCCGGTGTTCGCAAGGCCTTCCTCGTTCAGGTAGGCGAGGAACGCACCACCGACGATCACCCCTGTGATGTTCCCCATGCCGCCGAGAATGACCATGCAGAGGATGAACACCGAGATGTTGAAGTAGAAGTCGCCCGGAAACGTCGCGCTCTTGAAGACGGCGTAATAGGCGCCGGCGACGCCGCCGAAGAACGCACCGCTCGCGTATGCCCACGTCTTCGTGCGCATCAGCGGGATGCCCATCGCGGCGGCAGCGGTCTCATCCTCGCGGATCGCGATCCACGCGCGACCGAGCCGCGAGTACTGCAGGCGCAGTGAGCAGAAGACGGTGATCAGGAGCAGCACGATCGCCGTCCAGAAGAAGAGGTCGGTCGACTGGATCTGGTGCCCGAGGTACTTGGCGTTGCAGCACGAGAGGTAGTTCGCCGGCAGCAGCCCCCCGGTCCAGTGCGACAGGCTGTTGCCGAAGCCGATCGAGTCGAGCGGCGTGATGCCGTTCGGGCCGTTCGTCAGGTTGAAGCCGGTACCGATGAAGTTGTCGCTGTTGCGCGCGACGTCGTAGATGATCTCGCCGAAGCCGAGCGTCACGATCGCGAGGTAGTCGCCGCGCAGGCGCAGTGTCGGCAGACCGATGATGATCCCGAACAACGCAGTGATCACACCGGCGAGCAGGAGCAGGAGCCAGATCGTCACGTGGATGCCGGGCAGCTTCGGATCGATCCCGACGGCGCCGAAGTGCCAGGTCACGTGCGCGAACTGCAGCGAGGCGAACCAGGCGGCCGTGTAGGCGCCGGTGGCGTAGAAGGCGACGTAGCCGAGGTCGAGCAGACCGGCGTAGCCGACGACGATGTTCAGCCCCACCGCCATCATCACGAACACGATCATGTAGACGCCTGTCGCGACGTCCGGCCACACGCCGAAGACCGGAACCGTGAACATCTTCGACTGGTAGAAGGGATAGAGGACCGCGAGGACGATGGCCACCGCGGGCCCCGCCCACACGCGGTACTGCTTGGGAATCCAGAACGTTGCGAACGCCACGGCCAGCACGACCGCGAGCGACCGGGGGCCGGCGACGAGGAAGACCGCGACGAGCAGCGCCTGCCCGGCGAGCTTCCACGGTAGCGGCGGCAGCCGGTTGATCCAGTAGAGCGCCGCAACCGTCACGACTGCAAAGCCGAGCGAATGGTCGATGAAGAAGAGCAGCGCAGCGAGCACGAGCTCGAGGCCGACAACGATCGCGATCCGCTCCTTGAACGCCAGCGCCTGCCAGCGCGCGCGCAACTCGTTGCGGATGCCGACGTTGTCGTGAATCGCACCGTCGTCGTCGGTCGCCGCGATCTCCTCTTGGTGCTCGGTCATCCGCCCTCGGGTGTTCGTTCGCCGAGGAGCCCTTCGGGCCGGAAGACGAGGATCATGATCAGGATCGAGAACACGATCGCCTCGGTCCAGTCGGAGCCGGGCGCGTGCCACGACAGCCCTTCGTTGAAGGCCTGGATACAGCCGATCAGGACCGCGCCGAGCACGGCGCCCGGCAGGTTGCCGATACCGCCGAACACGGCTGCGGTGAAAGCGATGAGGCCGAGCTGGAAGCCCTGGTCGAAGCGCACGGTCGTCACGTACAGCGAGTAAAGAAGGCCCGCCGCGCCGGCGAGCGCACCGGCGATCAGGAACGTGAACGAGATCGTGCGGTTGACGTTGATGCCCATGATCGCCGCGGCCTCCTTGTCCTGCGCGGTCGCGCGCATCGCCTTGCCCTGCCGCGTCCGCTGGACGAGATACAGGAGCGCGAGCAGCACCGGCACGGTGATGGCCACCACGATCAGCTTGTTCCACTCGTACGCGACTCCGTAGAAGTTGAAGATCTGGGACTGGGGGAACACGCTGGGCGCGGTGATGTAGTTCGGGCCCTTCCAGGCGAGGCCGACGTCTTCGATGATGAAGCTGACGCCGATCGCGGTGATCAGCGGGGCGAGGCGCGGGGCATTACGAAGCGGGCGGTAGGCAATGAGCTCGATCCCTGCGTTCAACAACCCGCACGCCAGCATCGACAGAAGCAGCGTCGCGAAGACGATCGGCACCGTCACGATGCCCTGGCCCTGCTTGAGGCCGAACAGCTGCGTGCCGAAGGTGATCGTGAACATGCCGCCGAGCATGAACACGTCGCCGTGGGCGAAGTTGATCAGCTCGAGGATGCCGTAGACAAGCGTGTAGCCGAGCGCGACGAGGGCGTAAACGCAGCCGGTCGTGAAGCCGATCAGGAACACCGTGAAGAAGACCGACGGCGCCTTCACCAGGTTGACGCCGAGCCAGAAGAGCAGCAGCGCGACCAGGACGAGCCCCACGGTCGAGATCGCGCTGGGGCGCTTGAAGCGTGTCGCGAGCGTCGGTGCGGAGGCGTCGGCGGCCACAGGCTTCCGCGACATTACTGTTTTCGACGGGAAACTCCTACCTTCACGTGGGGGAACCCCCGGTTCCCCCACGAACCCCCTCCGGCGGCAACCGCCCACGCACAGGATCGGGCTAGATGGTTGATCGGTAATTGTCGTTGTTGCGGGGAGGGTCTGTACCAAGCAGGGTGGTCGACGCGACCGGGGTCAAGGCCGGTGGGCCTTGGCGCCGGGCGTGGCGGGCGCACTACGCCGTGTGCAGGCCCCCAGCCGCGACGGCGCTGAATTACCGATCAACCATCTAGGATCGAAGCGCAGGCCGAAGTGGCGGAACTGGCAGACGCGCCGGACTCAAAATCCGGTTCCCTCCGGGGAGTGTGGGTTCGATTCCCACCTTCGGCATCGGCGCTTATCCGGCCCTGGTTGCGGCGCAGCCGGAACCAGGGTCACGTCTGAGGCGCTTCGGCGGGCGCGCGACCTACGAGCGGCGCCCGGCGAGCACCGGCGGGGCCGGGCGCGGCGGCGCCAGGATCTGCTTCTCGACGCGGAGCTCGAGACGTTCATGGTCGATGCAGTACCCACCGAGCGTCAGCGAGTTGCATCCGGACGCGCTGCAGATCTTGAGCAGGGGCATTGCCCGAGGCTATGCCTTTCCGGCGTCCGCTGCCATCCGGGCCGGCACGTATCTCACGCTCGGAGCGGCCGCATTCGACGATCGGCCGCCGCTATATGCTGGATCGCCCGCCTCGCGGGACATGTAGTCCACGCCGTGACTCCCGCATGAAGGTCAGCCTCCTCATCCCAGTGCACAACGAGCGTGGAACGCTCGCTGAGCTGTTCGAGCGCATCGACGCGCTCGAGCTCGACGTCGAGCTCGTGGTGATCGACGACGGCTCGACCGACGGCTCTGGCGACCTGGTCGCCTCGCTCCGCGACGGGCGGGACGACACGGTGCTCCTGCGACAGGAGAACAAGGGCAAGGGCGCGGCGATCCGCGCCGGCATTCCGCTCGCAACCGGCGACGTGATCCTCATCCAGGACGCCGACCTCGAGTACGACCCCGCCGAGATCCCCACCCTGATCGATCCGATCGTCCGCGGCGCCGCCGACGTCGTGTTCGGCTCACGGCTGGCGGGAGGCCGTCCGCAGCGCGCGTATCTGTTCTGGCACCTCGTCGGAAACCGGTTCCTGAGCCTGACGGCCAACGTCCTCTACAACACGACGATCACCGACATCGAGACGGGGTACAAGGCGTTTCGCGCAGACGTGCTCAGGTCGCTCGATCTGCGCGAGAACAAGTTCGGGATCGAGCCGGAGATCACGGCGAAGATCTGCAAGCGGAAACTGCGCGTTTACGAGCTCCCGATTTCGTACTACGGCCGTAGCTACGCCGAAGGCAAAGGGATCACCTGGCGCGACGGCTTCCGCGCCCTCTGGGTGCTGCTGCGCGAGCGGTTCACGCCGTAAGCGGCACCAAGGCATCGCACCGGTTCCTTCTTTCTTTCAATACTGTAAGATCTTGAGATGCCGCACAACACCCGGCCGGTACACGAGGTGAAGGCAGCGCTCTTCCGTGCGCTCGGCCACCCGGCGCGCGTCCGCATCCTCGAGCTCCTGCGCGACGGCGAGCGGTCGGTCGGGTCGCTGCAGGCCGAGCTCGAGCTCGACTCGGGCGGCACCTCGCAACATCTCGCGGCGCTGCGGCGGATCGGGCTCGTCACGCCGCGGCGGGAGGGAACAAGCGTCTTCTACCGGGTCGAAGACCCGCAGACGTTCGCGTTGCTCGAGGTCACCCGCGAGATCCTGACGCGCCAGCTCGCCACCCAGCAATCGCTCCTCCGCGAGCTCGACGCGGAGTGACGGCGCGCCTGCAGCCGGTCGCGGCCGCCGCGATCGGCGTCTTCGGGTTCTCGATGCTCGCGACCGGGACCACACTTGGTTCCGGCTTCACGGGCGCGTTCACCCCCCGCTTCGGCGTCGACGGCCTCACGGCGTTCTTCCTCGGCGTGCTCGGCCTCGTGACGGCGCCCACGCTCGCATTTGCGACCCGCTACCTCGAGCCCGGCAGGCGCGGACGCATCACCTCGGTTCTGACCGGCGTCTTCGTCCTCGTCCTCGCCGAGGTGGTGTGCGCCCGCGACCCGCTCACGTTCCTCGCCGGCTGGGAGTTGATGACGCTCCTGCCGGCCGCGATCATCCTCGTCTCGCGCAGTGACGACGAGGCGCGCCGCACGGTCTTCCTCTACCTCGCGATCACGCATCTCGCCGGCGCCTTCACCTGGGTTGCAGTCCTGCTCGCTGCGCACGCGGGCGCACTCGACTCGACCGGTGCGGTCGCGCAGGGCTCCGGGCTGCAGATCGCGATCGCGCTCACCGCGCTCGTTGGCATGGGCACCAAGGCTGGGGTCATGCCCATGCACAGCTGGCTTCCGCGCGCCCACCCGATCGCGCCCGCACCGGTGTCGGCGTTGATGAGCGGGGTGATGATCAAGGTGGCGATCTACGGGCTCGTGCGGGTCCTCGTCGACTGGCTCGGACCGTTGCCGCTTTCGGTCGGGATCCTCGTGCTCGCACTCGGAGCGCTCTCGGCCGTCGGCGGCGTCGTCTATGCCCTCTTCCAACACGACCTGAAGCGACTGCTCGCATTCCACTCGATCGAGAACATCGGGATCATCGTGCTCGGGCTCGGCGCCTGCCTCGTGCTGCGCTCGCGCGGCGACGAAACGTGGGCCGCGATCGCGCTTGCGGCTGCACTCCTCCATACCCTCAATCACGCGGTCTTCAAGGCGCTGCTCTTCCTGGGCGCAGGAGCCTTCGAGCGGGCGACGGGCACCGTCGAGATCGACCGCCTGGGCGGCCTGCTGCGCAGGCTCCCCTGGACCGGCGGCGCATTCCTCGTCGGATCGCTCGCGATCGCCGGACTGCCGCCGTTCAACGGCTTCGCCTCCGAGTGGGTGACACTGCAGGCGCTGTTGCACGTGCCCGCAGCCGGACACCTCGGCGACGGCGTCGCGGGGGCGCTCGCCCTGGCCGCACTTGCCGCGACGGCGGCGCTCGCCGTTCTCTGCTTCGTCAAGGTGACCGGCCTCGTGCTGCTGGGCCCGCCGCGCAGCGAGGCCGTCGCAGCCGCAACCGAGCGCCCGCTCCCGATGCGCGCCGCGGTTGTCTCGCTGGCCGGCGCCTGCGTCGTGCTCGGTGTCGCCCCCGGCCTGCTGCTCGGCTCGCTCGTCTCGCTCGCTCCGTGGCCGGCCGCGCTGCCCACGGCGATCGGCCTGCATCTGCCCGGGACCGGCTCGCTCCCGACGCTCGGCATCGCACTCGTGCTCGTCGCGGTCACAGGCGTGCTCGTCGTTGCCCGCGGCCGGCGCGCCGCCGCGCCCGCGCCGACCTGGGCGAGCGGCCAGCTCGTCGAGCCGTCGCTCCTCTGGACGAGCGCCGGCTTCACCAAGCCGCTGCGACTCGTCCTCGCAGGCGTTCTGCGGCCGGAGCGCACGATCGAGGTACGCGCGACCCGCGGAGTCGTCCAGGAGGTCGCCTACAGCGGCCGTGTGCCGCAGCACCTCGACGAGCAGCTGCTCGCGCCCGCGGTGCGCGTGGCGCTCCGGGGAGCCGCGCACGCGCGCCGGCTCCAGACCGGGCACCTCGGCACCTACGTCGCGTACCTGATCGCGCTCGTCCTCGTGTTGCTGACCGCAGCGAAGGTCGGTCTCATCGGATGAACGCGCTCTCGCTCGCGCTGCAGCTCGTGGGCGGGCTCGCGCTCGCGCCTCTCCTGCCCGGCCTCGTCCAGTACTGGAAGGCGCGGCTCCAGGGCCGCCGCGGCCCGACGCCGCTGCAGCCGTACCGCGAGCTGCGGAGACTGTGGGGCAAGAGCTCCGTCGACGTCGAAGGAGCGGGGATCGTCTACCGGCTGGCTCCTGCGGTCACCGCGGCAAGCCTCGTGCTCGCGGTGCTGATCGTGCCCGTCGCCTCGGGCGCACCGAGTCTCGGCGCCGGACGCGATGCGCTCGCGCTGCTCGGTGTGCTCGCACTCGGACGGTTCGCCGTGACAGCAGCATCGTGGGATGTCGCAAACGGCTTTGCCCTGCAAGGCGCGAGCCGTGACCTGACGATCGCGATCTTCACCGATGCGACGTTCGTGCTCTCGGTTGCCGTTGCCGCCCTCGTCGCGCACACGACGAACCTCGCCACGATCGTCGCCGGCACGGCAGGGTCCGCCGTGTGGTCGAGCCCGTCCCTCGCGCTCGGCGCGGTGGCGTTCCTGCTCGTCGTTGTCGCCGAAACCGGGCGGCAGCCGATCGACAACCCCGACACGCACCTCGAGCTGACGATGATCCACGAGGGACCGCTGCTCGAGTATGCCGGGCGCGATCTCGCACTTCTGCAGTGGTCGGCCGCCGCACGCCACTGGGTCGTGCTGGTGCTCGCCGCGCAGATCTTCCTGCCGCACACGCCCGGTGTGTGGGCGCAACTCGCAGCACTGCCCGTCCGGCTCGCCATTCTCTGCGCGGGACTCGCGCTGCTCGAAACGTTCACGGCGAAGATCCGCATCCTGCTCGCACCGCGGCTGCTTGCCGTCGGCGCTGCCGCGGCGCTGCTGGGCGTGGTCTCCTGGCTGGTGCAAATCACGTGAGCCGTAGGCTTGACGGAGGCTCCAGGGAGCGGGAGCGGGCATGAGCGTAGGCTTGACGGAGCTCATCAGGAGCGGAGGCGCCGGCTATGCCGGTGCCGGGAGCGGGAGGTGAGCGGCGGACTCGTCTGGCTGCTGGTCGGCCTCGGCCTGGGGGTGCTCGTCGTGCGCCGGCGGTCGCTCGCCGTCGCACTCGTCACGGTGCAGGCGCTGGTGCTCGCCGCAGCGGCCGCCAACGCAGCCAACGGCGCCGACGCCGCAGCCGCGGCCGCGCTCGCAGTTCGCGCCGTCGCCCTCGGCGCACTGCTGCTCTTCGTCGTCTCGCGCACACGCGAGCCCCGGCCGGTGCGCGCCGGAATCGCCCCGCTCGCGCGCGGCGGGCTCGCCGTCGCGCTCGCGCTCGCGCTGACGTGGTTGATTCCGTCGTTCGGGCTCGACTCACGCAACGTCGAGCGCGGAGTGATCGCACTCGTCGCGTTCGGGGTCGCAACGGTCGCGATGCGGCGCGCAACCCTCTTCCACGTGCTTGGAATCGTGCTCGCCGAAAACGGCCTCGCCCTCGCCGCGCTTCGGCTCCCGAGTGGGTCGTCCTTTGCGATCGAGCTCGGAGTCGCGTTCGATTTGACGCTGGTCGCGCTCGTCGCGGCCGTCTTCCACGAACGCATCTTCGCCGAGTTCGGGGCGGGCGACTCTGCCGCGTTGAGGACACTGCGTGATTAGCCGCGAGGCACTCGCGTTCGCCGCGGTCGGCGCACCTGCGGTGACCGCACTCGTGGTCGCGGTGGCTCCGCGCCGGTTCGTCAGCGTGCTCGCAATGGCCGGCGCCACCGTCTCGGCGCTCGCGGCGGGCGCTCTCGCAACCGTCGCGCTCGCCCGGCCGGGCAGCCCGTTCGTCGAGCACTGGGTCATCGTGGACGCGGCGGCGGGGCTGTTCGTCGCAGTGATCGGTGCGGTCGGACTGGGCAGCGCCCTCGTCTCGCCGGGTTACCTGGCGTCGACGGCCGAGTCGCTCGTGCGGCCGGCCTGGCGCTCGCGCACCTATTACGGGCTGCTGTTCTCATTCTGGGCGATCCTCGCCGCGGTGCCGGTCATCGGCAACCTTGCCGGGGCGTGGCTGCTCGTCGAGGCGACGACCGCCGCATCGGCGCTGCTCGTCGGCTTCAGCGGCAAGCCGCGCGCGCTCGAAGCGGCCTGGAAGTACCTGATCCTGACCTCACTCGGCCTGGGCGTGGCGCTGCTCGGCATCGTGGTGCTCGCCGCGCGCTCGACAGCGGGCGGGCTCCATGCACTCTCGTGGCACGAGCTCGCGGCGGTGCAGCCGGGCCACGCCGCGCTCGTCGCCTACCTGCTTCTGCTCGCCGGACTCGCGTCGAAGATCGGCTGGGCGCCGGTGCACAACTGGCTGCCGGACGCGCACTCCGAGGCGCCTGCGCCTGTCTCGGCGCTCCTGTCCGCCGCGCTCCTCCCCGCCGTCCTGCTCGTCGCCTGGCGGGCGAGCCAGGCCCTCGAGCCGACGCTCGGCGCCGGCGCCGTGCACTCGGTGCTGGTCGGCTTCGGGCTGCTCTCGCTCGCCGTGTCCGTGCCCTTCCTCTGGCGGCCGCTGCCGTGGAAGCGCCTGCTCGCCTACTCGAGCCTCGAGCACATGGGCGTGATCGCGCTGGGGATCGGGTTCGGCTCACCGCTCGCGCTCGCCGGTGTGGCGGTGCACGTGGCCGGCCACGCGATCGCGAAGTCCGTCGGCTTCTACGCTGCGACGCCGCTCTATGCCCACGACCCGCGCGCCGGGCTGCACCCGAGCCGGGGAATCGCCCGCACGCAGCCGGCGCTCGGCTCGGTGCTCGGCGGCTCGCTCGCCGTGCTCGCAGGGCTCCCGCCCTCACCGCTCTTCGTGAGTGAGGTGATGATCGTCGCGGGCGGCTTCGCCGCGGGGCGACCGTGGACGGCAGCCGCGTCCGCCGCGCTCCTCGCGCTCGGGTTCCTCGGCCTCGCGCACGCGCTGATCGAGACGACGGCCGGACGAGCTGCGCCGGGCGGCTCCGCCGCAGGCCGGCCGGGCGGCCTTCGTTCCGTTGTCGTGCTCGCCTCTGTCGCAGGCGTCACCCTGCTGGCCCTGACGGCCGTCGCCGTCTTCATCCCCGGCAGCGACTTCGTTGATGCGCTCCTGCGAGGCGCCGGATGAGCGAATACCGGTCGAGAGTCGCAGTGGCGCTCGGCAGCGGCGCGCGGTTCGCGGGGCTGCACGCGAGCGGCGGCGTCGTGCGCACGGCGCTTGTCGAGCCCGGCGGCAGGCTGCAGATCGAGCACACCGCCGTGGAAGACGGACGCGTGGAGTCGATCGTCGATCTCACGGCGGCGGCGAACTGGGACGAACGGGAGGCCGCCGACCTCTACGGCGTTCGCTTCGACGGCCACGAGCCGCTGCGGCCGCTCGCGGTCCACGATCTCGACCTTCGCTCGTGGACGGTGCCCGTCCGCGGCGGCGACGCGTATCAGATCGCTGTCGGCCCGATTCATGCCGGCGTGATCGAGTCCGGCCATTTCCGTTTCCACGTCGTCGGCGACCGGATTTTGCACCTCGACGCACGGCTCTTCTACAAGCACCGCGGCCTGGAGCGCGCGGCCGAGGGGCACACGCTCGAAGCCGGGCTCGCGTACGTCGCGCGGGCCTGCGGCGCGTGCGCCGTCACGAACGCCGTCGCCTATGCGCAGGCCTGCGAGCAAGTGCTCGGACGGCGGCCGACCGCAGAGGTCGCGCGCGCTCGCACGATCCTGCTCGAGCTGGAGCGGCTGTGGAGCCACCTCAACGACATCGCCGCCGTCTGTGCCGGTGTCGGGCTTGCCGCCGGCGCCATGGAGTTCACAGCGCTGGCCGAGCGCGCTCGGCGGCTGAACGCCCGCCTGACGGGGCACCGCTTTCTCTTCGGCTCGGTCGCGGTGGGCGGAAGCAGCGTTGCGTTCGAGGTGGACGAGGCACGCGATGAGCTCGCCTCGATCCGGGCCGAGTCGGAACGGGCATGGCGTGAGCTGCTCTTCAACGCGTCGTTCAGCGACCGGCTGCCGGACATCGGTGTGGTCCTGCGCGAGGACGCGATCGCGCTCGGCGCGGTCGGCCCGGCGGCACGGGCCAGCGGGCTCGCCGAGGACGCGCGCGCGACCGCCGGCCTGCTCGCCTACGACGGCTTCGAGACGATCGTGCCGCGACGCGCAGCCGGCGACGTGCAGGCGCGACTCGAGCAGCGGGCGCTCGAGGTGCAGCAGACGTTCGATCTGCTCGCATCGCTACTCGATGCTCCGGTCACACCATCGGAGTGCGAGCGCACAGAGCCGGCCGGGCCGATCGGAGCGGCGCGCATCGAAAGCCCACGCGGTGCGACGCTCTGCATCGTCGAGAGTGCGAACGGTCACGTCGACCGTCTGCGGCTGCGCACGGGCTCGTATGCAAACTGGCCTGTCGTGGCGCATGCGGCGGCCGGCAACCTGCTGCCCGATTTCCCGCTCATCAACAAGAGCTTCGAGCTCTGCTACGCCTGCGCCGACCGCTGATGCTGACGCTGCTCAAAGATCTCCGCCGCCTTCGCCGGTCACTCGCCCTGCCGGCGCCCGACCGCCCGCGCAGCCTGGCGGTGCGTCATGTCGACGCGGGCTCGTGCAACGGCTGCGAGCACGAGCTGACGTTCGCCTCCGGCCCGCACTACGACCTGCAGCGATTTGGATTCAGCATCGTCGCCTCGCCGCGGCATGCCGACGTGCTACTCGTCACAGGCGTCGTCACGACACGCATGCACGCACCGCTCCTCGCCGCCTACAACGCGATGCCCGAGCCGCGCCGGGTCGTCGCGTTCGGCGACTGCGCCCTCGGCTGTGGTGTCCTCGGCCTCACCTCGGAGCTCGTCGGCCCCGTCGAGGACGTGCTGCCCGTCGACCTGCGAGTGCCGGGCTGCCCGCCAACCCCGGCTGCGATCGCCGCCGCGCTGGTCGAGCTCGCCGGCTGACGGGAGCCGGCCGGCTAGTCGTTGAGCTGAGCCAGGCGGCGGGCGACCCGCGCCGCGGCCGCCGCAAGCTCGGCGGCCGCCTCCGCATCGCCCGACACGGCCGAGCGAAGCTGCGCACGGACATCACCGGCAAGGGCGACGAGCTCGTCGGCGCACACCGCCATCTCCTCCGGCACCGCGACGATGCGCGCCCGCGTCTCGGGGGTTCGCTCGACCATGAACGCCGTGTAGGCGGCCGAGTCCTCGTCGGCGAGCTCGACGAGCCGCGCCCCGAGCGCCCGGGCGCGCGCAACCGCCGCGTCGTCCTCGGCGAAGCGGCCGGCGAGCTCGACGAGCGCGGCCGCGAGCGCGGCGGTGAGCGCGGTGGCGGCGCCGCTCGCGGGAGCGGGCGTCCGCTCCCCGAGCGCCGTCAGCAGCTCAGTGACTCGCAGCTCGCTCAGCGTCATGGCGATAGAACCCGGCGTCGGAAGGCGGAAGCGGTGTGACGCCGCGGATCAGGTCGGCCGCTTTCTCGGCAACCATCATCACCGGCGCGTAGATGTTGCCGTTGGTGACGTTCGGGAAGACGCTCGCGTCGACGACACGCAGGCCGTCGATACCGTGCACACGCATCGTCGACGGGTCCACGACCGCAAGCTCGTCCGTGCCCATACGGCAGGTACACGACGGATGGAGCGCCGTCTCGGCATCCCGGCGCACCCAGTCGAGAATCTCCTCGTCGCTCTCGACGCCGGGGCCGGGCGAGAGCTCCCCACCGTTGAACGGCTCGAACGCGGGCTGCGAGAGGATCTCGCGTGCGGCCCGCACGCACTCCACCCACTCGCGCCGGTCCTGCCCGGTCGAGAGGTAGTTGAAGCGCAGCGCCGGGTGCACGCGCGGATCGGTGGAGGTGATCTTCAGCGACCCGCGCGCATCGGAGTACATCGGCCCGACGTGCAGCTGGTAGCCGTGCCCCTGCGGCGCGGTGCCGTCGTAGCGCACGGCGATCGGCAGGAAGTGGAACATCACATTCGGATAGGCGACCTCGTCGTTCGACCGGATGAACCCGCCGGCCTCGAAGTGGTTCGTCGCGCCGGGGCCCGACTTGAAGAGCAGCCACCTCAACCCGACGAGCGGCCGGTTGCGCCACTTGTAGGCCGGGGCGACCGTCACCGGCTGCTTCGACGCGCACTGGACGTACACCTCGAGATGGTCCTGCAGGTTCTCGCCGACACCAGGCACATCGTGCACGACATCAACGCCCAGGGCCTCGAGCTCGGCGGCGTTGCCGACGCCTGAGAGCTGCAGCAACTGCGGCGAGTTGATCGCGCCGCCGCAGAGGATCACCTCACCCGCGCGAATCGTCTCGCCGCCGACCTGCACACCGACGGCGCGCGTTCCCTCGAAGACGACACGCTCGACGAAGGTGCGCGTGCGCACCTCGAGGTTCGGGCGCCCCAGTGCAGGATGGAGGTAGGCACGGGCAGCACTCAGACGCCGGCCGTGGCGGATGTTGCGGTCGAACTTCGCAAAGCCCTCTTGCCGGTAGCCGTTCACGTCGCCGGTGAGCGCGTAGCCCGCCTCCTGCACAGCGCCGAAGAACGCCCGGAACAGCGGCCCGGCCGCGGGGCCGCGCTCGAGCACGAGCGGACCGTCTCCGCCCCGCCAGTCATCGGCGCCCGCGAGACAGGTCTCCATGCGCTTGAAGTACGGCAGGCAGTGGGCATAGTCCCACCCCTCGAGGTCCCAGCGCTCGTAGTCGAGCGGGTTGCCGCGCTGGAAGATCATCCCGTTGATCGAGCTCGAACCGCCGAGCACCTTGCCGCGGGCGTGGTAGACCCGCCGGCCGTGGAGCTCGGGCTCCGGCTCGGACTCGTACTTCCAGTCGTAGAAGCGGTTGCCGATCGGGAACGAGAGCGCGGCGGGCATGTGGATGTAGAGGTCCCAGAGCGAGTCGGGCCGCCCCGCCTCGAGCACGAGCACGCGCGTCGCGGCGTCTTCCGTCAGCCGTGCCGCGAGCGCGCACCCGGCCGACCCGCCACCGACGATCACGTAGTCGAAGCTCACGCGACGACGATCGTCTGCAACTCGGTGAACGACTCCATCGGTGCCGTCCCGCCGACGCGGCCGATGCCGCTCGCCGTTCCGGAGCGCCCGCCGAAGGGCAGGTGCGACTCCCAGTAGTTCGACGAGTCGTTGATGTTGACCCAACCCGTCCGCACCTCGTCGGCGTAGCGAAGCCCTTGGGCGAGGTCGCGCGTGAAGATCGCCGACAGCAGGCCGTACGGCGACGCGTTCGCGAGCCGGATCGCCTCGTCGAGCGAGTCGATCGTGACGACCGGAGCGACCGGCCCGAACGTCTCCTCCCTGGCGACGAGCGCGTCGGCGGGAACGCCGTCGAGGACCGTCGGCTGCCAGTAGAGATCGGTCGGGAAGCCGGCGGCGCGCGCACCGCCGTGCACGAGCGTCGCGCCGCGCTGGAGCGCGTCCGCGACGTGCTCGTCCATCTTCTCGGCGACGCCGTGGTTGTTGAGCGGGCCCATCGTCGTGCCCTCGGCGAACGGGTCGCCGAGCACGACGCGCTCCGACACGAGCCGCGCGAGCCGCGCGACGAACTCGTCACGGACCGAGCGGTGCACGAGCAGCCGCTCGCCGGCCGTGCAGCTCTGCCCGGCGCACAGGAAGCACGCGGTGACAGCCGCCTCGACTGCAAGGTCGAGATCGGCGTCGTCCATGACGACGACCGGGCCGTTGCCGCCGAGCTCGAGCACCGCCGCCTTGCCGGCGGCGGCCTCGGCGACCTTTCGCCCGGTCTCGGTCGAGCCGATGAAGCCGATCCCGTGCGTGCCCGGATTGCGCGCGAGCTCGTCGCCGACGACCGAACCGGGGCCGGTGACCAGGTTGAACACCCCGGGCGGCAGGTCGGCCTCGACGACGCACTCCGCGAGCGCGACCGCGGCGACCGCGGTCGACGACGCCGGCGTCCAGACGACGGTGTTGCCGGAAGCGAGCGCGGGCGCGACCAGCTCGGCGGGCATCGTGTACGGCCAGTTCCAGGGTGTGATCACACCGATCACCCCGCGCGGGCGGCGCACGAGCAACACACGCTTGCCGGGCGTGAACGAGTTGGCCAGCCGGCCCTCGAGCCGCTTGCCGTCCTCGGCGGCGTTCCGCCAGTACTGCACGAGCTCTTCGACCTCGTCGCGCGACTCGTGCAGAGGCTTCCCCTGGTCGAGCGTCAGCGTGCGTGCGAGCTCGTCGCGGCGGCGCTCGAC
>Ga0307373_10003298_pt1 | contig 28166 bp, 25 predicted proteins | sample OX2MG_FD_202534 | JGI IMG/M metagenome (GOLD analysis project Ga0307373, IMG submission 202534) | Soil microbial communities from Risofladan, Vaasa, Finland - OX-2 | ecosystem: Environmental > Terrestrial > Soil > Coastal area > Acid sulfate soil | place: Finland: Risofladan, Vaasa | collected... | reverse complement strand
CCGCCTGGCCCCCCACCGGGAGTCGATGGCCACTCCCTTCACCGCCCCGGCCACGCCCTTCAACGCTTCCATCACCCCCCACCGGCGGGTGGCCCTCACCTCGGTCAGCCTGGCCGAGGTCCGCGCTGTCAAGGACGCCTTCGGCACCACCGTCAACGACGTGATCCTGGCCGTCTGCGGCGGCGCCGTGCGGCGCTGGTTGATCGACCACGACGCCCTGCCCGACCGTCCCCTCATAGCCGGCGTGCCGGTCTCGGTGCGGGGGGAGGACGATGTGGCCGGCTTCGGGAATCTGATCTCGGCCATGTTCGTCGCCCTGGCCACCGACATGGACGACCCGGTGGAGCGGCTCATGAGCATCCACGAGGCCACCAAGGACGCCAAAGAGGAGTTCAAGGCGGTGGGGGCGGACAGCCTGACCAATTGGACCGAGTTCGCCGGGCCCCGGCTGTTCGGGCTGGCCATGCGGCTGTACTCGGACATGTCCCTGGCCGACCGGATGCCGCCGGCGCTCAACTTCCTCGTCTCCAACGTCCCCGGCCCGCCCATCCCGCTCTATCTGGCCGGCGGCAAGCTGATCTCGCTCTTTCCGCTGGGCCCGATCCTGGATGGAATGGGGCTCAACGTCACCGTGCTGAGCTACATGGACTCGGTCGGCTTCGGCTTCGTGTCCTGCCGGGAGCTCATCCCCGACCTTTCGGCCATGGCCGGCTACGTGGCCGACGCCTTGGCCGAGCTCAAACCGAAGGCAGCTCCGGTGAAGGGAGGTCGACCGGCAAAGGCGGCGGCGGCTGGGAAGTCAGCCCGGAGTCGTAAAAGGCCTGGTCCAGGAAGCGGCTGACCCGCCCGGTCCAGAAGAAGCCGATGTGGCCGCCCGGGTACCACGCCACCGGGCCCCGGCCCCAGTGGTCCCAGAGGCGGCGGGCCTGGTCCGAGCTCGACAGTCGGTCCCCGATACCGGCAAAGACGTAGCGCCGTCCCTCCTTCACCTTGGGCTGCAGGGCCACCGGGCTGACCACCGACATGACCTCATCGGTGGCCGGCCCGAGCGCCCCGGAGGCGATGGAGCGGCGCTTGACGTGGGGCGGGCTGTGGCGGCGGAAGAGGTCGGGCATGTCCACCGCCGGTATGCCGGCTATGGCGCAGGCCAGATCGGACTCGAGGGAGGCGGTCAGGGCGGTCACGTAGCCGCCCAGCGATATGCCGTAGATGCCGATGGGCGCCCCAGGTTGGACGTGCTGAATCCAGCGGATGGCCGCCCGAACGTCGGAAGCGGCCTGAGCCATACCGTGGAGGCTGTCGATGAGATTGATGCTCATCAGCCCCTCCCCCCGGTCGGTGCCCGGCTCCTGCCTCGGGCCGTGCAGGGGAAGGACGGGCAGCAGCAGATTCATGCCCAGCTGCTGGTGCAGGTGCTGGACCCGGAAGGCCCGCAGATCCATCGAGGCCCGGCCCATGCCGAAGCCGTGGATGCAGACCAGCCAGGGCCGGGGGGCGCCAGAGTGCCGGTTCACATAGGCGTGGACGGTCCGGTTGGGCCGGTGGGCCAACCACCGCTCCCGGCCCGGCTCGCCCTCCCGCGGTGAATAACGGCTCTGGAAGCACAGCCGCTCGTAGCGCTGGCCCATGACCCGCTCGGAGTAGACGCTGGCGTCGGCCGGCAGGCCGGGGTCGGTGTGGTAGCTCTCCGGATCGGCCAGCCAGCCTTCCGCCTCCCACATCGCTCTGGCGGCGGCGATGTCGGCGCCGGCCTTCTCGTAGTCGTCCCCGTGCGGATAGAGCTTGGGATTGCGCATGGCCGAGATGACCACCTCGTCCAGCAGCACCTGGGCGGCCAGGCCCAGCGTCTCGGCCACCCCGCCGCCGGTGTCGCCCGCCTCGGCCCTCAGGTCCCGGCGGCGCCACTGGCCGACCAGGAAGGCCGCCGTGCGGGGCAGGGCCTGGGCCACCCCGACCGTCCGGGGGTCGGCCAGGGCCCGGCGGGTGGAGCGCAGCACCGAGGCCGGCGTGGGCCGGCGGGTCTCGGCCATCAGGCGGGCAGCTCCCGGAAGGGGACGTCCCGGTCCACCTGGGGCTCCCGGGGCAGGCCCAGAATGCGTTCTCCGATGATGTTGCGCTGGATCTGCTCGGCGCCGCCCTGGATGCCGTGGGCCAGGCTCGACAGGGCCATATTCACCGGCTCACCGCCTTCGGGAGCGCCGGGGCCGTCCAGGGTGCCGGCCGGGCCGAGCACATCGAAGACCAGGTCACGGGACAACCGGGCCCGGGCCACGCCGGCCAGGTAGCCCACCGAGCTCTCCGGTCCGGGCGTGCGGCCCAGCTCGGCGGCGGCGCGGGAGCGGAGGGCGGTGAGACGGCTGCATTGACCGAGAGTCCACAGCCGGGTCAGGTCCTGGCGCAACACCGGGTCGGTGCCGCGACCGCGCTCCTGGGCCAGGTCGATCAGCTCCGGAGCCGATCCGATCGGGAAGGGCGGCTCGATGCTGACCAGCTCCGAGAGGCGCTCGAGCACCTCGCCCACCGGGGTGTCGAGGTTGCCCGCTTTGGACCCGGCGTCGGGGCCGGGGCGCATAGTCCCGGCCGCCGCCATGGTGCGCTCGTGGCCGAGCACGGCCAGAGCCACGGCCCAACCGTTGCCCTCGCCCCCGATCAGATCAGCTCCGTCCACCCTGGCCCCGTCGAGAAAGACCTCGTTGAAGTGGGTCTCCCCGTTGAGTTGGCGGATGGGGCGGACCTCCACCCCGAGCTGGTCCATGGGCAGGATGAAAAAGGACAGGCCCCGGTGCTTGGGGGCGTCCCAGTCGGTGCGGGCCAGGAGGATGCCCCGCTCGGCCACGGCGGCCGTCGAGGTCCAGATCTTCTGGCCGTCGATGACCCAGCCGTCCCCGTCCCGGGTCGCCTGCGCACTCTGGGGCGCCCGGTTGGCCCGGGTCGCCCGGGTCCTGACCCCGGCCAGGTCCGATCCGGCGGCGGGCTCGCTGAAGAGCTGACACCACAGCTCTTCGCCCCGGGCCACGGGCGGGACCAGCCGGCGGCGCTGCCGGTCGTCCCCGAACTCCAGCACCACCGGGGCGCCCATCCAGGCCGCCACCCCGGTGGGCGATCCGAGGGCGTCGGCCCGGTCCAGTTCCTCCCTCACCATCCCCGCCGCCGCCGGCCCGAGGCCCCGCCCACCGAGGCCGGCCGGCCAGGAGGGGAAGGCCCAGCCCGACTGGGCCAGCTCCGACCACCACTGCCGCACGGTCAGGGCCGGGTCCCAGTGGGACGCCAGCCACTCCCGGACCTCGGCGGCCAAGCTGGGGCCAGGCTGGTCCGCCGGCGCCTCCGGAACGGGCGCTGGCGCCGCCTCAGCCGGCACGCTGGATCACGTCCTGGCCGAACCGCCCGGCCCAGTCCTGGACCGACGCCGCCGACATCCGGCCGTCGGCGCCGGCGGGGGGCCCGACTATGACCCGGGTCGCCCCGGCCTCGGCGGCCCGCAGATAGTCGTCCACGCCCCAGCCACCCCGGGCCTGGAGGCTGACCTCGAAGGGCATGTCCTCCCGGCCCGCCTCCCGTCTGGCTCCGTGCACCACCGACAGCTTGGCCCGGAACTCGTCCAGGTCGGCGCAGCCGATCTCGATCCAGCCGTCCCCGAGCCGGCCGGCCCGCCGCAGGGCCGCCGGAGCCGAACCGCCCACCTCGATGGGTATGCCGGCCGGGCGCGCCGGCCGGGGCCGGAAGCGGACCGGACCGAAGGAGAAATGCTCGTTGTCCACCTCCACCACATCGTCGCTCCACAGGCGGCGCAGCACGGCGATGGTGGCGTCGGCCCGCCTTCCCCTGTCCCCGAACGGGACTCCCACGTAGTCGAACTCCTCCTCCAACCAGCCCACGCCGACTCCGAGCACGACCCGGCCCTGGGAGAGGCGGTCCACCGTCACCACCGTGCGGGCCGTCTGCAGCGGATGGCGCAGCGGAAGGATGTAGACGTTGGTGCCGAGCCGGATGCGGGTGGTGGCCGCAGCCAGGTGGGCCAATACGGCCCAGGCGTCATAAACGGGCGTCTCCGGGGTGACCGGCGGCTGGCCGTCGTCGCTGTAGGGATAGGTGGGGGGCATATCGGCCGGAAAGACCAGATGCTCCTGGACCCAGATGGACTCGAACCCGGCCTCCTCGAACGCCGACGCCACCGTGGTCAGGTCTCTCAGGGGAACGCCCATGATCCGGACGCCGAACTTGAGGGCGGTCTCGGACATGGCCGGGCCACTATCACCCGGCTGTCGGCGCACGGGCAACCCCGGAGCGGGGCCGGTTTGCGGCTCCTACCCCTAGGGGCGAGAATCGGGGGCCAGTAGTGGCAGTTTGCGCCCGATGGCGCGGAAGGGGGTTCCATGCCTCGCAAGCTCGATTTTCCGGTATTCGACGCCGACAACCACATGTACGAGACGCAGGACGCCTTCACGCGCTTCCTGCCCGAGGAGTTCTCCAACCTCATCAAGTACGTGCAGGTCAACGGACGGACCAAAATCGCCGTCAAGAACAAGATCAGCGATTACATCCCGAACCCCACCTTCAACGTGGTGGCCCCTCCAGGTGCCCAGGAACTGGAGTTCAAGCTCAAGAACCCCTCCTCCAAGACCAAGCCCGGGGATAAGAAGCCCGAGCCGCCGCCCCGCTACGTGGAGTCGATCCCCGCCTACTTCGAGCCCGGCCCCCGCCTCGAGTTGCTGAACGAGCTCGGCATCGACCGGGCCATGATGTGGCCGACGCTGGCCAGCCTGCTCGAGGAACGCCTGGCCGATGACCCGAAGGCCACCCACGTGGTCGTGCACGCCTTCAACCGCTGGATGCTCGACCAGTGGTCCTACAACTACCAGGACCGCATCTTCGCCACCCCCGTCATCACCCTGCCCATCGTGGACGAGGCCCTTCGGGAGTTGGACTTCGTAGTGGAGAACGGGGCCCGGGCCATCCTCATCCGGCCCGCCCCGGTGCCGGACTTCAACGGCCGTCGGCGCTCCTTCGCCCTGCCCGAATATGACCGCTTCTGGGCCCGGGTCCAGGAGGCGGACATCTTGGTCGGCATGCACGCCTCCGACAGCGGCGGCCAGCGCTACCTCAACGAATGGGAGGGCTACGAGGGCGAGTTCCTGCCCTTCAACCAGAAGCGCTCCGCCTTCACCGCCCTGGTGGAGGCCGACTACCGGAACATCACCGATGTCGTCTCCTCCATCCTCGGCCACGGCCTGGCCACCCGCTTCCCCGACCTACGTTTCATGCCGGTGGAGAACGGCAGCGCCTGGGTGCGCCCGCTCGTCTACAAGTTGGAGAAGCTCTACTCCCGCACCCCGGACATCTTCGATGAGGATCCGATGGTGGCCTTCAAGCGCAGCGTCTACGTGCACCCCTTCCACGAGGAGGACACGGTCGGCCTGGTCAAGCTCATCGGCGCCGACAATGTCGTCTTCGGCTCCGACTACCCCCACCCGGAGGGGATGTTCGATCCCCTGACCTTCGTGGACGAGATCGATGACCTGCCCGAGGAGGACCAGGCCAAGGTCATGGGCGGGAACCTGGGCCAGCTGATGAAGGTCCCCGCCGCCGCTTAGGCGGACGGGCGGCGCTTCCCGGCCCCAGCCGCGCTAGGACCGGTCCTCTCGTGCATCTCGGCCTCACCCCGGACCAGGAGTTCTTCCAGGAGACCACGCGCAAGTTCCTGGATGCCCGGTGCAGCCCGGCCGAGCTGCGAGCCCTGGCGGCCGACCCGACCGGCTACCGGCCGGACTGGTGGCACCAGGGGGCGGAACTGGGCTGGACCACGCCGTTGGTGCCCGAGGCCGGCGGAGGGGGGAGCATCAGCGGAGCCGGCCTGGCCGACCTGTCCCTGGCCGCCTTCGAGTTCGGCCGCCATGCCGCTCCGGGACCTCTCATCCCGACCAACGTGGCCGCCTATACCCTGGGCCAGAGCGCCCCGGCCGAGAGTGCGCCCCTGGCGGCCTGGCTCGAACGGCTCCTGTCGGGAACCGCCACCGCCGCCTGGCTCCGGGCCGACGCCCCCGGGATGGAGCTGGGCGGAGCGGAGCTGTCGGCCCGGACCGGGCTCGGGGGCAGCGTGATCATCAGCGGCCGGGCTTCGGTGGTCGAGGGGGGCGCCGACGCCGAAGTGCTCCTGGTGACCGCCCGATCGGAGCAGGGTCGGATCCACGCCGTTGTCGACGCCTCCACCACCGGTATCCGCCGCCGCCGCCTCGAGGGCGTCGACCTGACCCGACGCTGGGCCCGGGTGGAGCTGAACGATTTGACGGTACCGGCCGAGCAAATCCTCTGGGCCGATGGCCCGGATCTGGCCGAGCGACAGCTCAGCGTTGCCCTGTGCCTACAGCAAGCCGAGTCGGTCGGCGCCCTGCAAGCCGCCTTCGACATGACCCTGGAGTGGACAGCCAACCGCTACTCCTTCGGCCGGCCCCTGTCCTCGTACCAGGAGATCAAGCACCGGATGGCCGACATGAGGATGTGGCTGGAGGCCTCCTACGCCATCACCGTCGCCGCCATCGACGCCTTCGACGCCGGCCAGCCCGACGCCTCTGAACTGGCCAGTGCCGCCAAGGCCTACGTCGGCCAATTCGGGCCGGAACTGGTGCAGGACTGCGTTCAGATCCACGGCGGGATCGGAGTTACCTTCGACCACGACTTGCACCTGTTCCTGCGCCGGGTGACCGCCGGCGTCCCCGCCTACGGCAGCCCGGCCCAGCACCGTCGCCGCCTGGCCGGGATGGTGGCCCAGAGGGTGGCGGCGTCATGAGTGGGGGCCTCGCCGGCGCCCCGCCGGGGACGGAGGACGTCGAGTCCTTCCGCCGGCGGGCCCGGGCCTGGATCCGGGCCAACCTGGATCCGGCCCCCCCGGGAGAGGCCGGGATCGGCCGGGCCCGCTCCGATGAGCGGGAGCTGGCCCGGGTGGCCCGGAGCCGGGAGATCCAAAGGGCGCTGTTCGACGCCGGACTGGCCGGAATCTGCTTCCCCGTCGAATACGGCGGCCAGGGCCTGAGTCTCGAGCACCTGAGCGCCTTCAACCAGGAGGTGGCCGGCTACGACTGCGCCGCCGACCTGCAGATTCCCACCTTCACCCCCTGCGCCGCCGTCATCCTGGAGTTCGGCACCGAAGAGCAGAAGCGGGCCCATCTGCCCGCCATCCTGCGGGGCGAGGAAATGTGGATGCAGTTCCTCTCCGAACCCAGCGGCGGATCGGACGTGGCCGGGGCCCTCACCACCGCGGTGAGGGACGGGGACGAGTGGGTCATGAACGGCTCGAAAATCTGGACCACCGGGGCCTGGTGGGCCGACTGGGGCCTGTGCCTGGCCCGCACCAACTGGGACGTGCCCAAGCACCGGGGCCTGACCGTGTTCATCCTGCGCATCCACCAGCCCGGCGTGGAAGTCCACCGCATCGAGATGCTCAACGGGAACCGGGAGTTCTGCCAGGAGTTCATCACCGACGTGCGCATCCCGGACTCGGACCGGGTGGGCGACGTGGACCAGGGCTGGACCGTCGGGACCCGCTGGATGTTCCACGAGCGCACGGCCATGGGTGGCGGATCGCCCTACGTCGTCCGCCCGGCCGGCTCGGGCAGCGCCGGACTGGTGGGCAGCGGGGACAGTCTCTGGCCCTTGGTGGTGGCAGAAGGCCGCAGCCAGGACCCCACTGCCCTGGACCTGGTGGGCGAGGCCCACACCCTGGCTCTGGTCGGCTCCGCATTGACTCCCCGGATCGGAGCCTCCATGCGTAGCGGTGCGCTCAACGACCAGGCGTCGGCCATCGCCCGGCTCTACTCGGGTACCCGGTCGGTGCGCTACGCCACCATCGCCTACGAGCTGGCCGGTCAGTCCGGTTTGGCCTGGGACCCGGAGGCAGGCGATCCGGGCCCCGGCGTCGGCTACCTGATGCGCCAGGCCGCCTGCATCGGCGGGGGCACCACCGAGATGGCCCGCAACGTCATCAGCGAACGGGTCCTCGGCATGCCCCGGGAGGTGAGCCACGATCGGGACACGCCCTTCCGGGATGTGCCCCGGGGGCCGGCGGCCGGCTGAGATCAGCCCGCCGGCTCGGTGACGAAGTCGATGAGCTGCTCCACCGCCCCGACCAGGGCCGGCTCGAGATCGGCATAGGACCCGACCGTCCCCAGGAGCCGGCGCCAGAGCCGGGCCGGGTCCGGCTCACCGAGGGCGGAGCAGATGCCCGCCTTCCACTCCGTCCCCTTGGGGATGTGGGGCCAGGCCGTGATCCCCACCACCTGGGGGCGGACTCGGAAATGACCCGCTCCATATGGTCGATCCCGTCCAGACGCTCGACCACCACCGCCTCCTGGCGCAGGTCGTCCCCCCAGACCTTCTCCACCAGCTCGGCGTCGTGCACCCCCTCCACCAGTATCCGGCTGCCGCGGGCGACCCGGGCCCGGGCCGGACCGGCGCTGAGTGACCCCGAGGCGGTCCGGGTGGGGCCAGCCGGCCCGCCCCGCACCGGGGCCAACGAAACGGCCCGGCCCTCGACGGCAAACGACCCCGGGACCAGCGCAAAGGCGCGTTCCGTCCCCGCAGTCGCCCGCAGGTGGACGGCTCCGGCCTCGAAACGGATGACCGTGCCCCGGAAGCCCGAGGCCCGGTGCACCACCGGAGTGCCGGGCGACGCCTCGACCTCCGGGTAGACCGCCGCCACCCGGGCCGGACCGTCGACCGGTCCGGAGAGGATCCCGTAGTAAGGGTCGCGCCGATCGCCCGAGGTACTCACGAGAGCCGCACGTCGTGGGGCTCCTCGGCTATGAACAGCTCCCGGGACACACAGCCCTTTAGCAGCTCGATATAGCGGCGGGCGGCGTCCGCGGCCGGGGCCAACTCGGCGGTCACGGCAGGACCCGCACCGTGCCACCGTCGACCAGCAGGAGGGCGCCGGTTATCCATGACGCCCGCTCCGAGCACAGGAAGGCGATGGCCGCCGCCACTTCCTCGGGCTCCCCGGTGCGCCCGGCGGCGATGGGCTGGAGCTGCATCATCCGCTCCTCGATCTGCTCGGGCGTGCGGCCCGAAGCCGCCGCCGCATCGGCGTAGCCACTGAGGACTCCCTCCGAGCGGGTCAGGCCGGGGAGCACGGCGTTGATCATCACCCCCTGGGCGGCATAGGCCTGGGCCAGGCTGCGGGTGACGTGGGCCAGCGCCGCCTTGGCCGCCCCGTAGGAGCCGAACCGGGGATCCGGGTCCCGGGCCATGGTGGACGCCACGTTGAGGATGCGGCCCCAGCCCCGTTCCGCCATCCCCGGCAGGCAGGCGGAGGACAGGGCCATGGGGACGATCACGTTGCGGCGGTAGACGTCCAGCCAGGTGTCGGGGTCGAAGCTGCGGACGTGATCCGATCCAGCCGGGCCACCGCCGGCGTTGTTGACCAGGATGTCAACCCGGCCCCAGCGTTGTACCGCCTCGTCCACCGCGGCCCCCGCCGCTTCCGGTGTAGACAGATCCACCCGCAGACCGGCGGCGTCGTGACCGGCGGCGGTCAGTTCGGCCACGGCCTTGTTCAAGTCGTGTTCCCCCCGGGCGGTGAGCAGGACCGTGGCGCCTTCCTGGGCCAGGGCGCCGGCTGCGGCCCGGCCGATCCCCCGGCTGGCCCCGGTGACGACGGCCACCTTCTCCCGCAGGCCGAGGTCCACGAGCGGGGAGTGTACGGGCGAGCTGACGTCAGCCGGGGGAGCCGGCCCAGTAGCGGTCGCGCAGAAGGCGCTTGTAGAGCTTGCCGTTCTCCTGGCGGGGCAGTTCGGGGTCGAAGTCGAACGAGCGGGGGCACTTGAACCCGGCCAGATTGTTCCGGCACATCTCGGCCAGCTCCGCCTCCAGGTCGGCGCCGGCCTCCGACCAGTCCACCGGCTGGATGACGGCCTTGACCTCTTCACCCAGGTCGGGGTTCGGCACGCCGATGACGGCCACGTCCAGCACCTTGGGATGGGTGATCAGGAGGTTCTCGATCTCCTGGGGGTAGATGTTCACTCCCCCGCTGATGATCATGAAGGTCTTCCGGTCCGTCAGGTACAGGTAACCCTCGGCATCCAGGTACCCCATGTCCCCGACCGAGCCCCAGCCGTGCCGGTCGAAGGTCGACGCCGTCTTCTCCAAGTCGTTGTGGTATTCGAACGGCGTGCTGCCCTCGAAGTAGACGGTGCCGACCTCACCCGTGGGCAGTTCGTTCCCGTCATCGTCGACAACGTGGGGAGTGCCGTAGATGGACCGGCCCACCGAGCCCGGATGGGCGAGCCAATCCTCCGGTCCGATGAAGGTGGCACCGACCCCCTCGGTGGATGAGTAGTACTCATAGATGCGCGGCCCCCACCACCGCATCATCTGCCTTTTGACCTCGACCGGACAGGGGGCGGCGGCGTGGACGGCGGCGCGGAGACTGGACAGGTCGAGGCCTTCCCGGGCCTCGGGGGACAGCTTGAGCATCCGGACGAACATGGTCGGCACGAACTGGGCGTGCGTCACCCGATGGCGCTCGATGAGAGCCAGCGCCGCCTGGGGATCGAAGCGTTCCATCACCACCACGGTCGAACCCAGTCGTTGGGCGCCCATCGACCAGGCGATAGGAGCGGCGTGGTAGAGAGGCGCCGGGCACAGGTAGACCTCGCCCGCCTGCATCTCCAACAGGCGCAGGAATCCGGTGGCCCCGATAACCCCCTGGCCCATCGGAGCGAAGGTGAGGGGCCGGCGGATGCCCTTGGGTCTCCCGGTCGTGCCCGAGGAGTAGAGCATGAAGTCGCCCTCGCACTCATCCTCCAGACTGGGGTCACCCACCTCGGCTATGAGCTCGTCCAGTTGGTGCCAACCCTCCGCCGACCCGTCCACCAGCACCTTCATGGCGTCGGCACCGGAGGCCAGGGCCGCCTCGGCCGTCGACAGATTGAGGGCGGATGACACGAGCACCTTGGCCCCCGAGTCGGAGACGATGTAGGCCACCTCCTCGGGCGTCAGGTGCCAGTTGACGGCCGTGTAGTACAGCCCGCTGCGCTGAGCCGCCCAGGCCACTTCCAGGAAGCGGAGGTGGTTCTCCAGCAGGATGCCGACCGTGTCGCCCCGGCGCACGCCGGCCCGGCGCCAGGCCACTGCCAGCACCCGGGACCGTTGCTCCAGCTGGCGGAAGGTCAGCGACTCCCCGCTGCCCCCCATGACGACCGCCAGGCGATCGGGGGCTTGGCTAGCGATCTCGGCTGGGTGCACTTTCCTGCCTCGGGTCCGGGGTCGGGCCGGGACAGTACGGGCGCCGCCCCGATGTGGTCTAGCTGGAGTGGCCGGCCATTCCGACCACCGGGGCGGGCAGGGACTGGGCCCCCTCCGACCCGGCGAAGGGAGCGTCATAGCTGAACACTCCCCCGTCCGAAGCCACCAACCAGTAGCCGCCCGTGGCCGTGTCGGCCGCCATCCCCACCACCGGACGGGCCAGGTGGGCGGCTCCGGCCGAGCCGTGGAAGCCGGCATCACCGAAGCAGAAGATGCCACCGTCGGAAGCCACCAGCCAATAGCCGCCGCCGTCCCCGGTGGCCGCCATGCCCACTACCGGCTGGTTCAGGTGCATGGCCCCGGTGGAACCGTGGAAGACGGCGTCCCCGAAGGAGAAGATGCCGCCGTCCGACGCCACCAGCCAGTACCCCCTACCGTCGAGCGTCGACGCCAAGCCCACGATCGGCTGGTTGAGCCGCATGGCCCCGGTCGAGCCGAAGAAACCGGCGTCCCCGTAACTGAACACGCCACCGTCCGACGCCACCAGCCAGTAGCCGTGACCGTCCGGAGTGGCCACCATGCCCACCACCGGTCGGGCCAGGGGTCTGCCAGCCGCCGACCCGTAGGCGCCGGCGTCACCGAAGTTGTAGACGGCGCCACTGGCTCCCGCCAACCAGTAGCCCTTCGCATCCGCGGTAGGGGCCATGCCCACCACCGGGCCGCCCGGGCCGACCTTGCCCGCCTCCGAGCCATAGGAGGCCACGTCACCGAAGTTGTAGACCGCCCCGCCGGAGGCGGTCATCCAGTAGCCGGCGTTGGTGACCGGGGCCGGCGGCGGGGCTGCGCCACCCGAAGCGGCAAAGGCCCTGACGGTGTTGGAGACACCCAGGAGGAGCAGGCCGTCACCCACAGACGGCGTGGCGAAGTGGACCGGGTTGGATCCGATGGACAGGCTCTGCACCACAGCCCCGGAGGTCGGGTTGAGCCCATAGAGAGTGGATCCGCCCGAGGACCACACCATTCCCCCCGCCAACACGGGCGGCCCGGTGGCCCCCGACGGGCCCGTCCACGCCACCTTGAAGCTGGGCGGGCTGGCGGTGACATGCACGTCCTCTACTCCCGTGCTGCAGGAGACGTACACGTCGTTGCCCGACTCGGCGTCACCGCCGGTGGCGAAGCACACGTTGGCCGAATACAGCTGGCCGCCGATCCCACCCAGATGGGTCGAGCTCAGCAGATAGCCGGTGCGTTCCTTGCCCACCTGGAAGACGAGCCCGTCGGATAGCAAGGCCGGGCTGGTCGAGCCCAGATCGGCATCCGAAGAGTTGTCCGAGGCCCAGTTGGACGGGGCGAAGGAGTCCAGCTGCTTAAGACCCGGAGAGAGCTTGATGACGCTGTTCCCGTAGTCGTAGGTGGAGGTCGAGGCGCCATTACCGGTGGCCACGAACAGATTGCCGGAAGAGTCGAGGACCGCTCCGGGGGGAGCCCAGACGGCTCCCTCGTTCTGGGTCGGGACCTGGTAGACGGTGAGGGTACCGGGGCCTGAGGCCGGAGCGGAAACGACCCAACCGTGGTAGCTGCCGCAGTCCCCGTAGAGACCGCCGTATTCGACGTACACGTTTCCACCGGAAAGAGTGAGGGCGGCGCGCTGCTGCTGGTCAGTGGCGTTCATCCCGGCCGGATCGGCCGATTCGGTGAAGATGACCTTTCCACTGTTGGCATCCAGGGCCGCTAGTTGGTGAACCACCTTTCCGCCCACCAGCTCCTCGGCCACGAGGTACAGCCGCCCGGTGCTGGGGTCTATGACCGGGGTCCCGGTGATGCCCAGGGGATTGATGTCGCCACACGGCAGGTCGGACTGAGGAACCGGACTGCCCAGGTGGGTGGACCAGACCACAGCTCCGCTGCCGGCGCTGAGCCCGTAGACGGTGTCGCCCTCGGTGGCGACGATGACCAAACTCCCGTCGACCAGCGGCTCGGCGTAGACCTGCCCGTCCAAGGTCGGCGATGTCCAGGCCGGCTGGGCCCCGGTCAGATTGGTCCCGGCCGGGTCGATCCCGCTGCGCTGGTTGTCAAAGTGATAGGTGAGCCACGCTCCTCCGCTGGTGGCCGCCGCCGGCCGGACCGGCCCGATCGTCAGCCCGGCCGAGGCGGCGAAGAGTGAAAACACCAGCGCCAGGGGCGCCACCCGACCCGACGTGGCTCCAACCATCCGCAGCTCTCTCCTATTAGTCACCCCGGCATCATGCCCGAGCCCGGGCCGGCCGGAGCCACCCACCGGGGCTCCTCCCTCTTGTCCCGGCGCCTACGGTGTCGGCGTGGACCACACCCCTCTATCGGACAGCCAGAGCGCGCCTGGCCGGATTGCCTACGACGAGTTCTCCATGTTCCACGAGAACGCCGCCGAGTTCGGACTGGACTGGGACGGTCCGCCCGCCGTCCGGCGCCAGAGCGTCGCCCTCGATGACGGACGCCAGATGAGTTCGCTCCTCTGGGGCCCGGGCGAGCCCGAGATCGTCTTTCTGCACGGAGGCGCCCAGAACGCCCACACCTGGGACACCGTGCTTCTCTCCCTCGGACGGGCGGCCCTGGCCGTCGACCTGCCCGGCCACGGTCACTCCGATGGCGGCCGCGCCGGCGCCCTCGGACTGGATGACAACGCCGCCGATGTGGCTGCGGTCATCCGCGCCCTGGCCCCGCAGGCGCGGGCCGTCGTGGGGATGTCCCTCGGCGGGCTGACCAGCCTGGCCCTGGCCGGCGGTCACCCCGAACTGGTCAGGGCCCTGATCCTGGTCGACATCACACCGGGGTTCAGTCGCGAGCGCTCCCGGGCCATCACCGACTTCGTCAACGGACCGGAGACCTTCCCAGACTTCGATGCCATCCTGGCCCGCACCGTTCAGTTCAATCCCACCCGCACCGAGTCATCCCTGCGCCGCGGCATCCTGCACAACGCCCAGCAGTTGGACGACGGCAGTTGGGTCTGGCGCCACGCCCGCCATCGTCAATCGGATCTGGAGGCGCCCCCGGTCGACATGGCCGAGCGGGCCGCCAAGCTCTGGGAGGTCGTCTCCAGCCTCGACGCGCCCCTGATGCTGGTGCGCGGCATGAGGCCCCAATCGGTGGTGGACGATGAAGACGAGGCCGAACTGCGCCAGCGCAACCCCAAGGCACGGGTCGAACACGTGGCCGAGGCCGGCCACAGTGTCCAAGGCGATGATCCGGTGACCCTGGCCCGCCTCATCGAGGACTTCGTCAGTCCTCGGTAACGAGGATGGCCCGCTCCGGGCAGTTCTGCGCTCCCAACTCGGCTTGGGCCCGCAGGCTTTCGGGCACATCTTCGGCAATCACCGTCCCGCGTCCCAGGTCGTCGCAGTCGAAGACACCGGGCGCCAGGCTGTAGCAGCGCCCGTGCCCAGCACACAGATCCTCGTCGATGCGTACCTTCACGGCCGGGGAGCATAGGCAGTCGGATCGACCCGACTGCCTATCATCCGCCGATGCCGACCCCTGCCCGCCCCGAGGTGGTGGAACCGGCGCAGCTCCTCCGGCTGCTCTGTGAGCCCGAGTGGCGCGAGGCCCCTCTCACCGACGGAGACAGCCCCGCCGTGGTCGTCAACATCTCCGACGCCGCTGGGCTGAGCCGGCTGGCCGGAGCCGAACCCGTCACCGGCCGGGTGGTCATCGGCGTGGCGTCGACTCCGCCCACCCAGCCCGCCCCTCCCCTCCTCGATGTCGCCCTGTGCTCGGGCCGCGCCCCCCGGGGGTGGGTGTCGGCCCCGGATGTGACCGCCGGCGTCGAGGCGGTCCTCGATGCCTGCGAAGCGACTCCCCTAGCCTCCACCGTCCTCGCCCAAGTGGCCCGGCTGAACGAGGGCCGTCCCCTCCTCGACGCTCTCGCCATCGAGTCGGCCGCCTACTCCATGTTGTTGGCCGGCGCCGAGTTCCAGGCCTGGAGGGGCGGCCATCCACCCGCACCCCCTCGGCCGTCATCTCTTCCGGTCGCGATCGACTGGCAAGGAGATGCGGTGACCATCACCCTCAACCGCCCCGAAGTCCGTAACGCCTACGACCCAGCCACGCGCGACTCGCTGGTAGATGCTCTGCGGTCTCTGGTCAGCCACCCCGGACCCGTTGACGTCGTCCTCACCGGCGCCGGACAGGACTTCTGCAGCGGGGGGGATCTCAGCTGGTTCGGGACGGCGGAGGATCCGGTGGCGGCCCACGCCGTGAGACTCACCCGCAGTCCCGCTCCCCTGCTGGCCCATTTGTCGGTTACAGCCCGCCTGCACGGGGCCTGCATCGGCGCCGGCATCGAGCTGCCGGCCTTCTGCCCTCGGGTGGAAGCGGCCACCGGGACCTGGTTCCGACTCCCCGAGGTGGCCATGGGCCTCATCCCCGGGGCCGGTGGGACGGCCAGTATCCAGGCCCGGATCGGCCGACACCGGCTGGTGTGGATGGCCCTCACCGGCAGCCGGGTCGAGGCTGGCCTGGCCCTGGAATGGGGCCTGGTCGACTCCCTGGCTTGACTCCCTCACCCGGAGTGAGCTCAGCCACCGACGGTGGCGCGGAGCGGGGTATGCAACTTAGAAACACCCGGCCGGATCTTGAAGAATGTCGACTGGTGGAGAACGGAAATTCTCCATCAGTCGACACTCGTCCGGATCCTGGGGTAGGTCTTGGACTTGCATCCCGCGGGAGGCGCCGTTCAGTTATGGGGGACCTGATCGAAGGGCACATCGCGGTCCAGGCTCGGCTCCCTCGGCAGACCCAGGGCCACCTCGCCGACGTTGTTGCGCTGGATTTCGTCGCTGCCGCCGGCTATCGAGGCGGAGCGGCTGGTGAGGTAGTCGCGGGCCCATTCGCCGTGCTGGTCTTCGGGGGACCAGGCCAGGGCGGCGGCACCGGCCAGGTCGAGACCCAGTTCGGCCCTTCGCTGCCAGACGATGTCGGCGCCCAGCTTGAGGATCCCGCTCAGGCCGGGGCTGAGCCCGCCGCTCTCGATGCCCTTGGACACCCGGACGGACATGAGTTCGTGGGCCCGAGCCAGTGCGTGCAGGGCCGCCACCCGGCGCTGGATGCCGGGATCACCGGCCAGTCGGCGGGAAGCGGCCAGGGAAACCAGCTCGGCCACGCCGGTGGGCCGGCGGGTGCCTCCTCCCCCGCTGCGGCCGACCCAGGCGTGTTCGATCTCGAGCATGCCGCGGGCCACCCGCCAGCCCTCGTTCTCCTCCCCGAGGACGCGGTCGGCGGGCACGGTCACGTCGGTGAGGAACTCCTCGCAGAACTCGGCGCCGCCGTTGATCTGGCGGATGGCCCGGATCTCCACGCCCGGGGAGTGCATGTCGACCATGAACATGGTGATGCCCCGGTGCTTGGGCACGTCCCATCGGGTCCGGGCTGGGCAGAGGGCGAAGTCGGCGTGGGCCGCCCCTGTGCTCCACGTCTTCTGGCCATTGAGAACGAAGCTTGGACCGTCCCGGTCGGCCCGGGTCAGCAATCCTGCGAGGTCCGACCCGCCGCTGGGCTCGGAGAGCAACTGCAACCAGATCTCCCGGCCGTTCAGGATGCGGGGAACATGCCGGAGCTTCTGTTCACGGGAGCCGAAGGCGACGATGGTCGGACCAAGGATGTTCTGGGACACGGCGAAGATCTGGGTCGGCACGTCATAGCCGGCCGATTCCTCCTGCCACACCGCCTCGTGATCGAGGCTGAGGCCCTGCCCTCCGTACTCGACCGGGTAGGTGATGCCGGCCCAGCCGGCCGCGTGCAGAGTGAGTTGCTGGGCCCGGGCTTCGGTCAGTTGAGCCTCAGAGGGTTGACTGCGATCCGGGACGATGACCGTCCCGTCGGAGCGACGCGGTAAGGACTCCACGTTGTCGATGAGCCATTGGCGGGCCCGGATGCGGAAGTCATCCAGCCGTTCGGTCCCTTCGGTCACGCCGGCACCGGGAAGCCCACCAGGCCGGCCAGGCGGGAGCGATGGAAGTCGGTGCTGCCATACAGATAACCGTTGGCCTCGACTCTCCTGAGGAAGAGGTGCACGTCGTGTTCCCACGTGTAGCCGATCCCGCCGTGGACCTGCACCGCGCTGCGGACCAGCAGGGGCCCGTGCTCCCCGATGACGGACTTGGCCACGCTGGCGGCTTCGGCGGCGTCGGTGCCGGCGCCCGCCCCGAGCAGGCCGTCCACGGCGCCGTCGCGGTCGAAGGCATCAACGGCCGCCTCCACCGCCGCCTTCGACCACTCGAGCCAGAGCAACATGTCCGCCAGCCGATGCTTGATGGCCTGGAAAGAGCCGATGGGCCGGCCGAAAGCCCGCCGGGACTTGGCGTAGTCCAGGGTCATCTCGAAGCAGGCCTCCATGGCCCCCACCGTTTCGGCGCACTGCAGCACTGATGCCAGGACGAGCAGTCGCTCGAGCCCCGCGGCGCCGGCGTCCTCCCTGCCGCCGCCGAGAAGACTGGTGCCGGGAAGATCGACGGCGGCCAGGTCGAGGGTGGCGAGGGGACGAGTGAGATCGAAAGTGTCAATTCGCCGGGCGGTGAGGCCGGCCGAGGAGGCTGGGACGAGGAAGAGGCCGACGGAGCCGGCGGGGAGGGTGGCGGCCACGACCAGGAGGTCTACGGCGGAGCCATACGGGACCAGATGGCGGGCGCCGGACAGGCGCCAGCCGCCGTCGGGGGTGGGGTCGGCTGACGCGCCGGCGTCGGCGGGAGTGCCGGCTGCGGGCCAGCCGTCGTCGCCCCAGGACCAGGCCAGGGCAGCCGTCGCCCGGCCGGAGACGAGGTCGGGGAGGTGGCCGGCCTTCTGTTCATCGCTGCCGAGGTGGGCGACGGCGGCGGCGGCCAGGTTCGAGTCCAGCAACGGACCGGGGAAGAGCACCCGGCCGGTCTCCTCGGCCACGATGGCCAGGTCGGCCACGGCCCGTCCCGACACGCTCCCGCCGCCAAAGTCCTCCGGGGCCAGGGGGGCCAGCCAGCCCAGATCGGCGGCCCGTCGGTAGACGCCGGGTTCGAAGCCGACCAGGTCATCGATGAGTCGGCGGGCAGAGCCGACCGGGGCCTCGGCTTCGAGAAACCGGCGGGCCGTCTCCTGGAAGAAGGACTGGTCCTCGGTCAGGTCGAGGCGCACGGGCGGGGATGGTAGCGATGCCGGGCCTCGTCGTCGGCCGAGCCGGAGCACAGCTGGCTAGCTTCCGGAGTCCAAGGGGAGGACGGCCGTGGGTTATCTGACAGTCGAGCGGGACGGCGGAGTGGCTACGGTCACGCTGGACCGGCCGCCGGTAAACGCCCTCGACACAGCCACCTACATGGAGGTCCGGGACACCTTCGAGGCCTTTGGGCAGGACCGTGAGGTCAGGGTGGTCATCTTCACCGCCGCCGGGGAGCGGGCCTTCATAGCCGGAGCCGACCTCAAGGAGTACGCCGAGCCTCCGGCCGATCCGGATCCAGCGCAGCTGGTCGACCCCGGGCTGCTTCCCCGCCAGGCCATGTGGGCCATCTACGACTGCGCCGTCCCCGTCATCGGCGCCGTCAACGGCCCCGCTCTGGGGGGCGGCCTGGCCTGGGCGGCGTGCTGTGACGTACTGGTGGCGGTGGAGGGGGCGACCTTTGCCACTCCGGAGATCAACGTGGGACTGCTGGGGGCGAGCTCGCACCTGGTGAGGATGGTCGGGCCCTACCTGGCCCGGGAGATGTTCTTCAGCGGACGTTCGATCACGGCCGAGGAGCTATATGCCCGAGGCGTCATCAGCCGGGTGGTGCCGCCGGACGAGCTCATGAGTGCGGCCCGGGAGCTGGCGGCCGGGATGGCGGACAAGAGCCCGCTGGCCCTGCGCCTGGCCAAGGAGTCCATGAACCGGGTCGACGGGCTGCCTCTCAAGGAGGGCTACCGGTTGGAACAGGAGTACACCAACCGGCTGCAGAACCTGGAGGACTCCAAAGAGGCGCGGGACGCCTTCTTCGAGAAGCGGCCGCCCCAGTGGCGGATGCGCTAGCCGCTGGCGCCAGCGCCGGCGGCAGAGGGCCGCCCTACTTCTTGACCGGATCCGGCGCCCGCACCAGATCTTTGACGGCGGGCACGACCGGAGGGGCGTTCCGCCAATCCATCCCGTCCTCGGGCAGAGCGACCGGGTACTTGTTCTCGTGGATCTCGGCCCAGTGGGCGTGGTTGAGCTGGTGCAGGGTGAAACAGGCCTGCAGCCCGTTGTAGAAGCCCATGTTGTCCACCGTCTGGTTGACCGACTCCTTGATGAGCAGCGCCGCCATCGTGGGTAGCTCGGCTATGCGTCGGGCGAATTCGAGGGTCCGCTCGGCCAGCTCATCGACCCCGAAGACCTTGGACACCATGCCCAGAGCGTGGGCCTCATGCACGTCCAGCGAGTCACCGGTGAGCATCAGCTCCTTGGTCTTACGAGGCCCGAACTCCCACGGGTGGGCGAAGTACTCGACCCCACACATCCCCAGCCGCGTCCCGACCACATCCGCGAAGCGAACGTTGTCGGCGGCCACGATCAGATCACAGGCCCACATGAGCATCAGGCCGGCGGCGTACACGGTGCCCTGCACCTGGGCCAGGGTGATCTTGCGCAGGTTCCGCCAGCGCCGGGTGTTCTCGTAGAAGTAGTGCCACTCCTGCAGCATCCGGCCCTCGGCTCCCTTGCGGGTGCCGCCGTTGATCTGGAAGCTCGGATGCTGGTCCGGTCCGGGCTCCCGCTCGGCCAGTGACTCCTTCGAGCCCATGTCGTGCCCGGAGGAGAAGAGCGGGCCGACGCCACCGAGTATGACCACCCGGACCTCATCATCGGCCTCGGCCTGGAGGAAGGCGTCGTGCAACTCGACCAGCAGACCCCGGTTCTGGGCGTTGCGGGCGTCAGGCCGGTTCAGCATGATCCGGGCGATCCGCCCGTCGTCCACCGTCTCGTAGCTGACGTACTTGTTTTCCCCCACGACCTACCTCCTGTGACGAGCCTGGGCATCTTATGGCCCGGGATCTACTGCTCGGCCAGGATGGCCTCCAGCTCGGCCAGAGGATCGCGTACCACCGGGCCCGTGGCAGTCACCACCGCCTCGAGGATGCGTCCGTTGAATGGAAACGGCGCCCGGTAGCCCGGACCGATGGCCGGCCCCCACTCGTAGCCACAGGTGAGCCCGACCCCGACCCCGTTGAACCGGGACGGGGTGAAGACCGGGATGTCGGCGCCGGCCAGGACCTCACCATCCCACCGGAGTTCCGCCCTGCCCCCCGGCCCGTCCCGGTCCTTGGTGAAGGCCATTTCGGCCGTGTGGCGCCCGCCCGGGAGAACGGGGACTCCGGCCTCCACCACGTGGTGCTCCTTGCCGTACAGGTTGTGCACGTAACGGAAGCGGCCGTCCAGGAAGTGGAGCGACCACCCTCCGAGGCTCAGGCCCTGGGCCAGAAGGACCCCGTCGGGGACCAGGCCGGCCCCCAGCTCAAAGACGACCCGGAGCCGGTGGGACCGGTTGCGCACGCTGACCGCCATCTGCTCCGGCACCTGGGCTCCGCCCTGGAAGTAGCGGGCCTCGTCCACCGGGCGGCGGCGGTCGGGACGGGGATGGACCAGGGCCCACAGCACCCGGTTGTCCAGGGGCAGCACCTGGTTGGCCTCGGCCTCGGCCCACCACAGCTCGACCATCTGGCGCACCCGCTCGGGCTCCGACTCGGCCAAATCCCGGGTTTCGGAAAGGTCCTCGGCCACGTGGTACAGCTCCCAACGATCGTCATCGAAGGAGGCATTCGGGTCGAGGCCGTCCCCGTAGATGGGACCGACGGGGTGGAAGGTCACCGCCTTCCAGCCATCGTGGTAGATGGCCCGGGAGCCGAACATCTCGAAGTACTGGGTCAGATGACGGGCCGGCTCGCCTTCAGCGCCGGGCCGGAGCAGGTAAGCGAAGCTGGTCCCGTCCAGGTGGGTCTGGGGCACGTGGTCGAGGACATCAGGAGGAGCGAGGCCGACCAGCTCGAGCACGGTGGGCACCAGGTCGATGGCGTGGGCGTACTGGTGCCGGATGGCACCACCGGCGGCGCCCAACCGGGCCGGCCAGCTGATGATGCACGGATCGGCCACCCCGCCCTCGTGGACCTCCCGCTTCCAGCGTTTGAAGGGTGTGTTCCCCGCCATGGTCCAACCCCAGGGGTAATTGTTGTGGGTGTCGGGACCACCGATGTCGGCCAGCCGGGACACCATCTCGTCCCGGGTGGGGAAGTCGAGGTTCTGCATGCGGATGTCGTTGATGGATCCCTCGGCGCCCCCCTCGGCGCTGGCGCCGTTGTCCGACACCAGGATGACCACCGAGTCATCCAACTCGCCCAGATCGGCCAGGAAGCTGAGCAGCCTGCCGATCTGGTCATCGGTGTGGGACAGAAAGCCGGCGAAGCACTCCATGAACCGGCTCGCCAGACGGCGGGCGTCCGCATCCAGGTCTTCCCAAGCACTGACCCAGGCCGGACGGGGGGACAGATCGGTACCGGGAGGGATGACTCCCGTCTCCAACTGGCGGCGATGGATGGACTCGCGCATGGTGTCCCAGCCACCGTCGAAGGCGCCGGCATAGCGGTGGATCCACTCCGCCGGCGCCTGATGGGGTGAGTGACAGGCCCCGGTGGCGAAGTACAGGAAGAAGGGACGGTCCTGATCCACCGCCCGCAGGTCGGACACGAACGCCACAGCTCGGTCCACCAGATCCTCGGTCAGGTGGTAGCCGTCCTCCAACTCCCTCGGGGGCCGGACGGAATGGTTGTCGTGGTAGACGGCCGGGACGAACTGGTGGGTCTCGCCCCCGTGGAAGCCGTACCACCGGTCGAAGCCGCGCCCCAGGGGCCAGCTGGCGCGGGAGGCGGCCATGTTGATCTCGTCATCGGGAGTGAGATGCCATTTACCGACGGCATAGGTGGCGTAGCCCTGATCACGCAGCATCTCCGACAGGAAGCCGTTCTCCCGGGGGGGCTTACCCCAGTAGCCGGGGAATCCGACGGCCAGGTCGGCCACCCGTCCCATCCCATTGCGGTGGTGGTTGCGCCCGGTCAGCAGGCAGGCCCGGGTGGGCGAGCACAGGGCGGTGGTGTGGAAGTTGGCCAGGCGCACGCCGCCGGCAGCCAGCCCGTCGATGACCGGGGTGGCGATGTCGGAGCCATAGCAGCCGAGTTGGGCGAAGCCGACATCGTCGAGGACGATCATGACCACATTGGGGGCGCCGTCCGGGGCATGGGGTTCGGGTGGCCACCACGGCTCGGAGTCCCGCCAGTCCCGGCCGATCCGCCCGCCGAAGCTCGGGCTAGGCACCGGCGGCTCCGACCACGACCGGCCGCCGCCCCTCCAGGGAGGGCTCAGCCGACACGGATCGGCACCTTCCGGTGTCCCCGCACCGTGCTGGTGTGCTGACGCTCGGTGCGGGCCCGGTCCACCTCCCAGGTCGGGAACCGGGCCAGCGTCTCCTCCACCGCCCCCGGGATCAGCGAAGGTATGAGGGCGAGCACCTCGGGCCGATCGGACTCTGGTACGCCGAGGAGGGTCGAGATCACCCGGGAGGGAAGCTGGGCCCCGAAGTCGGCCACATAGTCGAAGCTGCCGACACCGGCCTGGCCGTCGAGCAACTCGGCGCAGATGGAGCGGATCCGTCCCTCCAGCTCGGCGGCCCGACGGGGCGTGAAGGCCCGGGAGACCAGAGCCCGCAGGGCGGTGTGCTCGGGCGGGTCCATGAAGATGATGAGCCCGGGCCCGCGCAGTTCGGCCCCCATGAGCTCCAACACGGTTCCGTGCCCGGACTCGAAGGTGTGCGGGTCCCGGGAGGCGGCGGCCACATCCTCGAAACGGCTGAGGGCCCAGAAGTCGAAGCGCGGGTTGTAATAGACGGGCGCCTCATCCCGCAGCCGCTTCCACACCCCATAGGGAGAGCGGTCGATGTCGACGTCGAAGGGGTCCCAGTAGAGATCAGCCGGGGCGTCGATGGCCACGGCCTCACCCTACGGCGGGAGTTGCCGGGGTTGGCGCCGCAGGCGGCTCAGGCGGCACAGGCGCCGCCATCCGCTCAGGCGGTGCGGGCCGCCATGGTGTCGGGGTCCAGCCGCTTGAGCACCTTGAGCAGGGCGGCGTGGTCGGCGTCGATGGCGGACGCTTGGTAGGACCCCTTGCCCCCCACCCCGCCCGCTATGGCCGCCCCCACCCAGTAGGACAGGGCCCACATGGTGAGGGTGACGTTGTAACCGGGGGCGGTGGCGAACAGGCCGCCGCCGGAGTAGTAGAGGTTGTCGAAGGCCCAATAGCGCCCGAAGGGATCGGTAGGCCCGTGCTCGGGATCGAGCGCCATGCGGTGGGTGCCCATGATGTGGGCGCTGGCCGGTACGTCGCTGAAGGGGGTGGCCGAGGTGATCGGGGCCGCACCGCCGTCCAGCGAGCCGGGGGCGACGGCGGGGACGTTGGTGTTGATGATGGCGGCCGCCACCGGGCGCACCGTGGGCCACGGGGAACCGGGTCCGCCGATGTTCTGGAGGATCTCGACCATCTTCGGGATGTAATAGGCGGCGGTGGCCAGTTCATAGTCATGGTTCTTGTAGGTCACCCGGGGGGCGGGTTGGCCGAAGATGTCAACGACGCCGGGATCCAGGTCCACGTAGTTGGACAGCTGGGGCATGTCCTCGCCCTGCATGGTGAGGCTGGCGATCCGCTTGGTGAGCGGGCCCAGCTCCATCCACTGCTTCTGATCGGCGCCGTAGACCAGGGCGGCGGGGGCGATGGCCTCGTTGACCGGGTCGTAGTTGCCGCCCAGCTCGAGGATGCCGCCCCGGGGGACGTCGGGGTTGAACTGCTTCGCCGACGGGCCCGCCCCGGCAAAGGAATCGAGGCACTGCGTGCTGGCCCGGCCCCGGAACGAGTGGATGTCCTGGTTCATGACGGCAATGCCGATGATCTGAAGGTGGAACATGAGATTGCGGCCGAGCAGGCCGCTCGGCTCGGTGACCGTGGGGGTGAGGGTGGAGAGGCTGGCCTGGTTGGGGGCCTTGGCGATGCCGGACAGAAGAGTGAGGCGGGTGGCCTCGATCGGACTGTTGGCCAGCACCACCAGGTCGGCGGCCTGGGTGTGGCTGTTTCCGTCCCCGTCCAGGTAGGTGACCCCGGTGGCCCGGTAGCGGCCGTTGGTCCCCTTCCGGTGCTCGATGCCCACCACGTTGGCCTCGGTCACCAGGGTCACCCGGCCGGTGGCCAGGGCGTCATGCAGGGGCCAGGCTCCACTGCCCTTGGCGTTGATGGGGCAGCCGTAGCTCAGGCATTGCCCGCACGTGTTGCAGGCCGGCCGGCCCCGGTAGGGGCGGGAGTTGACGGCGGTCGGCACAGCTGCGGCGGTGTAACCGAGCCGGTTACCGGAGTCGGCCAGCAGCAGGCTGTTGATCTGATCGGTGCCCGGAGGCATCGGAAAAGGGGTGGACCGGTAGGACTCGTGGGGATTGGGATTGACGACCTTCTGGCCCGAGCGGCGGGCCGGTCCCTGGATGCCGATGATCTCCTCGGACACGGCGTAGAACGACTCCAGGTGGCGGTACTGGACCGGCCAGTCGGCATAGGTGGTGCCCTGGATGGCCGGCTTGTCCGGAGTGCCGCCCATGAGGCTGTTGGTCATGAAGTCGACTTCGCGGAAGCGGCGGGCCTTGGCGTCGTAGTGCACCGCTCCGCCGCCCACGGTGGTGGGCAGGTTCTGCACATTGCCCACGAAGCTGTGGTCCCCGGCGCTGGGGTCGGTGCGGAAGGTACGCGGTTCGGCCAGGGGGTCCGGCATGATGGCGCCGGTTCGGGTGATGTAGCCGATCTCGTCACTGGACAAGGTGTTGGTGACCTGATCGGTGGGTCCGCCCAGGCCGGAGAAGAAGTTGCGGCCCTTCTCCAGGACGATGACGTCGTATTCCGCACTCAGAGCCAGGACCCGGGCCACCATGCCCCCCGATGGTCCGCTGCCGACCACTACCGCCTTGGGCCGGCCGCTCATCGGACCATCCCCTTCTTGAGGGTGCGCAATATGACCGGGACCCACTTGGCTTCCTCGTCCTTGGTCATGATCGAAGCCGCCGAAGTCGGTTCGAGGTAGGACACGGGCCGGTACTCCACGTATCCCCCCGAGGGCTGGTAGACGCCCTTCATCCCGAAGCCGGCGTTGGGCCCCTGACCGACGCCGGCCCCCTTGAGGTTGGCGTCGTAGATGGTGCTGCCCAACGGCTGGGTGTCCCCGTCGTAGCCGATGAGGTCCCACAGCGGATTGCTGTGCTGCCAGCGGTACTCGGGCAGGCCGTAACAGGCCTGGAAGGTGTGGACCAGCAGGGTGGAGAACAGGGCCGACGCCGCCGCCGGGGGGGCCGGGGGGCTCGGGAAGGGGGCAGCCGAGAGGCCACCCACCAGCGGGTTGCCGGCCAGTTCCAGCAGGGCGTCCTGTTCCTGGGGGGAGGCGTCGGCGTAGTGGGTGCCGAAGGTCGACTCAGACCAGGAGTCGAAGGCGTCCAGACCGGTGGCGTACAGGTGGCGCTGGCCGCCGGAGGGCGGAGCGGGGACGTTGCCCGAGTTCACCTGGGCAGCCCAGGCCTTGACGGCTTTGGCGGCGGCGGTGCCTTCGCCGGATTTTCCGGCCTCGGCGGTGAGGACCTCCGGCCCGTAGAGGGTGGCCAGCCAGGAGAGGCGCTGGGCCCGGCTGAGGGAGAGGAAGTGGGCCTGACCGTTGCTGCCCAGCATGGAGTCGGCCGGGTGCTGGGCGGACGGCTTGCCGTTGGCGGGGTTCGGCTCCGCATTCCGCCCGGAGAAGGGACCCTTCACCCAGATGGCCGGATTGTCAGCCAGGGACTCGGGCAACTCGAAGGCGGACAGGTAACGGTCGATGAAGACCACGGCGTGGGCCTCGGTGGCCCCCGGATCCGTGGCCGGGTCGGCGCCGGTGGGCACCACCCGGGCGCAGAGGGCCGAGCAGGTGGACCAGCGGCGGCTGTCGAGGAAGAAGCCCGAGGAGGCGGCCGCGGCCTTTCCGCTGGCAGCCGAGTGGGTGGCGGCCCGGGCCCACTGGGCCAGAGGGGTGGGTACTGCCACTGCGGCCCCCCCGGCCAGCGCTGCCTGGATGAACCGCCGGCGGTTCAGAAGCATGAGAGTTGATTTCGACGCCGGGCGTGGTGGATCCTGTCGGCGGCCGGAAGGGATGGGGCGCTGAGCGACCAAGCGGTGGGATCAGGCGGATCAGAGGCAGGCCGACCGGCCGTTACGGCCGGTTTCGGCCATATCGGCCTGTGCGTCAGTGATCTGGACCGGTCCCGGCGCTTCTACGTGGAGGGGCTGGGCTTCGAGTTGGTCAACGGGATCGATGTCCCCGACTCCCCCGCCGACCGCCTGCTCCGCTTGGAGCCCCCGCTGGGCCTGCGGGCCGAATACCTGGCCAAGGACGGCTTCGTCCTCGAACTCATGCACTTCGACCGGGAGGCCAACCCACCGGGCACCGAGCGGGTGATGAACGAGCCCGGCCTGACCCATCTGTCCTTCAGCGTCGATGACGTGTCCGCCGCCGCCGGCCGACTCGAGACCCTCGGCGCTCAGGTCATGAGGGACACCGATGTGGGTGGCGGCATCTTCCTGCGCGACCCCGACGGCCAACTCATCGAGCTCTACCCCGCTGGCTACCGCCGCTTCCTTTACGGCGGGCGCTGACGCAGCCGGCCGGCGGCCGTGGCTCAGGCCGCTCCCGGCGGCAGAGGATGGCGGAAAAGGGCGGCGGCGTTGGCGTAGGTCACCTTGGCCATGACCTCCGGACCGAGGTGGCCGAAGTTGGACTCGGCGGCGGCCTGGGTGGCGGGCCAGGTGGAATCGGCATGCGGGTAGTCGCACTCCACCATGATGTGGTCCGGTCCCATCAGATCGACCACGGCGTTGACGCTGCTCGGGTCATCGATGGTGCAGAACCAGAAGTTCCGGCCCAGTATCTCGCTGGGGCGCAGGTCGCCCTGCCAGCGGCGGGACTCCTGTCCCGATGCGGAGTGGTCGAGCACGTAGTCGGCCCGGTCGGCCAGCATGGCCACCCAGCCGATGCCGCCCTCGGACATGGCGATACGCAGGCCGGGATGGCGCTGGCAGACCCCCGACCACAGCCAATCGGCCGCGGCCACCATGGAGCTGGCCGGGAAGAGGGTGGGGAACAGCTCGAAGGGAGGATCGGGTGAGGGAATGGGCGCCCACCCCGAGGATCCGGTGTGCAGGCAGACGACCGTTTCGGTCTCCTCACACGCCGCCCAGAACGGTTCCCACTTACGCGAGTGCACGGACGGGAGCCCGAGCTTGGCCGGTATCTCGGCGAAGCTCACCGCCTTGAAGCCCAGCTCAGCATTGCTCCTCACCTCGGCGGCGGCCATGTCCGGATCCGGAAGCCAGGTCAGCTGGGTGGGGATGATCCGCTCCGGATAGGTCCCGGCCCAGTACTCGATGTGCCAGCGGTTCCAGGCCCGCATGCAGGCCAGACCCAGCTCCGGGTCCTTGCTGCGGGCGAACACGGCCCCGCAAAAGCCGGCGATCAGCGACGGAAAACAGACCGACGCCCACAACCCGCCGGCGTCCATGTCCTTCATGCGCTCGTGAATGTCATAGCAGCCGGGCCGCATCTCCTCGAAACGGGCCGGCTCCATGCTCCATTCCTCTTTCGGGCGGCCGATGACGGCGTTGAGGCCGACGTTGGCGTAGAAGTTGTCCTCGTACTCCCAGGCCTGCTTGCCCTCGCCCAGCTCCACTATGCGCGGGGCCCGGTCCACCAGTTCGGCCGGCATCCGGCCTTCGAACAGATCGGGCGGTTCGATCAGGTGATCGTCGACGGAGATGATCATCGGAGGGCCGCCGCTCATGCCGGCATCCTACGCTGACGCCCGTGTCAGAGACCGTGGCCGAACTGGTCCTCGCCCGG
>Ga0307373_10003297_pt1 | contig 28171 bp, 21 predicted proteins | sample OX2MG_FD_202534 | JGI IMG/M metagenome (GOLD analysis project Ga0307373, IMG submission 202534) | Soil microbial communities from Risofladan, Vaasa, Finland - OX-2 | ecosystem: Environmental > Terrestrial > Soil > Coastal area > Acid sulfate soil | place: Finland: Risofladan, Vaasa | collected... | reverse complement strand
ACGAACACGTCGCGCGCGCGCGGCGACATGACCGAGGTCGCCTCGTCGAGCGCCGATCGCAGCTCATCGTACACCACGTCGTCCTCGGGCGTTGGCGCAGAATCAGCGAACACCATCCCGCCGAATCCCTCGGCGACCTCAAGGCTCGCTCCGCCCAGGACTCCGCGCGTCCGGGACCCGCGCGCGCGGGATGCACCACGCTGGACCGCACGCCGGAGATAGGAGCGTAGCGAGCTCGCTACGTGCCATCCCGCTCGACCGCGCCAGATAGCCAGGAAGACTTCCTGGAGTACCTCCTCTCCCACTTCACGCGATCCGGCCACTCGTTCGCCCACCGAGAGCAGCTCATCCCGAAATGCTAGGAAAATCAGCTCCAGCGCCAGCGCATCACCGTGGCGAACGCGGCCTATTGCCAGCTGCTCGTCATGCCGGGCGGTAAGATCCAGGTCGAACGGACGCGGCTGCAGGGGGGAGGCAGACATGGGGGGTAATCGGCATCAATTGACTACCTGGTTAACTCGCTCTGGCTCAAAATCCGTCACCACAAGTACTTGGAGCGCCGGGTTCAAAACATTTGAGGGTCCCGGACCACAAACGTCCGGGACCCTCTCATGATTGATCTTGCTCGACCGACCAACTCTCGACTCGCAAGGTGGCCAGGGGCAGAATCGAACTGCCGACACGCGGATTTTCAGTCCGCTGCTCTACCAACTGAGCTACCTGGCCAAGCCCGACAAAGCTAACCGACGGTCCACATACAGATCAACGGCCACCCCATTTTCTCCGGTGTTGTGTGGCGGGGTGCGAATTAGCAGCCGGGACATGTTGCGATACCCAAGTCAGACGTAGAAAGCGCGCCTTTTCAAGCGAAACATCTTCACACTCTCTTTCCTTTGCTCCAACCGTCCAATGACCCGAGGATCGTTGTCACCTATGGTGGCCGAGTTTAATATTGGCCCCAATATAATTTGGCAAAATTACGGAACTTTTTCGGTTCCCCGTTTCCCTCCCCGCATTGCGGTTCTTACATTGCACCGCACTTTCCATCGACGCTGCTCGCCCCGTCGAACCTGTGGTTACGGCGTCGTTACAGCCTCCCTCTTCTCTGTCTTGGCTCGGTTCCGTGAAATTCAGTGCCTGGATGCAATCACCCCGATTGCGACTCGTTGGGACAGCGCGAGGAACGGCGCTACCCACCCACCTAAGGACACTCATATGAATATTTCCCGTTGGACGCTCAGCGGATTATTGGCGGTCATGCTTGCGTTTACGGCACCGGCCGGCGCCTCTGCACAAGGCGTGACGACCGGCGCCATTGCCGGCACCGTCACGAACGACCAGCACCAGCCTGTGCACGCGGCACAGGTTCGTGTCGTCAATAGCCTCACCGGATTTTCCAGCCAGGTAACCACCCAGGCCGACGGCCGCTTCACGGTCCCCGGCCTCGAAGTCGGGAGCAACTATACCGTGACGGTTCGCCGCCTCGGCTTCCGTCCCATGACACGCGAGAACGTGACCGTCGTGCTCAGCCAGGTGACCCGGGTCGACTTCCAATTGCTCACCGAGGCGACCCGGTTGGAGGCAGTGACCGTCGTCGCAAACCAGGATCCGGTGATGTCGTCCTCCCACCAAGGCGTCACGGTGACGATTTCCGATTCCGCGCTGCGCCGGCTCCCGACCCTGAACGGCAACTTCACCGACTTCGTCGTTCTCACCCCCCAGGTTACGACTGTAGGCGGCGGCCTCTCCGGTGGCGGCACGAACAACCGTTTCAACAACATCCAGATCGACGGATCCACTGAAGCCGACTTGTTCGGCCTCGGCTCCACCGGACAGCCTGGCGGTCAGGCCAACGGCAAGGCCATCGGCCTCGGCGCAGTGAAGGAGTACCAGGTCCTGTTGTCGCCGTATGACGTGCGCCAGGGTAACTTCTCGGGCCTGCTCGTCAACGCCGTGACCAAGAGTGGTACTAACCAGCTTCACGGTTCGTTCTACAGCGTCACGCGCAACCAGAGCTTCACCAGAACTCAGCCCTACATCACCAAGTACAATCAGACACAGGGTGGGTTCAACATCGGGGGCCCGATAATCAAGGACAAAGCGCTCTTCTTTCTGGACGCCGAGTGGCAGGCCCGCACCTCACCCGCCAGTGGTCCATATGTCGGCAGTTCGCTCACGGGTCCGTCGCAGACCACGATCGACCAGGTCAATCAGGGCCTCGCGGCGTATGGCATGCCCACTGGGTCTGGAGCGCTGGTCAACAACGGCAACCCGCTCGCCAATGTGTTTGCGCGCTTCGATTTCAACCTCCCAGGCAATACCCAACTGGTACTCCGCGACAATTATGGCCGCGCCGTGCAGGACATCTTCAGCCGCTCGGCCTTCGCGTACTCGCTCGACAACAACGGGTACCACTTTGGGTCCACCAAGAACGCCACGGTTGCGCAACTCCGCACGCTGTTCGACAATGGAAGCTTCAACGAATTGCTGCTCAACTACGAGACCATCCGCGACCGGCGCAACCCGGGCGTGATTGCTCCGCAGGTCACTGTCTACAACGGCGGCTACCCCATCATCGACGGCGCCGAGCGCTATTCGCAGGGCAACCAGGTGGATCAGGATCTGGTTGAGATGACCGACAACTACACGATCCCGATGGGGGCGCATCGCCTCACCTTCGGTGCGTCGGGCCAGTGGTATAAGGTACGCAACCTGTTCACCCAGGCTTCGTATGGCGTCTGGACGTTCGGCACCCTCGACTCCCTGCAGCAGGGTATCCCCCGGCAGTACATCGTGGGCGTTCCTCTTTCTGGCGACGGCGCCGTGCGTTTCCGCGCCGGCAACTACGCCGCTTACCTGCAGGACGAATGGACCGTCTCTAACCAATTGTCGGTGACGTACGGTCTGCGGCTTGATGACCCGATCTTCTTCAGCAAGCCGCCGTTCAACCAGTCCGTGTCCACCGAGTTCGGGCGCAACACACAGGACATCCCGTCGGGCAACATCCAATGGTCGCCGCGCGTTGGCTTCAATTGGGACATGACCGGCGATCAGAAGAATCAACTGCGCGGTGGGTTAGGCCTCTTCACGGGCCGTCCGGCGTATGTGTGGCTGAGCAACGCGTTCCAGAATTCCGGCAGCGTGGGTGTCGGTCTCCTTACGTGCAACAATGCCGCCGCTCCACATTTCTCGAACACGGCAGTCACCCAACCCCCGCAGGCCTGCTCCAACGGTCTGACGCCCAGCGCGGGTGGCGAAATTGACCTCCTCAGCAGCAAGCTGGACTTCCCCCAGAACGGCCGGCTCACGCTTGGCTACGATCATCAACTGGCCGACCATTGGGTGGGCACCCTCGAGGCGATGTACACCAGGGGCATCAACAACCCATTCTACCAGAACATCGCGCTGGCGGGCATACAGGCAACCGATGCGCACGGCCGCGTGTTGTACGGGCTCACGCCGTTCAATCCGGTACTCAAGCACTCGGATCGCAACACGGTGCTCGACGTTTCCAACCAGTCGAACGACTACGCGTACAACCTCACCGCTGGTCTCCAGCGTCGCTTTTACAATCGGTTCGAGGGCTCGCTGTTCTACACCTACTCGCATGTCATGTCGGTGCAGGACCTCACGTCGAGCACTGCGTATTCGCAGTACCGTTACGGCCGTGATTGGGCAGGCGATCAGTCCTCCACCACGGCCACGCGGTCGATCTTCGAGCAGAAGCACCACCTCGTCGCACAGGGCACGTACAGCTTCCCAACGCGCACCGACGTCAGCCTCATCTACCTGGCTGGCTCGGGTCAGCCCATTGACTACGTGGTCAATGGTGACATCAACGGCGATGGCTTCTCGAGCAACGACCCGATCTACGTCCCGAAGGATGCGACCAATCCTTCGGAGATCCAGTTCGCGTCAGCAAAGTTCAACGGGGTCACGTACACGCCTCAGCAGCAGGCCCAGGCGTTCGAGAGCTTCATCAGGAGCAATCCCTGCCTGAATAGCCAGCGCGGTCAGATTATGTCGCGCAATAGTTGCACCACACCCTGGACCAATCTGGTGAACGTGGCCCTGCGTCAGAGCTTCGGGGCAGGACAGTTCAAGAACTTTTCGCTTGAACTGCAGATCTTCAACTTCCTGAACCTGCTCAACAACAAGTGGGGCCAGCAACAGACCGTTCCGTATGCTGGTAGCCTGACGCTGTTGAACTACAGCACCACCATCGGCGGCAACCTCCTGACCGGCCAGAAGGTCTACACGTTCGACCCGAACTTTCAGGACTGGAACGCCAACAACCTGGCGTCCAACTATCAGCTGCAGCTGCAGCTGAAGTACGCGTTCTGACTTGGGCATGAGGGTAAGTGACTGGGAGTGAAAAGCGGGGTGGCCGACTCGGCCACCCCGCTTTTCCGCTCTTTCCCCCGGCCTGCCCTTCTACTCTCCTATCCCTCTAGTCACCGACCTTGTCCATAACTTGCCGTCACTACTGACTTGATCCCTCCCCGCACGTTGAAATCCCCGACCACCGTCATGGATTTCGGCTTGCATGCCGTTGAGAGATCATCGAGGATTCGGTTCACGGCCCGTTCATAGAAGATCCCGTCGTTCCGATAGCTCCACAGGTAGAGTTTCAGGCTCTTCAACTCCAGGCAGAGCTTCTTCGGCACGTACGTGATCGTGATCGTCCCGAAGTCCGGCGCCCCGCCTTCAAGAAGCTTCAATTCCTCTGCATCGGTCTCGATTCCGCCCATCGGACAGAGCGACGTGAATTCATCGCACGCCATTTGAATCTCGTAGGCGCGGGCCGGATAGGGGTTGGCAAAGGTTTCCAGTAGCTCTGGCTTTGGCATGACGGGTTCTGGCGCATCGCGCCGGGTCGTGATATGTTCGCCTTTGGTAGGCGAACTCTCCGCCCACCATCTCCGTCGCGAGAACGGCGTGACGGTATCGCCCCCCGGCAAGTCCGGGGGGCTCTCTTTTCTACCGGCCCCTGAGTCGCCGCGACACCTCTTCCAGCAAGGTCCGGTCTTCCGCGGTGAGACTGCTCAGCCCCTTCTCGGAGATCTTGTCGAGCACTCGGTTTAGCGCTTCACGCTTCGCGTCGCGGCCCGTCTCGGTTCGTGCCGCTCGTGCCGGATGTTTCGCCACCGCAGCCTTGCTCTGGGCAACCACCTCGTCCACCTCATCTCCGCGCCGCGACCGTGGAAGTGTCCGTGGAATTGCTCGCGGCGTCTCATCTGTTGGATCGGGAGCCGGGGCGACTCGCTGGCGAAGTTCCTCGATATTCACAGGGTTCGGTCGCTTGAGATACAGCGCAGCGAAGGCAAATCCACCAAGGTGCGCTAGGTATCCGATATTACCGGTACCTGGCTCTGACGCCCCGATCACCAAGATCAGCACCGTCAGCCCTGTAATCAGGGTCCACGCGCGTACCGGCAGTACGCCGAACAGGTACATCTCGTCTTTTGGAAACAGCCAGCCGTAAGCCAGCATCACGCCAAACACGCCAGCTGCGGCGCCTTCAAGCGTCCCGCCATGGGAGAACGTCGCATGCACCAGTGCACCACCAAGTACACACCAGAAAAAGAACACCGCGAACGCTTTCGTCCCCCATGCCTGCTCTACTCGCGGTCCGAACACGACCAGTGAGAACAGCGTCACAACCAGCGGCCACGTCCCTGCTTGAACGAACGCGTAGCTGCCCAGCGTCCACCATGCATGTGATACGCCCGACACACGAAAGCCCAGCCACGTCATCATGTCGGCCGGGGTGACGATGGTCGCCTGCACGACCGCGACGGCGACCGAAGCCATGATGATCCAGCGTACGGCGCGCGTCAGGTGCGGGTGATCGATTACTTTTGAAGCGGAGAATGCCATCGGAACTGTTCGGCTGAATGACGCTCGGCGACTGAGGCGTGTTGTATGGAGGATGCTGGGTTCTGCCGGCCTTCGCCAGCCCCCGATTCACCCTATCGCATGCCACTCGGACGCGGAAGACGTAGCAGGAGTCGTGTATCTGCATGGAGGGCCGCCGCTTGCTCCATGAACGTCAGCCAGCGGCGATCCTTTTCCACCGCATCGCTCGGCGGATGAATCACGACCGCTGCCTGCGGGGCTCCAACATGGACCTGTGAGATGGCCCGCAGCAGCTGCCCATCCGTCGTTGAATCGTCCGGCGCAAGTACTAGCGCGTGTCCCACCCCGCCCGCTCCGGCGTTGCGCAGAGATTCGACCCCCCGCTCTACCGTTGCATCGGCCGGCGACCCATCCAGCGTGACCTGCACCAGCGCTACGAACTCACGCACGCCGGCGATTGCATCCGGCCGCTGTCCATCGCAGTCGAGCATCACTGGCAGCGCTGACCCATTGCCCTCGAATACGGCGCACAAGAATGCCATGTTCGAGAGTGGGTCCCGTCCGCTCACACTGATCGAGTGATACGTCGACCGTCCGACTAAACGCCCCAATTCGTTGGCCAGCGCTTCGGCCGTATACATGGTCGCCGTCTCGGCTTCAGCGGCAAACCGCACGAAGAGCTGTCGCCGTCCGATCCATAGACCGCTCGCCTGGATGCCGGCTGGTACGCCTGCCAGCGCTGCTGTTGGATTTGCCACCTACCTCACCTCCTCCCGTCCAGTGCCAGCATCGCAATTCGCTCACACAAGTCAGCGAATGGAATGCCGGCGGCAGCCGCCCCTTGTGGAATCAGGCTCATTTCGGTCATCCCCGGAAGGGTGTTTACCTCCAGACAGTACAACGCACCATCCGCTGTAAGCCGGAAATCGACCCGGGCGTATCCTCGCAGCTTCAGCGCGTGGAACGCGTCCAGGGCCTGCTGTTGGGCCGCGCGCGCCGTGTCGGTTGGAATGGCGGCGGGAAATATTTCTTCCACCATCCCCGCAGTGTACTTGCACTCGTAATCGTAAATCTCGTGTTTCGGGATGATTTCTCCAACTGGAAGCGGCTCCTCGCCAAGGATCCCCACCGTTAACTCGCGCCCGGGAATGTACTGCTCGATTAATACATCATCGTCATAGCGAAAAGCCTCCGCCACCGCCGCCGCCAACCCCCCTTCCTCCCCCACGAGCGTGAGGCCAACTGTCGATCCTTGTTTTGACGGCTTCACGATTGCAGGTATGTCCACCACCCGCTTCACGGCTTCCACGGACGCTGGCGCCATCATCCAGTTTGGAGTGCGTACTCCCGCCATTCGAAACAATCGCTTGGAGAGATCCTTGTCCATGGCCAGCCCGCTGGCCAAGTGGCCGCTCCCCGTATAGGCTAGCCCCGCTAGATCCAGCATGGCCTGGATCGTCCCATCCTCTCCGGTGCCACCGTGGAGTGCCAGAAACACGACATCGGTATCGTTTGTCCTGGGCAGGAATCCGACCAGCCGAGCTAGCGCATCCCGCCCCAATTCTTCCAGTTCAGCCGGCGTTGGAGGCGTCGTCTTCACGACTTGCTGGCGTAGGAGCGCCTGTTCCTCGCCTGGGAGCAGCGGCCCCCGTACTGTGTCCACCGCTGTAACCTGGTGTCCGCGCGAGCGCAGCGCGTTCGCAATTCGCACGCCCGATGCCAATGAGACGTCGCGTTCCATCGATGTCCCGCCTAGTAAGACCGTAATGCGCACAGAGTTGTCCGGGTGAAGACGTGCGGCGCGCTGAGCGCGGCTACCGCGTCATAAGGTATGCCAGCATGTCCGATCGCGTGACGATTCCCGTGAGCGTGCCATTCGATCGCACGAGTACTGCCGGGTTTGCCTTCGACAGCAGTGTCGCCACCGCATCCACCGGCTGGCTCGCCTCCACCACGGGAAACGGCGGTTCCATCAGTTCGCTCACCGTGGCGTCGAGCAATTTGGTGTTCTCGAGTGCCTTGGCCGACAACGCCCAGTCGCTGACCGAACCCACACAGCTGGCTTCATGCATTACCGGAAGCTGGGAAACATCGTGCTGAGACATCAGCCGTAGCGCTTGTCGCACCGACGCGCCGGTCGCAATGCTCACGATCGCCTGCGCCGTTGCTGGCTTTCCTCCCACTACTTGGGCTAGCGTCGTCCGGTCGGCGTCGAGCAACTGGTTCTCCCGCATCCATTCGTCGTCGTACAGCTTCGATAGATACCGTTCGCCTGTGTCGCACAGGAACGTCACCACGCAGGCGTTCGGATCGTCGAGCGTTCGCGCGAGTTCCACGGCAACATGCGTGATCAGGCCCGCTGATCCACCTACGAATAGCGCCTCCTCCCGCGTCAGCCGGCGGGCCATCGTGAAGGCATCCCTGTCACTCACTGACACATAATCGTCGATCACCGACAGGTCCAACGTGCCAGGTAGCTTATCCTGTCCGATACCCTCCACTTTGTACGGCGCGCCTTCACCGTGGTGCTTTCCCTTCGAGCGCCATAGGTCGGCGAGGATTGATCCCATAGGATCCCCGGCGATGATCTTCACCTTTGGGTTCTGCTCCTTCAGATACCGTCCCACTCCCGTCAGGGTACCACCCGTTCCCGCCGCCGCCACGAAATGCGTGATCCTTCCTTCGGTCTGCTCCCAGAGTTCCGGCCCCGTCGTGTCATAGTGCGCTTGCGGATTGGCCTCGTTGTAGAATTGGTTCGCGAACACCGCGTTCGGCGTCTCTTTCGCGATCCGCTTGGCCATCATCACATAGTTGTCCGGATGATCCGGTGGCACTGCCGTCGGCGTGATGATCACCTCCGCCCCGAACGCCTTGAGCAACCGCACCTTTTCCTGCGACATCTTATCCGGCATGGTGAAGATGCATCGATACCCTTTTAGGGCCGCCGCGATCGCTAGCCCGACACCTGTGTTCCCGCTGGTCCCCTCCACGATCGTTCCGCCCGGTTTGAGCTTCCCCTCGCGCTCTGCTTGCTCGATAATCGGCAGCCCGATGCGATCCTTCACCGAACCCCCGGGGTTGAAGAACTCCGCTTTGCCGTATACAGGGGTGCGAATACTGCGAGTCACGCGGTGGAGCCGGATGAGCGGCGTCCAACCGATGGTCTGCAGCACATCGTCGTAGAATTTCCGGTTGCGCGTGGCTGTCATGGCAGGGTCGGAGATCGGGTGGGAGGGAGTACCGCGATAGCAGGCACCGTTCGGGAAAGGTAGCGCCCCCGGTCACCCTGCATCGAGGGCGTCAGGCTCACGACCGGTTCTTGGCCTCTCGCGCCAGGTCGTTCAGCAGCGTGAGGGCTTCCAGCGGGGTCAGGGTGTTGATTTCCAATCCTGCCAGCTTCCCCACCACGGGATGCGCCTCGCCAGCGAACAGGCCCAGCTGAGGTTCGGCCCGTGCTCTCGCAGCAAGCCTGTCCGCTCCCCCGTGTTGCAGCGCCGGGACAAGTTGCTCGCCTTCGAGCAGGCGCAGCACCTCTCGCGCTCGATCGATCACTTCGGATGGAAGGCCCGCGAGGCGGCCCACGTCGATACCGTAACTTCGGTCGGCGCCCCCCGGCTCCAGCCGATGCAAGAACAGGATCTGGTCGCCGACCTCCCGAACACTCACATTATAGTTCCGAACTGATACTAATTCTTCCGCCAGCTGCGTCAGTTCGTGGTAGTGCGTGGCGAAGATCGTCCTGCACCCGACTCGGTTGTGCAGGTGTTCGCTCACCGCCCACGCAATTGACACGCCGTCATAGGTGGACGTGCCCCGCCCGATCTCATCCAGCAGCACGAGGCTCCGCGAGGTAGCGTTGTGCAGGATGGCACTTGTTTCCGCCATCTCCACCATGAACGTCGACTGTCCGCGTACTAGGTTGTCACTCGCCCCCACTCGGGTGAATATCCGGTCGGCAATGCCGATTTCGGCTGCCGAGGCAGGGACGAAACTTCCCATTTGTGCCATCAGCACGATCAGACCAACTTGGCGGAGAATTGTCGACTTACCCGCCATGTTGGGACCCGTCAGGATGATCATCCGTGCGCCGTTCGTTAGCACGGTGTCGTTCGGAATGAACTTGTCGCGCGACATCATCCGCTCTACTACTGGATGCCGCCCACCTGCAATCGATACATTCAGCCCCTCGTGCATCGTGGGACGCACGTAGTTCTCCCGAACTGCGGTCTCGGCGAGGGCTGCCAGTACGTCGACGACCGCAATGGCTTGTGCCGTCCGCTGCAGTTGCGCTATCTCGGCTCCCGCTCGCGTCCGCAAAGCCTCGAAGAGCGTGCGCTCCCGCACCTCGATCTGCTCAGCCGCCGTCAGCACTCGCTCTTCGTATTCCTTCAGCGCCGGCGTTACGAACCGCTCGCCGTTGGCCAGCGTCTGCCGCCGTTGATAATCCTCTGGCACCAGATGGAGGTTCGACTTCGTCACCTCGATGAAATAGCCGAATACGCGGTTGTAGCCCACTTTGAGCGAGTTGATCCCGGTACGCGCGCGTTCATCCAACTGGATTCGCACGATTGCGTCCTTGCCGCCGTCGCGGAGTGTCCGAAGTTCATCCAGTTTCAGGTCCACCCCGGCTGCAATGGTGGGCTCCTCGCCAATCGTCATCGGCGGCCGTTCGACGAGCGTCGTGTTGATCGCTTCAGCCAACGCGGCGCACGAGTCCCAACCACCGAGCACGTCGCGGAGTACTCCCGCCGGTCCTGCTCGCATGAGTGCCGCGTGAACGTCTGGCAGTCGCCTGAGCGACGCGCCCAGTGCACCGAGTTCGCGCGGCGCGCTCCGCCCCAGAACCGCCTTTGTTCCCAGCCGCTCTACGTCTCGAACACCATCCAGCGCCATGAGCAGCGCACCGCGAGCCAGCGCATCTTCGGCCAGCGCTCCCACTGCATCGTGTCGAGCTTCGATCTGCAAGCGGTTCGTGAGCGGGGCAAGCATCCACTGGCGGAGCAGCCGTGCCCCCATTGGCGTTTTCGTCTGGTCCAGCACACTCGTAAGCGTACCCTCGGCGTCGCCCCCCCGTAGCGATTCCACCAGTTCGAGATTACGCCGCGTCATCTCGTCCAGCGGCATGACGCCGTTCGGACGTTCCACGACCGGATGAATCAGTTGAACACCATTTGGCTGCAATTCGCGCAGGTAACGGAGGAGTGCGCCCGTCGCGCGGATCGCCGGTGCATCGTCCGCCGTCAATCCCAGCCCTTCCAACGATAGCACCGCGAACTGCTGCGCGATGTCGGCGTGCGCCAGCGCTTCGTCAAACTCCCAAGCCTCTCGCTCCGTCACCATCGCATTCTCTGCTCCACGTACCGCCGGCGCTTTCACGACGCCGTCGCCGCGAGCCACCAGAATTTCTCGCGGATCGAGTCGCCCCATCAGTGCCTCGAGGTCTGCCACCGCACAGCAGTGCAACCGGAGTGCCCCGGTTGAAATGTCCGCCGCCGCAATTCCCGCCACATGGTCCGTCACGTGGATTGCGCACACGAAATTATCCCGGTCTCCGTGCAGCAGGTCGTCCGAGAGCGTCACGCCTGGCGAGATTGTTTCGATGACCTCGCGCCGTACCACGCCTCTGGCCAGCTTCGGATCCTCCATCTGCTCGCAGATGGCCACGCGGTAGCCATGTTCGACCAATCGCCGAACATACTCGCTCGCCGCCTTCACCGGCACACCTGCTAGCGGCACGTCGGCCGCCCCCCCGTTGTTCCGCGACGTGAGTGTTAGCCCAAGTAGGCGTGCCGCCAGTTCCGCATCTCCATAGAACATCTCATAAAACTCGCCCATGCGAAAAAACACGATCGCACTCTGGTGGCGGGCCTTGATCTCGTGGTACTGCTCCATCAGGGGAGTTTGCACCATCGTAGTCAACGTCCGATGACACCGGTAACGAATGCAGAATAGCCCAGTTTCTTGAACCCCGTAGCAGCTTTGGTCGCCTCCGCACGCGTCCTGTACTGGCCCACGCGCACCCGAAACGGCTCGCGGTCCCCTTCAACCCGCGCTTCAATGCCATGCCCGTGGAGGGTCTGCGCGAGCCTTTCCGCTTGCGCCCTGGTTCTGTACGCGCCCAGCTGCACCGCGTACCACCCGTCACTGGTTGGCCTGGGGGCCGGGCGCTTGGCCGCTCTTGGGCCGGCAGTTCCTGTCTTGGCCCTTCGCTTGAGCGCATCGGCGCGTGCAATCGAATCCGCTTTGATGCTGTCCGTATGTGCTGTCGAATCAGCAGCCGTTTGCACTGCCGCCGCGGCACATCGGCCGGAGTAGAAATTCATTTGATTCTGCAATTCCACATCGGCCGGGTTCGCCGCCGCACGTGCATCCTTGAGAATATCGCAGGCGCGCATGTCCTCGCTCTGCTCAAACAGCAACTGGGCCAGCCAGAGCCCCGTGGTCGCTCGTTTCGGGCTTGTTGGGTTTTCCCGTAGGTAGCGCTGAAGGTGCGCGATGGCTGCTACACGGTCACCTCGCGAGCGCTCCAGCTGCGCGAGTTGTAGGAGCGCGTCACCGGCATGGCCAGAAAATGGGTATTCTACGATGATGCGTTGATAATCGACCGCTGCGTCACTGGCCGTGGGCGCCAGCCTTGCGAGTCCATATAGCGCTTCGCCATACGCCTCCGTTCCCTCATGTGTCGCCGCCAGAATCGAATCACCCACCTGTCGGCCCAACATGGTCTGCCCTGACATTACCAGCCGTCGCGCCCGTTCGAACGCCGAATCCATGGCCGCGCGAGCTGCTGTCACAGTGGTATCCGCGGCCACCTGACGAGTAGCTGTTGTGTCCCCCTGCGCGTGCGCGGAGCGTGCTCCGAGACTCGCCAGCGCAGTTGCGACAACCGTGTACGTGAGAAAGGTGTTCATGTGCGTCATGCCGCGCGCTGCGATGCTGGTGTTCGGCACAGCGTCAGGATCAGGGTGGAGACTAACTGCTCGTCACTGGAAAGCCGTGTTTCCTTTAACGCTTGGTCGGCGTGGCCTAGTGCAGTTAGCGCGTGGGTTAGATCCGCAGCCGTCCACAGCGATATGGCATTGCTCCACGCCGAAACGGCTTCTCCCCACGAACGGCCCGCATAGACCGATCCTGTCTCTTTGAGCAGCGCAAAGAACTCGGTTGCCAGCCGATTCGGCGGCAAGGCGCGCGCCTCGGCCCAAGCCAGCGCTAACATTTGTACCGTCAACGCCATAACAATCGTTACCGCTGAGCTCTTTGGTTGTTGTAGGACGATTGGCAGATCTCTGAGAGCAGTTGCGGCATCACGTTCTGCTATGGCATCTAGCAGGTGCCCGATGGTCTCATCGCGCCGGATTCCGACCACTGCTGCTACGGCATCGTCGTTGATTGCGCCGTCCGTTGCATAGCTGGTGAGTTTCTCGATCTCCAGTGCCAAATGCGAGAGATCATTTCCCACCACGTCCTGCAACAATGCGACGGCCCCGGGTGTAATCATTCCGCCAGCGCGCTCTACGCGCTGAATGATCCACCTTGGCAACTGTTCCCCGGTCAAGAGGGAGTACTCCACCGCCTTCCCTGCTATCATCAGATGCTTATCCGGCTTCGCGTCGGCGCCGGATACCAGCACCAGTACTCCGTCGGATGATGGACGCTTCAGGTAGCGATCCAGCATCGCCCGCGCGTCCTTGCGTAGCGCCTCTACATCGCGGATCACGACCACACGGTACGACGCCATCATCGGTGGGGTCGCCAGCAGCGTACCCAGTGCCTCCGCCTGCAGGTCGCCGCCCCTCCGCTGGTCCACATTGAACGCCTGCATCGCTGGATCGACCGCTGCAGCCAGTAGTTGACGCACCGCTTCCTCTTTCAGGTAGTCATCGCCACCGTGGAAGTAGTACACAGGGTCGAACTGGCCGGATCTGAGCGCGTCTCGAAACGCTTTCTGCTCCGCCGCTTTCGTCATGCGGGGAATATACGCGCTACGGCCCATCATGGCCGCCTTTCGCGGCTCAATTCTCTACGGCGAAAAACTGGCGCCTTGGAAGGTTGCAGCACCCGGCACCGGAGTCTCTCGACCAAGTACAGGAGCACTCGCCCATGCGGGATATTCAGGCGCGATGGTAGCTGACAACATTGCTCCCGCCGGCATCGCAACATGACTGTCTTGAGCAGCCGTTGTCGTAGCTCCGGTGTCAGCGGTGGTCGTCGCTCGATGACGCTGCGAAAGTCCGAGCGCGACCCCACTCATCGCAGCCAGAACCGCCGCCGTAATGCCAATTCGGGCCACCACCCGGCCTCGGCCTACTGGCACGGGTCTCACGCTGTCCCCGCGGAGTCGCGCCTCAAGGCGCAGCGTGAAATCACGCGACGGCTGGATTGACGGCAGGTTTCTCGCCACCAGCAGCCCTCGGCGTATCACCGTGTCTAGCCGGCTGCAGTACTCACATCGCTCAAGATGCCCATACATCTCGCCCGTCTGCCACTCGCTCATCATACCGTCAACGAAGGCAACGTGGTTCTGGCGGAAGCTGCGACAGTCCATGAGCACAAGCGGGTATGGGGAGTGGTTCTGGTTTCCTTACCCGCGGCCCCCTAACCAGTTCCCAAGCCTTGTGGTCCCTCTGGCGCATGCACATCTGTTTTTGGAAATTGTCCATCGAAAACTGTTGCGCTTTAATCACTTAGCGCATCGGTTCTCTATGGTCCCCCCTGGGCTAGCTTGGGGCTCGAAGCCGCGAGTCGCCCTGTTTCGGTCTAGTTCACCCATGGCTCGATGATCGCCGCGAAGGCGTTTCGCGCTCGGTTCAGACGTGACTTTACAGTGCCCAGATTGCAGTCCGTAATCTCCGCGATCTCTTCATAGGACTTCCCCTCGATTTCCCGCAGTATGAATACCTCACGGTGATGTTCAGGCAACCGAGCCACCGTTTCTTCTACCAACCCGCGAAGGTGGCGCTTCTGGAAGAGATCATCAGGCCGACTCGTCGAGTCTTCGAATTGCAGCGGGCGCTCATCTTCTCCACGTGTTCCCGTGATCGTCTGGAACAAGATCAGTGGATTCCGCGACCGATTGCGCAGCTCGTTCTTCGCAAGGTTGGACGCAATCGTGTAGATCCACGTCGAGAACTTCTTCGTCTTGTCAAAGCGATGGATATGGCGGTATACGCGGATGAAGACCTCCTGCACCAAGTCTTCTGCCCGCTCGCGATCGCCGATCGTTCGATAGATGAAATTTAGGAGTCGCGTCTGGTACCGCTCCACAAGCTCCTGGAACGCTCGCTCTTCTCCAGCCAGGAATGAATCCACTAGGACCGTGTCCGCGGCCGCCTGAAGAACTTCCCGAGGTGTCAACTTCTCAACCGCGCCGCGCCTGCGTGCGAGTTCTGCCATGGCTGTGCTCCGGTGGTTCCGCGGGTCCCCTCCTGCTTCCGACCATGATCGAGAGGGGTGGTCTCGCCACTGCAGTTCCTTCCAAAGCACGTCCTGTGCCGCTGTCGTCTGTTTGGCATGCAAGAGCGGAACACATTGGTACGTAGAGGCTTATCTACTTAATCTCCCCGTGGCATAACATCTTTCATGTCCTGGATTTCGGACATAGTCCGGTGGATTGACCGCTTGTGTGGGCACTTTATTCGACGGCGTATGTAACCTGCAAAACCAATACTTGATGGTTTTATGCAGGACGCTGGCGGCCGAACGTTGCGAAGAAGAGGATCGCGAGAGCTGTTTTCGCATCCTGAATCTCCCCGTTCTGAACAAGCCAGAGGGCTCGCGAAAGCGACATCGCTTCGAGGCTCATGACTTCATCCGGTTCGTGCGCCGAAGAGCCAGCCGTCAAGTCCCATGCCCGAAAGACATGAATACGCTCATTGGTGAACCCGGGCGTTGTGAACATGCTGAACAGCATCTCTATGCGCCCAGCCTGATACCCGGTTTCCTCGGCCAACTCCCGCGCAGCACATGCTCTTGGCGTCTCGCCATCATTGAGCCGCCCAGCTGGAACCTCGTACAAATACCCCCCCGTGGCATATCGAAACTGGCGCACGAGAACCAGCGTCGGATCGGCGGCTCCAGCATCACCGAGTACAGGCACGATGGCGCTCGCTCCAGGATGCCGGATGATCTCAAATTCCGCCACCGTACCATTCGGTAGCTCTACCCGATCCACGTCGAGGTTGATCACTCGGCCGGTGTACACGCGGCGTGATCGCTGCTCGGTCGGATGTTCAGACATAGCTGGACTGAACCCTCATACGCTGGTCCCAGCCTCGTCAGCACCGCCGATCGTTACCAGCCCAAGATTTAGTCTGGCAAGAGGGCCCTCTACCACATCGGCGTCCCCCACAGCGACCACTAACACCTCCTGGGGGTGTAGGTGCTCACGCGCCACGCGGAGGACGTCTGCAGTCGTCACGGTGCGAATATGCGCACGGTAGGTATCGAAGTAGTCACTCGGGAATCCGTACGTCACGAGTGCAGCCAGCGCTTCGACGATCGCCGAAGTCGTCTCGTAGCGAATCGGGAACACGCCTTCGAGAAAGCTCGTGGCCAGACTCAACTCCTCCACACTCACCGGGGCTTCTTGCATGCGCTCCAGTTCGTCAATGATTTCACGCGTTGCATCGGCCGTTACTCCACTTTCCACCGCTGTGGAGATTACGAACGGGCCTGCGTTCCGCCGCCAATCGAATCGCGAGTATGCCCCGTACGTATACCCGTGCACCTCCCGAAGATTAAGATTGATACGCGACGAGAAGAGCCCCCCAAGTACGGCGTTCATGACCACGAGCGGGAAGTGGTCGGGGTGGCTTCGCGGTACTCCACGATGTCCGATTCTCAATTCCGACTGTGGCGCGTCGGTCTTGGACACGATCCGGATGTGGTGTTCATGCCCGGAAACGTCGTCGCATATTGCTTGAGGTTTTCGTACCGCTCCGGTCCACCCTCCAAACGTGCCATCGACAACTTGCATAGCCATCGACGGATCTAGGTCCCCGGCGATGATCACCGTCAATCGCTCAGGTCCATACTCCGCACGGTAGAACGACTCAACGTCCGCCCGTGTGATCCCTGCCACCGAGCCCCTGCTCCCACCCTCCGCATGCGCGTACCGCGATGATGGCGCATACAGAAAATGTTCGAATGACCTGTCGGCCAGTTCACGCGGGTCAGCCTGTATCTGCAGCAATTCTGCGCTACGCTCCGATTTCAACCGCGCAATATCTCGCTCACGGAATCCTGGGTGGCGCAGCACGTCGCTCAGTAACACCATTGCCGGTTCCAGGTGGCTTGCTAGCACGGTCAGTCGCACCATCGCGCTGTCCCATGTAGCAGTTGCCTCCACGCTTGTCCCCAGTTGTTCAAACGCTTCGACCAGGGCTGCACCATCACGTTCCACGGTGCCTTCCATCAGTAGTTTTGCCGTCAACACGGCTAGCCCTTCGCGCCCCGCGGGATCTCGCACTGCTCCTGCGTCGATTAACGCCACAATTGACACGAGGGGAAGCTTCGGAGCGAGCGCCGTGATTACCTCCACCCCACTATTCGTACGTTCTCGTTTGAAGCGCGGAAAATGATAGGGCCGTGGTGTACCCGGGGTGGGACGTACGTTGGGTTCCTCTTTCACGCGACGGTCACTCCCGTGGTTTCGCCAACACGGGGTACGTACAGCAAGCTCGCCCGATTGTTTGCTCCCAAGTGCTCGACGATAAATGCGTTCACCGCGTCTGCCGTCACGGCCTGGTACTGCGACAATTGCGCGTTCACGAGCCGCGGATCACCAAGGTAAGTCGCAAACATCGATAGGCGGTCACCTCGATCGCCGGCCGACTGGAGTGCGCCCACAAGATCTGTCTCGATAAGTGCTATCGCACGTGAGACCTCACTCGGCTCCACGCCGCGGTGTAGCAACGCGTCGACCTCCGTCACGACGGATTCGTGTAGGGTGTCCACCGAGATCCCGGGCCGCGCGGTGACATCCAGAACCAGCAGGTCGCTGCCTGCCGGTAGGTCGTATGTAAATGCCGTGGCTTCTGCAGCGATCTCGCGTTCGCGCACCAGCCGCCGATACAGCCGGCTACCACTCCGTTGACCCAGCACCGCACCACACACACTTGCCGGATAGTAGCCGGCACTTCCGAATACTGGCGAGCGGAATGCTAAGAAGAGACGTGGCAGGGCCACGTCGTCCGTCACGGTTTCCTGTAGCCACCGTCCGAACAAGGGAGCTATGTCCGTCGTTGGCCGGTTAGGCCGACCTGTTCCGCGTGGAATGTCGCCGAAGTACTTCGTCACCCATGTTTTTACCAGCGGCGTGTCGAAATCACCCGCAATCGAGAGCACAGCGTTGTCTGGCGTGTAGTAGGTGCGGAAGAATTCTGCAATGTCGTCCAGGCTCGCTTGCGAAAGATCTTCCATCGAGCCGATTAGTGAATGATGAAACGGATGCCCCGCGGGAAAGCACAGAGCCGGCAAGCGCTCCCACCACGTGCCATACGGTTGATTGTCTACCGACCATCGGCGTTCGTTCTTCACTACATCGCGTTGTGTGTCCAGCTTCTGCTGTGTCATGGCTGGCAGCAATCTTCCCATCCTGTTCGCTTCCAGCCATAGTACGAGTTCGCACTGATTGGATGGAACGACTTCGAAATAGTTGGTTCGATCGAGCCACGTCGATCCATTCAGCGTGCCACCGGCACGCTGAATCAACTCAAAGTGCTCATTGGCCCCTACATCAGCCGACCCCTGGAACAGCATGTGTTCGAACAGGTGTGCAAATCCGGTGCGCCCTGTCCGCTCGTTGGCCGATCCGACATGATACCACAGATTCACCCCCACAATGGGCGCGGTATGATCCTCGGAGAGTACTAGCCGCAGCCCGTTGGACAACTCGAAGGTTTCGATGGGAATTTGCATTACCCTAAATTGCATCTGCACGCGCACTACAGGAACCCTGACCCATCTATTGTGACCTTTCCCTTGCTTCTGTTGGACTCCGGGAGTCTGCCGGTAGTCGTAGCCGGTGCCGTCGGTACCATCTTCCTCTGGCGGAACCAGGAACGGATCGTCTTCCAGCCCCCTTGCCTGCGGTTGGCATTCATACCCAGTCCCGCTGTCAACTACCATCGATGATGTAGCCGAGGACGGTCAGGGCCTTTGTGGCCTTTTCGTCGGGACGCCCCTGGTTAATCAACCCCTCGTCATCGCTTTCATGGCAGCGCCGACCTCGCAGAGTGGCTTTCCCCGTGGGCACGCAAGTTTCACTCACAGACCGGCGTATCGGCGTTCCTTCCAGAATATCGAGGCTACGCCCCACTATCTGGCCGTCCCACTTATCCTGCCAGCCAACTCGTGACCTTCCCCCCGATCTGAGGAACACCGATGATGGGTCCTGCACCGCCTGAGGCGGGGAGGATCCGATGCGGAAGAGCCGGTTCAGCGATGAGCAAATCGTCGCGATCGTGCGGGAAGCCGAGACGCACAAGGGGCTGGAGGTTTGCCGTCGGCATGGCATCTCGAAAGAGACCGTACGGCGCTGGCGGACCAAGTATCGCGGCATGGGACTCGCCGAGGCCAAGCGCCTCCAAGCGCTCGAGGACGAGAATCGACGGCTGAAGAAGCTCGTGGCCAACCAAGCGTTCGACCTCTCGCTGATGAAAGACCTGGTGGGGCGAGAGTGGTGACCGCGGAGCAGCGGCGGCGCGGTCACCTGGCTCCGGGCCGCCCGCCCCGTCTCCGAGCGGCGCGCATGTCGCGTCGCCGGCATCGGCAGGTCGAGTTATCGCTACGCGGCGCGCGGGACGACGCGCGATGCCTCGGTGCGCCGGCGGCTCTTGGCGCTGGCCGAGAAGCGGCCCCGCTGGGGCAGCCCCCGGTTGCACTGGCTGCTCGCCCGGGAGGGGTTCGTCGTGAATCACAAGCGCACCGAGCGGCTGTATCGGGAGGAGCAGATCGCCGTGCGGCGGCGGCGGCGGAAGCGCGCGAGTGAGCCCCGAGTGTCGCCCCCGGCGCCTATGGCGTCGAACGAGCGCTAGTCGATGGACTTTGTCCAGGATACGTTCGCGGATGGCCGGCCGTTCCGCGTCTTCACGGTCATCGATGATTTCACCAGGGAGTGTCCCGTGATTGCGGTCGACACGCACCTGTCGAGCGACGCCCTGATCGCCGTGCTCGAACAGCTGGCTAGCGCCGCGGCTTGCCCACCGCGCTGGTCTGCGACAATGGGAGCGAGTTCACGAGCCGGACATTCGACGCGTGGGTCTATCGTCGCGGGATCAAGCTCCTCTTCATCCACCCAAGCAAGCCGGTAGAAAACGCGTACATCGAGAGCTTTAACCGCAAGCTGCGGGACGAATGTCTCTCGGCGAACTGGTTCCTCGACCTCGCCGACGCCCGGGTCCAAATTGAGCAGTCGCGGCGGGATTATGACGAGGCTCGGCCCCACAACAGCCTTGCGGACCGCACGCCAGAGAGCTTTGCTAGAGCATGCACGTTGACTGCTAGTTCAACCGACCCATAATTCCTGCTTCTCAAGCGGGAGGAAGGTCAGAGCCTACCGCACTCTCCCCACCCTGAAGAATCTGCTGGCGTGCGGCCTCCACAATTCGTGCCTTCGCGCCGACGCGCCGGCCAGAGTCCTGCCGAACATGGTTGCCGGCCATCAAATTGACACGTGATCACCGAGAGATGGGATGTTCGTCCTGTACCCAAGCCCCATTAACTTCGCCGCCAGGGCATCCTGGGCTTGGGCCTCACCGTGGACCAGTGTCACCTGCGGACGGTGCTTGGCAGCAGCCGTTACTTCGTCAAGCCAGCGCACCAGTTCTCGTTCGTCCGCATGTGCGCTGTAACCAGTGAGCACGCGCACCTCGGCCCGTAGCGGCACCTGTTCATCGAAGATGCGTAGCAACTCACGCCTTTCTGTGATCCGCCGGCCCAGTGTATGCTCGGCCTGGAAGCCGACGATTAGGATCGTATTCCGGGGGTCTCCCGCTCCATGCGCTAGGTGGTGGAGAATTCGCCCCGACTCCGCCATCCCAGACGCAGCGATGATGACCATCGGCCCTCGTGCTTGGTTCAGTGCTTTCGACTGGCTTACATCCCGCGTGTACTGCACCAGCCGGAAGTCAAAAAGGTGATTTGTGGTCCGGATCAACGCCTCACTTCGGTCAAATACCTCAGGATGTGTCGCAAACACCCCCGTTACATCAATCGCTAGTGGGCTATCTACGTATATCGGGATAGCTGGAATTTCTCCGGCTCGGTAGAGCACGTGCAGATCGTAGATGATTTCCTGTGTGCGCCCCACTGCAAATGCCGGAATCAAGATGCGCCCGCCGCGACTTGCTGTGTTCCTCACAATCCCACCGAGCTCCTGACGCATATCTTCGCTCCTAGGGTGCAACCGGTCTCCGTAGGTAGAGTCCATGATCACATGGTCAGCATCTGTGGGAACCTGCGGATCACGAACGATTGGCTGCTCATACCGACCGAGGTCACCCGAAAATACCAGCCGGCGTCGCCTTTGACCTTCCCGCCAGTCAGCAACTACAATGGCCGATCCTAGAATGTGGCCAGCGTCTAGAAAGCACCCATCGAGTTCAGATGTCACCTGAAACGTCCGACCATATGGCACGGTATTCATAAGATCGATTGTAAGATCGACATCTTCCTGGGTATATAGTGGCTCAATAAAGGTCTTATGGTGGCGCGTAAGGTGCTCCGCGTCCCTCTGCTGAATGTGCGCCGAGTCCGCTAACATCAGTGCGCATAAATCCCGCGTCGCTGACGTTGCCCAGATGGTCTTCCGAAACCCATTTCGCACTAAGTATGGCAGTCGTCCAGAGTGGTCGACATGCGCGTGCGACAGAACAATCGCACCCAGACTCTCGACTGGTGCCGGAAGCGCAAGATTTTTCGAGTGACTCTCAACTCGTCGCCCTTGAAACAGGCCACAGTCCAGTGCGACCATTTGTGCCCCAACCCTGAGCAGATGGCATGACCCTGTAACTTCGCGCGCTGCGCCGCAGAATGTTACCTCCACCTCAACGTTCCCGTTTGCTCGGCCGCTGAAAAACCACCGTCAATCGCTCACCATCTTGCGTCATTAGCGCCGGTTCCCACCCTGATCGACTTCGCTCGTTCAGTAAGTCGGTCAGCGTGTCTTCGTCATCGCGGACGTGGCGCGTCAGGCGCACGATAACCGCCTGGTATTCTTTCATATGGGCGAAGATAGTACCTTCTGCTCCATGCACACCACCCCCGACTTCCCGACGCTACGTGTAGTGGACCACCCGTTGGTCCAGCACAAACTGGCACTCCTCCGCGATCGTACGACGCCTACCAAGATCTTCAAGGAACTCGTCGACGAGATTGCGACCCTCATGGCCTACGAAGCAACCAGCGATCTTCCCCTCGAAGCGACCCCCGTGGAGACACCGTTGGAGGTTACCACCGGGCAACGTGTAATGGGGAAGAAGTTGACCCTTGTGCCTATTCTTCGTGCCGGACTTGGGATGGTCGAGGGGATCTGTCGCCTTGTACCATCCGCACGCGTTGGCCACATTGGCCTTTACCGTGACTACAAGACATTCGAACCCGTGGATTATTATTTCAAGGTTCCAGGTGATGCCTCGGAACGTGATTTCTTCCTGCTCGATCCCATGCTTGCCACTGGTGGCAGCGCCGCCGCAGCTGTTGCATCGCTCAAGCACGCAGGCGCATCACGTATTCGCTTTCTCTGCCTCGTGGCTGCGCCGCAGGGTGTCCGGCGTCTTTCCCAAGCACACCCCGATGTGCAGGTGTTCTGCGCTTCCCTCGATCGTGAGTTGAATGAGCATGGGTACATTCTTCCCGGCCTCGGTGATGCCGGCGATCGGTTGTTTGGCACCCGCTGATCCACCACCGCAGAATCATTAGCTCCGTGGCTCTTGTTCACGCCCAACCCGGTCTGTATGATTCCGCGTCCACGAGTCACCGCCGCTGCCTTCTCCAGACCGGCTGAATGCTCATCAACCTGCTGCCAGATTTCTTTGCGATTCTCGACAGCACCGATCCACTTGCAGCTTACCAGCGCTACCTTGCAACACATCGCCGTATTCTCCATAGCTACTGGAATAACTACGTCATTCCCCCTGAGGGCCCGCATTTCCTGGAAATTCTTCGCGGTGCGTTAACGGCAGACCGTAGTGATCTCCGCTCCATGATTGAGCGCACTGATGTCGTCACGCTTGCACGTAGCGTTGAGGAAGTCTGTTCCCGACTATTTCAGATCGACATGGATTACGACATCGTCCTCATGGTCGGTGTCGGCGGTGCGAACGCCGGCGAGTTGGTGATCGACCGGCGTGGTGTCGCCTTCGTCTGTCTCGAGCACTTCACGGGGGTGCCCAATTCTGAGACCTTTGGCCTCGGCCTCGACCCCGAGCTTATCCCCCTGTGGCTCGCTCACGAGATCGCTCATGTCGTCCGCTACACTTCTCCGACGAGTCGCGCCGGTATGCACGCATTAGTCGAGTCTACCGGCGGTTATTCGTACTGGGATACCGGGCGGACGGTGCCGCTTCGTGAACTTCTCGTCAACGAGGGTCTTGCCGTTCACGCGTCCCAGTTGGTTAGCCCCGGACATGCCGTCTGGGAATACTTCGGCTATGTACGTCGTCAGTACGCGCGCATTCGCGAACTCGAGCCACTACTCTGGCAGACGATCGAGCCCGATCTTGATCGTGCTGCACTCGGCTTACGTCTCCGATATCTAGCCGACGGGCTAGGCGACGATGCTAGAATGGTCGGCCGTCATGTGCTCCCCGAACGTAGTGGCTACTACGTCGGAGCCCGCATGGTTGACGGCGCCGTCTCTACACGTGGCCTTTCTTGGGCGCTTCGTGCTTCTGCCTCAGAACTTCTCTCGCAAGCCGGCAATAGAGCTGCCAACGCGTCTTAAACTTGCTTGGCAATTTCCGCAAACAAAAGCAGAATCAGAATCACACAGATCTAACAACCTACCCACCGGAGTTCACCACCTTCCGTTCCCTACGGTCTACTTCCCTACACAGAACGTGCTGAACAGCTTCCCGAGTACTTCATCAACATCTACCAGACCAATCAATTCCTCCAGCACTCGCACACTTTCCCGTAGATGTACGGCGCTCACCGTCACCGGTATTGTCCCAACCCGCCGTGCACTCTCAAACGCCACCAGTTCGCTCCGTGCCCGAAGTAATACTTCACGATGCCGTGCCTGAGTGATGACTGGCGAATCAAACCCCGGGAACTCTCTTTCCTCCGCAATGACAGTCGACACTTCCCGAATCAAACGCTCCAGTCCATCCCCCGTCTTTGCGCTTACCGGAATCACGTTCATCATTGGCCAGGACTCTTCCTCACTCACTAGGTCGCTCTTCGTCCGCACGAACAGCATGCGTCCTCTCGCAGCACCACGCACATCCCCCACCGCAGCAACCAGCGTTTCCAACGAGTCTCCGCATACCAGCACTATCTGAGCACTCTCCACATATTCTCGACTCACCGCTACGCCAAGTCGTTCCACCGCATCGGAAGTCTCCCGTAATCCTGCAGTATCAACAAGACGCAGAGCTACCGGTGTTACATCAAGCACCGCTTCTATCGCGTCCCGGGTTGTTCCCGGCACTTCCGTCACCAGTGATCGCCGCCGTCCTAATAGCGCGTTGAAGAGCGACGACTTTCCTACATTCGGCGGTCCGACAATGACAACTACTGCCCCATGTCGAACAAGCTCACCAACGAACCTGGTGATCAGCAACTGGTCCATCGACGTAATCACGTCCCTCGTGGCTTTGTGGATCTGTTCACCGTCAATAGATTCATCACTCTCATCAGGGAAATCGATTTCGTACGCCACCAGTGCTTCGAGGCATAGAATTTGTTCCCGGATCGAGAGAATGCGCTCCGATAGCGCCCCGTCGAGTTGTCGCAACGCCTGGGCAGCGCTCCCGCTTGATTCCGCACGGATTAGATCGTCGACCGCTTCCGCTTGAAGCAGGTCAAGGCGTCCGTTAAGGACCGCACGCCGCGTGAACTCACCGGCTAATGCGGGGCGAGCTCCCGCCTCTACAATCCCTTTTACAATCCGCGCCGGTGTTATCCACCCACCGTGACAGATGAATTCCACACAGTCTTCACCGGTATAGGACGAAGGCGCATCATAACGGATTACCGTTGCTTCATCCAACACTTCTCCGTCCAACCCTCGGATTGTACGCAAGGCGATCATCCGAGCATCTGGAAGTCGACCCGGAACCAGTCGTGCAGCTATTGCATGCGCACTCGTACCCGATATACGGACCACAGCAAGCGCAGCTACGCCAGGACCCGACGCCAGTGCGACAATGGTCTCATCCCTGTTTCTCCCGACTATACTCAACTCCACACGGCTTACTCCTTACGTCACAACGTATCCCTCTCTTGGCCCCCCTTCCTTATTCCATCCATAGGAGGACCTCCAATCCTCCCGCTCTTCCCCAATCCCGCCCGCTCACGAGCCAGGAGCCATTGTTGCGGAAGGGCCGCCAAATTCTGCACAGCATAATACAAATTCAACCCCGCAGCGAAGCGAAAGAACATGAACGTCAACACCACGGGCATCATGTAACTCATCATACGTGTTTGCGCTGTTGGGGGCGTACCTCGCATCCCTATCCAAGAGAGTGCAAACATTGACAATCCCATTATCAGCGGCGTGATGTAATAGGGGTCTGCTGCCGAAATGTCATGCATCCATAGGAAGGACACACCCCGAAATTCAATTGTGTTCAAGAACACAAAATATAATGCGAACAAGATTGGCATCGGCAATAACATCGGCAGGCAACCCATCATGGGACTGAATGGTGTCATACCATGTGCCTGGTACAGTTTTACCAGTGCCTCACGTTGCCTTTCGGGATCATTCTTGTATCGTCGTTGAACCTCTGTCAATTCCGGCTGCAGCCGCTGCATTCGGATACTCGTCCGCATTGCACTCTGGTTCAGCGGCCACAGTAGGAGCCGCACACTCACACCAAAGATGATGATTACCCAGCCATAACTGAGACCTGACGTTCGCTTCATCCATAGGAGCACCCGAGTCACTATGGTTGCGAATGGCTGGACCACTCCGTGCAACCAACCCGCATATGGATTCACATGATCCATATCATGGCCAAGTGCGCGGAGTTGGTCGAATTCTTGAGGCCCAGTGTAGAGGTCAAACGATACCCTACCATTATGCAGTGGAAGCATGATTGCTCCCACTGCGTCGGGGGCTAGTTTTGCCACGCGCCCTACACCGGTGAACCTCGCACTTGTGATCGAGCTATCCGGCGCAAGGATAGCAACCAAAAAGTACTTGTTGCGTACCGCAACCCACTCAAGTGGCCCAATAGCCCTCTTTGTTTCCCCAGAGTCTAGCTTCGCAAACGGTAAGCTCTCCACGCTTCCAGCAACTGCTTTGTAGCCAAATGCAAGATGCCGAATATCATCGGTAGTATCCGACTCAGCCGACTCTAGCGTGGTAGGAAGATCTACAACGAGTTGTCCGCCTTCCGGTGCGTTCTGCACCTCCAGAACCACGTGGATCAGATAGCGATTGTCATTTCTCTTTGGGTTTCCATATTCAATGGAAATTGCATGCCCTTGTGCTATCCCTTCAAACTTGACACCAGACGCGTCAACCCTACTAACCAGTTTCCCCGATAGGTTGCCCCTACTTACCTCAACCACTGTATCCTCAAGCACCAAATCATACTTCACAAGCGGTTGGTCCACTACTGACTCTAGTCGAACGGGCCCGGCGGGTGAACCGGGAGTTCGCGAAGCATAGTCCGCTAGAGCCACCTGAAGTGGCGCCCCATATCTGCTGCTGTACAGCACGCTCATATGCGCACTCTTAATAGTCAGCGTATCGCCCACCCCTCTTTGGTTTCCTTCTCCGTCAATTAACGGTGCTGTTTTCTGAGAATTTTCCTTTGTCGTCGCTACGGCTTTGCCCAAAACTTCATCCGCCTGATTCCCTCCCTGAGCTGTGGCGTGCACAGCACCAACCACAACAGAGTCTCCCACGGGTGGGTTCTTGACGCTCGGGAACAGTAGTGGCGTTACAACGATTACAATCGCTGTTAATACGACAACGAGAAAGATACGACGATCCATGTGCTAGATCACTTGGAGTTAGGGAACTGGGTCATAACCACCCCGATGAAATGGATGACATCGGAAGATACGAGAGGCTGCTAGCCAACTTCCCTTTGCCGCTCCGTACTTCTTAAGAGCTTCAATTGCATAAGTTGAGCACGTGGGACAGTAGCGGCAGGAAGGTGGGAGTAGGGGGCCTATCCACATTTGGTACCCGCGTACTAATGAGATCAGAATGTCTTTCATCCCGAGTTTTCCATGTTCTGCAAACGCAGAATAGTTGCCCCGATCTCTCGGATTTGTGGCTCGAGCTCTGCGAAAGATCGAGAGTACGCACTCAACCGACACCTAATGACAACGTCGGATGAAACGCATATCGGTGATATCAGCTTTCTCACCAGTTCCCGTATCCTTCGCTTCAACTTGTTGCGCTGAACGGCACTGTGTCCGTGTAGCGGAACAATGATCCCCACGCGGAGGTAGCCAAGAGGGGAAGCGACGTACCGTACGTCCATATCTATCGTACGGAGTCGCTTCCCCTTCGATCCTAGTTTTCGAAAATCAGGACCCCGAGTTATCCGCCGCATTTGCGGATACTCTTGACTCATCTACACGCCGGCGTACTTAGTCGGAAGCTTCACAGTCAGGCGCTTGCGTCCCTTTTTCCGCCGCTGGCTCAAGACTTCGCGACCCCATTTTGTTTCCATACGCCTACGGAACCCATGCGTCTTAATTCGCCGCTTATTCCGCGGCCGGTATGTCGGCTTACCCATCTATCAAGTACCCCAAAGTATGCTTCCGTGAGTTCTTCCTAGGAGACCTGTAAGGCTAATGGCGTCTTATACATACGTCAACCTACTTCAACCCAATTTATACAAAAATAGACACGCCAATACACTTGGTTGCCATTACCAAGACACCGGCGTAATTTGGCGATTCCAAAAGTTATCCACATAAAAATGACATCTGAAGCTACCGAAATTTGGACTCGGATTCTTACTCAAGTAAGAAACCACGTCGGTCAGGACATCCTCCGCACATGGTTAGATCCAATCATACCCATAAGCTGGCAAGATCCAGTCCTTGTTCTAGCTGTACCTGATCAATTTTCATTGGATTGGACAGAGTCTAAGTACGCCGAACTCTTAACCTCCCTTGC
>Ga0307373_10003296_pt1 | contig 28183 bp, 27 predicted proteins | sample OX2MG_FD_202534 | JGI IMG/M metagenome (GOLD analysis project Ga0307373, IMG submission 202534) | Soil microbial communities from Risofladan, Vaasa, Finland - OX-2 | ecosystem: Environmental > Terrestrial > Soil > Coastal area > Acid sulfate soil | place: Finland: Risofladan, Vaasa | collected... | reverse complement strand
ATGCGACGTGACGTCCCGGCGATCCGCGACCCAGCCGACCCTGACCCCAAGGTGCCGTGGGACTGGACGGACTTCGTCATGTTCTGGCCGGGGTGGTTCAGCGCCTTCCAGCTGCTTGGCTCAGTCGCGGTGCTCCTCACCAACCTCATCAGCACCAATTCAGACCCGACGGTGCGCAACGCGATCGAGTCGTCGGTGCTCGCCGTATGTCAGTACGGCGGCATGCTGTCCAACATCTTCGTCCTCGGGTTCATGCGCCGCGGCGGCACGCTGCGCGATCTCGGATGGCGCGGCTTCAAGTGGTGGTGGCTCCCGATCGCGCCCGTGGCCACATATGTCGCACTGGTTGGAGCGAGCTACCTGCAAACCATCAACCAGAACCTATTCCCGGGTGTCAGCAACGGACAGTGCCATCAGGTGCAGCACGACTACAGCCACTATTACGTGCTCGCAATCATCGTCGTCTGCGTTATCGCGCCCATTTCCGAGGAGACCATCTTTCGTGGATTCATCTACGGCTGGCTGCATCGCTGGGGGCCGGCTCTGCTCGCGATACCGCTCAGCGCCGTGATCTTTTCCGCGGTGCATCAGCAATTGGTGCTCTTTCTCCCGCTTCTCTTCGTCGGGGTCGTTCTGGCGTCGCTGTATCAGGGATCGCGGAGCATCATTCCCGGAATTCTCACGCACGCACTCTTCAACCTCCCCAACATCATCGCGATCCTGAGCACCACGACCACCTGCTGATGTTCCGGGGCCGTATTGCTCGTGTGTGTTGCACCTGCCCAAGGGGGGTCGGGCAGGATGTCATTTGCAAGGAGCGCCGATGAGCGATAGGCACGACTCGCCCACGACGCCCGCCGCTGAAGGCGAGGTCGCTCGCTGGGTGCGAATCGAAGACGGGGTTCGTCAGGATGCCGCGCGCCTCGCACGTCTCGCCTCGAAGGACAGGCAGAAAGCTACGAGGCGAGGCTGCTCGCCCGCCGCATCGACTCGGTGCGAACCGACGGGATCGGCGCCGAGTGCTGACCGAGCGACGCCATCAGACGACTGACTGGATCTGCCCACCATCGACGGCGATCGAGATCCCGGTGACGAATGACGCCAGCGGAGAGCAGAGGAAGACGGCCACGTTCGCGATCTCATCGGGTTCGCCGACTCTTCCCAGGGGATTGATCCTTCCGGCGCTCGCAAAGAAGGCATCGAGGTCGCTGACCCCGGAGGCACGCGCCAACTCAATCTGACGATCGGTTCTGATGGAACCCGGGAGCAGAGAGTTGACGCGAACATGCGGCGCAAGCTCATTGGCGAGGGTCTTCGCCAGACCACTGACCGCGCCACGGATGCTGTTGCTCAGCGTCAGGCCATTGAGCGGCTGCTTGACGCTGGTCGACGTGATGAACAGGATCGCTGCCGAATCCGACTGCCGCAGCGCGGGGAGTGCCGCCCGGACGAGATGCACAGCGCTCATGAAGGTGAGTTGATGCGCCGCCTCCCACCCGTCATCGTCGAGGTCTCCGAAGACTGCTCGCGGCGGACCGCCGGCGTTGACAACCAGTGCGTCGAGCCTTCCGAACTCCGACACGGTGCGCTCGACGGCGGTGGCGATCTGCATGGCATCTGTGACGTCCGCCGAGGTTGCAACGACGCGGACGCCATGCGCGCGCACCGCGTCCGCGGCCGCCCGTAACGCCGCTTCCGAGCGCGCGCACATGCCGACATTGGCGCCCTCCGCGCCGAACCGATCGGCAATGGCACGCCCCATACCCTTGCTCGACGCAGCGACAAAAGCTGCGCGTCCGCGAAGCCCCAGATCCATGGCAGGGACCCTAGCAGTTTGGCGGCGGAGCGGACGTCCCTCGGCTGTCCGCCGGAGGCCGCCCCTTGACCGGCATACTGATCGAGATGACCGGCGAATTGGGAAGGGATTGGTCACTGCCGCTTCTCCCGGCGGGGGCGACGATATTCGACGCTCTTCCGTTCGATGCCCTCGTGCTCGATGCGCTTGCGCCCGCTGTTGGGAACGGCGTGATCACCTTGCGCGACGCCGGTCAGGAGGGCGTGGTCGTCGTTCGCGACGGCGTCATGTCCGAGAGCGTGTGGGTCGCGGACGGTGCTCGGGCCACTGGCGATGCGGCGCTGAAGCAGATTCGACTTGCTGAAGGGGCCGCTGTGTCGGCATGCCGATTGTCCGATGACCTGATGGGACTCATCGGCCCGCTGATCCGGGGTGAGCCTTGCTATGGCGACCTCCGTCTCGAGTGGGTGGTATGGCCAAAGCTGCTCAGTGATCTCCGCGAGCGCGCGGGGACATTCGTCGTCGAGTTGACGACGCCGATGGGTCGCGCGGTCACCGTCGTCGAAAAGGGACGGCAGACTGCGACGTTTGCCGAATCCCAACCGGCGCTCGGCGGCTCGGATCTCGTTGATGCTCTTGCCGCGGGAGGCGTCGGGAGCATTCGAGTCCTCGTCGATCGTGACGGCCGATCGGCGACCCCGAGTGGGTCATCTTGGGTCGCCGCGCCGAAGGTCACCGCGCCGGGCAACGGGGATCCGCAGCGGGGATATGCCTCCCACCACCTCAACCGGCCGAGTGCCCTGGACGACGATCCGAACGCCACCCTGACGGCACTGTTCGGGTCGCGCCGCGACGGCGTGGTTGCGTATCCGCAGACCAACGCTGACCGGTCAGAGTCGCGAGAATCGACCCCGGTCGAATCGATGCTGCCTGAACTGAAACTGCTGGTCCGCAATCGCCTGCAGCGGTCGTCAGCATCTGTCGAGGAAGTCGTTGACGTCGCGGCGACTGATCGCCAAAGCGTCGAATGGCTCGCGGACCGGGTGAGGGCCATGACCGTGCGCGGCTTCCTGCACTCGACACTCGATCAACTCGCAGACGACATGATTCTCCTGACCCGTCGCCAGCCGGACTGAACCGTCCTGTCGGTCTGGCCGGCCATCGGGCATACAACTGTCCTGCCTGCGTCCAGGAACGTGTTGCATCGTGAACTGACTGATGTCGGCAGCTCCTCGGTATCGGACCCATGCGTGGCGCGAGGTCGGAGCCGGCGGTGTGCTGATCGCGCTCTGGATCGGACCGTGGCTCGCCCTCACTGTGGCCACCTGGATCGCCGGCGGTCATCCGAGTGTGTCGCCCGCCTCCTTCATCACCCCGAGTGATCTGGTTCGCCGCATCGCCTCCGGGAGCGGGCCGTTCCAGTGGTGGATACTCGTATCGCCGACAACACCCGTGGTCGCGTGGAAATTCTGGACAAGTCTTTCGCTCGTCGTCGCCACCGTCACCGTGGGCGCAGTCGCGGTGAAGATGCAAGTTGCCCGGATGGCGCGCGGTCGGTTCAGGCAATTCGTGCCTTCCGCACGTCGCGTCGTACGCGTGGCGAGGTGGGCTCGGGGGGCGGATCTGCGACAGATGCGCGGTCGGCCAGGCCGCGGTGGCGTCTTTCTCCTCGGTCTCCACGGACACCGGCGGCTGGTGACTCAACCAGAGACCAGCGTCCTGGTCATCGGGCCAACCCGCTCGGGAAAGACGGCCGGCCTGGTGATCCCGAATCTCTTCGACTGGGACGGTCCCGCGATTGCCACCAGCACCAAGAGCGAACTGGTCGATCTGACGGCGGGCCAACGTCAATCGATGGGACCGGTCCATGTGTATGACCCAACCGGCGAAATCGGCGAGCGATTCAGGTCGGTCACCTGGTCTCCCCTCGCTGGATGCGACGACCTCGATCGCGCCTGGATGGTCGCGTCGTGGCTCTGCGCCTCGTTGCAGCAGGGTGGGGGGCGCGGAGACAACGATTGGTCCCACTGGGCCGAATCAGGCAAGTTGCTGATAGCACCGCTGCTCTATGTCGCCGCGATCACGGGGCGCACGATCGTTGATGTTCGGACGTGGATACATGGATTCGATATCGCCACGCCCATCAGCATGCTCGAGGACATGCTCCTGGATCCGGGAAGTCTGGGCGACGCCGACCCGATTCGCGCGATGTCGATGCTCGCGTCGATAGATCAGCGCCCGGAACGGGAGCGTGGCACAGTGTTCTCGACGGTGATGCGCATCTTCAACGTCTTCACGGAGCGGGCGGTCGCCGAGTCTGCCTTGTCGAGCCGCTTTGATCCCGAAGAGTTCCTCCGTCGCCGTGGCACCCTCTACCTCTGCACCCCGCGGCAGACTCCCGAGCGGGTGGCGAGCCTTTTCGTCGGAATCCTCATGACGGTAGTCACCTCCGCCTACGCACGGTCGGAGACGGCCCCGACTGGCCGGCAATCGCCAAGTCTCGGACTCTTCCTTGACGAACTCGCGAATGTTGTCCCGATCGACGATCTTCCAGGTCTCGCTTCCCAGGGCGCAGGGCGTGGTGTGATGTTGATGTCAATCGTTCAGGACCTGAGTCAACTACGGGCGCGATATGGGACCGACAAGGCCAACACCATTCTGAATAACCATGGGTGCAAGGTCGTGCTTCCTGGGCTCAGTGACCCCGAAACTGCTGATGTGGTCGGCAAGCTCGTGGGGCGCACCGCTTTCACTGAACAGCAGGTGAATGTCGGTGCCGATGGCAGAGTCAGTCACTCATACTCCGTTCGCCATGACACGATGGCGACTCCGGACGCCCTGCGCCAGCTCAGCGCGGGCAGCGCGATCGTCCTCCACCGAGATAGTCCGCCCGCATTCGTGAGCCTTCCGTACTGGTTTCAGCGGGCTCGCTATCGAAAGCTCGCTGGCGTTCCATACTTTCGCGACGCTGACCACGTGCCCCGCGACCGCGGAGGGTGAGCCGGAACGCGGCCCTGCGGGATCACCGTCCGAGCGGGAACGGGATCGGTATCAGCGCGGCACCCGTCGGCACCGTGATCGCGATCTCCATGCCATCGCTGTAACGCCGGTGCCACGTTCTCGCGCTGGCGGCATAGTCGTCAGTCGAGCTCAACCGAGTTGCCCCAATGTGGTAATCGCACACCTCTGCAGCACCCGCATCGGTGCGGCGAAGCACACAGCGCGCGGTCGTAGGGACTCCGTTCCAGCTCATCACCGCGCCAGCCCGCTCCGTTCCTGCGCGCGTCGTCGCGATGGCAAGTGCGGCGGCGCCAATGAACATCTGCATCTCGGGAGTCGAGTGCGTGACCGGTGTCAGCGTCATGTCGTCCATGTGCACGCCTGTCGCGTCGTGGCCAGCTTCGAAGGAGCGCGGGCTCGTTGAGAGCCAGACGCCGCTCGCGGCGGCCATCACCGCGAGCGCAAGCAGTGGAGCCGTATGGTGCCGGCGCGCGATGTGCTGCAGCGGAGTGGCGCGTCGGTGCGCCGGCGTGAGCCCGCCCAGCGGGACGGGAAGCGTCTGAGCCGACCGCAACGGCGTGGTCGCGCTCGATGCGGGCGTGATCGCTGGCTCACCCACGCCGGCCGCCAATTTCGCAAATTCCGCAGTCGATGATGCGGACCGGATCGACCGCGACGTGCATGGTCACCCGTAGACGTCGCATTCGTGCCGGAATGACCCGCCCATGCACCGTCTCTCGAGCGCAGCGGTCATCGAATTCCAGTGTCACTAAAACGTGCTCCGCGGGCTGAAGCAGTGCCCCTTCGATTCGCAGGTCGCCGAAGGAGCCGAAATCGGGACGCATCGCGTCACCGGCGTCCAGAAACGGCCGGAGTTCCCGCTGCAGCAGCACGATCAGATCGTGGTTCGGAGCGTCCTCTGGGGCGTCGTGTCCGGCGATGAGCAAAGCCAAGCTATATGTGAACTCCTCGACTGCGTCGCGGATACCGGCGAGCCGCTGCTCGCGCACAGCGTGTTCGCTCATCCGATCCGCTGATCGTCTGTCGCGCAGCGCAGTGGCGATCCATCCAGTCATCGCGAGACCGCTTGAGGTGCCAGCACAATCGCCTCAGCCAGCTCTCGATAAGCCGCTCGTAGCGATGCGGACACCGTTTCAACTGGCACACCCTGCATACCTGCGTATCGGACTCGCTCCGCATCATCCGGGATGTCGACCACCCGGTAGACTCGCTGCTCGATGGCGGTCATATAGCGTCGAGTGAGGGGGTGCTCGCGGTTGCGTCGCGTCCTCGGAACCAGAGACGCGAAAATCACCGAAGGCAGATCCCGCACGTCGAGATAGTCGAGCACGCCATTGAAGTCCTGCTTCGACACCGCGCTGGGAAGGACGAGAACGTCAGCGTGCTCGAGCCAGTAGGCCGCCGCGGCAGCCGCAGGGCCCCCCGTCGGGTCGGGCAGCCTGTTGCTCATGTCCACCATGACAAGTGGATACCGTGAGCGGAGATGGGCAGCCAGCAAGCCGATCTCGGTTCGCGAGTATTCCGATGCTTCTCGTGCCTCAGGGAAACAGGCGAGCGCAGGCGTTGACGCGTGCACCGGCCTGGGGAGGTCGTGGTCAGCGACCAACGCCACGATTGTGTCGCGCACCGTGGCCGCTCCCGGTGGCAGATTGAGCTGTCCCCACGCATCAGGATTGGCGACATTCGCGTCGACGATCGCCGCACATCGACCGACGGCGTCGAGAGCAGCGCCCGCCACAATCGCCACGCCTGCGGCGTGGCTCGTCTTGCCCACGCCGCCCTTGCGTGATCCGACGGCGACGATCGTCGATCCCCGCGCGACGAGCAGATTGGCCAAATCAAGCTCCGCTCCCTGGTTCGCAGGGCGTCGACCTCCCCTTCGACGAACCCAGGCTGGTAGGCGCAGCCCGCCGCGCGCTCCCGGCGCCAGATCGTCCGTCGGCACCGCGCCGGACTTGACGCCTGCTGCGGCCGCGTCGGCACGGCCAAGGCTCATCGCGATGAGCAAGTCGAAGGGGTCTGGACCTGACTCCTCCGCTCCGGCGTCGGCGCCGACGGCCGGCCCGGCGATCGACCCCGCTCCCTCTGTGAACGCCGCCGCAAGTGCGCGCATTCTCGTCGCTTCTACCTCGTCGTAGATTCCGTCGCCGACGAGGTCGCTCATGACGGCGGCAGCGTGGTCGAGTGGCGAGCGAGCTCGGAACGCGCGCAGCCCTGGTCGGTCGTCATAGCCGACCATGCGATCGGCTGACGCAACCCCGACATAGCACGTCCCGTCGAGTCCGGCCAGCCAGCCGGCCAAGTCGTCCCGATCATCCAGGACAAAGATGACGCGGGCGCTATGCGGAATCTGTGAATCCCACCAAGCGTCGAGCTGCGCCTGCTGCTCGTCGTCCGAGAAGAATCCAACGCCGCGGATAGGTGGGATCGAGGCGGACACGTTGGCCCCTTGCGAAGCAAGATCGCGAAGCATTCGTGCAACAGCTTCGGCGCTCTCCTCGTCCTCGAGCAGCACGACGATCACGCGGGGCGCAGCGCCATCAGCGGGCAAGTTGGATGGCCTCACGTAGGTCTGTCGATCCCGATCCACAGCACACCAACCCAGAAGGAAGTGCGCGCTGGACGGCGCTCACCGTGAGAAGCATCAGCCCGATGACGAGCAGCAGCGCTGCGAGAGCGGTGGAATGTCGACCTCTCGGTAGCCTCGCGATGCCACGGAATAAAGGCATCAGCGTTACGCACGCAGCGATCAGGACGGTCAGCCAGGCTAGCAAAATCATCACCGCTTCTCCAGCGGCCAGGGTAGGAATACCTGATCCGAAGAACGCGCTCGCATGGGCGATCTCCGGAGGGCCGAGCACCAACCACGCCGCCGCGAGCATCGGGACGATCAATGCGAGTGTGATCGCACCTCGGTTTACCACGCGTCTCTAGCCCCCCAAACCCACGGAGATCGCGTTGAAGGTTGGGGCTCCGATGAGCAGCAGCAGCGGTATCAGCATGCCCGCAATCGGCAGGGTGATCAGAATCCTCGCTCGCGCGGCATGCACACGAGCGTCGGCGAGCCGCTCCTGATACACGGTCAGGGCGAGCCGTGTATACGCTACGCGGTCCGGGACTCCGACATTCGTAGACGCCGCTGCGTCAGCGAGCTCAGCGAACTCGCGAATCTGATAGGCATCACCGATGAGCCTGTACTTCTCGGCTGTGGAGCGGTGTGGGCGCTTCGTCAATCTCTTGAAACCTCCCCGATCAAGGAGATTCTGAAGTGCGGCATCGCGAGCGCACCGCGACATGACGCGCACCGCGTCATCCAGTTGCAGACCCCCACTGTCAGTCATTACCGCGATGGCCATGAGCATGTCCCCAAGGGTTCGAGCCGACGCCGCGCGCGCTTCTCTCGACCGCCGCCGAAGATCGATGAGCGACAACGGGAGAATGAGCCCCGCGATCACGAGCGCCGCCCATGGGGGTGCCGGCCAGCCGCCCTCCAGCGCCCTCCCGCCGGTCGTGGCAGCGATCACTATCGCGAATGTCATCAATGCAATTGCGCCCGTCCTGGCGAGAAACGCCCCCGGGGTGTCGCTGCTGTTCGCCTGGCCGAGGAGGCGTTCGAGATCCAATTCAGCTTGGATGCGTTTCAGCATCGGCGCGTGCCGAACTGCTCGCTCGAACACAGACCCACGCGTTGCAAACCCTCGCAGGTGCGCCATGCGACGCCACCCACGCACGTCAACCGCAGTGAACACATCGAGGAGGGCGATTCCGCCAACCCAGGCTCCGAGAGCCAGCAGAGCCAGGGCGGCATATGGAATCGCCTCAGGCATGCGGATGCAACTCCTGATCCTGCACCTCACGCAGATTCCATCGCGTCCAGCGCGCTGTCCGTGCGATGCGCTCGAGCATCGCGATCAAGGCGAAGAACATCGCAACAGCAAGGAGGAGCACGACGGTTCCAGTGAACGTCGCGTAGTACGCCCGAAACGTTGCAACTCGGACGAGGCTCAGAAACATGACTGCCATGAGTGCTGACATGGCGAATGTGACCGCACGCTGCTGCGTCAACGTGACCAATGATTCCTCTTCGACCTGAAGCTGTGCTTCGCCGACGGGGATCAGTACGTCGTCAATGGCTGAGATCAGACCGTCCAGACTACGCGTTCTTGCCCAGATCAAGACGGCGCACGCGTGCTCGACGAGCGGCGAGCGTGAGCGGAGCCCGCTCTGCACGATGTTGCCGGTGACGGAACCGCCCTGAGCCCACGGCTCCAGTACGTACGCAAGATCACTACCGGGATTGCGACCGATCTCCTGCAGAGCGGAGTCAAGTGACTGGTTACCGATCGCCATTCGGTCGCGGAGGGCCCGAAGTTGCACGAGAAATGCTCGCTCCATACGGAGCCGTCTCCGAGCCGCGCGACCAGCAACCAGGAAGCGCACACCGAAGAAGGCTATGGCGCCCAAGAGCAGACTCAGGAGCCAGATCTGCGAGGCGAGACCGACGAAAACACCCCCGGTTGTCACCCCCGCACGCAGGGCAATCCAGCGACGCCACGACCACCCCAAAGCCGCGGCGACGTCCTTCTCATGTTCAAGCAGCGGAATCGTGCGGCGTCGAGCTCTTCGTGTCAGCGGTTGAACCCCGAGGATCGCGGCGATTCCCGCGCAGCCGCACGCAACGATCAGTGCGACCCCGGCAACCAGGATCACCGATTCAGGAGGTCCGGCGACAGACGTCACGGCTCCGGAACCTCGTCGGTCTCGAGGTACGGGCGGATCCGCGGCGCCAGTCTGCCTAGGTCGCCGACAAGGTCCGTTCCACGAAGGAGTCCGCCGCTATCGGCTTGGCGATACACCCACTTGTGATTCCCTCCGCGCTCGACAGCAACCACTCCGGTGATGCGGCGGCGTCCATCCTGATTGGCGATATGGATCACCACATGCACCGCTTGCTCGACGATCCGTCGTGCAAGGCGCTCGTTCCCAGCGAAGCGCGTGCTCTCCATGGCGTATTGCATTGCCTGCTCAATGGCGAGTTCGGCATCCTCGGCGTGGATCGTCGTCATCGAGCCGTCGTGGCCAGTCATGAGTGCCTTGCATACGGCGGCCATCTCTTCTCCTCGCGACTCCCCGAGAATCAGCCGGTCGGGTTGGAATCGGAGGGCGTGGCGCACAAGGTCGAACATCGTGAGGTGCTGCACGTCGGCATCCGCGCGAATGGATGGGATGGTCGACAGTGCAGTCGTAAGTCCATGCCATGGCTGGCCGTCACCGCGATCCTGGTCGAGATGAAGCTCAGCTCCATCCTCGACTACGACGATGTGCTCGTCCTCCGCAACCATCCCAGCGAGGACGCGCAGCAACGTGGTCTTTCCTGTGGATGTGCCGCCGGCGATCATGACGTTGGCACGGCCGCGCACGCAGGCCTCCACGAATACCGCGACACCACGCGGCATGACCATCTGGGCCACGTAGTCGCCGAGATCGCGAACCTTCGATCGCGCCGGCACCCTGATGGCGGCTTTGACATCGGAACGTCCCGACACGGCGGGTCGTTTCGCGACGCACAGGCGAATCACGCTACCGATGTTGGCCTCGGCGATGGGAGACGCATCCGTGATCGCCTGGTCGCCCGTCACGCCCCGCATTCGGACGACGCCGCGAAAGAACTCCAGGACCTCCTCATCGCTGGAAAACGGGCTTCCACCGATGAGTGAGAGCTTCCGACCCACCGTGCTCACCAGCCAGTGGTCATGGCCGAGGCAGGTGATGTTCTCCAGCTCCGCCCCGTAGATCAGCAAAGATAATGGAAAGAGGTGGGATCCGAGAATGACAGCGTTTCTCTGAGTCGTTGACCTGTAGCGGGGATTGCGAGCAAGCTCCGTGACCACAGAGAGCGGAAGCCCGCTGGACTGCGGCGACTCGATGGCGCGACCAATGGCAATGGCGACCTCGTCACTCAAGTGCTCCTCGTGGAGGATCGAAACGGGTTCGCCGTTTCTCGACCGATGCACCGAGGCGGCGATGATCTCTGCCACCTCGCGCTCCTCAGTGGGAATGTGCGGCCAACGGCTCACCTGCACGGAACTGCCGTGAGTTCCCGCCAGTGGGGGCGCACCAAGGGACGCCGAACTCATAGATGCAACTCCGCCTCGATCCCGCCGAGGGTTACCGGACGGCCGGTGTCGGCAACGCGAGCGGCGCGACGCTCATCCCACTCCCATCCTCTGCGGATAGCGAGATATGGGAGCTCACGTTCCAGGGTTTCCACCATCACGCGTCGATGCGCCGCGCCTCGCTGTTCACACACGATCAACTCGCCGTGCGGCGGACGCGCCGTGCGAAGCACGTCGATGCTCCTCGACAACAGCGACGGATCGTCGCGAATCACGATGAAGACGCGATCGAACACAGCACACACCGCGTCTGCCGCTGCTCGTGGTGATCGTAGGCTCGTGTGCGACCAAGGATGCCCGAGATCGACGACGACAGCGTCGCAGGGGAGACGACCCAATGCTGGGGCGAGCGAACGGAGGCAATCGGCCATCTCCGGTCCGTAGCTGCTCCGGAGACCGGGGACCACCCGCAACCCTGCCCGGTCTGGTACGGGCACCGCCTGTCCTTCAAGAACCGTCGGCGTCACAGGGCGGTCGCCAAAGCAGTTGGCGAGACCGCGATCATCAAGTCGGAGGTAGAGGAGATCTGCGATGGTCCCGCCCTCCATGTCGCAATCGACGAGCATCACTGATCGGCTTGCGGCGAGCGACCAGGCAAGACTGGTTGCCCACGACGTCGAAGTCTGACCAGCGCGCGTGGTACATACACCCAGGAGCAAGCTCATGGCGTGGACGCGCTTCCCGAAAGCCCCCCACACGCAGTGCCGCACAGGATGTGGATCGCCGCGTCGGCGCTCAACGGTGCCGGTGCAAGTCTTGCCCCAGGCACTGTCAGCGCGACATGCAACGCAACGTTCGATGATCCAACCGCGATCCATGACGCTTCATCACCCGTCGGAACCAGCATGGTCACCGATCCCCCTGACACCGTATTCACGGTCAGGTCATGCCCAATGAGAACCTGCTGCTGCCCCGTCAGAGCCGCGAAGACGTCGATGGTCTCGCCAGGCGCCAACGGCGGAGCGCCCTCAACGGTGATGGCTACCTCAGACTGCGCCGTCACCGGAACCAGATCGTCGCTGCGCAAGAGGTCGTGGACCGACAAGCTCCTCGCGAAAAGCGCATGAAACGTCGCTGGACCGGCCACCTCGAAGTTGAAGTCGCCGGAGCCGGCACGAACCTGAGTCAGCTGGACATCAGAGGCGTCGAATGGAGCGCCCGCCATGACGTCATGCGTGACGATCCAAACAGACACAGTCTGAGTCGCGTTCGTCTGCTCTGTGTACACGATCAACGCGAGTACGGCGACGATCACCGCACTGAAGAACAAGGCAGCAGCGAGTCTTCTACGACTCATGCGATGAACCCCTCCCTGAGAATTCCCCCGCCGCCAGGCAGGGATCAGCATAGGACAAACAGGGGTGGGCAGGCAAAATCAGGATCACGGTGGGGCTGACCCCCAGCAGCGCAGGCCTGATTGGCTGTGTTGATCTGGGTATCCGGCTGGCAGTACAGAGCACGGGTTGACTGCCCTCCCGCTCTCGAGCACTTCGAAATGAAGATGATCGCCCGTCGCGCACCCTGTCGCTCCCTCGAACCCGAGGGGCTGACCGATGGTGACGTGAGAGCCATCGGCCGCCACGAAGGCGTCGAGATGCCCATAGAGATACGCACGCCCGTCAGCGTCAAGAACGCCGAACGTTCCGAGGCCGCCCTTTCGCTGCACGGGGTACAGGCATCGGATCGGCTCGCCGTGATCGCGATGGAAAATGCCATCGGCGACCGCCACCACCAGGGTTTCGGGCGGACAGACGAGGTCGATGCCGGTGTGCGGATGTTCCCACGGCGTGTCGCCGAATCCCTGACTGACGTACAGGGTCGGGCAGTTCATAGGAGCACCGACGCGGCTATATGTCAGCCCGGCGCACGGCGTCGTCGCGCGGCTGGCGCACGATGCATCAGCCCCGATCCCAACCAGGAATGCAGTACCGGCAACAAGAGCGCCGCCGATTGACAAGGCAACCACACATGCGACCACGGCGCACGCGCCGCATCCCAGGCCGGATGTGACAAGGCAAGCACCGCGTCGACGTCCGTTGTGCCGCGACGCGCCCCCAAGCACTGAGGCAATCGAGTATGCGGAGCGTGCTTTCGAAAGGGCGGCGCCGATTGCGACGGGCAGAGCCACGGTTCAGCCCACAAACGCGGGGGTGGATTGAGAACCTGGTTGCGGCGACGAGTTCGCGAGCGCGAGCACTGCGGGGCCGGGCACGATCGCCACGACCGTGCGCTCGCCGCCGGAAAGGAGAACCGCGCGTCCTTGCACCGGTGGATTGATCGCTGAGACCTCATCGTCGCTGAGCCCGAAGACACCACGAACATCGGCGAGCGCGGCTTCCTCGACTCCGAGGATGACTTTTGTTGCTGCGGTCGCAGCCAGCGTTCTGCCCAGGTCCGTTCCGACGAAGTCCTGGACCTGTTGCGAACACATCCAGACTCCGGCACCGTGCTTGCGAGCCTGGCGGACGAGTTGTCCGAGGACTTCTCCCGCGTCCGGATCGATCGTAATCCGGTGGGCCTCGTCGACGACCACGATCAAGCGTCCATGATCCCTGCCGAGGGCTGCTAACACGGCGGTCAGCACCACCGCAAGGGCAGGCGTCAAATCAGCTGCATACGTCAACGCGAAGTTTCGCAGACCAATTGAGACCGGACGGGCGCCAACACGAAACGTTGACGGGCGGTCGAAGATACGGGCTCGATTTCCTTGAGTGAAGCGTCGGAGACGTGCTGTGATGATCCGGCATCTATCCCGTTCACGGCGCGTGAGAGCCTGATGCGCGGAGGTCGTTTCGATGAACGCGACGAGATCGTGCATCACCGGCTCGGCGCCGGATGGGTGTCGATGCCACGCCTGGAAGAATGAGGCGATCTCGCCGTGGATCCATCCTTGATCCTCATCGGGCAACCTTCGAATAGGACGCCCATCCTTCACACCCTTCTCGTCACCCGCCATGACGCTCAGAACTGGGAGCAGGAGACTCGCCGCGAGATCCGGCGCCACGTCACAGCCAGGTGCAAGCGGGTTGAGGGCGTCCTCTCCCAGCTCGAAATGGACGCCTCCGATCGCGCTCATGACCCGTCCGTATTCCGAGTCAGGGTCGATGACGACCGCGGACGCGCCTTCCATCACGTGTCGAACGAGCAACGTCTTCGCGGCGACGCTCTTGCCCGATCCCGAGCTGCCGACGATGACCGCGTTGTGGTTGGGTCTACTCCAGATGGACAGATAGGTCGGCGCCCCAGTGAGCTGATTGATGCCGACCAGCGGGTGCCTCTGGTCCGCGAACGGAGTGCCCAGGGCAGGCACCAAGCACGAAGCAACGGTGTCGGAGGTCAGTTGGAGGCTCCGCCCAAGTGGTGCGCCGCCGGGTGTGACTGCCAAAGATGGCAGCAGTCCCGGAGACGTCGGGTGAACGATGTCAAACCCCTGGCCCCGGAGGAGACCGTCGAGCCGTGCGGCAGTCTCCGCCACGATGGACGGATCTGAGTCTCGAACCGCAAAGCTCAAGGCTATGCGGCACGGAATCAGTTGACGCTGAGCAATCGCCGCAAGCGCAGCAGTTGTGTCAGCGAACGCAACCTGGTTGTCGACCGTGTCGTTCCCCTCACGCGCGGTGTATCGCTGCATGGCGGCGCGGCGATCCAGCACCGTACGCGCAATCTGCGTGTCAACTGGAAGCACGTGGAGGCTCGCATACCCTTTCGCCCGGCTGCGGATCAGTGCGTCAACGACGGCACCGGGATGGACCGTTGGTGGAAGGCGTGTGGCGGTGAGGACGATCTGGAATTCGTCGCCGATCCGGACAACTCCAGCGCTGCTGACAGCCGCAGTTGTCGCACCGACGACGGTATCGACAAGGAGTTCGGCGATGTCGTCACGATCGGCGACGGATACGGCAAGCCCGAGACTTGGCGACGTCCGCAAGGCGGTGAGCAGCGCTCGCTTCGCATCGTCATCACTGGCCTCGAGCGCTCGCGCCAGCCGCGTAGCGCGACTGAGCCATGGAATGCCGTCGGCGGCCGCAAGCCCAGGTGAGAGAACGACAAAGTGGCGTAGCCCGAGACTCTGCTCGGCGACCCTGCCGGCAAGATCGCGTTCGAGCTCTGCTAGGCGCGTCGCAGGCCACCCCTTGATCCGCTCATCAAATGCGCCCTGCGCACGATGGCTGTCGAAGTTGCTGACAACGCTGACGAGCTGCGCCGGGCACTCCAAACCCAGCAGCCACTGCATCACCGTGGCGCACCAGCGAGCATGCCTCTCACTAGCTGGTGACCCATCGGGACCTTCGAGCATGAGGATTCCCCGGGCGCCCCCGGGATCAAGCCTTACGACTCCCGCATGCGCACTGCTCACCGTCGGCAATGCACTCAGATGACGGAGCGCTCGCAGCGGCGGCCGCCACAGGATCTCGCTTCTAATTCGCGACACCTGCATTGCGCTACCCGCTGACTGAACGCATGCACGGTGACCCTCTCCGTCCAAGACTGCAGTCGGCAAGAGACGACGGCCGAGACGATAGAAACACCAGGTGCCGATCCAGATGCCGTCACGCATCGGAGCGGCAAGCGTGAATCCGAGCATCATCACGGCTATCGCGAGGCCCAGGCGCGAGCCGACTGATAGAGTTCCGATGCTGAGACAGCCGAGGGCGATGGGTGCGGATGCTGTCAGGAGTATGAGCGCCCGCAGCGGAACCAATACCGGACCGAGTGGCACTCGCACCTGAGCATCGACCGCCAAGGGGACACGGACGCTGGTCATGCGACGCCAGCCTCTAAGTGCGGCACATCGAGATTGATGTTGTCATCCATCTCATGTTGCGGGCCAGCGCCGAGCCACCCCGGCAGAAAGTCGTTGGCAAATGCCGCCTGGTTGCGTGCCGATGTCCGGCTCCATGCGAGCTTGGCTCTGTCACCAGGCGATACCGAGCCGTATGGCTGGTCGCGAGTTGAAGCGCCGATCGACCTTGCGTGCGTTGCGCCGAAGGCATTGAATGCGTCTTGCGAGAAGACCCGCTCCGCACCTGCGACGGCCGCCAGCCCATCGGCGCCCAGCGCGGCGGCGATATTCGGTGGTCCACCCGAGGCAACCAAATCCGAACCTTGGGTCGACGAGCCGAAGTACCCAGCCGCGAGCGAGCCCGGCGCCGATCCTGCCGGGCTCAGTCCCTGGGTCGCAAGCCCGAACCGCTTCATGAAGTTCACCGCCGAGTTTCCACCGTCGCGGTTAGCCCCAAGCGCCTCGGCAACGAACCCGGCGGATGAGAGGCGATGGACCGGAGCCAACATCGTGGCGATGCCCGCCGCGAATCCCGCGAGCGCGCTGCCATGACTGAAGCCGCGCCAAGTCAGCTGATGAACCATCTTTCCTGCAAACCACAGCCCGCCGCACAGAGTGACCACGGCGAGCAGTGGGCCAACCGCGAACGCGGAAACCACGTGGGACGCCAGAGCCAAGCTCAGTGCGATCGCCATTCCGAGCACCAGCGGAGTCAAGAGGACGCTGCCGAGCAGGTCGAGCCACCAGTGAAAGAATCTGTTGTTTGAGTCGAACACCGCCGTCGCGAGACACAAGGGCGACGCGACGATGCAGAATCCGAGCATCACGGTCCGCACGACCATCAAGAATGCCGCGTACAGAACCAGCACGAGCAGGGGAACGCCGCCAACCACGACCGCGACCATGTCGTTGCTCGTCGTTGCGAGCATGCCGTACGTGTGACTGAACCAGCCCTGACCTACCTGCAATCCACTGGAACCCGACAAGTGCAAGATGGGCCCTACGACCGCGCCGGATACCGCGACTGATGCGTCAACACACCAGACGACCGCGCTGTAGCCGAGGCTGATCGAGGTGCCAGGGACGCCGATTACTGCAATTGCCAAGATGAACCGCGGCAGAACTGAGAGAATCGTGTCCATTGAGCCCGTACGGTGATCGACTAAGGCTCTCATGACTCGACCGGCCGCTGCGACGCTCGCAATCATCAACGCGGGTGGAATCATTCCTCGGTAGAGACCCTCATAGATCTGAGCAGAGTTCCACTGCTTCCCGGGCTCGCCGATCGTGCCAAGAAACCATGTCTGCAGTTCAGGAGGAAATAGCGCGTTCGTGAGCCAGTTGACGGCATCGGCGATGAAGTGACCGGTATCGAAGAAGAATCGGAAGAACTGTGTGAGAATGGTTAGGACGCCGCCCAAAACATTCAGGACGGCACCTCCAGCGTCGTACGCACCGTGAAAGAATCCGGCGACGTTCTGGAGCCAGCTGACTGGATTCCACCAACTGGCCGCTGCTACCACTTCGACCGCCGCCTGGGTCAGCCGGGATCAGTTCGCTGTAGCGTGTCTCGATACGGGCTTGACTCGGCGATCGTCTGAGCAACGCCGCGCAGGCGCGGGTGCGGCTGGCACGCTTCGCGGCCCGGGGGGAGCACGGCGCCACGACGATGTCGCGGCACGATGCTTCGGTGCCGAGCGAAGGGTATCGAAAGCAGATATACCTCAATGCTCATCAGCCGACTCCCGAGATCGACTTGACAAGCTGCAGCACAAGGATCGCGCCGCCCCCTTTCGTGACCATGTCGACCATGAAAGAACCCCCACTTTCACGGTGTTCCATCATCTTGTGAATGCCTGAGATTGCCACCGCCGCAGGAATCAAGAACTGCGCCGATGTCAACAGTGGATTCGCAACTCGGGCGAGCACCTGCTGCGAGAGAGGATCGTTAGCTGACACTTGACCCAGGAGGCTGAGCCAGTGGATCGTTGCGGTGACGGCAAGTACCAGCATGGCGGATGCTCCTCAACCCTCTGCGTCGATTGGCCCTAGAGGCCGGAAGACAGACTCTGGGGCAGCGTTCCGGACGATACCCGGACAATTCGACGTCGGCGGGACACGTCCACGCGTTGTATGCCTCCGCGGATCTGGAACGCGCGAGCAACTTGCGTGCAACGCCGTAACCGGGGCACCACGGAAGCACGCGATCGTGGTGCTAGCTTGATCTCATGGCTCGCCGCCGTCAGGGTATTCGCGCGCCAGCGCGTCCGCTGACTGGACCCGACCCGACCCCGGCTGACTCCAATTCGGCCATCATGAGAAACCTTCGGCTCTACAAGACCATGTTCGAGCGAGGGTCGTTAGGTCAGCTGATCGTCGACTACGCGTCCATGCGCGTCAGCGTTGTCAACGACGCATTCTGCTCGATGAGCGGGTTCAGCGCCGATGGGCTGGTCGGGAGGGCCGTCGGAGCGATATTCCCCGTCGGCCAGGACCCTAGCGAGAACACCGTTGCGCGTCTTGCCGAAAGTACGACGGACGGATACTTCGTCGAGCGGACCCTGCAGCGTCGCGACGGTTCGACCTTTCCGGTCATGTCGAGCGTGTCGGCCGTCCGCGATAAGGCCGGCGTCCCCGTCACACTCTTCGTGCTGTTCCGGGATCTGACCACTCAGCGGGCGGCTGAGGGAGCACAGCGCCGCAGCGAGGCACTCATCGACGCCGCGGTCGCGGCACTACCTGTGGCGTTCTCCACGTTCGATCGCAATCTACGACTGACCTTCGTGGCAAGCGGCGCCTCTCGGCCGGGAGGGGTCGACCAAGGATACCTGGGGCGGCACATCTCCGAACTCAGCGACAACTCGGACACGATCAAGGCGCTTGAACAAGCTCTCAGCGGATCCGAGACCACGTCTCGGACGCTCATCGGTGGAAATACGTACTTGGGGTTGAACGCACCGATGCGAGACGGCACCGGAGCGATTATCGGCGTGGTCTCGGTGTCCAGCGACATCTCGGCGGAGGTTGCTGAGGAGGCAAGGCGTCGTCGAGCGGACGAAGCGCGCCTGTTTGCGGCCCGCCACGACCCACTCACCGGTCTGCTCCACCGCGCTGCGCTCGTCGAACACCTGAACGATCTGGCGATCGCGGGACACAACGCCGGCGGGCTTCTGCTCCTCGACCTGGACGACTTCAATGTGATCAATGACAGCCTTGGCCACGATGTCGGAGATGCCGTGCTTCTCGAGGTCGCCCGCCGAGTATCCAGCGCGTTCCGCGGGTCGGTGATCGCAAAATACGGCGCCGATGAGTTCGCCGTCGTGGCGCCGTTCGTGGTCGACCGCGAGTCGGCGTCGCTGGCGGCACAGCGGATTCGCGCTGTTCTTGAAGCGGACGTCAACGTCGACGGACGTCTCCTGAGGGTGACGGGCAGCCTCGGTGTCGCACTCGAGGAAAGCTTCGTGCGAGGCTCATCGCCATCGACGCTAGTCCGCAACGCAGATTCGGCACTTTCCAATGCCAAACACGCGGGCACGGGACAGTACCGCCTCTACGACGCGGCAATGCGCCGCGAGGTCAGCAAGCGCCTCGCGATTCAGGATGGACTGCGGGTGGCGCTGAGCACCCGACAGTTGCACGTGGCTTATCAGCCGATCGTCAGCCTCTCGGATCGCGACGTTGTCGGAGCCGAGGCGCTGTTGCGCTGGATACATCCCGAGCACGGCGCGATTGCCCCGGCGGAATTCATACCCGTCGCCGAGCGGAGCGGTCTGATCGTGCCAATTGGTCGATGGGTCATGGACACCGCGTGCAGAGATATGCGGCCGCTGCGACGTGACCACGGGATGTACGTTGCGGTCAATGTCTCAGTGCGCCAGCTTGTCACCGGAGGGTTCGCCGAGTGGGTCGAGGAGGTCCTCGCTCGAAGCGGCATGCCCGCCAGCGCGCTCACCGTCGAGGTGACCGAAGGCGCCCTTGTTGATGACATCAGCGCGATTCGGGTTGCGTTCAATCGGCTTAGAGCAAGCGGCGTCAGGGTCTCCATCGACGATTTCGGAACCGGCTACTCGTCCCTGTCGCGGCTCCATGACCTTCCCATCGACGTGATCAAGCTCGACCGGGCGTTCGTTATCGACGTCGACAAGCGAGCTGAAGGTCGCGCCATGGCGGCCGCCATCCTTCAACTGAGTACGGCGATCGGGGCGAGCATAATCGCCGAAGGCATCGAGACCGAAGCTGAGTCCGCCGCACTGGTCGACATCGGGTACACGACGGGACAGGGTTACCTCTTCGCGCGACCCATGCCGATCGACGACCTGGTCCTGCGCCTGAACCCCGGCCCCGCACACGATCTGGGAAGAGTCGCGTAATCACGACGGCGGCTTGAGATTGGGCCAATCGCCGCGTAGAGGATCAACTGGCCTTGATCGGCAAGACCGCCCAATGCTCCAGAATCGAAAGCATTGACCACGAACCGCAATCCACACGGAGACGGACCATGTTCACAAGCATTCTCGTCGGAGTCGATCGCTCGCAGCACGCGCAGGTCGCGCTCACTCAGGCGATCGATATTGCGCGCACACAGAACGCGTCATTGACCGTGCTCGTCGCCTACAGCACGCTGATGCCCTGGGGTCCGGTCGCGCCACTGCCCCAAAGCGCGGTCGACGAATTCGTCGCCGGCGTACGACGTGACGCACAGGAGATCGCGGATGGCGCGAAAGGCGCGATCCCAGCTGAACTCAACGCCGAGGTGCTGGTTATCGACGCCTCGCCCGCCGAGGCGATCCTTGAACGGGCGCGAGCCGGAAACCACGACCTGATCGTGGTCGGCTCGCGAGGGCGAGGCGACGCCGGATCATTTCTCCTCGGCAGTGTCAGTCACGCAGTGCTGCACCACAGCCGCGTGCCGGTGCTGATCGTGCATGTGCCCTCAGTAGAGGCAGCAGCCCGGACCGCGTAGTCGGGCCTCATCGGTCCGTCGACCGAAGCTCGGAGGCCGAAACGCCACCGAAATGTTCGTGCCTAACCCTGGTGCCAAGTGTCCACCGCCGGCTCCTCCGAGCCACTCACCAGGAGGCGCGGATCCATGGCAGACCTTTCCACCAGGAAGATCGGCATCGGGCTGGCAAGCTGGTTGCTGGCCGGAGCAGTGTCGCTGGCGGCGGCGACAGGGGTCGGCGAAGCCGCGGCTCGGCGGGGCAACTCCGCGGCTTGGTACGTCTACACGGAGAGCAACCAGACTTCGGCGGACGGCGGCAACGCCGTCCTCGCGTTCCGAGCATCCGCCGGCGGAGCCCTCACCTCGATTGGCAGCTTCGCCACCGGCGGCGACGGTACCGGAGTCGGCCTCGGGTCGCAGGGAGCAGTCGCGCTTGCGAGCGGCGGGCACGCCCTCCTGGTCGTGAACGCGGGCTCGAACACAGTCTCGTACTTCCGGGTCCTCTCCGATGGGAGTCTTCGGCTGGTCGATGCAGCACCATCGAGCGGCGCCGATCCCGTGAGCGTGACCGCCGATCATCGCCGGGTTGAGGTGCTCAACCAGGGCAGCAGCTCCGTGGGCGGTCTTATCCTGACGGGGGATGCCCTTGTGCCGTCCCCCAACCCTGCTGTCTCGCTCGCGTCCGAGGCGGCGACGCCAGTGCAGATCGGGTTCACCCCATCCGGTTCTCAGGTCATTGTCACCGAGAAGGTGAGCAGCAGTATCGACACGTTCAAAGTGACCTCGGATGGGCGACTAAGCGGGCGGCGTCACACAATCTCGACCGGGACCGCACCTTACGGTTTTGGATTCAGCGAAGGTGGCGATGCAATCGTCTCTGACGCCGGTGGCGGAGCGGGTGGCGTCAGTGCAGCCACCTCCTACCGCGTTGGTTCGACCGGAGCTCTGCATCCCATCAGCGAGGTCGGTGAGTCACAGGCAGCAGCGTGCTGGCTGGTGATCAACGGCGCAGGCAACCGCGCATATGTGGCGAACGCCGCCTCTGGTACGGTCTCCTCGTACGATATCGCCGAGAGCGGCCGGCTCACTCTGCGATCGGCGGTCGCGGCCACCGTGGGCGCTCACCCGATCGACGAGATTCTCGGCGGCGGCTGGTTCTTCGTCCTGACGTCGACCGCGGTTGCATCGGCACCGGTCACCGCGTCAGGCGATCTCGGTGCTGTCGACGAGGCCGCGGCCAGTGGCCTTCCCGCGGCAGCCTCGGGCCTCGCCCTGGTCAGCGCCTCCGCGTAGATCGCGATTCGGGGGCGGCGCCCCATGCACTGGGGCGCCGCCGGGCCATTCGCCGCCCGGCTCCCTCGGCAACTTTCGGAGAATGGTGCAGAGTGACCATCCAGACGCCGGCGTCGAACGCCACATCGACCATCAACGACGAAGCCGGAGCCGTGAGCAGGCCGGGAACAGCGTCGCTCGGCCATCCGATCCTGGTTGTCGACGACGACGAGACCACGTGCGACGTCATCCGCGCATATCTCGATAGTGCAGGGTATCGCGTGCTCATCTGTCGTTCCGGCACCGAAGCCCTTGACGTCGTTCGGCAGACCGAGCCTCGCTGCTTGATCCTCGACGTCATGCTGCCCGGGAAGGACGGCTTTAAGATCTGTCAAGAAATTCGAGCCAGCGGATCGATTGTGCCAATCCTGCTCCTGAGCGCGCGCGCCGACGAGCCCGACCGAGTCGGCGGGCTCCGCGCCGGCGCCGACGACTACCTTGTGAAACCGTTCAGCCCGCGCGAGCTCTTGGCTCGCGTCGATGCGCTCCTGCGCCGTGCAGAGATCGGCCCACGCCCACCCGTCGTGGTCCAACTGGGTAACATCGAGTTATCACCGACTCGACACGACGTCACTGTCGACGGGAGGTGTATGGCGCTCACGCACGTCGAGTTCCGGTTGCTTGCTGCGATGTTGGAGCAGCCCGGATGGGTACTGAGTCGCGGCCAACTCATCGACCGGCTGTACACGGATGATCGTCTCCCAGCGTTGGATCGGACTGTCGACGTCCACGTGTTTCGTTTGCGCGAAAAGCTGCACGCAGCACACGCAAGCGTCGCTATCGTCACGATCCGCGGGCTCGGATACAAGATCATCGCGAGGGGCTCATGAGCGCAGTGGGCACCACTCCCCGTAATGCGGGCGCTGTCCTCCACCGTCGATGGAACGCGCTGGGGCTTCGCTGGCAACTCGTGGCGCTCAACATCATCGTCGTCGTGTTCACCGTGGCGCTCATCATCGTGCTGATGCACAACATCGCACAGCAGCAATTCATGGTCATCATGCACGCAGCAGGCCAACCAATCGATCCCTCTGCGGGGCAACGCGCCTATGATGCCGCGGTCGAAGCACAGATCTATCCGACGATCGCCGTCGCGGCCATCGTCGCGGTCGGGCTCAGCTTCGCAACCGTCACACTCGCGCTGAGACCGCTGACCGCAGTTCGCGACGCGACAAGACGCATGGCGCGTGGAGACGCGCCAGCCCTCATCCGGACAGACCGCCGCGATGAAATCGGCGACGTCGCAGACTCGGTCAATGAACTGGCGGAGTCATTGCGGCGCCTCGAAGACCTGCGCCGTCAGGTGACCAACGATGCGGCGCACGAGCTGCGAACACCACTGCACAATCTCCTCGGACTCATCGAGGGTATGCGTGATGGGGTTATCCCGCCGACGCCCGCACGGCTGCAGCAGGCGCACAACGAACTGGGACGACTTATCGCGTTGGTCGAGGACTTGCGGGGGTTGGCTGATGCTCAACTGGCCCGGGACCGGATGGTGCTCGAGCCGTTGCATCTCGAGGCAGTAGTCCGCGAAGCCGTCCTATCGTTCAATGCACGATTTGAGCATCGCGACCTCAGGTGCGAGATCCATCCGCCGGAGAGCGATCTTATCGTCGACGGCGACGCTGGCCGCCTCGGTCAGGTTATTGGCAACCTCATCGATAATGCGATTCGTTGTGCGCGGCCCGGCAGTGTGATCACCGCGGGCATCGCGAAGCGAGGCGCCTTCGCGCGTGTCGCGATCCACGACATCGGAGAGACGATCGACAACCATTCGCTCCCGCACATCTTCGAACGATTCTTCCGGGCCGATCCCAGCCGCACGCGCGGAAGCGGGGGAGCCGGCATCGGTCTCGCAATCGTCAAGGAGTTGATCGAAGCTCATGGCGGCAACGTCGGTGCGGACAGTACGGCCGACGCGGTTACCGTCTGGTTCGACCTCCCGCTTCGAGACGCGGCGTTGGACGCAACCACACCGTCAGACACCGCGCCGCCGATGCGAAGTGTCGACGCCGCAGCTCAAGCGTAGACAGCGCCCGGCGTCGATTCACGCACCGGCAACGGGCAGAACGACCGGCAACACGGCACATCGGGGGCGCTCGCGAATCCTCGGCGCGCTCCGACGTCACGTCTGACGACGACGTCGTATGAATGACGCGCTTCACTCGGTAACCGTCGGATCGGGCGGGCGCGCCTGCCACTTGACGACGGGCAAGGGTGCCACCGACATCAACAGCCCATCGACACCACGGACAAGCTTCCATCCGCCCTCATGAACCAGCCAGTGGTGGCGATGACAGACGAGCACAAGATTGTCGAGATCAGTCGCTCCGCCGCTCGCCCAGTGCTTGATGTGATGCGCCGCGGTCCACGACGTGGGACGGTCGCACCCTGGCCACTCGCATCCCCCATGCCGAGCGTCGAGCGCACGTCGCGTGGGCGCAGACGGCAGCCTGCGGGCGCGTCCAACGTCCACGACCGCCGCGTCCGGCCCCAGCAGGACCCGGGTCACGCTCGCGTCGCACGCAAGGCGCTGCACAGTGGGCGTGCTGATCGGCCCAGCCCGCTCGAGCATCCCGGCCGGGGCACCGGCCGCTCCGACCAGCGTGTCGAGGCTCGTCGTGACCTGAAGGTGGGGCCGCTGGCCACCGACCCGAGGTAGGAGCGACGTGTCGAGTCCGTGCCCGGCAAGCTCGATGAGTGCGTCCGCGTAGCGCCGCGACCGTGATCGATCGTCATCGGTTCCAGCGCGGCGGGCAAGTGGATCGAGCGCGGTGCACAGAGCTGCCCCGCCGACAGGATCAAGGAAGCCCTTGATGAAGACGGCGCCTCCTTCGCCCGTGCGCAGGTCGAGCGTGCGATATTCGACGTCCTTCAATTGCTCGGCCTGGAAGGCCTGCGCGTCGTGTGCGTGGCGAGCATGCGCGCAATCGACCCTGAAGCGGCTCAGGGTATGGCTCATGGCCTGCTCAAGGAGTGGCTGTTCCACGAACGGAGTTGCGGTCGGAGAATCCTGAAACGCGCGCGCCGTTCCGGCCATGAGCGCGAGGTGAGCAAAACCGAGCCGGCCCTCCTCGACGGCCGCAATGCTCGTCGCCAGGCCGCACGCCTGCGAGCCCACAGCGATTGCGCTGGTCGCCGCAGCAGCGGTCATCCCACACTCGAGGCGGATCCAGTGGGGTGGGCTCAAGCATCCCTGCCACTCCTCCTCTTCCGTCGCGGCGAACGCTCCTGCCACCGTGGAGAACTCCAACTCGATCCGATCGATGATTCTGCGCAGGCGGATCAGGTCGTCTCGCAACGCCACCGGGGTGGTGATCCTTGAGCCGTGCCGGACACAGTCGGTGGCACGGGCAAGGCGGTCGATCGCGTCCTCTTCGCCCTCCATTGCGCCGTCGCGATCACACATTCCTGTAGTATACACACAGGTGTTTAGATCAACAGCCGAACCCCGCCGGAGCAGACCCCTGCCATGTGGCAGCCGTTTCGCCCGCTCTCACGAACAGGCCCAGCCGCCGCCTCGGGGTCAGGCCCGGCTGACCGGCGGGCTCAGCGCTTCGCTCCGATTCGTCGCGCGAGCAGCGGCCGGCCGCACAGGACTGGCGCCGCGCAGCCAGGATGCCGTGGCGCCGACCAGCATCATGATCACCGAGAACGCGAATGTGATGTGCATGCCGACGATGAACGGGTTGCTGATCAGATTCGGGAAGAACGTCTGACCGGAGAGGTAAGCGGCCTGGCTCGCGGTCAGGGCATGCATCGAAGGGCCGAGCAGCGTGGTCATCGGGTCGTACCCGAGAAATGCCGCGAACAGCGACCCCACAGGCGGCAGGTTCGCCACCTGATGCGCCACGGAGGTGGAGACGCCGTGCGCGGTGAGCCCCGCGAACATTGTCGACGGCAGCGTCGAACTGAGCCCGGCGATCATCAGGGAGAAGAAGATGCCGATCGACAGCGTCATGCCGCTGTTTTGAAACGTCGCGAGCATGCCCGAAGCGACACCACGACGGTCGGCCGGCACCGCGTTCATCACGCCTGCCGTGTTCGGTGCAACGAACATTCCCATCGACACGCCCACGAGGAACAGCAGCGCGGCGAACGGGAGGTACGAGAAGTCGGCGGGCAGGAACATGAGCAGTCCAAAGCCGACCGCCGAACAGATCATGCCCGCAGTCGCGAAACCGCGGGAGCCGAGCCGGTCAGAAAGGAATCCCGACGTGGGCCCCCCGACGAGGAAGCCCGCCGTCAATGGCAGCATGAAGATCGCCGCCCAGAACGGCGTCGATTCGTAGCTGTACCCGTGCAGCGGCAGCCAGATTCCCTGCAGCCAGATGATCACCATGAACATCAGGCCGCCGCGGCCGATGGAGCTGAGGAGCGCGGCGAGGGTTCCGAACGTGAAGCCGCGAAGACCGAAGAGGCTCACGCGGAACATCGGTTCCTCGACGCGGGTTTCGACGAGCACGAACACGACCAGCAGGGCGACCCCGCCGATGATCGCCGTGAGCACCGAGGGATTGGTCCATCCCATCGAGTGCGTTCCGTAGGGTTGGATCCCGTACGTGATCCCCACCAGCACCGAGATCAGCCCGACCCCGAAGAGCACATTGCCCCACCAGTCCACCCGCGACCGCTTCACGACGCCGGTCTCGCGCAGCTTGAGGTATGCCCAGCCGGTGCCGAAAAGGCCGACCGGAACCGACACGAGGAACACGAGGTGCCAGTCGGTCGTACTGAGCAATCCGCCCACGATCAGCCCGATGAAGGACCCCGACACCGCCGCGACCGCATTGATGCCGAGCGCCATGCCGCGCTCGCGCTGCGGAAACGCATCGGTGAGGATGGCGGTGGAGCAGGCGAAGATCATCGCCCCGCCCACACCCTGAATCAAGCGAAAGAAAATCAACTCCAGCGCCGCAGTCGGACCGGTGGTGAATACCAGCGAAAGCAGGATGGATCCGACGGTGAAGACGAGAAACCCCAGGTTGTACATCCGGACGCGTCCAAACATGTCGCCGATGCGGCCGAGGCTGACCACCATCACCGCCGTGACGACCATGTAGCCCATGATCATCCAGAGCAGGTAGCTGACATTGCTCGGGACGAGCGGGTTCAGCTTGATGCCGCGGAAGATCGCCGGCAGTGAGATGAGCACGATCGACGAGTTGACCGTCGCCATGAGCATGCCGATCGTCGTATTGGAGAGCGCGACCCACTTGTAGTGGGGACCGACCTCACCGTGTTTGCGCGAGGCCTTGGGGGCGGGGGCGGTGACTCCCGTGGTCGTCACGCTGCCGGCTGCGCCTGCTTTTCCCGTTCGCGCTGTTCACGCTCCCGACGCCACACGCGGATGCTCTCGAGATCGAGCGACGCGCGCTCTCGCTTGATCTCGGCAACATTCGGATTGCGTGCCATCCATGCGAAATGCTGCCACAGACTGACGGCACCCACGTCGTCCGGAACATCGTTGATGATGGGCCCGAAGAACTGGGGGCCGGCGCCGCCGTCAAGGACGATCGTCGGCACGCCGAACGCCTTGTCGACCGACACCGCCTGATCATGCTCGGCCTGTACCGCTTCCCATGTCGATGGGTCGTCGAGCGCTCGCCCCAACACCTCAGGCTCGATGCCCGCGTCGCGAAGTGCTGCTTCGATCACGCCAGGGTCGTCGACCCGTAGGCCGCGCTGATGATGCGCGTCACTCAGCGCCTTGTAGAACGCGCCCACGGCGGCGTTGCCGTGCGCGTTGCGAACGGCGATTGCGGTCCGGAGCGACGGCGCGGACCCAGTGTCCGCCGCCGCACGCCCCTTGACGCCATCGTTGATGATGGCGAGCGAGAACACGCGCCACTCCACATCCACAACGCCGAGCTCACCTAGGCGCCGCGCCCAGCGCGATGTCTGATAGCACCACGGACAGAGTGGATCGAAATAAAAGCGAATGCTTTCGGCCATGGTCATGCACCCCGTGCCAAATGCTACGCGGTTGCGCTTGCTGCAGCCTCCGTAACCGGCTCAGTTTCGGCGGGCTTGTCCAGGCCGAGCTCGCCGTCGATCTCGAGCTTCACTTTCTCGCTGACGAGGAACCCACCACCACCGAGCGGGACGTTCCATGTCAGGCCCCAGTCAGA
>Ga0307373_10003295_pt1 | contig 28185 bp, 25 predicted proteins | sample OX2MG_FD_202534 | JGI IMG/M metagenome (GOLD analysis project Ga0307373, IMG submission 202534) | Soil microbial communities from Risofladan, Vaasa, Finland - OX-2 | ecosystem: Environmental > Terrestrial > Soil > Coastal area > Acid sulfate soil | place: Finland: Risofladan, Vaasa | collected... | reverse complement strand
GCGATAGCGAACAACCACCATCCGCGAGCCTGCGAGGAAGACGTGTCGGAACGAATCTAGGCCGTCAGTCCCGGCCAATTCCCCTGTTTTTTGGAGAACACGAAGACCCCGAGATTCTCACCGAGCTCGACGTATATGCGCACCGCTAAGGGCTCGTCCTCCTGGCGGAAAGAGATTGCCGCGTCGTAGGTCTCGGGGTCAGTAACCAAATCGTTTGGTCCCACGCTTGGCTCTCCCCGCGCCGGCGGCCGAGCCGCAAACTGGTGAAACCCGGCCCAGGATAACATGTCCCCGCCAGAGGCGCATCAATTCCGCCCCTCACCTGGCCGAGATGCTGGAGATGCCGACCCTCTGGGATTCCTTGCTGTCCCGGCAGATTTGACGGCGTAGGATAGCTCGAACAGCCCCGCCGAGGAGATGTAGAGGAAGGGTGACCCGCCCCGCACGGTGGGCCAGTTTCGCTTTCCATCATTTTCCATTTAAGGTGCGAAAACCTGACCTGAGTGCCGCCGTTCCAGCGCATAGATTAACGTTCCCAAACCGAAGGTGAGGGTTCTATTCCCTTCTCCCGCTCCAACAAAACAAACAGCTTACGTGGCTGCTGGGGCACGGCGGGGCCTACCTTGAGGATGTCCCTGCCCTCGCCAGGCGAATACCACCCCCCATTCAGGATCTCGGCACCGCTTCAGCCACGGCTTCTCTGCTCGCAGGAGTGATCAGGAAGCACATGCCGGCTCCAATGAGCATGATCACGGCCAGGACTCCGAAGGCGAGAGCAAAACTTCCGGTGGTCTTATCGATATAGCCGAGCAGCAATGGACTAAAGTACCCGCCAAGATTTCCAAACCCGTTGATCAGGCCCATGGACGCCCCGGCCACGTTGCGGGGCAGCGTTTCGGTAGGGATGGCCCAGAAAGGTCCGAGCGGCGCGTAAGAGCCCATCGCCGCCAGCGATACGAAAATGAATGCGATGGCCGGACAACTGTGGCTCAGCAGGACCCCGATGAGCAGGAAAATTCCAGCCACACCGAGCGCGAAGGCGACATGGCCGGGGCGCTCGCGGGTCTTATCCGAGTGATGGGAGATGAACACCATGGAAATCGCCGCCCAAACGAACGGAACAGCGAAGAGGATCCCGATCACCAGATTGCTCATCTTCTTGGCCTGGCCCATGGCCGTTGGGAGCCAGAACAGGAAGCCCATCTGCCCGCAGATGAAACAAAAATAGATGATCATCAGGACAAGAATCTGAGGGCGCAGCAACGCGCGGACGCCCAGCTTCGATTCGGACGGCCCAGATTCGATCGATTCCCGCTCGAGCGTCGTTTCCAGAAATTCCCGCTCCTCGTCGGAAATCCATTTCGCCTCGCGCGGATGATCGCTGATGAAAATCAGCCATACCACGATCCACAGGAACGGCATCGCCCCTGCGGCGATAAGCATGATGCGCCAGTTCCAGCGGTCCAATAGCCAGCCCGAGAGCGGCGAGGAAATAATCACGGCCAACGGTAAACAGAGGTTCCAAAACGCATTGGCCCGGGCGCGTTCTCCCCTGGGAAACCAATGCGAGAGCAGGATGAGACTGGCGGGATACACGCCGCCCTCCGCCACTCCCAATAGCAGCCGCATGATCCATAACTGGCGATAGGTATGGACCAACCCGCATCCAATGGCAAAGCCGCCCCAGATAACCATCAGGATCGCTATGAATTTCTTGGCGCTCCAGTGTTCGGCCAGATGCCCGCCCGGGATTTGCAGGAGCAGGTAGCCCCAGAAGAAGATGCCGGCCACAGCGCCGGCCTGCGTCGGGTTCAGGTGAAGATCCCGGCTGATCGCGGGCAGGCCCATGCCTATGTTTGTCCGGCTGATGAAGGCGATTGTATACATCACAATGGCAACCGGAATAATTCTGAGCCACCGCTTGCGGACCATAGAGCTTACCTGCCTTTCTATGTCTAACGGTCCCTGTTGCGCGTGCTCAAGGCAGCAGCCTTCACAGGCTACCCGGCCCCGCGATATCGATCCTGGAAGCCTTCTGACTTATGGGCGCGTCTGGTGGCAGAACCTTATCACAGGCTGCTTCCGGAACTAAATACAATTGTCCCGTCAGAACCTTTTCACGCCCGGCCCGATTCCCCGGCTATGCCGTTCATTGACAGGCTCATTCCGCGGTGATAGAAAACTAACCCCATCACTGAGAGAGTGCCCCGCCATGCGAGACATTCCAGCAGGCGCTTAGTCGCGCAGTTCGGAGCGGCGGCAAATGGAACCGCGCCCCCGGGAGGAACGGAATGACAGAGAGATACGTTCTTTCGTTTTTATTCTGCATGGCCTTGGCGCCGGCCTATCCGGCCCGGGCCGTCCCGCCGCTGACGCTGGTCCGGACAATCCCGATGCCCCAGGTAAAGTGCCGCCAGCCGAACCTGAGCCAGAAGCAGCTGGCGCGGGCCGTAGCTACGGAACGGATACCGAGCATCGCTTGTCATTTTGATCGTTTCGGGCTGGATTCCGTGGGCCATCGTCTGTTCGTCGTGCCGGAAAATAATGGGACGGTTGAGGTTTACAACCTACCCTCCCTCAAGCTGCTACATAGCATCGGCGGAATCGGAATGCCGCATGGGGTGCTCTACCGGCCGGACATCGATCGGATTTTCGTGAGCGATGGCGCCGATGGCCTGCTACGCATCTACGATGGAACCTCCTATCGGTTGCTTAAAACGGTGAAGCTTCTCACCGACGCGGACGCCCTTGGCTACGATCCGGCGACCCGCAATCTCTACATTGCGAACGGGGGCAAAGATGCGAAGTTGAATTACACGTTATTGAGTATCGTCAATACGGATAATGGCAAACAGACCGGAGATATCCGGATCAACGGCAACCGGCTCGAACAAATGGCGCTCGACCCGGACGGCGGCAGGCTCTTCATCAACGTTACGGATCGGCGGGCCGTTGGCGTAATCGACCTCAAAGAACAAAAGGTCATAGCGATGTGGCCCATCGCCAGGGGAGACATCAACGCCGCCATGGCCCTCGACGAGAAGGATCACCGGCTGTTTGTCGCCTGCCGCAGCGGAGAGATGGACGTATTCGACACCGAAAACGGCAAGGTGGTCGCCGTTCTGCCGATTTCAAAAGGGGCCGACGACATGACCTACGACGGGGCCCGCAAGCGCATCTACGTTCCCTGCGCCGAAGGCGTTGTCGACGTGTTTCAGGAGCGCGATCCCGATCACTACGCGCGTATCGGCAAGATCCCAAGCGGGCCGATGGGCAAGACGGGAATACTCGTCAGCCGGTTGAACCGCTACTATGTCGCCGTGCCGCCGCACGGGAGCACGAAAGCCGAAATTTTAGTGTATCGAGTCCGGTGATTCGGCCGAGCGGAAGGGGCCGGGCTCTCCCAGCCGGCCCGTCCGGCATTTCGCATTGGACAGCCTGGCGTCTTCAATGATCTTATGTTGATGGGAACGCCGAGCGGAGCCGGGACGGGTCTCGAGCTCGCCGGCGCGACCCATACACACGGTGGCGCAGCGGCCGCTTTCGATCTTCCGGTCCAGACAGCGCGAAAGGGCGAACCCTACGCGGCGGCCGGCTGAGACGCTTTCCATTGGAACCCGAGGATACTTTGCAAACACCAATCCCCTTGCCCCCGAGCTCACACGCGAAGCCGTTTGATTCATTCCAGCAAGCGAGCCAACTGGAAAACGAACTCAAGCGTGCGCTCAAAGGTGAAGTCCGTTTCGACGCCGCGAGCCGGGCCCTGTACGCGACCGATGGGTCCAATTACCGGCAAATCCCCATCGGCCTGGTGATCCCGCGTGATGCGGACGACGTGATGGCGGCTGTTGCCGCTTGCCGGAAATACGAAGCCCCGGTGCTGCCGCGCGGTGGGGGAACCAGTCTGGCGGGCCAATGTTGCAACGTGGCGGTGGTGCTGGATTTCTCGAAATACATGAACCGGATTCTCGAGGTGGACCCCGCCAGCAAAACGGCGCGGGTGCAGCCGGGGGTCGTTCTGGACGTTTTGCGCAGCCAGGCCGAGACGCACCGGTTGACCTTCGCGCCCGATCCCTCGACGCATAGCCGGTGCACCCTCGGCGGGATGATTGGCAACAATTCCTGCGGAACCCATTCGCTGCTGGGCGGCAAAACGGTGGACAATGTCGAGGAACTCACGATTTTGCTCTACGACGGCACGGTGATGACCGTGGGCGCAACGGCCGATGCCGACCTCGAATCCATCATCCGTCAGGGCGGCCGCCGCGGCGAGATTTACTCCCGGCTGCGGACCATCCGGGACCGGTACAGCGACCAGATCCGGGCGCGCTTCCCGCGAATCCCGCGCCGCGTCTCCGGCTACAACCTGGACGAACTGCTCCCTGAAAACGGCTTCCACGTGGCGCGTTCTCTGGTGGGCACGGAAGGCACCTGCGCGATCCTGCTCGAAGCCAAAGTGAAGCTGGTCCACAGCCCGCAAAAACGAGTCCTGGTGGGACTCGGCTACGCGGACGGTTTCGTTGCCGCCGATCACGTTCCGGACATTTTGGAGCTCAAGCCCATCGGCCTCGAGGGTTTCGAGGGCAGCATTATCGAGAACCTCAGGAAGAAGAAAAGTCACAATCTCGATCTTCTGCCGGAAGGAGGCGGTTATCTGATCGCCGAATTCGGCGCGGACGATGCCGATGAGGTGAACCACGTTGCCACACAGCTCGTCAGCCGCCTGAAGCAGCTGCCCGACCCGCCCAATATCCGGATTTATACGCAGAGCGAAGCGCGGGAGGTCTGGAAGATACGCGAGGCGGGGCCTCGCGGCATCCTCTTCCAGTCCGGCACGCCGCACAAATGGGAGGGGTGGGACGATTCGGCGGTGGCGCCCGAAAAGCTGGGCGCCTACCTGCGCGATCTCCGCAAGCTTCTGGACGAATACAACTACGATACCGCTTTCTACGGGCATTACGGGCACGGCTGCATGCACATGCAGATCAGCTTCGATCTCGAGACCGAGCCAGGCATCCGTAATTTTGCCGAATTCATCGACCGCGCCGCGGACCTGGTGATCGGCTATGGCGGATCGCTCTCGGGCGAGCACGGCGACGGGCAAGCGCGCTCCGCGCTGCTCCCGAAGATGTACGGGCCCGAGATCATGAAGGCCTTCGGGGAATTCAAGGCCGCGTGGGACCCGGACAACAGATTGAATCCTCACATTGTCGTGGACGCGCACCCGATCACCGAAGATTTGCGGATGGGGGCCGATTACAAACCCCTCGCGCTCGCCACCCACTTCCAATTTCCCGATGACGGCGGGTCGCTGGCGAACGCGACGCTGCGGTGCATCGGGACCGGCGCGTGCCGCAAGCGCGACACGGGAGTGATGTGCCCGAGTTATATGGCCACGCTCGAGGAAGAACACAGCACTCGCGGCCGCGCTCACATGCTCTTTGAAATGTTTCAAAACGAAATAGTGCGCGACGGCTGGCGGAACGAGAGCGTCAAGCAGTCCCTGGACCTGTGCCTATCCTGCAAAGCGTGCAAAACGGAATGCCCCACGAATGTGGACGTCGCAACGTACAAGGCCGAATTCCTTTCGCATTACTACGAAACCAAGCGCCGGCCCCTATACGCGTATGCGTTCGGCATGATTGACCGCTGGGCGCAACTGGCGTCGATGGCGCCCGCCCTGGCGAATTTCCTGAGCACCGCTCCGGGCCTCGAACAGGTCATGCGGGCCGTTCTTCAACTTGCGCCGGAACGGCAGATGCCCCGCTTTTCATCGTTCACTTTCCAGCAGTGGGCTCGAAAGAACGGGATTCCCGGTATCGGGGAACAGACAGGCCGCGCGTCGGCGCAGCCGGCCGGCCAGGGCCAAGACGTCATTCTATGGCCGGACACCTTCAATAATTACTTTCATACCGAAACCGGCCGCGCGGCCGCCGAGGTGCTGGCGCAGGCAGGTTTCCGCGTAACCGTTCCGCAGCAGCATTTGTGCTGCGGGCGGCCACTCTACGATTTCGGCATGATCGACAGGGCGAAGGAATATTTGCGCACCATCCTGCAGGCCCTGCGCGGTCCGATCGATGCCGGCGTGCCGGTCATCGTGCTGGAGCCAAGCTGCGCCTCGGTGTTCCGGGACGAACTGCGCGGTCTGTTCCCGGAAGACGCGCTCGCCAGCCGGCTGCGAAGCCAGACCTACCTGCTCAGCGAGTTTCTGGAGCGCCACGCGCCAGGCTACGGGCCCCCGCGGCTCGCCAGAAAAGTGCTGCTGCATGGTCACTGCCATCACAAAGCGCTCATGAAAATGAACGACGAGGAATCGCTGCTCCGCAAAATGGGAGCCGAGCTCGAAACGCCCGATTCGGGATGCTGCGGGATGGCCGGCCCATTCGGATTCGAGCGCGACAAATATGCGGTATCGCAGGCGATCGGAGAGCGAGTGCTGCTGCCCGCCGTGCGGGGAGCGTCAGCCGATACATTGATTATTTCCGATGGCTTCAGCTGCCGGGAACAGATACGGCAGGCGACCGGCCGCGATGCGATCCACCTGGCTGAGGCGTTGCAAATGGCGCTTCAGGAAAAGCCTGAAGGCACCCCTCAGTCCGGCTTGCAGAAGGTAAGCGTATAGAATCGGCCGCCGCCGTGATCGCGAACGACCGGGTCCACCATCCCTGGAGGAATCAGGTCCAAGGGGGGGGCCAAACCTTCGGCGTGGCTCCAAAGCCGCCGCCCTAGGATGGGAATCCTCCGGTAGAGTTCCCGAATCTGCTTTTCGTTCTCATCGGAAATCAGCAGACTCGTTCCCGGCCTGGCCACGCGGATCATTTCGAGGATGGCCCTTTTCCTGTCGTTGAAAAAGTTCAGTCCGCCCAGCTGAAACACCACGTCGAAGCTCCCGTCCCGGAACGGCAGATGTTCGCCCTCACCGCAAAACAGGCGCGCCTGGCGCTTCGAGCGGCGCAGATTCCGCCGGCCCTTTTGCAGCATTCCCCAGGAAAGATCGAGCCCGTAGAAATCGATTCCTTCCGGCAGCAGCCGCAGGTTCCAAGCCGTGCCGACGGAAACCTCGAGCACGCGGTCGCCGGGGCGAATCTCGATTTGCGCCAGGAAACCGCTGCGCAGCTCCCGCAAATTCTGGTGCGAGAGAAAGGCATAGATGTGCGATTGAACGTCGTAGAAAACGACCACCCGGTCGTACAGCTTGCGGAATTGCCGGTTCCGGCCGGCCAGGTTTTCGAGGTCGGTGAAGATCGGGATGCCGTCGCGGATCGCGAACCGCTTCCCCGATCGCGGATTCCACAGAAACTGCCAGGCGCGGCCGCGGGAGTCCTTCCCGCCGCCCATTTCCAGGGGCTCGCGGGTCAACGGGTCGCAAAGCAGGGCCAGCGTTTGGGAGTCCATCGGAAGCTCCAGAACCGCGCCGGCCGAACCTACGGGATGGCGGAATCCCTTCCCGTTTTTCCGTCGCCGCGGGGCGAGGCAAACGGCGGGGATTTTTACTCTCCGGCCTCTTCCCGCTCCACTTTCAGCCAGCGCCGGAACAACTCGCGAACATCGCCAATCGACGGCAGCCAGTACCGGGCCGTTGTATCTGAATCGCGGCCGACCACGACGGAAATTCCGCCGCGCAATCCGCGGAACACGCTTTCATCGGTCCTGTCGTCGCCCAGGTAGGCCGTAAGACAGCCCTGCGGCGCTTTCTCCTCCGCCAGCAGTCGCTCGACCGCCCTCCATTTATCCACCGTTTCGCCCGGGAGCAGTTCCCACACCTTCTTGCCCGCGAGAAGCCGCAAGCCCGGCTCGGCCTCCAGCAGCTCGCGCACGATCTTTTCGGCCTTCCGCGCCGCCCCCGGAGACGCGGCGCGGTAATGCACGGCGAGCGTGGCACGCTTCACGTCGAGATTGATCCCGTTGATGGGCGCGAGCCTCGACCCCAGCCAGCGCGCCGAGCGGCGCACGCGGCGCTGTTCGGCGGGCGTTGCCAGCACAATCGTCCGCCCGCGCGGATTGGTGAGCCGGTATCCATGACTGCCCACGTACCAGATGCCCGGGATCTGCACCCGCCCGATCAGGTCTTCCAGTCCGCGGCCGCTTACCACGCCGACCGTGCCGCCGGCGTCGCGGATATCGACGAGCAGGCGGCGCATCGCCTGCGACAGCCGCACGTCCCCCGGCGACCGCCGGAGCCGCACGAGCGTTCCATCGAAATCGGTCAGGAGAATGCGCCGGGGCGCCGAGCGCATGCGTTTGGCCAGTTGCGGCCAGTCAGGGAATAGGGGACGCGCCGTTTTCACGCGAGTTTGGAAAGCTTGCGGATGATGTCCGCGGCCCATTTGTAAACATTGTTCTCGCGCACCTGCTCGCGCATCTTCTTCATGCGGCGCCGGGCCTCTTCCGGCTCCATCTCGATCGCCCGATGAATCGCGCCCGCCACCTCGTCGGCCGCGTACGGATTGATCAGGACCGCGTCGCTGTGAAACTGCCGCGCGGCGCCGGTGAACCGGCTGAGCAACAGGACCCCTTGCCCATCGACCCGCGAAGCCACGAATTCCTTAGCCACCAGATTCATGCCGTCGTGCAAGGAGCTTACCATCGCGAAGCGCGCCATCCGGAACCAGGCGAGCAATTCCGAGAGCGGCAAACGCTGGCGCAGGAAAATGATCGGGCACCAATCCGCCGTTCCGTACTTCTGGTTGACGCGGCGAACGCAGGCATCGAGGTCCTCGTTCAACCGGCGGTACTCCTTGACGTGGGTCCGGCTGGGCACTCCCGCTTGAAAGAAAACGAACCGGCCCCGGTATTCGGGGAATCGTTCGAGGAAACAGTCCACCGCATCGACCCGTTCCAGCAAACCCTTTGTGTAGTCGATGCGGTCGGCGCCGACGCCCACGATCATGTCCTCGCCGATGTGGAAACGGCGGCGGATGCACTCCATGCGTTCCTCGGTGGCGCGGTCTTCGGACTGGCGCGTGATCGAATCGAAATCGATGCTGATCGGAAAGGCGCGAATCTTCGTCATGTGCCGCCGGTAGATGATCGCCGCGCGCTCCCGGTCGATCCGCGCCTCGAGTTCCCGGTCGACCGTATCCATGAAATTGTTTCCGTGATAGTGGATATGAAACCCGAGCAGGTCGTTTCCCAGCATGCCGCGCAGGATGTCCTGTTTCCAGGGGCAGATGCGGAAGACCTCCGGATTCGGCCAGGGGATATGCCAGAAGTGCGCGATGACCGCCTGCGGACACTTCCGGCGCAACATGCGCGGCAGCAAAGCGAAATGGTAATCCTGGATGAAAACGAAGGCCCGGTCGTCTCCGACTTCTTCCGCCACGCTGTCGGCAAACAGCTGATTCACCTCCTGGTACGCCTCCCAGTGCTCCTGGCGGAATACCGGCGGCCGGTAGGACAAATGGCAGAGGGGCCACAACGCCGAGTTCGAAAAGCCGTAATAATAGTTCTCCTCCTGCGCCTTGCTCAGCCATACCCTCTTCAACCGGTACGATGGATCGTCCGGCGGAACATCGACGAAGCCTTGGGCGTCGCTGGCCGCCCGATCCCGATCACCCGAGCCGCTTCCGTGCGCCACCCAGAGCCCATGGCTCGCCCGCATGACTGGGTCCAGCGCCACGACCAGCCCGCTCGCGGGCCACATCCACTCGAGATGATCGTCCCGCCATATGTGCAGGTATGGTTCGCGGTTCGAAACCGAAATAAATTTATGGCCCCGCAACCGGGAACGGATCAGTTCTCGGAGGGTATTTGCGGTCTCCTGCGGCAACTTGCCTCCCGCTTATATGAAAGGTTGTACTGCCGGGCCCGGCCGATGAAAATTGCCGACTCGACTACGGGATTGGATACCAGCCAGGGCGATTACTTCCACAACGAAGGAGATAAAACGCTAGGAATAGAGCGCCAATGAACGAAGAAATATTAACACAGGCGCATAGGGACAAAAAAGGGGAAAAGCCCTGACACGGGAATAAGAGGCTCATCGGTTGCAGGGAAATGCTTCGAAGGGCATTGATCCCCGATCAATGATTATTGATTATTGATCATTGATGATTGATCATTGACCATGCCCTTTGAGCAAGGATCAAGCCTCCGCTCTTCCGATCGCCTTGCGCCATAGGCCCTGCGCGCGCAGGATGGCCTCGACGGCCTCGCGCACGGCGCCCTCGCCGCCGCAACGGCGCGTCACAAAGTGCGCGGCCTGCTTCACTTCCAGCGCGGCATTGCCGGAGGCAATCGCCAAGCCGACCCGCGCAAGAACCGGCAGATCCGGCAAATCGTCGCCCATGTAGGCCACTTCATCGTCGCCCAGGCGCGCCTGGCGCAGAATTTCCTCGTACGCCGGGAGCTTGTTCGCCTGCTTTTGCGTTACGAATTCCATTCTCATTTCCCGGGCTCGGCGCGTGGTGGCCGCCGAATCGCGTCCGGTGATGAGTCCGGTTCGCAAGCCCATCGCGCGCGCCAGCTTTATGGCCGCCCCGTCGTGCGCGTGAAACACCTTCATTTCGAGCGCGCCGCCGTCGGGCATCGAGAGTAAATAGATGCGGCCGTCGGTCAGCACGCCGTCGACGTCGAAGAGCAGAAGCCGCACGCGCCGGGCGCGCCGGGCGAAATCGGCTGAACGTGAACCGGGAGGCGGGCGTCGAGGCATCGGCGGCTCAGAACAACTCCAAGGTCCACAGGTCGTGCAGGTGCACCACTCCCTCGACGCGCTGCTGCTCGTCCACCACCACCACCGAGGTGATTTTTCTTTCTTCCATCAGACCGAGCGCCGCACTGGCAAACTCGCATCGAGAAATCGTGACCGGCCGCTCCGTCATGCATTCGGCTGCCGTGAGTTCCAGCGCCGACGAACGGCGCTTCTGCATCAACCGGCGCAGGTCGCCGTCGGTCACAATGCCAATTAGCCGGTTCCCTTCCCCGACCACGGCCGTCATCCCCAGCCCCTTCCGGCTGATCTCGTAGATCACATCGGCAATCGCCGTGTCCGGGCGGACAACGGGCAATCGCTCGCCGGCGTGCATCAGATCCTCGATGCGCTGCAGTTTTTTCCCCAGCTTGCCGGAAGGGTGCAGCGCCGCAAAATCCTCTTCTCGAAATCCGCGGCGGTCGAGCAGCGCGACGGCCAGCGCGTCGCCCAGCGCCAGCGCCGCCGTCGTGCTGGCGGTGGGCGCCAAATTCAGCGAGCAGGCCTCTTCGCGAACCGAAATATCGAGCGTGACCTCGCTTGCCGCGGCGAGCGGGGATTTCAGATTGCCGGTCATCGTGATGATCGGAATGCCGAGCCGCTTGGTTCGTCCCAGAAGGCCGACGATTTCCTCCGTGTCGCCGCTATAGGAAATCGAGAGCAGCGCATCGCCCCGCACGAGCATTCCCAAATCCCCATGCAAGGCCTCGGCCGGATGCAAAAAAACAGCCGGCGTCCCCGTGCTCGAAAGCGTTGCCGCAATCTTCCGCCCAATCAGCCCCGATTTCCCCATCCCCGTCACGACGACTCGGCCTTGGCACTTCAGTAGGATATCCACGGCGGCGTCAAACCGCTCATCGAGCCGGTCGATCAGCCCGGCAATCGCCTCCGCTTCGATTCGCAGAACCCGGCGCGCGATTTCCCGGTTCACTTCGCGCTCCAGGGACGCACCAGCGCCGCCAGCTGCATCAGCTTCGCGGCGAGCGGGCGAAATTGATCGAGGGAAAGGGCGTTTGTGCCATCCGAGAGCGCGGCCGCCGGGTTCTCGTGCACTTCGGCGAAAATCCCGTCCACACCGACCGCGGCCGCCGCCCTCGCCAGCGGCTCGATGAACTCCGGCTGGCCGCCGCTGCGATGGCCCTCGCCACCCGGCAATTGCACCGAATGCGTGGCGTCGAAAATGACCGGATAGCCCAGCCCCTTCAGGATGGCCAGCGAACGCATATCCACAACGAGATTGCGATAGCCGAACGACGTTCCCCTCTCGGTCACCAGGATTCGGTCATTGCCGGTGCTGGCCACCTTCTCCACGACCGTCGCCATTTCCCAGGGCGAAAGGAATTGTCCCTTCTTCACGTTCACGGCGCGTCCCGAGCGCCCGACTGCAAGCAGGAGGTCCGTCTGCCGGCACAAAAGCGCCGGCACCTGAAGGACATCGCATACCTCGGCTGCCTCGTCCACCTGGGAAACATCGTGAACGTCGGTCAACACCGGCAGTCCCGTCGCCTGTTTGATCGCCGCCAGGATTTTCATTCCTTCCCGGAGTCCCGGCCCGCGGTAGGAAGAAAGGGAGGAGCGATTCGCCTTGTCATAGGAAGCCTTGAACACCAGCGGCAGGCCCATCTCGCCCGACAGCTCCCACAGCTTTTGCGCGATGAACGCGGCGTGTTCCGCGCTCTCGATAACGCATGGCCCGGCAATCATCACCAGCGGCGCCACGCCGCCGATCCTGATATTCCCAATCGCAAATTCGCGCGTGGATTCCATGCACTTGCCAGATAGCGTACTTTTAATCCCGGAACTTTGGCAACTTGGCGCCCGGCCGGGCCGAACAGCGCGTCGAGGAACCCGAGGCCCAAGGACCCTTGGCTGATGCGCTCGCCTGCCGACACCAGGGGGCGAAGAAAATACGCGTGCCTTTCACTTCTCAGCTCAGCAATCGGCGCATCAGGAATCTCTTCACCACCTCGACGCAAAACAAATAAGTCACGGTGATCGCGACCAGAAAAGCAAAGTATCCGGCCGGGAGCCGGGTGAAGCCTAGCGTGGCAGCCAGGGGAGAAACCGGAAGCAGCAAACCAACCCCGACAATCGCCAGCGTCGTGATCGCCAGCGGCATACTCGGCCGGCTGCGCAGCGGATTGCCCCTGGTGCGAATAACGAACAATACCAGCGTTTGCGTGGCCAGGGACTCTACGAACCAGCCGGTGTGAAACTGCGGCTCCGAAGTCCGGAACCAGACAAGCAGGGCCGCAAAAGTAAGGAAATCGAATATCGAGCTGACCGGACCCATGCCCACCATGAAATTCCGCACCAGTCCGATGTCCCAGCGCCGCGGCCTGCGAATGAAATCCAAATCGACGTTATCTGTGGGGATGGTGATTTGCGCCAGATCGTAAAGAAAATTGTTCAGAAGGATCTGGCCCGGCAGCATCGGGAGAAAGGGAAGAACCACGGAGGCCGCCGCCATGCTCAGCATGTTTCCGAAATTCGAGCTGGTGCCCATCAGCAGGTACTTGAGCACGTTCGCGAATGACCGCCGGCCTTCGACAATTCCGGTGTGCAGCACCGCCAGGCTGCGTTCCAGAAGGATCACATCGGCCGCGTCTTTGGCCGCCTCGGTGGCCTGCGAAACCGATATGCCGACGTCGGCGGCGTGCAGCGATGGCGCGTCGTTGATCCCATCGCCCAAAAAGCCCACCACGTGTCCGCGCCGCCGAAGCGCCAGCAGTATTCGGGTCTTTTGCACGGGCGATACGCGGGCGAAAACGTCTTCCTGCTCCACCAGGGCTCCCAGCGCAGGGTCAATGATTTTGTCGATCTCTTCGCCCAGCACGAGATGGCCGGTATTGAGTCCCACTTGCGCGCAGACATGGCGCGCAACCCGTTCGTTGTCTCCGGTCACAACGACCAGCCGTACGCCGTCTCCTCGCAACCGTTCGATGGTTTCCGCCGCGTCTTCGAGCGGGGGATCGAGAAACGTGAGGTAGCCGGCCAATACGAGTTCATTTTCATCGCCGGGCGAATAGGCCGTTTGTTCGGATACGGTCCGATAGGCTACCGCCAGCACCCGCACTCCCTGTTCGTTCTCCCGGTGAAAGGTTTCGACGCTCCGGAAACGCGCCGCCGGGTCCATCGGCTGCTCGGTTCCGTCCACCAGCAACCGCGAGCAGAGCGGCAGCAAACCCTCGGGCGCTCCCTTGACGATCATCAGCCGATTGCCGTCGCGCGCAATGACGATCGACACGCGCCGCCGCTCGAAATCAAAGGGAATCTCCGCCAGCTTCCGGTAATCGCCTGCCTCCGGCGGGGCGCTACGGAGGATCGCCGCGTCGAGCGGATTTTCGATGCCGGTTGCCAGCCGACTGTTGATATACCCGTACAGGAAGGGGGCGTCGGCTGTGCTCCCGAATGGATCGAGGTGCTGGTCGAGGCCCATTTCTCCGCTGGTGAGCGTGCCCGTCTTGTCCGCGCAGAGCACGTCGATGCTGCCCAAATTTTGAATGGCCGCCAGATGTTTCACCACAACCCGTTTACGGGCCAGGTGAATCGCCGCCTGAGCCAATGTCACGGTCGTGATCATCGGCAGGAACTCCGGAGTCAGACCCACAGCCAATGCCAGGGCGAACAAAAGCGAATCGAGCCAGCCGCGCCGCAACACCGCCAATGCCAGAAACACCACCAGCACCAGCAGGACCACTACGCGCATGATCAGCAGGCCGAACCCGCGCAACCCTCGCTCGAATTCCGTTTCCGGAGGCCGCGTTGCCAGGTGCGCCGCAATTTCCCCGAAAACGGTCGCCCGGCCGGTTGCTTCGACGACGGCCGCGCCTTCGCCGCTGACAATTGAACTTCCCAGGAAAACCGCTCCCGGCGAATCCGGAACGATGGGGGCTTTCCCTTCGACAACTCGCTTTTCCACCGGCAGGGATTCTCCGGTGAGGGCCGCCTGCTGAACGTTCAAAAATCTCGCTTCCACCAAACGCGCATCGGCCGGCACCAGATCCCCGCTCCCCAGCCGTATCACGTCGCCCGGGACTACCTCACGCCGAGGCGCCTCTACCCATACCCCGTCACGCAGCACCGTCGCGGTGATTCCCACCTGCGCGCGAAGGCGCTCGATCGCGCGGCGCGAGCGGTAGGTTTGAAAAAAATTGATGGCGGCACTCAAGAAAACGATGACGGCGATGATCGTCGCATTGACGATCTCCCCCAGGGATGCGGCTACCCCGCTTGCCACGAGTAGAATTAAAACGAGCGGGTTGGAAAACAGCGGCAACACTTCGGCAAGCAGGGAACGGCCCTTCCGGCGCGCGGGATCGTTCGGGCCGTAGATGGCGAGACGGCGCTGGGCTTCTTCCGTGGTCAAGCCGGCTGCCGTTGCAGGCGAACCGGCTGGCACGGTGCCCGCAGATCGTTCGGAGGTTTCAGCCACACTCTCCTGCCAGCAACCGGTCAACCATATGCGCCAGCCGTGGCGGCCGGCCGGCCTTGCCAATTGCTTTAGACACAGGCAGTTGCTGAACACCCAAAGGCTTCCTCCGATTTCGACCGGCGGCCGGGTTATTTTGCTCACCCGTTCCGCTTTTCCAATGCGAGAAAAGACCCATGCAGACACCACTGCAGGGCGTCCCGCGCATCCTCGTCATGGAGAGAGAAAGGGATGGGAGTTCACTGAAGATTCAGTGATCTGATCCGCGCGCGTCTTTCGAGGGGAAACGAAATGAGAGGATGGTTGTCCAACCCGGCAATCAGTCTGGAGTGAAGAGGCCGCGGCGCGGCGAGAGAATTCCTCTCTCCGCGCTTTGCTCGAGTCTTTGCTTTACGGGGGCCTTACAGGGGGCTTTACCTGGCTTTACGGAGCTTTACGCAGGGTCCAGTTATGGTGGGCTGCCCAGAGTTGCGGAATGGCCAGGATCAGGGCAGGCATGAGTATCTCCGCTCGCTTCCAGCGTGGCTCGTCTCTTGTGCGCCGGCCGAGAAAGTAGCTGCCCACCGCAACGGGCACGTCGAAAGCGGCTTTGACCAGCACGAGGCGGCCAAGTCCCGGGCGCGCCCCGTAAAGCGGGTTTGCCTCATAGTTCCCGCCTCGAACCGCCGAACGCGTGCTCGCCACGTCCAAGGCCGACGCCCCGATCATCAAGGCGTCGGCGGCAATTTCGAGCACATGCGACCTGGCCCATCGCAGCGGGTGCGCGCGTGCCGAAGCCGGCGCCGTCAAGGCCAGGAAAACGAGGATGACGGCCGGCTTCATCTGTCCGTTCTGCAGCCGGGGCTAGGATTGATCCCCGGGAATTTTCCTGCGTATCGCCAGTCCCAAAAGCAACAGACCGGAACCGACCAGGGCCAGCGTTCCCGGTTCCGGCGTCACCGTAACCGATTCGTCCAGCGCCACGTCGTCGCTCGCACAGGTCGAGCCGCTGCTGCACGAATAGCCATTCAGCGGGCTTCCGCTCAAATAGCCCCAGAAAACCGATCCCGCGGGCAACGCGGAGCCGGAAAGGGTCAACGGGATGGCCGTCGTCGCGTTAAACGAACCGAGATTGGCGGTATATACGTTGAATCCGCTCACCGGGCCGGACACCTGGCCCGAAGCGGATGTAAATGCGTTAAACCCGCCGACATTGAAGGAACCGAATCCCCCCAAATTGCCAGCCGTGGCCACATTCAGAAAACCGAAGATCGTGCTGCTTGGCGTGCCGGTCCACACGCCGTTGTCGATGGCGGCTGTGCTGTTTACCGTGAAATTCAGGCCCAGATCCGTCGTGCTCGGCACCAGCATGACGAGCCATGCCGTTCCCGATTCCGCCCCGCCTGAATTGGCAAATTCCAGCGTGGGCAGGTTCTGTGACGTGAGAACGTTCCAGGTCCCATCGCTTCCGGCGCAGAGATTGTTGGGACAGAGAACATCCTGCGCCACGGCGTCTGTTTGTGCCCGGGCCCCCGACACGCAGAACATTGCAAAACTGCAAACAAGAATTGTGCACAACCATTTAAAGCGAATTCCTCTCATGTTTCTTCCCTCCACGGGCTTCCGAGTTTGAAAAGCAGCACTTCTCCATAGCAGATTTCATGCCATGGGCGCCCGGGACGGCCGGATTCTAAGCGTCTTTTTATCAGAACGTTAGAGGGGATGCGTCGCGGCGGAAAGCTTCAGGAAAAACGCTATATAAAATAATTTCGCGATCAACGCTAGAGCTCTTTCTATTCTCACGCAATCCAGCCGCGGCCCACGTTGTTCGTCGCGGGGCTTTTGATAAATTTCCCCGGGAATCGCGGGCGACGATCGGTCAACGCGGCGCGGCGAGTTCCAACGGGCGCAACCCCAGTTGTGGCGTACGCACGAGTCTGGCTCGTGAGGGAGTTACCGCGGGGGAGGGGGGTGAATCATTCGCCGGCGCGCAGAATTTTCATCAGGTTCGTTCGTCCGGGCACGCCAAAGGGCGACCCGGCCACGATGGCGATGATGTCGCCCAACCGAACCAGATTGAGATCGAGCAGGCGAAGTTCGGCGCGGCGAAGCATTTCGTCGGTCGTGAGGATTTCCGGCGACGAGATCGGCGTAACGCCCCAATAGAGCGTCAGGCGGGAGCGTGTACGCGCGTCGGGCGAGAGACCGTAGATCGGACACGGCGGGCGGTAGCTGCTGGTCATATACGCTGTCGATCCGCCGCTCGTGAACACGGCGATGGCGGCCATCTTTAGATCTTCCGCGCCGTGGGCGACCGATTCGGCAATCGTTTCCGGTATCGACAGTTCGGTTGCGGGTGGCCGCAGGGCCGGCGGACGCGGCATGGCTTCGGCCTCAACGATGATGCGCGCCATCATCGCCACCGCCTCGACCGGATAGTGGCCCGCAGCCGTCTCGCCCGAGAGCATCAGCGCGTCGGTGCCGTCGAGCACGGCGTTGGCGACATCGCTCGCCTCGGCGCGCGTCGGCCGCGGATGCTCGGTCATCGACTCGAGCATCTGCGTCGCGGTAATCACCGGACGCCGCTTCCGGCGGGCTTCCGCGATGATCTTTTTTTGCAGGGCGGGCACCTTCTCGGGCGGCATCTCGACGCCGAGATCGCCACGCGCGACCATGACGCTCTCGCAGGCGTCCAGGATTTCGTCCAGATGTTCCATCGCCTGCGGTTTTTCCAGCTTCGCCACGACCAGCGTATCCATCCCGCGACCTTCGTGGGCATTGGCCCATGTGGCGATCTTGTTGCGCAGATCATACAGGTCCTGCGCCTGGCGAACGAACGACATGGCGATGAAATCCACGCCCTGCTCGAGACCGAACTCCAGGTCGGCAATGTCCTTCGCCGTGATGGCCGGGATCGACAGTTTCGAGTCCGGCAAATTGATTCCCTTGTTCTCGCCCAGCAATCCACCGGCTTCGACGCGGCAGGCGATATCCTGCCCGCGGATTTCCTCGACGCGCAGACCGATCATCCCGTCGGCGAGCAACAACGGCTCGCCGGGTTTCACCTCGCTCGAGAGGTCCACCGTCGTGCGCACGCGTTCGGCGTCTCCCATACCGGCCGCGGCCGAAAGAACAATGCGGTTCCCCGGCTCCAGGAGCACCGGCTGATGGCCTTCCAGGGGGCCGGTCCGAATTTTCGGGCCGCCGAGGTCCTGGAGGATACCGATGGGCCGGCCAATTTCTTCGGAGATTTTCCGGATGGCGGCAATGGCGCGGGCGTGGGAATCGTGATTGCCGTGAGAAAAGTTCAGGCGCGCCACGTCCATTCCAGCCAGCACCATCTTTCGCAGAACGGCGGGGTCGGCGCTCGCGGGACCCAGAGTGCAAATGATCTTCGCTCGACGCATGAGAGTATCAATATTAATGCACGGGGAGGAAACCGCCGAGGGACATATGCCAAAATCTGGTCGAAGTGCGGAGATTTGAACTCCGGACCGCCCGCGCTCAAGGCTGCGCCCAAGGCGCGCCAGGAAACGCCAGGCATCTGCCGTCCGAATCGAATGAACCCGTACAACCGCCGCGGACGCCCTTATATTTCAACCATTGTGTGACCATCCCGCTCACGGATGGATGCGACGATCAACGGCTGTCTTTGCATGTGGCTTGGCTCAAACAGGAAAGTCCCCAGGATATTCACCGCAAACGCGGTGATCGCCGACAATTCCAATAGGGCCGAAACAGGAAGCACGGACCATGCCCAACCGGCGTAACCCTGGTAGGCGAGAATTTCCGCCGAAACCCGGAGGGCGCATCCGGCCGTTAGCAACACAAGAGAGGAAAACATCAGGCGCGTGCTCCACAGCAGGCGCATACCTGCGAAGGCGGGCAGAATCCGCTGGCCTATGCACAGCACCATCAACGCGATGAATCCAACCGTCAGCGCGTGCCGGGACGCGCCCCAAATCCCTCCGGAAGAATCCCAAATGGCTGCTCCGGTTCCTAATAAGGCCGCTACGAGTAGCCAGCCATACGCCAGGCGAACAAAATAGGGGAAACTCCAGTGCACACCACGTGTTTTTGCTGCCTGCCGGGCCGGTTCAAATATGCGCAATGCCGCTATGGCCAGAACTACGCCAACCAGGAATAACGCGGTGGCTTGCCGGTTGAAACCGGCAAATGTAAAGACGACGCCCGCAAAGTTCACGGCAAGTGCCGCGAAGAGCAGCCCCGGCCGAACGGGTTTCAAGCCGAGGAAGACCGACATCCATCTGGCGCTAAAGCCCCAAACGAACGGCGCCAAGAATCCCCATGCCATCAGCACGATGAAATGCTGGTCAAAACCGTGCGGAAAGGCGGGACCCGCGCCGCGCAAAGCAAGGTAGGCCGTAGCTCCCAGGTTTACGGCCAGCGCGGCCAGCAATCCTACGCTGGCACAGATAACCGCCCAAACCCATGCCCCCAGACAGTTATTGCCCGAGCCTTCCGGGCGGTGCTGGGACACAATCCCGAAGAAAATCAGAAAGGCAGCAAGTTCAAGGGCGGCCGAAACCGGCAACAGCCATCGCCACTCGAACGCATAGACGTTCGCAACCCATCGCGCCGCGACTCCCGCCGTCCACATGGCCCAACAGACCCACGCAGCACCGAAGGCCCGGCTGGGCGCATGGCGAAACTTGGGAACGGAATAGAAGCCGATGCCGAGAATGAAGCTGCCAACCCAACCGAACACTTGCGCGTGGCCGTGTGCCTGCAGCCATGCCGGAGGAACCGAACCGGCGCTCTCATGCCCGCTGATCTGGAGGAGATTCCACACTCCCAGAAACGTTCCTGGCAGCAGCATGAACGCGATCCCCGAACATATATACGCCATCAAGAGGCGTGAAAGAGAAGCCTCGCGAGAACGAGTCATTTCCATGATTTCAGCGGGCGAAGGTGAAGGACCGCGCACCGCATTGACTCCCGGCGTCGATGCCTGCGTGGGGACCGGCATATTCATGGCTTCAGGGTGGCGGCTTCGGTTTCTACGGCACGGGGAAACAAAACATTATTTTCCAGATGCACGTGCTGATGAAGGTCCGCTTCAAACTGCTTGAGATCTTCATACAAGGCCTTGAAACTCGCACAGGCGCCGGCAGGAACCGTGTAGTCCGCGCTGGCTTTGCGAATCTGCTTTACCAGATCCCCGGCGGCATCGTGTTCCGCCATCATGGCCTGAATCGGATTTCGCACCGTCTGGAAAAAAGGAGCTTTCCAAGAGCCATTTTCCCCGGCCGACCGCTCCATCGCCTCGATGAACGGAAAGAGAATCATCTCCTCTTTCTGCATATGCACGATCATCTCCTGGCCGACTTTCAGGAAGAGTTCCTGGATCACCGCGATTTCGCCGTGGGCCGAACCATGCTTCGCGTTCACCTTGTCGAGCAGCGATCGAATTCGAGCAATGGCAGCGCGGACATACCGATGATGTTTCTCGCGGATATGGCCGGTCAGAGCGCTCAGTGGCGCGGAGGTCCAGTTGGCTGCTTCAGGGTGCACATCTCCGCCGTTTGACCGCAAACGACTTAAAATTTCCTCGGCGGAGACTCCGGTGGACAAGCAGGCATCGTGAAGCGACTTTCCGCCGCCGCAGCAGTAGTCGATCCCCGCATCTTCGAGAACATGCCTCGCCTCTGCATTCGAAAGGGCGATGTTTTTCACCTTGGTTTCCGTGGTAAAGCTCATGGGCGCCTCCTCACCGCCCCATTCTGCACGGCGGAAAACGGGGCGGCAGTGACTAAAGTCACCGTTCCCGGAAGTGGCCAAAAAAAGAGTGATTTATTCGGAGGCGGCTTGCTCGCGCCGCAGGCCCGCCAGGTCCTTTACGATGATGGTGCGGCCGTCCACGTCCACAAATCCTTCGGCCTGGAGACGGCTCAGATTCCGGGAAACGATCTCCCGCACCGTACCCAATTCTGCCGCCAGGTCCTGATGGGTTTTCGTCAATTCCACGCGGACACCCTGTTTCGTTGCGGTCCCTTCCCCCTGCGCCAATCGCAGCAGGCGACCAATCAGTCGCTGCCGCACTGTCGTGAACGAGAGGTCCTCGATGATCCCGACCAGACGGCGGAGCCGTGAGCCGACGACGGCAATCACCTTGAGCGCCACTTCGGGATGTTCGCGGCAATAGTTCTGGAAATCCTTGCGCGAGATGAAGAGCACTTCGGTGCCTTCGAGCGCGCACGCGGACGCGGGATAGTTGCCGCCATCAAAAACCGGAAGTTCGGCAAAGGAACTCCCCGGCCCTTCGATGGCCAGAACCTGTTCCCGTCCGGAAGGCGACAACTTGAAGATCCGAATCTTGCCCGAGGCCACCAGAAACAGGCCCAGGCACGGATCGCCCTCATGGAACAACGACTCGTTGCGGTCGTAGCGCCTTCGGCTCACTCGGGCGCACAATGCGCGCACCTCGGAGTCCGTGAGGCTCGCGAACAGCGGTGTCCTTCGGAGGACAGATGCATTGGTTTCCTGGGTCACTCGATCGCTCCGGTCCCTCCCATCATATGGCAGGGCAAACGCCGCCGATCCATCGCGGGAAGATATTCTCCCGCTACCTCTCTGGCGCGAGGATGGTCCTCACGAACGGCGGCTCGACGGCGGCGGCGCGTCGCGAATCTCCCGATACCGGAAACAATCCACCAGGTGGTCGTTCACCATCCCGACCGCCTGCATGTGCGCATATATGATCGTCGATCCCACGAAGCGGAATCCCCGGCGCTTGAGATCCTTGCTGAAAGCGTCGGATTCGGGCGAGGTCGCCGGAATCTGGCGCTTCATCTTCCACCGGTTCACCTTCGGACGGCCACCCACGAACCGCCAGAGGTAGGCGTCGAAACTGCCGAACTCTTCCTGAAGGGCGAGAAACGCCCGCGCGTTCCCTACCGCCGACTCGATTTTCATCCGGTTTCGAATGATCGCCGGATCCAGCAGGATCTTGCCGATCTGTTTGCGCGTATAGCGCGCCACTTTTTCGGGATCGAAGCCGCTAAAGGCGCGCCGGTAACCCTCCCGTTTTTCTGCACCGTCGACCAGCTGAGCCCGGCCTGAGCCCCTTCGAGCACGAGAAATTCGAAATGTTTGCGGTCATCGTGAACCGGAACGCCCCATTCACAATCGTGATACCGGACCATCAGCGGATCGTTCGCGCCGGCCCAGGCGCATCGCTTCCGACTCATACACTGTTGACGTTCAGGCATTTGCGGCCGCCTCCGGCAAGGGACCTGTTTCTCCCGGACATGGGTCGCAGCCGGTCACAGTCAGCATTCCTTCAATGTGGACTCGTCGAGCCGCACGGCAGCGGCGCGAATATTTTCCTCCAAATGGCCGACCTTGGAGGTTCCGGGAATCGGGAGCATCACGGGGGATCGCCAAAGCAGCCACGCCAGAGCAAATTGCGATGGCGTGACATGCGTTTGGGCTGCCATGCGCGCAACAGGACCGTCTTCACCGGAAAGTTTTCCGGCAGCCAGGGGAAACCATGGGATGAAACCGATTTTTTGCTGTTCGCAGTAGTCGAGAACATCTTCCGAGCCGCGGTCGGCCAGGCTATAGCGATTCTGCACGGTTACGACATCCACGATCGATCGCGCGTTCTGGAGCTGGCTCACGCTCACTTCAGAGAGACCGATGTGCCTGATCTTGCCCTGTTCCTGCAACTGTTTCAAAGTTCCCAACTGGTCTTCCGCCGGCACCTTCGAATCGATTCGGTGCAACTGATACAGGTCGATCCGATCCACGCGCAAGCGGCGCAAGCTGCCCTCGCACGCCGAAATCAGGTGCTCGGGCCGTCCGTTCTCGACCCAGCGGCCGGGGCCGGAACGCTCGAAGCCGCCCTTCGTCGCAATCACCAGATCCCGGGGATAGGGATGCAACGCCTCCGCAATCAACTCTTCGCTTACGCCGGGGCCATAGGAATCGGCCGTATCGATGAAGTTGACGCCCAGTTCCCTCGCCCGCCGCAAGACGCGAATCGCTTCGTCCGGGTCCGCCGGCTGCCCCCAAACTCCCTTGCCCGTGATGCGCATGGCGCCGAATCCCAGGCGAGTGACGCGAAGATCGCCGCCGATCGTGAATTCACCGGCCTCCAGGGCGAGTGCGTTCCCTTTCGCTCTGATCGATTCGATTTCCATTCCGTTCCCCTTTCGGCTGCCGTCATTCTTATTGGACAGCACCATCGATGCGTTGGACTCAGGGGTTCATGATTCCCATTTGTCAGGATGGCTGCAGACGGGGCAAATCCCGGCAATCCGGGAACCTTATGCGGCTTTCGTGGATCTGGTCGGGGCGCGGAGATTTGAACTCCGGACCTCCTGCGCCCAAGGCAGGCGCGCTACCAGGCTGCGCTACGCCCCGACAGGAACTGCGTGCTGATTATAGAGCACTCGCCAACGCAGATGATGCCCCAATAGGCCAATTCGACCCTCCACTGTGCCAAAACGCGATCCCTGAAAGATCGCTGCGCCGGAATCCAGCATTTCATTGGCCGCGCGCCGAATGATTGGGGCGAGATAGTCCTTCCGCACCCCACTGTGGCCCGCCTGGAGGGACTGCCTGAGCTGCCCGATGGCGCTGCTTGCGATCTGCTTTGCTTGTTCGACTTTCATTTTTCCTGTCCTCCTGTTTCGGGGAGTCCTTTGCTCCCCTCACCCACCCCCGGGGGAGACCGGAGGCGGAAAATCAAATGCCGTGACGCGGCAATCTCGAGGAAGTAGGAGAACAGCAACAGGATGCGCAGCCATGGAAGGACGGGGAAGGCAGTTCACAATGCGCGCGGATAGTGCGGGAGCTTCGACCGAACTGCACCCTGCCCGTGAGGGTTGCGGGCTATTCGTGCAGGACAACACCCAACAAGGAACTGTGGACCTGGAGGCCGCCGTTGTACTTGATGAAGCCCAGCTTCCTGAATTTGTTCATGAAAAAATTCACCCGCGAGCGCGTCGTGCCAACCATCTCCGCCAACGTCTCTTGCGATATTTTGGGAATCTCCGATTCGGGATGGTTCTGCTGGCCGTAGCGGGCAAGCAGCAAAAGGGTGCGGGCAAGCCGTTTCTCGGTGGAGTTGAAGAGCTGATCGACTAAATCCTGCTCGACCCGAACGTTCCGCGAAAGCAGGTGGGTGATGAAACGGTCGGAGAGCTCGTGTTCGTGGTGGAGCACGCGATGCATCTCGCTCTTTTCGATAACGAGCAGAGTGGTGCGAGTAATCGCGGTGGCCAACCCGATGCGAACCGGGTAACCTGCCAGGCACCCCTCGCCAAAGAAGTCGCCTGGTCCCAGCATCGCGACGACCGCCTCTTTGCCGGATTCGTTGATCACCGAGAGCTTCACCCCACCTTTTTGAATGTACAGAACGCTGTCAGCGGGGTCGCCCTGAGAGAAAACCTTCTCGGCTCTACGAAATTCCCGAATTCTTCTCGCTACACCGGCGGAATCAAGAAAAGCCTGAACGTCGAAGGCAGGTTTTTTGCTCAGTTGTTTTGATTTCGGATTTCGCATAGGCACCCCGCCGCACCTAAGACTAAGCGCAATTATGCGCTCAGGCCGAAAGATACGCAACCGACAGGACGTTACTGTATCGACAAGGGTTAGGGTCGGGCCTGGGTGGGCAATCCAAAAAGGGGACTGTTCAAAAGGGAACAGACGTACCGACTTCGATGCCTTTAGAATGCCTCTTTGTCGGGAAGTCCATCGGGGCTGAGTCTGCGGACCGGTGAACTCGGTAGAACAGGGGAATAAACATAATGATCAAGGACTTCTTTTTATGGCTAGGTGTGCGTTCGCCGCTTCACCTGCCTGCGGTTAACCAAAAAGACGCACGATCGCGCGTATTGTTCGCCGGGGCCATTGCGGGGGAACCGACCCTGTGCCTGGGTAACGCCGGAAATGAGGAACTCTAATGCTCGAGCAGATGCCAAGCGAAGTTTCTTCCATCTCGCCGGCGTTGGCGGTTGTCTTTGATGAAATCGAACACCCGCTTCTCGTAACCGATCGCGCTGGGCGCCTGCTCTACGCCAATCCGGAAGCGCAACACCTGTTGTGGGAGGATGGACAGGGGAAAGCGGCGCAGTCGACTTTCGTTGGCCAGATACTCAGCACCGCATTGGAAGACGTTCTGCGCGCCCTCGAAGCAGGCGCCAGCAGCTTCGCCCTCGAGTGCCGCGGCGCGGCCGGCCCGATTCCGGCGCAGGTGCGCCGGCTGCCGAAATCGGATTGGCTGTTGATTCAGCTGTTCACGGCCGCAGGGAGGGAATGCGAGCCGCGCCCGACGCGCCTGAGGGAAGACTTTCGAGATGGCCTGGCAAGTTCGCTTACCGAAGACGACGGGAACGAGGTGACGGTCGCCGAAGCCTCAGGCAACGCGGAAGATCGCGGCGTCTGCGAGGAGGTGGGCGAGGGCCTGTATTTCTTCGCCGCGAGCCCGGCAATGAAGAAAATCCGGAAGCAGATGCTGCGGATCGCTTCGGTCAACGTGCCGGTGCTGATCACGGGCGAAAGCGGCGCGGGGAAAGAGGTCGTCGCGCGACTGATCCATTCGCGCTGCGCGGGCAGGAGCGGTCCTTTCGTAAAAGTCAATTGCGCGGCGCTGCCGGGGGAGTTGCTGGAGTCGGAGCTTTTTGGCTACGAACAGGGCGCCTTCACCGGCGCCGCGCGCGCCAAGCCGGGGAAATTTGAACTCGCCAATCACGGCACGATTTTCCTGGACGAAATCGCGGAAATGAGCACTCACTTGCAGAGCAAGCTTCTTCACGTCCTGCAGGATGGACGGTTTTCGCGGCTGGGCGCGCGTCACGTGACGCAGGTCGACGTGCGTGTCATCGCCGCGACCAACGTCGGGGTGCACGAGGCGATTCGCCAGGGGCAACTTCGGGAAGACCTGTACTACCGCCTGAACGTCGTTCCCTGTCATCTGCCGCCCTTGAGAGAGAGAACCGAGGAGATCCCGATGCTATTCCGGCTCTTTCTGGATCGTTACCGGAAGGAGTTTGGCAAAGATGCGCCGGAACCCTCCGCCCGCATGATCGATGCGGCCATGGGATATCCGTGGCCGGGGAACGTCCGCGAACTCGAAAACTTCGTGAAACGCTACGTGATCCTGGCCAGCGAGGAAGATAGCTTGCGGGAGTTGGTGGAGGGCACAGCCTCCCGGCGGGCGGTTTCCGAGCCCGGCTCGAACGGACACGGGCCGCAAAACATAAAAAGCTTGGTGCGCGGGCTGAAAGACGAAGCCGAAACCAAGGCGATTGGTGAAGCGCTGCAGCAAACGCACTGGCGGCGCAAGGACACCGCCCGAATGCTTGGCATCAGCTACAAAGCCCTGCTGTACAAGATGCGCCAGTTCGGATTCACCACCTCCTCCAACCCGATGGCTGGTGAACGCCCGGATGCGCAGTCTGTAATGCGCGACACGCCACTTGCAAGCTAGCCGTACAGGGACAACCCTCAGGCGGAAGCTCCGAAACGGGCAACCACAATCCGTGGCTATTCACCGGTGAATAAATGCTCGTTTTCGCAGGAATGCCCGCAGAATCTATTGCGTGGGCATTTATCCGTCCAGCGGGACGACGACGCTTGCAGTCACACGGCGTAACAATTACAAGCACGCGAAAGCCGGCGACCGGCCCTACAGGACTTGACAGTGCGCAGAACCCACCGGACGGCGGCGTGCCGGGCCAAGCCCGGCGCTAAACGGGGCGGCCTCAAATCAAGGACCGTGGGCGAGACACCCGCGCCAGAGGAAAAGCGCCTCGGCGCGAAACCCGCGGCGGCTGGGCTGTTATTTATTGGCGAGGACGAACTCTTCCACCGCCGGGGCCGGCGCTTACGATCCTGGCTCCGGTCTGCTTGCTGATTTCGGCCAAGCGCTGGTTCGAGATGACGCCGTGATCGTCGCGGATCATGATGCGCTGCGGCGGCTTGTGCGCCAACGCTTTCGGAGCAACGCGGTCGAACGCGCGCTGCATGGCGTCGGAAGCAAGAGGCATTTGCTGGCCCGAGGACCCGACGATCGAGACCTCGTTCGGCGAGTGGCGAACGAGCTGGACGGCCACGCCGAAATTGAAGCAGGCGAATCCGCTATCGCCGCTGTTCTGCGCGTAGTCGTTCCAATCGGCGCACGTCCCGCCCGAATATTCCCATTTCCCGTCAATGCGCACTCCGCAGTAGGCACGCGCCAGGCTCGGAAGGAAAACCGCGAGCAACAGGGCACCCAGAACGAATCGCACACGCATAGTCAAGCGCTCCTTTGTCCATTCCGTGGCATGTTTTCGCCATCGCAAGCCGCCATCAGCCAGGATTTCCGTTGTGGCATCATGGGCACGGATGCTACGCTCGCCACCGGCTCATTGGCAACCGCCATTTTGCATTCCCGACCCCAGAGCTGGATCAGACAGCCGGGGGTGCGCCTCCGGGATGGAGTCAACCGCACCTTGATCCGCCTCCCATGCGATTTCTCGGACGCCTCGCCGTCTCCCTGTTCGCTTCCCCAGGTTCTTCCCCGCCGGTTGCAGGCTCTACCCCGATGTGCGAACGGTTGAGGCCGAAGACTGCGCGGGAAACCCGATTCGTTCACTTTAACGACCCTCCGGCGCCGGTTTGTCGCAACTGTGCAATTCTGAACAGACTTCCCCTCCGCGAGCCTGTTAGAAAGGGTGCAACGTCACGCACCGGCAAGCCTGGAAAACGGGAAATGGCAAGCATACCGAATTCGGCCGCCGGAAAAGGAAAAGAGAGGAAGCGACGAGACATACGGAGCGCGAGCGCCAACTGCCAACTGAACACCTCCGGCACCAGGCACTTACGGCACCTGCCCCTCCGAAACCCCGTCGCTCCTCTCCGACATCTTTCGGGCTTGCTTCAGGATTGTGCCTCCCCGGCACAAATCCTGGCGAGATGGATAGTCCCGGACGAATCATTGCACGCGAAAATGAGCAGGAAAGAACGGCGTCAGCGCGGTGCGCGATCCTCGCCAAACAGTACAAGCCCTGTTTGGCCAACTCCACGAACGAATCCGCAGTCGGCGCGGAACGGGCCGGCGATCGGCGCCTGATTCACT
>Ga0307373_10003292_pt1 | contig 28204 bp, 22 predicted proteins | sample OX2MG_FD_202534 | JGI IMG/M metagenome (GOLD analysis project Ga0307373, IMG submission 202534) | Soil microbial communities from Risofladan, Vaasa, Finland - OX-2 | ecosystem: Environmental > Terrestrial > Soil > Coastal area > Acid sulfate soil | place: Finland: Risofladan, Vaasa | collected... | reverse complement strand
GGCCGCGGGCGACGATTCGAAACCCACTGCCGTCGGGCCGGCAGCGGAAGATGCCACCCACGCCATTGTATGGCGTGCCAGTCCCTTCCGGCTGACTAAAGAACGTCCAATGGCCCCAGTGATCGGGACGGTTGAAGTCGCCATAATACCAGAGCGGGTCGCCCATCGCGAAGTAGATGTCTCCCTCCGGCCCCAGGGTCATGCCGTGAAAACACTGGTGAACGTGCCCCAGCGGCACTCCCCAAACAAGCCGCCGCGGTCTCAGCCCTTCGCGCTGGGTCACGGCGCCTGGTATCACGTACAGCGCGCTAACGGTGAGCACGTAGACGTCGTTGCCGCGAATGGCGATGTCGTAGATCCAGCTATGGTTGGGAAAACGGTGTAGCTCCCGCCGTGGCTGGTAACCTCCCCGCTCGTCTGGTTCATAAACGAAAAGAGCTGCGCGACCGCCGACGAATAGCCGCCCCTGCGAATCGGCCTGGACCGCCAAGAACGATTCGTCAGGCGAGGAATCCAGGAGCACCAGTTCCAGATCGCCGTCGGCCACCTGGTAATCAATCGGCTCGGAGGCGCAAACCTGTACGACGGTGAGTACCACCAGAGTCAACAAACCGATCGATGCGCATTTCATAGGACGAATGACCTTTATCTGACTGCGCCAGCATCCCGCGCCGGCGGGAGGAGGGCAAGGGCCGGAGTCCTGCGGCTGGCCGCGGGTCGGTCGCCACGGTCGGCAATAGGGCACCTGCAGTCGAAAGTCTAGCCCACGGGGACGACCACCATTACATGGACCACCAAGTTAGCCGCCCAGCCGAATTCCTCCAGCCCCCGATCCACGCGGGTGATCCTTACTCGCACCGTGACCCTTCCAAGCGAAACAATGCGAAAGACAAATTGGTCCTGCCAGTTCTCGTCAGATTGTTCGGCGGTAAAGCCCACGAAACTTGGCATTCGCGGTTCATCACCACGTCCATTGCCGATGGGGATGTCGATCGTAAGCGGCGCGTTCGTCGGGTTGCCGCCCACCTCGTGGCGATAAGTATGGATTTCAACATTCTGCGGTTGCGAGGCGAACCCCCCGGTCACTGGGGCCTCTGCCGGCTTGGGCTTCGTTGGCCTGGATCGCTTCAGCAGCAGAGTTCGTTTTGCCTTGGGTGCCGCCGATTTGGATTTCTTTTTTTTCGCCACCGGGAACCTACCGTTTCAATAACGTTCTGGAATCGGGGGGGTGTGGAGTCTCGTCTTCTGTTGACCTGCGCACGGGTCCGCACGGTGATGTGCCCGACTACCATTCTAACCTCCGCCGCTTGACTCCCGAAAGCAATTGTTTTGGTCCGTATCGACCATCACCCACAGTGTAGCGTCGTGGCCTTGGCACGGCGCGCCGAGCTGGCCGGCGAGGGCTGTACTCGCCCCACAGGGTGAAGACCGGAGGACCAGTGCCAGCTCGGCCACGATGACCGGCACAGCATCCGGCGACATTGCCAGAAATCGCGACACGCCTGTCTCGGGCGGCAGACCTCGCCCGCGGCCTGGCCTCGACTCGGGCTGCACCCGCCGCTTGCGCAACGCGCCGACGGTCCGCCGCAGCCTCCAACGTCGGACGGATTCGTGCATTTCGTCGCTACGGGGGATTTTTCAGGGAGCGGCCGGCTTCCGCGGCATTGATCACCTGGGCTGCCATCCGCCGAACGGATCGGTCGCGGTCGGCGAGTGCTTCTTGCAGCACCGGTAGCATCTCCGGTGGCGCGGGGCCACATCTGGCAAAGAGGTGAGACACGGAGCGACGGATGGGGGCGCTCTCGTGATGTAAGACTTCGGTAAAAACGGGAACCACGACCTCGGTCTGCCGAGTGACCCGCCAGTGGGCAAATGCCGAGAAGATCCTGGTGCCAACATCCTCGTCCATTGCCGCCATCGCCAGCGCGCAGGCCGTTGCCTCATCCGATGCATCGCCATCGCAAATGTTCCCAAGGGGCGGGGCGTCATTTTTTCACGAACGCATCTCGCAGCAGTTCGGCGTCGAATTGCCGGGGAACGCTACCTTCGGACGCGTAAAGATAGGCGGCGGCCATCACGATGGTATTCAGCGCGGCGGAGGCCAGGCTGATGAGAATCCAAAGCACCACCGTCACCGTCGCACCGCCGATCAGGCCTGGCACGCCCGCGACGGCGAACCCCAGCGCCAGCGGCACGAGCGCCACGAGATAGGCCAGGAACACGAAGAGGCCGATGCTGAAATTCGCCGTAAGCGTCTCGCCCCAGGTTTTCTTGAGGATGACGAACGAGCGTTTCAAGGCATCGACCGGGCCGAGTTTCTCGACGACCAGGACGGGCACGACAAAAAAAGTCGCGGCGCCCCAGGCCATGCCCAACAAGCCTGCCACGAACTGGCCAACCTTCTCCGATCGCGACTCGATTGCACGCAGGATTACGCCGACGGTGGCACTGACCAGGGCCCAGCCGACGATCTGTGGCAACCGCGCGGTCGCGGCGCGCAGGCCGTCGCCGACCGTCGGGTCGCCGCCGCGGAAGCGAATGATCGCGCACTCGACCAAGGCGGCGTTGAAGAATACGATCACGAAGTAATTGACGAAATAGAACGCGAACAGGAGCAGGTATCCGAGCGGCCCTATATCGACCTGCTTCTGCTCAAGAATCACCTGCACCTGGCCGCTCTGCCAGAGCGGCAGGGCGAAGCTGGCCAGCACCAGCAAGCAGGCCAGCCCGCTCATCGCCGGGAAGAGCAGTAGTTCCTTGTCGAGCATCAGCACGCGGAAACTCTGTTGAGCCAGTCCCCAGCCGTTGGATAATCGTCGAAACATGAGGGTGTCTCCCGAATCGTAAAGTGGTGGTCGATCGGTCGGAGGCAAAACGCCAGGCGGGCCGGAGCGGTTGATTGTATCCTTCACGCAGCGATAGCGATACGTGCCGCCGTTCATGGCAAGCATCGGTACGCAGAACCATCGGGACGCACAATGAAGACTCGATCCTGAATCCCGTCCTGACCGCCGGATTGTTCCGTGGGCTGGGAACGCTCCAGCTCGCGTAAGGCGCGACGCGCCGCTCGCTCAGCGCTGGCCCGGCTGTAGTAACGGCCTGGCAGGGAATAGCTGTCGCCTGCGAAAGGGTCGTAGCCCGAGAGCGTCCATGGCTTCAGGGGGACGCACGATACGATTCTCGACCAAATGTTGATGCCCACGCGATACCTCCGATCCCGCTCAGAACGAAACAACCTACCTTCCCCAATGGGTGGCCCTTCAATCGTAGGTTGCGGCTTGGAGTGAATACAAACTGTCCAACACATCCAGGCTTTGACCATCGGTGCTTGGCTTTTTCCTGTTTTCGCGACGGCGAGAAGCGACTAATGAAATGGCACCGAGTTTGCAACGTTTTTACGATCAGTGGGCGAATCGCCTCAACAGGAATTACGTTACCATTTATTGACGGAGGTGCTGCCATGTCGGTCGAATTGCACGACGAATCAGATGGAAATCTCTTGGTGGTGAAGCTCAACGGCAAGCTTTCGAAGCTCGACTACGAGCGGTTCATTCCCGAGGTCGAAAAGGCGATCAACGAGCACGGCAAGATCCGCGTGCTGGTCGAGATGCGCGACTTTCACGGCTGGACTGCAGGGGCGCTTTGGGAGGACGTCAAATTCGACCTCAAGCACTTTGCTCACATCGAAAGGCTGGCACTTGTCGGCGAGCGCAAGTGGGAGGCCGGGATGGCCGTTTTCTGCAAGCCGTTCACGTCCGCAAAAGTTCGCTACTTCGATCGACACCAATTGGACGAGGCCTTCGTCTGGGTTGCCGAAGGCATCCGTCAGCCAACTGCCTGACGATCCACGGTGCAGGCAAATAGAATGCGGCCCCACCCCAGCTCGCCCGCGGCCGGGCTGGTCTTCATGTATCAATACCACAGCCTTCGGCGCATCTGCAATTTACGCGGACGCTCGGCGGTGATATACTCGCCGCTGACCGTTTTCGAGATTCATCGTCGTCCACCAACGCGAGGAGCGTGATCGTGAAGAGGTGTTTTGTACTCATTGGGTTTCTGTCGGTGGGATGTAGCGCCGAGTCGCCGGTGCCCTCATCGAGGCCAGCTCTCACCTCGGCCGATTCCGCCGAGGATGGCCTCGTCGTCAAGCAAGTCGTGCTGAAGCTTCCCGGAATGGTCTGAGGTGGCTGCGCCGCTTCCGTGCGAAGCGATTTGCAAAACGTCGCGGGGATCACCGACATCGAGACCGATATCGGAGCTCGCCTTTGTAAATTCAAGTTGAAGGACGAGAATCTTGACTTGGCAGGCAAACTAAGCGAGCTTGCCGAAACCAACAGCCACATGTCCGGTTGGTCGCTCGTTGAATGACGTTCATCTTAGCGCGAGTACACACATTCCTGAGAGAGCTGGTGGTGTCAAGGGGCTCCTGGTATATTTTTTTGCGCGGTCTCCTCGCACGACGCTTGAAGTGTCGCTAAAAGATACGTTCGACCAGGTTGGACTTAAATGTATGAATTCCGTTCCGCTCCGAGTATTGGTCGTTGAAGACTATCCCGATACGGCCGATTTTATGGCCAAGTGGGTTGAGTTGGCTGGTCACTCAGCACGCATCTGCCACACCGGCGTTGAGGCGCTGGACGTTGCGCCTGCGTACCGGCCGGATATCATCCTGTTGGACATTGGTTTGCCCGACATGCACGGTTGGAACGTGGCCCGATTGTTGCGAGAAGATCCCGCTCTTGGAGAAACACTGATCGTTGCCGTAACGGCGTACAAAACCGAGGATGACCGGCGCCGTTCGGAAAAGATCGGGATCGACATTCATCTGGGAAAGCCCGTACTTCAGAGCGACATCGCACAGATTCTCGCTCAACGAACTTGAGGGGTGCCCTTTAGCCCGCCCGATCGAGGATCTCGGCCACGCGATTGGCCTCGCTGGGACCATTTCTGGTTGCAAAAAAAGGAGTATAATGCGGTCCATGCGTACCGCCGCCCCTCACAAGATGAAGCACCGACGACGCTGGTTTCGGCTTCGGCCGCGGACATGGTTCGTGCTGGTGACCATCGTTGGCATTCCGTCGGGTTGGCTGACGTGGAGAATCGCGCACCGACATGAGGAGCCCGCCGTGGAGGCGGCGATCTTTGTCCACGGAGGTGTGTTCGCCGGGCGCCAGGGTGTTCCCGCGCTGCCCATCTGGAAACAAGACCCCTTCGGCGAAGATCTTGGCGACTCGATCAGCGGAATATCATTCGTCGGTGCGTCTGCGACTGACACCGAGCTGCGCCACATCGCCGCGATGTACCGCCTTGAGTACGTTTCTCTGCGCGGAACGGCAGTAACCGACGCAGGAATGGCGGAATTGAAGAGGCTAACTCAATTGAAAGTCCTGGACCTGAGCGGGACGAGGGTCACGAACGCCGGACTGGCGGAATTGACGCCACTGGCCAGGTTGAAATTTCTGGATTTGACGGAGACCAGGGCCACCGACGCCGGTATTGCCGAACTCCAAAAGGCCCTGCCCAACTGTCATATCGCCCGTTGACCATCACCAGGCAATGCATTGGAAGGAAGAGATGGCGTCGTGGGCATGCCCGGGATGATTGGGCGAGTAAAGATTAGGATAGAACCCAGGGGTCAAATCCCAATAATCTCCCGTGTAATGCGGATCACGATAGAATCGCCACGTCCCGCGCACCACGATCACGGACGAGATGTCGTCGTTGAATCGTGAGGCCAAAAGCTTGAAGTTCAGATTGGTTCTCAGTTCATGACCGCCATAGTTGACATTAGAATAAATCACCACCTCCGGCAAACCATTCAGACCGGTTTGCGGACGGGGAAACTTGTCGATCTCGCTAACCGCGGCGTAGCCGCTCGGTTGATGCCAAGGTTGCTCTGGAGTGAGGGCCGATATGTCTTCTGCCATGTCAATCCAATCCTGGTTGCTTCCAATGTTCAATCACCGTGAGCCGGGTCAGTGTGGCGTGGAAGGCGCTCCCGGTGCCCGCCTCGACCGGCATTCTTCTCCCACCGACATGCTTCGCCGAGGGACACTTGGGCAATTCTACCGGACGACGACGAGGAAGGCAGCACGCGCGAGCCAAAATTCTTCCAATTCTTGGACCGGCTTGCCGTGACCTGGCGGCGCGGTTTGCGCATCGAATTCCATGAGCTAGGGTTTCGACCAGGTCACCGGGACCAAATTGGCCGGCGAGGGGGAGATCAGTCAACAGGCCCATACTCACGACCAGGCGGCCGGCCAGCAGGTTGTTGATCACGGCGTCGACGTCGATCGCTCCGGGATCCTCGTCGTTGCCATCATTCAGGTCGACTTCGACGATCGTGCGCCGACGAGCCGGCGGATGACGTAGAAAAACACCGGCGTCAGGAAGATGCCGAACAGGGTCACTCCAAAGGCGCCCCAGAGGACGGCAGTGCCCAGCGAGCGGCGCATCTCGGCTCCTGCGCCGGTGGCGAAGTACGGCGGCACCATGTGGACGAAGCACGCCGACGTCATCAGAATCGGCCGCAGCCGCACCCGGGCGGCCTCGACCACCGCGTCGAACACTTTCGCGCCCTCCTGCTGCCGGTCGCGGGCGAATTCGACGATCAGAATGGCGTTCTTGCACGCCAGGCCGACCAGCACCACGAAGCCGATCTGCACGAAGATGTTGACGTCCATGCCGCGCATCGCGATCCCCGCCAAGGCACTGAGCAAGCACATCGGCACGACCATGACCACCGCCAGCGGCAACGACCAGCTCTCGTACAGGCCGGCCAGCACGAAGAACACCAGCACTGCCCCCAGCACGAAGGCGCTGAACGGGTTCTGCCGCAGGTCCCGGAACTGCTCGACCTTGCTGGACTGCTTCTGCAAGTAGAAGTTGACGTCGCCGATGGCTTCCACCATCAGCTTGAAGCCGCCGGCGTTGCCAAGTCCGCGCACCGCCGGCGGTCCGAAGACGAGTACGCGGGCCTCCGGGACCTCGCTGCGCAGCCGTGCGCGGAGACGGTGGAGAATGGCCTCGCTCGTCAATTCGGCGGCGCGCCGTTCGTGGAATGGCTTAAGGATGATGAACAGAGAGCCGTAATTCGAGCTGAAAGCGTTCAGGACGAACGACTGTCCCGGGATGGCCAACGTGTGAAAAACTCCAGGCGTCTCGAGGGCGATCTTTTCGACCGCTTGGGTCACCTCCACCGTGCGCTCCAGCGAGGCCGCGTCGGGCAACTGGATGTTGGCGAGCATGTAGCCCTTGTCCTGGGCGGGCACGAAACCGCTAGGGACCCGAGTGAAGCCAAATCCCGTCAGACCGATCAGGCCGACGTAGATCAGGAGCACGATCGCGCTGAGGCGCAGGCACCAGCCGACGGTCTTGCCGTAGACCCGAGTCGCCCGCTCAAAGACCCAGTTGAAGCCCCGGAAGAGTCGGCCCAGAAGCCAGTTCACCGGCCGGATCAGGAACCAGCCCAGCGCTCCCCCGGCGACCGCGCCTGGAAGGAAGAGGACGAGCGACACCCCCCAGGCCAGCAGAGTGGCCATCATGCCGCCGGGCGCTGGCTCCCCGCCTTCGGCACCTGCCGGCAGTCCCAGCCAGACGCCCACGGTCGACGTCAGCAGCCACACGGTCGCCAGCCCGCCGAGGAGGCCGAAGAACCACCAGGGCAATGCCTCCTTGCCCTGGTCGCCGTGCTCGCCGGGCTTACGGCTGGCGAAGATCCACGCCGCACGCGCCGGCGTCATGGTCATCGCGTTGACGGCCGAGATGAGCATCGACACCGAGATGGTCAGAGCGAATTGCCGGAAGAACTGGCCGGTGATGCCGCCGAGGAAGGCGCTGGGCAGAAGCACCGAGCTGAGCACCAGCGTCATGGCCAGGATGGGCCCGGTGATCTCGCTCATCGCGTTGATGGTGGCCTCGCGCACCGGCAGGCCCTTGGCCAGCCAGCGCTCGATGTTCTCCAGCACGACGATGGCGTCGTCCACGACGAGGCCGATGGCCAACACCAGCCCGAACAAAGTCAGGTTGTTGAGGGTGAAGCCCATCATCTTCATCACGGCGAAGGTGCCGATCAGCGACACCGCCATGTCGATCACGGGCAGGAGCAGGGATTTCCAGTCTTGCAAGAACACCAGGATCACGAGGGCGACCAGGATGACGGAGTCGCGCAGCGTATGGAACACTTCGTCGACGGATTCGCGGATGAACGGCGTGGTGTCGTAGACGACGGCGTAGTGCAGCCCCCTGGGGAAGCGGGCTTCGAGCTCCCGCATCCTGGTCTTGATTCGGTCGCCGGTGTCCAAGGCGTTCGAGCCGGGCAACTGAAAGATGCCGAGACCCGCCGACGGCTTGCCGTCGAGCCGAGCGATCTGGTCCTGGCTCTTGGCTTCCAGCTCGGTCCGGGCGACGTCTTTGAGATAGGTGACCTCTCCGTCGCTGCCGGTCGTGAGGATGATGTTCGCGAACTGCTCGGCATCGACCAGCCGGCCGAGGGTGCTCATGGTGTACTGGAAGTCCTGGCCCCTGGGCACCGGCGGCTGGCCGATCTGCCCGGCCGCCACCTGCACGTTCTGCTCGCGCAAAACCCGGATCACGTCGCCGGCCGTCAGGTTCCGCGACTGCAGCTTGTCGGGGTCGAGCCACACGCGCATGCTGTAGTCTTGCTGCCCGAAGATCGTCACGTCGCCGACACCCTCCAATCGGGCCAGTGCGTCCTTGAGCTGGATGGTGGCGTAATTGCTCATGTAGAGCTGGTCATAATAGGGCCGGCCGGTCTCCGGGTTGTCCTCGGAATACAGGCTGACCCCCAGGAGGATGTCCGGAGACCGCTTCTTGACGGTCACGCCGATCGCCCGCACCACGTCGGGCAGCGCCGGCTCGGCGATGGCGACACGGTTCTGTACCAGCACCTGGGCCATGTTCACGTCGGTGCCTAGTGCGAAGGTCACGTCCAGGGTGTACGAGCCGTCGTTGTTGCTGTTCGACGACATGTACAACATACCCTCGACGCCGACGACCTGCTGTTCGATCGGCGCGGCGACCGTGTCGGCGATCACCTGGGCGTTGGCTCCGGGGTACTTGGCCGTCACCTGGACGTTCGGCGGCGCGATTTCCGGGTACTCGGCGATCGGCAATAGCGGCGCGGCGATGCCCCCAAGCAGGATGATGACGATGGAGATCACCCAGGCCAGGACGGGGCGGTCGATGAAGAAACGCGCCAGCATGGTAGTCCTCTGGTTTAGCGGTCGCCTCGCAGGGCTCGATCGCCGCGGCGATCAGGGCGTCGATTTCGCGACTCGTACCGGCAATCTTTGAGTCCTGATTGGCGATTCCTCGCCCTTGACCCCCGAGATCGGCATGTCCACAAGCTTCGGTTCGACGGTGACGCCGGGTCGAATCGATTGCAGGCCGTTGACGATCACCCGCTCGCCGGGATTCAGGCCGTCTTCGATCGTCCGCAGGCCGTCGTGCAGCGCTCCCACCCGGACAGCGATGGAATCGACCTTGTCTTTTTCGTTGACGACATAGAGGACCTTTTGGCCCTGGTCGTTGTCGATGGCGCGATCGCTGACCAAGAGCGCCTGGTGGAGTGGGCCGATGGGAAGGCGGACACGGGCGAAGAGGCCGGGGGAAAGCGCCCCGTCCTCGTTCGGGAATACTCCCCGCACGCGCAGGGTGCCGGTCTTGGGATTCACCTGATTGTCCGCGAAGTTAACGGTACCCATGCGTGGAAATCCCTCGTCGGTCGCCAGGCCCAGTGACACGGGCCACTCGGTCTCGGAGGCCGACCCAGCCTTGCCTGCGCGGATCAATTGCGCGACGCGCGGTACGGTGCGCTCGTCGACATCGAAGTAGGCGTAGATCGGATCGACCGACACGATCGTGGTCAGCGACGTCAGGTCCTGTTGCACCAGGTTGCCGACGGTCACGTTGTATCGGCTGGTTCGTCCGTCGATCGGAGAAACGACCTGGGTGAATCCGAGATTCAGCTCATTGGTTTCCAGTGTGGCTTTTGCGGTCCCCTGATTGGCGATCGCCTGATCTTCCGCAGCCTGGTACTGGTCGAGATCTTGGCTTGTGACCGCGTTGGGCGACTTCCTTGCCAAGGACTTGTACCGCGTGTTATCGGCCTTCGCTTTCTTGAGCAAGGCCTCGTTCGCGGCGACCTGAGCCCTGGCAAAATCGACCTGGGCCTGGTACGGGCGCGGGTCGATCTGGAACAGCAAGTCTCCTTTCTTCACGAGCGTACCTTCCTTGAAGCTGATTTTGTCCAGGTAGCCGGCGACCCGCGCCCGTACTTCGACCGATTCGACCGCGGCCGTCCGGGCGGTAAAGTCTGCGAAGTCGGTGATTTCCCGCTCGACCGGATAACTGATTGTGACCGGGATGGGTGCCTCGGCGGGCGTTTCCGAGGGTGCCGGTGCGCAGCCCGACAGCCCCAGGCTGAGAAACAGTACGGCGGCGGACACGACGTTCAATGAGTTACTCATGAGAGCCTCGCTTTCATACCAACACATTTTTTCACCGGAGTTTCCCTAGGCACTAGCTCACGATGCGCGCGACGAGCACCGTGCGGTCGTCTTCCGCAGGGCGCCCGTTGGTGAACCCATCGTGATCACCGGGGCAAGCAAACAGGCTGGTCTGCAATCGCTTCAATCTCCGGCCTCCGCGGCGCACGCGTGATCCTTCGGGTCGCATTCTTGACCTTCGTGGACAAGGCCCTCCAAAGGCCCAACTCCAGATCGATCCACGAATCCACCGGACCATTCCGCAGTGCGACCTGGTAGGCGGCGTCGCTCAACTCGGCTGCGAACGCGTCCAGAGAATCCGAGGTGGTTTCTGCCTCCCCGACGTCGGCGCCAATCGCGTGAATCTCGCGCCACAGCTCCTCGCGATGCACGGCGACTTCCGGCGGCGCCGAAATCCCCAGCCGAACCGTACTGCCTTGGATGCCGACGATGGCCACCGACAATTGGCACTGTGGAACCACAATCTTTTCGCGGAGCTTGCGACTGAGAACGAGCATCAGTATTTCCTCCTCAACTTAGTGTGTGCTTACACACCTACCATCTGGAAAAAAAGAACTATTCGGCGAAAAGCGCTAGCGCCCTGGGGTTGTAGTAGCGACGGATGGCCTCGTCCTTCAGCCCCATACCGCGCAGCGTGTACCATACGGTCTGTTCCACGACTTTTTCACCCGGCAGCTTGTAGTCCATCACGGGCGTTGTGGGCAACTTGTATGCCTTGATCATCATGGCCAAATGGTGCGTAAGCCAGCAACCCAAGCTGGGTTGAACCGGCCCATCGTAGGCATCTCCCGCGGCAACCGCGGCCTGCAAGGAGGCCGCCATCCATTGATTTAATTCCGAGGGCAGTCCCTTGAGACAGAGCCGGACAAACTCGCCGTTCTCGGTCAGGCTGCGCAGCATCAGCCGGGCGTGAATCGCTTTTTCGGGATTACACTCCGGTTCCACGAGAACACGGGAAACAAAAAAATGGACCAGAAGCACCAGCGTCGAAGCCGAAGGTTCCAGGGCCTTCAATTGCTCGATCCGGTCAACGTCTCGCTCGTTGCAACAGGAGATCTGCATCGCGGAATAGAGGGCTTCCTTATTGGGGAAATGCTTGAATAGCAGCGCCTCGGAGACCCCCGCCGCCGCGGCCAATTCGCGCGTCGTCGTGCCGTCGAAGCCCTTTTCCGCAAAGACCCGCCGAACGGCATCGATGATCGCCGCGCGGCGTTCATCGCAGGTGAGTTTCTTGACCGATTTTACGCTGCCTGAATTCATGGGTTGTTTTCCACTTGTTCCCAGACCTAAAGTTAGTGTATGCACACTTACATGTGGCGTCAAGACGGTGTTCGGATTTTTTTTTGGGCCCCGGTCCTCGTTCCCACGCTCCGCGTGGGAACGGCCCCCCGGACGCTCCGCGTCCCCCTCGCAAGCGGCGCTCGGGGACGCTGGGGGGGCCGCACAGTGGCCGAAGATGTGTTCCCACGCGGCACCGTCAGCGCCGAGAGAACAAAGGAGTGTGGCGCGGCAACGAGTCGGAAAAAAAGACGCGAGCGCAGCGAAGAAAACCGATCTCCGCCATCCCCACGCCAGTGAGCAAGCCGCGTAGCGGCGGATACGGCCTAATGGGGGGATTGTCGTGCCGCGTACTGTTTTGATAGGCATGTCTGGCCGAAACGTGTCGACGGCCAATTTCCATGCAAGAATCGGCCCCCTCGCCGGTATCTTCAGACGAGAGTGCATGCCACAAATAAGGACCCAGAATGGGAGCCGCCACCATGGCCACGTTTCGCGCCGTTCAAGTGAATACTCCTGGAAAAATGGAGGTCGTGGATCGTCCGTTATTTGATCCGCCCGCTGGTCGCGTTCGGCTTCGCGTCGAAGCCTGCGGTATATGCCATACCGACTCATTCACCGTGGACGGCCTCATCCCCGATATCGCCTTTCCGCGGGTGCCCGGTCATGAAGTCGTAGGGATCATCGACGCGATCGGCGAAGGCGTCTCGGGTTGGAAAATCGGCCAGCGTGTCGGCGTCGGCTTCCTGGCCGGCCATTGCGGCGCTTGCAGCCCCTGTCGCAGAGGCGATTTCGTCAACTGTAGCAAGCAACCTATCTCCGGCGTTCATCATGACGGTGGCTACGCCGAATCAATGATCGCAATTCCGAGCGGATTGGCCGCGATTCCTGATGAGCTTGGTTCCGCCGAAGCAGCTCCGCTGCTCTGCGCGGGACTGACCACCTACAACGCGCTGCGCCATTCGTCAGCTTATCCCGGCGACCTTGTGGCCGTTCAGGGTATCGGTGGTTTGGGTCATCTCGGCGTGCAATTTGCCGCACGCATGGGTTTTCGCGTCGCAGCCATAGCGCGCGGTACCGAAAAGGAGCCGCTCGCAAGGCAGCTCGGGGCGCATCACTATATCGATACTACGGCGGGTGATCCCGCCACCGCACTCGAAGCACTAGGCGGCGCGAAGGTGATCGTGGCCACAGCGTCGGATAGCAAGTCGATGTCGGATCTCATCGGCGGCCTGGCTCCGCGCGGGCGGATGATTGTCGCGGGTACCGGCAGCAGTCCAATCGAGGTCCCTCCTGCGCACCTTCTGTTTGGTTCTCGAGGGATCGAGGGCACATTGACGGGCTCCGCCATCGACAACGAGGACACGCTTGCTTTCAGCGTGCTCCAGAAGATTAGGCCCATGATCGAAACCGTGCCGCTGGAAAAAGCGGCCGATGGCTACCAGCGGATGCTGAGCAATAAAGCCCGGTTCCGCATGGTGATTGTCATGGACAAATGAAACGAGAATTGCTCACCAACGTATGACGGCCTCGACGTGTCGAACCTTGCCCCCTTCCGCACAATCAGAGAAGGAATCGTCGTTTTTCCGTGGGTGATTGACGCAGCTTCGCATCGTCCTCGGCGTATTGCCGCGACGGCCGTGTCATTGGCATGCTAACGATCGCCCATGGCCAACATTTACGAGCGGAAGCGCAACTGTCGTGCCGGCTCGGACGCTGGATTTCATTCTTCCGGCTTGGGGCGCGAGACGGCCTTACTCGCGGTGCCAGAAAGCATCGGGTCAAACGCGGCCGGGGGAAGCACGGGAGCGCTAGCGAAGTCATCCGGTAGCTTGCCGGTGAGACTCCGCAGGAACGCCACGACGTCGCTGGTGTCGTTTTCCGAGATGTCCGTACCGAGCTGCACCTTCGCCATGATCCGCACAGCTTCCGTCAATGTGCCGACCGAACCGTCGTGAAAATACGGGGGCGTCATTGCCACGTTGCGGAGGCCGGCAACCTTGAATTGGTACAGATCCGCGGAGTCGTTGGTGATTTTGAAGCGCCCCTGGTCGATCTCCTTGCTGCCGGTTTCATTCCAATAGTCGTTGACGACGCCGAACTTTTCGAACCGCCCGCCACCGATCGCGGGTCCGTCATGACACTGTGCGCAACCGGTATCGATGAACGTACTCAACCCCCGCCGTTCCACGGCCGAGAGCGCGTCGGATTCACCGCCGAGGTATTCGTCGAACCGTGACGGCGTGACCAAAGTTCGCTCGTAGGCGCCGATGGCCTTGCCCCAGTTGTGGGCAGTCATCGAATCCGATTCGCCGGGAAAGGCTTTCTGAAACATCTCGGAATAACCGGGGATCGCCTTCACCCGGGCCATTGCGGCCGTATGATCCGGATTGCCAAAGCCCGGTCCGAGCAATGCCTTGGTCGCCTGTTCCTCGACATTCTCGAAGACTCCATCCCAGTGTATTTTGAACTGTAGCCCCGCATTCAGAACGGTGGGGGCATTGCGGGGCGCGACCTGGTCGTGTACGCCGCGCGATTTCGGCAAGGCATCGGCGCCGTACAGCGCCGGCTGGTGACAGTGCAAGCAGCTCCCGCTGCCGTCGATCGAAATTCGGGGGTCGAAAAACAGCATCCGCCCCAGATTCACCCGGTCGGTCGAAACCGGGAATTCGCCGGTCGCCGCATCTTTGGGGAGCGGCTCGAAGACTTCTCTCGCCTTCTTGAGCAGCTTCGCATCGTCCTCGGCTGGTTTTGCAAATAGGGTTCCGCTGAAGAGGAAGGCCGCGAGGGCCATCAAGCCTGCATGGTTGACTTCGATTCGTCCGGATCCAGCGAATTCGCGATGCGGCTTATTCATGACTTTGAATCCTGAATGTCCAAACTTTCGAAACTCCACGGCCAACGTTCACGAGTGGAAGTGCAACTATCATGCCGGCCGGTATCGGAACAGCTCCAAGCGACGGCCCAGGAACTCCTGAGGCTGGCCGGCGGCCAACTCGTTGAGTTGGCTGTCGGCAGGTGGCAGGATTTGAGGCAGTTGCCCAGAAATCGGCCCGACACCTGAACCATCGTCAGCGCGCAGGCGGTGGCCCGTCCTTATCCGAAATGAACACGTCTTCGTGTGGGAATTTCTCGAACAAGGCGGCGGGCTGGCTGAAGTTGGTGGCCAGCACGTCGAGCGGGTTGCCGGCGATCCATTGCGAAAGGTCGATCGTCTCGTAGACGCCCGTGTTGAACCCGATGAGAACTCGGCATGGCTTCTGGCCGACGTTCTCGATCGAATGTCCGTATCCCTGGGGGATGTAGCCCACATCACCCTTTTCCATCGTCTCGGTACGGTACCGGCCGTGCGAACCGAACATCGTCACGCTGATGTTCCCTTCGATGACGTATTGCCACTCGTCGGCAGTCGGGTGCCAGTGCAGCTCGCGCAGCGCCCCCGGGTCGAGGTCAAGGATAACGCCCGTCACGGTCTTCGAAATGGGGAACGTCGTCGAATCGACCCGCCACTCGCGGCCCCCCTCGAAAACGCGATGTGGGGGCTGTGCGAGAAGTTGGTGCTTGTGCGTCAGCGGCGGTAGCTTCCATCCTTGCAGCGGAGTCGTCGGTTTCTCCGGGGGCACGCGCCCGCGGGCAAAATAAACTTCCTCCTTGGGGAAGCCGTCGAACGTCGACGCCGGCACGCCGAAATTCTTGGCCAAGAGCGGCTTGGGCGTGTGGCCGATCCAATCGCTGATGCTGAACGTGCCGAACTCCGAGAAATAGCCGTTGTCGAAGATCAGGATGAAGTGGCAAGGCTCGCTTCCCAGGCATTCGAGCATGTGGCCGTGTCCTCGCGGGAAAAACCACACGTCGCCCGGCTCGAACTCGTTCGTTTCGGCGTAGCCCTGCGGTTCGATGACCGTGGTGCGAACGCGCCCTTCGAGCACAAACGCCCACTCGGCCGCCGTGGCGTGCCAATGCAGCTCGCGCATGGCGCCCGGTTCAAGCTTCATCGAAACGCCGGCAATCCCCTTCGAGATCGGCAACTGTACGACGGTGGCTTCCTTGCCGTAGCTCTTGCCAATGACTTTGCCCTCCGACTTTTCCAGGGCGAACTTGAAGGTCGGCAATTCCTTGCCGGAAACCAAGGGGTCGGGAACGTTGTTCATGAAGCTGGGGTCGCCGGCGCTGGCTTGCTCGGCGCCGGCCAGTGTGGCAGAGGTGGCGGCCGCGAATGCCGCGGCCGCCGTCAGAAACTCTCGCCGTTGAAAGTTGGACATTTGGACCTCCTTTTTCGCATGAGAGCACGCAAAGCAACGGATCAACTACCGCGTGACCGCCATACCTCGAACAGGACGCAACACCTATGAAACGCGGCGAAAGAAAAATGTCAAGCGGCCTGGCGCTGCCCAATCCTTTTGGCTGATACGCGGCCCAGACGAAACCTTTCACCGGCGCGCCGTGCCCGACAACCAGCGGTCATTGCGACGCGGAGTTGGGAAGCCGCACACTGTAGCTTGCGCTCGGCTTTGGGGTAAACGATCGGGAAACAAACGGTCGAGCCGCTTTTCCAGCTCCCTTCGCAAGGCCACCTCGCGAGCGAGCAGGACCAGCGCGACGAACAGCGCCGCGCTGACGACGAACAAGAACATGAACATTGGGATTCTCTCCTACAGCGGGGGGTCGTTTGCACTCACCACGCCAATCGCGGGGCGTACCGGGTCAATGCAATTGTTGGACCGATTTACGCGATTCGTTATCTCCTCGGCAACGGTGCCGCTGGTCCTCGTCGCTTGCCCATGTGCGACCACCTCGCCGGGAATGGAGTATCCCATCGCCCGCGCGACTTCCCAAGGCGGCAAAGCCTCACGAATCGTGACGGCCTCGGTGGCGGTAGTAAGCGCCGCTTCGAACTGGGAGAAGAGGACACGGACCGCGGACTTGGCTGTGCTGCTCAGGTTCCCCAGCTCGATCTCAAGGCGGGCACGACGGCCGCGCGCGAAGCCCACCTGCGAGCGCGACCAGGCAAGCATGCGCACCTTGTAGCTCTCGAGCGTGCCGGCGCGCAGGCCGGCATGCGCGGGAGCGAAGCGCAGGGCCCCGGCGATATCCAGGTTCTCTTCTCGGAATAACTGATCGCCCGTTTCCACGAAAGTCGCCCCATCCATGCCCGCGATGCCAAGGTCTGCCAGGGCCACGGCGCGAACCACGAGGGGCGCATCCAGCGTCACCTTGGGCTGGAAAATCGTCTCGTTCTTGGCATCCCAGCCCGGGACCGTTGCCAGGATGGCCTGGGTGACCAAAGTGCGATCTTGCTGGTCGAAGACCGTGATGCCGTCGTGAAGCATCCATCCCGCGGCCTCGGCAGCGCTGTCGGCCTCGTTCTGGCCGGTGCTCCGCCTGCGCATGACCCTGCCGTCCGAAAAGGGCGAGGGAACCCACCGCTGAACGGTGTCGTGAAACGCGGCCGCGACGATACCCGCTCGGCACTCCTTTTCGGAGGCACCCATCCCGCGCAGCAGGGCACAAGTCCGGCGGACTACACCGATGGTGTGCTCGACAGAGTGGAAAGGCATGTCATTCGCCGGATTGCGGTTCCCCTCGTAGCGCGACCGGATAAGGGAAAGGGCGTACGCAATGCCAGCGCCAAGGGTGCCCTGAAAACTCAAGTTCATGCCTGCGGCCTGGAGCGTCTGCGGGGCGCCGAAGATGTCCAATTCCGGCGCCGGCGACTCCCTGCTCGCCGCCGGCGACGTCACCGACCGCCACGCCCTCGCACCGGAAGCGGCGAACCAATTCTCACGTGTGCATTTCATATTCATCGAAGGAACCAACTCTCCTTTCATCGACCGAGGCGCACGTCCGCCACCCCCAGGCGCGCTGGGCCATTTGCCGCCCGGGAGGTACATGCGAGTTCTACCACGGCCGGTTCCTCAAGACCTCGAACACGACGATCGACGCAAGCGCCACCATCGCCAAGGTCGCCAGCATGTCGTTCCACAACGCCCGCAGGTCGCTACCGGGAGCGGCGGGTAAAGGCTGCCCTTTTTTCGTCGACAGCACTGCGCGGTTCTGGCTGCGAAAACGGCCTAATTCAGTAACGGTTGACATGTCCCGAACTCCTAAGAAACGCGGAAAGAGCTACGCCAAACGGCCCTCCGAATGCCGGTCTTCCCTCCGAATGCCAGTCTCATGATGTGATACGTGAGCCAGCCGCAAACCTTACAGCCGCGCGGCGAGAATTCTCATTAAGTCGTCGGAAACTTGTCGACGCTAACGCCACAAGCCGCGTCGCAACAAGCGTGCCGAGGAGATCGCAACCGGGTTTGCGGCGGTCGCTGCGGTACGGGCGTCCCGGAGAGTCGCTTTTTAGGTTGGCAATGGCTAGAATTGCTGCACCCGGACGACCGCGAGGCGACCCGGCAAGTCTGGACCGACTCGGTGGCGGGACGCGGCGCCTATGACGTGGAATACCGCGTTCGCCGTGTGGACGGAGAATACCGCCGGTTCAAGACACCAGGCCGAGGTTGATTGGCCAGTAAACCGATGCGAAAGGGAGACTCGATGAGCAAGACGAAGATAGCGGCGACTGCGATGTCAATTGGAGGCGACGGCCTTTCGAAACTGCTCCGCCAATATGGCTGTGGGCCGGTGGAGCTCACGGGCACCGATAGCGCGCTCTACGAACGTCACCTCCTGTTCGACAACGTCGTGAGTCCGAGCGCCGTCGTCGCGCGCGAGCGTTTCGAGGCCCTGGCCCGCTCCGTGCGCGACATTCTCTCACAGCGCTGGGTGCTCACCGAAGAAACCTACGAGCGTGAAAACCCGAAGCGGGTCTACTATCTCTCGATGGAGTTCCTCATCGGCCGCTCGCTGGCCAACAACGTCACGAACCTCCTTCTCGATCGACACGCCGCGCAGGCCTGCAAGCAGAAGCAGCTCGATTGGCTCAGCCTGCTCGAAGAAGAACCCGACGCGGGCCTCGGTAACGGTGGGCTCGGGCGACTGGCGGCGTGCTTCCTCGATTCGATGGCCACGATGCAGTTGCCGGCGATGGGCTACGGTTTGCGTTACGAATACGGGATGTTTCGCCAGTCGATCGCGGACGGCTGGCAACAGGAGCGGCCGGACAATTGGCTGCGCCGGCCGGACCCGTGGGAGGTTGCCCGGCCGTACGAGACGGTCGAAGTCAAGCTGAACTGTTCGTTCGAGCTGCGCGCTGGAATGCTGCACCTCATCGCCGACCGGCCATCGAGCCTGATCGGGCTGCCGTTCGATCGTCCGGTGGTGGGTTACGGCGGCAAGACGGTCAACACGCTGCGGCTGTGGGCCGCCGCTGCGCCCGATTACTTCGACTTTCAACGATTCAGCAGCGGCGATTTCGTCGGTGCTTTGGCCGACACGCTTCGAGCCGAATCGCTCACGAGAGTACTCTATCCCGACGACTCGACCACGAGGGGACAGCGGCTGCGCTTCGTGCAGGAGTATTTTCTGGTCGCCTGCTCGCTGGCCGACCTCGTGCGGCGCTTCCGCAGGAGCAATGCCGATTGGAAACTGCTTCCCGAGAAGGTCGCGATCCAACTCAACGACACCCACCCCAGTATGGCCGTGCCCGAGTTGATGCGCATCCTATTGGACGAGGCGCACTTGGGCTGGGACCAGGCCTGGGACCTGACGCAACGGACCTTGGCCTACACGAACCACACCTTGCTCCCGGAAGCGCTGGAGAAATGGCCCGTGGATTGGTTCCAGGTGCTGCTGCCGCGTCACCTCGAAATCGTTTACGAGATCAATCGCCGCCTACTCGATACGGTGCGCCACGACTTCCCCGGCGACGACGACCGCGTGTCGCGCGTGAGCCTGATCGAGGAAGGGCCGGCCAAGCACGTCCGGATGGCCAACCTCGCCATCGTCGGCTCGCACAGCACGAACGGCGTGGCTGCGATTCACTCCAGGCTGCTGCGCACGTTGACGGTCAGGCACTTGGCCGAGATGTTTCCCGAGCGCTTCAGCAACAAGACCAACGGCGTCACGCCGAGGCGCTGGTTGCTGTTGGCGAACCCGGCCCTCGCCCACGCGATTACCGAAGCGATTGGCGACGGCTGGACGACCGACCTCGAGCAGTTGAATGCGCTCAAACCGTTCGCCGCCTCCGACGCTTTCCGCAGCGCTTTCCACGCGGCAAAGCGCGAGGCCAAGACGCGGTTTGCCGACTGGCTCAAGGAAACGTCCGGCCAGACCGCCGATCCCGAAACGATCTTCGATTGCCAGGTCAAGCGGATCCACGAATACAAACGGCAACTGCTCAACGCGCTGCGCATCGTGGTGCTCTATCAACGCTTGCGGGAGAACCCGAACCTCGCCATGGCGCCGCGCACGTTCTTTTTCGCGGGCAAAGCGGCGCCTGCCTACCATCTGGCCAAGGTCATCATCAAGTTCATCAACAACCTGGCCCGTACCATCGACGGCGACCCGGCGGTGCGCGGCCGCATCAAGGTTTTGTTCCTGCCCGAGTACGACGTGACCCTCGCCGAGCGGCTGATCCCCGCCAGCGACGTCTCGAACCAGATTTCGACCGCCGGCTACGAGGCCAGCGGCACGAGCAACATGAAGTTTATGATGAACGGAGCCCTCACGCTCGGCACGCGCGACGGTGCGACCATAAATGGCGGAAGAGGCCGGCGAAGACAACTTCTTCCTGTTCGGTCTGACGACCGAACAGGTGGCCGGCAGCCGGAGCTGGTACCAGCCGAGCTGGCACTACGACCACGAGCCGGAAACCCGGGCGGCGCTGGACCTGATTTTTTCGGACCACTTCAGCCGCGACGAAAAGGGCGTCTTCGCCCCGCTGCGCGATACGCTCTTGACGCACGGCGATTACTACATGCACCTGGCAGACCTGCGGAGCTACCTGGAGGCCGATCGGCGCGTCGTCGAGCTGTACGGCAACCCGGACGCCTGGGCGCGCAGGGCGATCTTGAACGTGGCCAGCTCGGGAAAGTTTTCGAGTGACCGCACGATCGCCGAATACGCAGCGGGCATCTGGAACGTCGAGCCGTGCCCGATATTTTAGAGGGCAATTCCCGTAAAAGGAGCTGGCAATGCAACTCGGAATGATCGGACTGGGCCGGATGGGCGCCAACATGGTACGGCGGCTACTCAAGGCCGGCCACCAGTGCGTGGTCTTCGACCGCTCGCCCAAAGCCGTGGAGGAGCTGGTCAAGGAGAAGGCGGTGGGGGCGGCAAACCTACAAGCATTCGTCGAAAAGCTCGAGCCGCCGCGGGCAGTCTGGTTGATGGTCCCGGCGGCCACCGTCGACGCAACCATCGCTGACCTCGCGGCCCATCTCGAGCCGGGCGACATCGTCATCGACGGCGGCAACTCGTACTACGTCGACGACATCCGCCGCGCCCGGGAGCTTGCCTCGAAGCAGGTCCATTACGTCGACGTGGGGACGAGCGGCGGCGTTTGGGGACTCGAGCGCGGCTACTGCATGATGATCGGCGGCCCCGACCAGGCGGTGGGGCGACTCGACCCGGTCTTCCGGACGCTGGCCCCCGGCGTGGGCGACATCCCGCGCACCCCGGGCCGCGAGTCGTTGGGCGGCACGGCCGAGCAAGGCTACCTGCACTGCGGGCCCAACGGCGCCGGTCACTTCGTCAAGATGGTGCATAACGGCATCGAATACGGCCTGATGGCCGCTTACGCCGAGGGGCTGGGCGTCTTGCGCGGCGCCAACATCGGCAAGCGCGCCCACGAGATCGATGCCGAAACGACGCCGCTGCGCGACCCCGAGCATTACCAGTTCGACCTCAATCTGCGCGACATCACCGAGGTCTGGCGGCGCGGCAGCGTAATCGCCTCGTGGCTGCTCGACTTGACAGCCGCCGCGCTGGCGAAAGACGCCGCGCTCTCGGACTATTCGGGCCGGGTTTCGGACTCGGGCGAGGGGCGCTGGACGATCAAGGCCGCCATCGACGAAGCGGTGCCGGTGCCGGTGCTCACCACGGCGCTCTACGAGCGCTTCACTTCGCGCGGCGAGGCCGATTTCCAGGACAAGCTGCTTTCGGCGATGCGTTTCCAGTTCGGCGGGCACATGGAGAAAGCCGCCGGCAAGTGACGGCGAGAAGCCAAAGCCCTCAGGCACGGATCGAAAGCAAGCGATGAGCGCAGGTCACCGCCAAGGAACCGTCGCCCACCACTAGCTCACGATGCGCGCGACGAGCAGCGTGCGATCATCTTCCGCAGGTCGGCTGTTTGTGAACCGGTCAAGGCGTCGCAGCAGCATGGCCAACAGCTCCGCGGCCGATCCGCTCGATTCGCGAGCGACTCGGTCGATTCCTTCGACGCCAAAAAAAGGGCGAGCGACTCCCGTGGCTTCCGTCACGCCGTCGGTGTAAAAAACGATCGTGTCGCCCTGGCCCAGTTCCACGGTATCGTCAACGTAATGCTCTTTGCCTAACACGCCCAGCGGCAAGCCACCGGCCGTATCGAGTGAAGCCAACGATCCACTTCCGCCGCGTTTGAGCCTCGGCGGAGGATGACCCGCGTTTGCGAATTGCAACGATTGACGTGCCGGATCGTAGATTCCGTAGAAAGCCGTGACGAACGAATCATTTTCGGCGCTGACGCGCCTCGCGAGGTGTCGATTCAAGAAGTTCAATAGGTCGCTGGGACCCGACGACTGGCCGGAATACACGTGAGCGATGCTGTGCGTGATGGCCATCATCATGGTCGCCGGCGCGCCGTGGCCGCTGGCGTCGGCCAACAGGATCCCCAGTTTTCCTCCCGGCAGCGAGAAGAAATCGTAGTAGTCGCCCCCCGCGCGGTGCGACGATTGGTAGTGGACGGCCAGATCGATCGTCGGCACCGACGGCAAAGTCCTCGGCAACAACGAACGCTGCATGTCGGCGACGATTTTCAACTCCTGATCGAGCGCTGCATAAGCCGCTTGGGCTTGTTCCGACAGCACCTCCAAAGTTATCGGCACGGCAATCTCCTTAAACGTTGAATCCGCGGGCGAGGTGATACCACAATTCTCTCGCGGAGCTTGCGTCTGAGAACGAGCATCAGCATTCCCTCCATGTCTTAGTGTGTGCTTACACACAAAACATCTGAGAAAAGAACTATTCGGCGAAGAGCGCTAGCGCCTTGGCGTTGTAGTAGCTTGATCTCTGGCCTAAAGTTAGTGTATGCACACTTACATGTGGCGTCAAGACGTGCGTGTTCGGGACCTTTTCTTGGGACCTTGACATCGACAGGTGCGAATGCCACAAGATCATATAGAACGGTTGATGGCCAAGCGGCGCCTACGGATCGCGCTAACCCAGAAACGGCGCCGACGAGGGCATCGGCTACGGGCTCGCATTGGAAAGCATCAGCGCCGCCGATGTCGCCCGCGCTATGGCGGCAAACCGCTGACCATTCCGGGGGCGAAATAAGCAGGAGACGAATCGTGACGCCGATACGGGTCAAGGAACCGCGCGACAAGGATATTGCTGTTTGTTCGCCATTCGTACCGCGCGGGCGAATGCCGGACCCATTCACCCTGGTGATTTTCGGCGCCACCGGCGACCTGGCGGCCCGAAAACTATTTCCAGCGGTATTCGCGCTGGTCCGCGACCAGTTTCTTCCCGCCGGTTTCGTTGTGGTTGGCGTGGGCCGGCGCGCCAAAGACGACCCGACCTTCCGCGAGGACGTGCGCAAGTCGTTGGCGGCTTCCCACGCAAACGCACCGACTGAAGAGATCGATGGCTTTCTCGGCCGGATTTTCTACCACCGAGCCGACTTCACGGCGGCCGACGACCTGGCCGGGCTTGGACAGCGGCTCGGCGAACTGGAACAGGCGAAAGGGCTCGCGGGCCACCGACTCTTCTACCTCGCAACGGATCCGGAGTACTTCGTTCCCCTGGTCGCGGGACTCGCGGCTGGCGCCTTGACGCGCGGAGCGGAGGACCGTTGGGCCCGGGTGGTCATCGAGAAGCCGTTCGGCCGCGATTTGGCGAGTGCTCAGGAGTTGGACCGCCGCATTCTCGAACACCTGAGGCCTGAGCAGATCTACCGCATCGACCACTACCTGGGCAAGGACACGGTCCAAAACCTTGTGGCCTTCCGCTTCGGCAACGCCGTTTTCGAGCCGCTCTTCAATCGTCAGTTCGTCGACCATGTGCAAATCACGGCTGCGGAAACGGTCGGCATGGAGGGCCGCCGCGGTGCGTTCTACGAGCACGCGGGGGCGCTGCGGGACGTGGTGCAGAACCACCTGCTTCAGTTGTTGGCCCTGGTGGCGATGGAGCCTCCTGCAACACTCATGGCCCGTGATGTCAAGGACTCGAAGTTGCAGGTGCTGCGCAACTTGGAGCCGTTGACCGACGACGCGGTCGCGCGCCGAGTGGTCCGGGCGCAATACACCGGCGGGACGGTCGGCGGCGCTGCGGCCGGCGGTTACCGCGAAGAGCAAGGCGTGGCGCGCGACTCGGCGACCGAGACCTACGTGGCCCTGCGGGTGGGGGTGGAGAGTTGGAGATGGTCGGGTGTCCCCTTCCTGCTGCGCACCGGCAAGTGTCTGGAACGCCGGGTCACCGAAGTCGCGGTCCGGTTCAAGAAGCCGCCGCTGAAGCTCTTCCGCACGGTCGAGTGCGAGGGCGATTTTTGCGACCTGACCGAGGCCCACGACAATGTTTTGACTTTCCGCATCCAGCCCGAGGAGGGAATCGCGCTCGACTTCTCCGCAAAGCGGCCGGGGATGTCTCTTGATCTGGAGCCCGTGCAACTGTCGTTCGATTACGTTCGAGGGAACCGACGCCGGTTGCCTGAGGCGTACGAGCGGCTGATTTTCGACGCCTTGAGGGGCGACCCGACGTTGTTCATGCGCGCCGACGACTTGGAGGCGGCTTGGGCATTTGTCACTCCTATCCTCGAAGCATGGGCAATGCGCGGCTCGAAGGATCTGGTGAGCTACCCGGCCGGCTCCTGGGGACCGCCCGAGGCCGACGAGCTCTCGCAGGGCTGCGAGGGCGGTTGGCGACGCCCCTGAAGGTGATCGGCCTGTGCGAGGAGCGTCCGCGCGAGGCCGGACACCGTGTCCTGCCCGCCCCCGTCCTTGGCCGGGGGCGGGCGCTCCTGACGTCTGGTTACGCACTGCCTTTGCGGTGAGGGACCTACTTATCCCCTTCCTTGTCCGGGGTCTTGGTCTTCTTCGGGTCCTCCTTCTTGAGAGTCGTTGGCTTGGTCGCCTTGGGCTTCGCACCACCCACGACGAGTTTCTGCGTGGTCGTGGCTGTGGTGTTGCTCTCAATCTTGTTGCCATTGAAGTCGAGCGCCATTTGGACCTTCGATTCCATTTCCGCCGAAACCACGCGTCCGGAGGCGGCGTCGAAGAACAGCGTGCCCGTATTCTCCTGGTTCTTGATCTCGACCTTGAACTGCGCGTTCTCGTCGGGCACGACCTCTTGAGTCATTGTCATAGTGATTTTCTCGCAGGGAATGCCGTCGTGTTTTTCGCTGCCGGCGTACTCGTAGCTGGTGACCAGCTTCATCTTGCCGAGGGGGCCGCTGGCCATTTCGTTCGTTTCCTCCCACTTGTCGCCGACATTCACGGCCTTTTCGGGAAGGACCGTCCACGGCTGCTTGACGAGCTGCTTGACCGCATCGGCATTCATGCCTCCACCGAAGGCCCCTCCGGCGGCTGACAACTCTTCGAGCTTCTTGGACATTTCGTCAGTGAGGGTAATGTCACTCACCTCGCCCCGCGCGTTGGCCTTCAGCGAAACCGGCTGCTTGGCGATGGCCTTGGCGCCGTCGGCGATCGCGGCGGCAAATCCCTCGGGTTTCTCCTCACTGTCGGAATCGATGACGTTGTTGCCGAACGGACCATCCATCTTGATCTGCAAGCGGTCGACCGTCTGCTTGATTGCGGCCGTGCCGTCGGCGTCAACCGACTCGGCATCGATCGTGCTGTCGAAGGTCTGGGTCTGGGTCATCTTGAAAGGCATTTCCCCCTTGTTGTCGATGACGGTCTTCGAGGAGACATTGTATCGAATCTTGTCGCCCGCCTTGAATTTCCAGCGCAATTGTTTTTGCGCCTGCGCCGAGGCGGAAGCGCACAAAACGAGTGCCACCGCCCACAGGGGGGTGGTCCGCAACAGAAACCTGGATCGCACAAACATTGAAAACTCCTTTGCTAGGAAGCGAATCGCCATGATCTGGCAAACCCGGTGAAGCCGTGGATTATCGCATCCCGGCCAGAAGATCTCCACTAGGCGCGGCCAGAATTCGCCCCGCACGCCTCGCCCCGCACGCTCCCGCGGCCAGGCTCGGCTCGCGGGCTACGCTGCTCGGCTCGCGCTACGCTAGGACCCAAAACGTGACGTCTACGATAAGTGTGCGGTTCGCGCACCGAATGGCATGAGCTATGGTTGAATCAGGGCAAATACGCGGCCTTCAACGGCCGACACGTGTCTTCTCGCCCCTTTTCCGCAGATCCAGGCGTGCCGACGATGTCAGGACGTTTCCGCTTTAGCCTGACGCAATTGTTCCTCGTGACCACCCTCTGCGCGTTGGCGGCCGGCCTGGTCGCGGCCACGCAGGAGCGAACTCGCTGGGTGTACATCCAGACGCTGGCGTTCTCACCCGACGGCGGCCGCGTCGCCGTCGTGTATGACACGCAAGGTATTCAATACTGGGACGTGTCGCGGCGTGCTTCACGCCCCGTGTGCCGCGGCGGAGGCGATTTTGGGCTGGTGCAAGATCTGCAGTTCATCGGTCCGGATCGAGTGGCGTTCCTTCGGAACAATGCCGAAATCGTCGTCCTCGACCTGGCGACGAACCAAGAGGTCCGCAAAATCGTACTTCGGCCCAGCGCCAACCGCCTGGCAGTCTCTCCCGACGCGCCCTGGGCGGTAACCGCCTCGTTCGCCGGTACAGCCCTTGACGTGTGGGACCTGGAAACAGGTACGCGAGTCATGACCTTAACTCCGCCCAAGGAGCTTCAGGGCAGACGGTTGGGGCAATGCCATCTTTCGCGTGATGGCCGGCGCGTTGTCGCGGCGTGTTTCGCCGCCACCGTGGGTTTCGATGTTCTTGTCTGGGATGGACTCTTACCGGGTCTTTACCCTGCCGCTGAATCGGACCTCTACGCCACGAGTCAACCCCGACGCCTTTGTGTGGGGAATGCCAATTCCCCATACGCAACCGACGTGACGCCGGACGGCAATGTGCTGGCCTTGTTGGAGCCCGGGATCGGCGTCACGATGTGGGACCTTGATTCCGGTGAGAAGCAGTCGGAGTTCGGCGTGCCGCCTTCCGCGAGCTCGGCGCGTTTGTCGCCCGACGGCCAATGGTTGGCCATTGGCTCATTCGACGGTGCGATCGAAGTCCGCGACACGACGACGGGCAGTCCGCGGGCGAAATTGTCCGGACAAAGCGGTGGCGGCGGTTTGCTTGATCTGGGCCATTGGTCACAAGTCGTTTTCAGCAACGACGGCCGGTCCGTCGCCGTGAGCGGTGGACGCTCGGTCGATTTGTTCGACGGCCGCGATTTTCGAAACTTGGGCACGCTCTCGACCGACCGAAAAGCGGCGTCGTTGATCGTCTTGGGCGCCGGCTTCATTGGCTGGTCCATCGTTTGGGGACTCCGCTCGCGCAGGGAACGACGCCGGAGCGGCCAACAAGGCGAAGTGCCGCGACCGCGGCCGTTGCCGACGCCGGCTGGCGCGCGGCGGACGCAAAGTGGGCGCACGGTGGCCCGCTGGACAGTTTTCGCTGTGGCAACCCTGCTATTTTTTGCGAGCGATTTGGGCGTCGTAACGTGGTCCATCCCGGCCGCCGCCGACTTGATGGTTCTCGGCGTTCTGGTCATGCTACCGATATCGTGCGCCGTGTGGCTCGGCATATCCGTCTCTTCGCGGCGCTGTAAGCGGGACCAGGTCGTGACCCACCGCCCATTGCCGGCGGCGGTGCGGGGAGCGCTGGCGCCCGGCCGCTCGTTGCTGGTGTGGACACTTCTCCTGGCGAGCATCGCGCTGCCGATCGCCTGCTGCACGATGGGTCTTTCCGTCGCGACCTGGGGAGCCATCGAGTGGGTGACGTTCGTACTTCGAGCCGTGATTGGGCTGCTTTTCCTGTGGGCCGCGACGCTTGCAGTTTCATACGGTGTGCCGGCTGCGAGCAGGTGCATCAGGGGAGAGCATGCCGCCCGGCTGGATCGCGCCCGAAAAGCGGCGGACAACCCCGGCCGGCTGGCGCATTTCGGCCCCGTCACCGCGTCCTTTTTCGGCTCCAGCTCGCTCGAACCGTTCATTCGTGATGAGTACGAATGCGCGCGGGCACGCTTCTCGCAGTTGATCGGCGAGCCTTTCGAGCCCGACAAGCCAGTCTTGTTCCTCGGTTTTGAATCTCCCCGAGCGTGCGACGC
>Ga0307373_10003291_pt1 | contig 28212 bp, 23 predicted proteins | sample OX2MG_FD_202534 | JGI IMG/M metagenome (GOLD analysis project Ga0307373, IMG submission 202534) | Soil microbial communities from Risofladan, Vaasa, Finland - OX-2 | ecosystem: Environmental > Terrestrial > Soil > Coastal area > Acid sulfate soil | place: Finland: Risofladan, Vaasa | collected... | reverse complement strand
TTCATCAGCCCCGAGAATGCTCGACAAAGCGCTTCACACTAACCCGAAGCGCTAGCGAGGTAAGGCGATTGCTCCACCTCGCTTGCGCTTCGGGTTGGTATGGGCTGATGAATAATCCGGGCTAGCGGACGAAGCCCATTCGCCCGAAATTGGGAAACAGCGGAAACCAAATATCGGTATACGGCAGATGATCCAGGCCATGCGGCCAATAAATGAACAGCGCCTTGCCGATCAGCAACTCGCGGCTCACGAAATACTCGCTGGAACTCCACATCCGGCTGTCTTTGCTCTGCGGGCTGTTGTCGCCCAGCATTAGGAATTCGTCGGGACCGAGCCAGTACGCGGCGGCGTCTTGCCGCCAGTGGATGCTGTCGCCGGGGGCGGCGGAACCGTCTCGCCGATGGCGGTGGATATCGGTGTAGTAGACGTCTCGCGACAGGCGGACGCTGGAAAACTCCAGCGAAGCGCCATGGGAACCGAGCCGGGCCGGCGCCAGATCGTCTTGTTGCGGAGTCAGATTGTCTAGGGGACCGTAGACGCCCGTGAATTCGAGCGACTTGCCGTCGACCCACAAAAACAGCTCGTCGTTGACGTTGGCGAACTCGACATGGTGCGCGCCGGGCCCGCGGACCGGCGTTTCGACCGAAGCCTTGAACGAGGGATCTGCCGAAATCGAAAACGTCGCCAGTCCGCTGGCCAGATTGATGCGGCACTGGAAGAGTACGCCGCCCTCGACGAGTTCCAAGAGCGCTTCGCCTTCGTCGCTTTCGGCCTTCAAGCGGCAAGCCAGCGATAAATCGCCGACCCAGTTGCCTTCGAGCGGATCCTCGTTGATGAATCTAGCCGGACGACCGGTATTGTAGGCGTAAAAATCGGTAATCAACTTCGCGTCGACGGGCGCCGGCCGTTCGGGCGACTTGGCCTCGACCGCCGCCCGCCAGTCCTCCGCCGTGGGGACCAGATGCTGATAACCCAGCCACTCGTCCTGGTCGCTTTGACCGTCGTAGTGAAAGGTCTTGCCGTCGCGATCGACGCTCCAGGCTTCCGGGCGAGAATCGGAGCCCGACCCCCAGCGCCGCGGAAATCGGGACGCCCACGGTTCGGGCAATTGGTAGTCGTTTTCGTAAACGGTTTGCAGCGTCGCCTGCACTTTGGGGGCCGGCTTGTGCGCGATCTTCAGCGCCCCCTTTTGCTTCATCTGCGCCGTGATTTCGGCCGACAGCAAACCGTGCGGCAATTCCTCGTCGGTCGTGAAAATGTCGCCGTGGTGAATCACCACGGTTTCGTTCGGCAAGCCGACCAAGCGCTTGATGAAATTGATCTTGGCCTGTTCCGGGTATTTGAACACGGGGATGTCCCAGCGCTTCGGCTCGCCGATTTGATAGGCCGACTTGCCGACGATGATCCGGTCGCCCTTGTACGAAGGAGGCGGTTCCGGACCGTCGGGCTCGTCCGGGCCGAATCGCATTTCATAACGGCAATTCGGGCAGGTACACGCCACCTGGCGGTTCGCCAGAATGTATTCCTGACGATCGCGCGAGTGGGTCATGCCTTCCGGGGGAACTTCCTGGCTGGCGCCGACCTGGTAAGGAAAGCCGCACTTGTTGCACTTCACGTCTTTGTGCTGGCCCATCAAGGTTGGCGCCATCGATCCCGTGGGGATCACGAAGGCTTCGGCCTCGAAAGTGCGAAACAAGAACGCCAGCACGAAGGCGATCACGATCGATTCGACCGTTTCGCGCACGCCGTCCTTGACTTCGCTCGGGGCGCCTTCGGACGATTGGCCGCCGGCCGCGGCATCGGTTTTATTGCGGGGACGGGATTCGTTTTTCTTGGCCATTTCAGTGAATATACCGGATTCTTGCCAGGTCAGGAACTTGAAAACCTCGCAGTGTGCCGCTCAGCCGGCTGGGCCAATAGACCAGAAACGGCTTACCGATCAGCAGTTCCGCAGCCACCCCTCCCCCGCCAAAGCGGTTGCGGCTGTCTGCAGCCAAGGGGCTGTTGTCGCCCAGCACGAAGTATTCGTCGGCGCCGAGTCGATATTGGCGGGCCTCGCCCCGGATTCGGCCCGCCGCCAGCGAGCCGGATTCCGGGGCCGTATAGTAAATATCGCGAAACAGCTTGAGATCCCACAGTTCGATTTCCGCGCCCTCGGAAGCGACGGCGATCGGCCGCGAAGTCGGACGAAAAGGCGCCGTCGTGGGCCGATAAGCGTGCGACAGCACGACTCGGCCGTCGAATGCTAGCAGCACCTGCTGGTCGACCAGCGCCAGTTCCAAGCGGCTGCTCTGGCCCCGGGCGGCGGGCAAATCTCCGGCCTCGGCGACCGGCAGGCCATCGGCCTTCAAAACGGCGCGCCGCCGTTCGACTTGCCATTCGAGCAGGAATTGGCTTTGCCCGTCGGTCAGAAAGAAAACCACGCTGCCGGGCCCCGAGCTCCGGATCCGGCACGACAGCATCAGGTCTCGCACCGGGTGCGTTTCGACCACGGCCCGCGCCTGGTTGTAACCGTAGCGGTCGGTGATCGCAGCTTCATCCGCCTCCGCGGGCGAACCCGGCCGGCGGCGCCAATGCCGATAAGTGAGCCAATCGAGTTCGCCGCCCGCCGCGCCGGCGCCTGGCGAGCGGGGGGCGTCAGCCCCCCGGTTACCGGACGTTGCGGTTGCGCCGCACAACCCGGAGGCTGACGGCGCCGGCTCGCCATTGCTCGCCGCCGGGCGCCAAAAACGACCGTCCGCAGCTTGCCAACGCGTAAGATCAGATTCTCCTTGCCAGCGCGGCGGAAGCTGCGGCGTGCGGCGTAGCTGCGCATTGGCGTCGTACACCAGAATCGCCAGCGAACGCAATTCGTCCAATGTCTTGCGTTGGATCTCGCCGTTGGCGTAAACGTCGCCGTGGCGAATTTCGATCGTTTCCCGCGGCAAGCCGGCGACGCGTTTGACCAGCATCTCGTCGGCCGCTTCGGGATTGCGAAACGCCGCCATCTCCCAGCGCCGCGGCGGTCGCACGGCGAAGGCCGTCTTGTACACCAGCAATCGGTCGCCGTCGATCGCCTCGGCCGCGGCCAGTTCCTGGCCCAGAAAATCGCAATTCGGGCACACGGCCCGCTTGCCGGCCATTGCCGGAAGGTCGGCGCCGCAATCGAACTCGTGCCCGCAGTCGTCGCACGTCAGCCGCCGGTGCTCGCCCAGCAGGGTTTCGGCCATCGAGCCGCTGGGCACGACGAACCGCTGGGCAAGCCAGGTTCCGCTCAGCAGTCCGGCGATCAGCAAGCCGACTCCGCCTTCGACTGCCTGGCGCAGAAGCGTGCGGCGAGTCTTGCGGCGCCGGGTTGATTCGAAGACCGCCATATCAAGTAGGGCATACATTCTTGTCTGCCAGTAGGGCGCAAGTCGATGTTCGCGGCGAAGCCTGTAGGGAACGCCCTCCGTGGCGTTCCGAGAATCGCGAATCGGCGCAATAATTACCCGGCTCTCGGAACGCCACAGAGGGCGTTCCCTACATAGTCAACATACGAACCGCTTATTACGCCCCTGCCATTTTGCCAAATCCACCAACGTTTTTTGGCAGGCAGGAATGCCCGCCCTACTTTTCGCCGCCGGTTTCCAGCACGGCGAGAAAGGCCTTTTGGGGAATATCGACGTTGCCCACCGACTTCATCCGCTTCTTGCCTTCGCGCTGCTTGGCCCATAGTTTGCGCTTGCGCGTGATGTCGCCGCCATAGCATTTGGCCGTGACATTCTTGCGCATGGCCGAGATGGTTTCGCGAGCGATGATCCGCGTGCCGATCGCGGCCTGAATGGCGACCTCGAACATGTGCCGGTCGATTTCGCCGCGCAGCTTTTTGACGATCGCCCGCCCCCGCCGGTCGGCGTCGGCCCGATGGCAAATCACCGACAGTGCATCGACCCGCTTGCTGCCGACCAGAATATCGAGCCGCACCAGGTCGGCCGGGAAGTAGCCGACCAGTTCGTAGTCCATCGTGCCGTAGCCGCGCGTGCAGCTTTTCAGCTTGTCGTGCATGTCGTAGATCACTTCGGCCAGTGGCAGGTTGTAAGTCAGCATGGCCCGCGCCGGCGACAGATACTCGGTGCGGATGTATTCGCCGCGGCGATCGTTGCACAGTTGCATCACCGGCCCCATGACTTCGCTCGGCAACACGAAATTGACTTTCACCACCGGCTGGCGGAACTCTTCGATCTGGCCCTGGTCGGGCACTTTCTGCGGATTGTAAATCCGCAGCGTTTCGCCGCTCTTGGTGACGATCTCGTAAGTCACGTTCGGCGCCGTTTGCACCAGGTCGAGATTGGCTTCCTGCTCCAATCGCTGCTGGATGATTTCCATGTGCAACAGGCCCAGGAACCCGCAGCGGAAGCCGAAGCCCAGCGCGTCGCTGGTTTCCGGCTCGAAGATGAAACTCGGGTCGTTGATGCTGAGCTTGGTCAGCGCTTCGCGCAGCTCTTCGAAGTTTTCGCCGTCGGAAGGATAGAGCCCGCAGAACACCATCCGCTTGGGCTGCTGGTAGCCGGGCAAAGCGGGCGCGCTCGTTTCGCCGGGCACGCTCACGGTGTCGCCGATATGCACGTCGGCCAGGTCCTTGATGTTGCAGATCAGGTAGCCCACCTGGCCGGCTTGCAGCGAGTCGCAAGGCCGTCGCTGCGGGGCGAACTGGCCCAGTTCGAGCACTTCGTGGACCGTGCCGACCTTGAGGAACTTGATCTTCTGGCCCTTGCGGACCGTGCCGTTCATCAGCCGCACGTAGGTGATGGCGCCGCGGAACTCGTCGTAGTGCGAATCGAAAACCATCGCCTGCAAATCGGCGTCCGGGTCGCCCTGAGGAGGCGGAATCCGCTTGACGATCGCTTCCAGCAAAGGTCCGATGCCCAGCCCGGTCTTGGCGCTGCACGGCAGCACGTCGGCCGGATCGATGCCCAGGCTCTGCTCCATCTCTTCCATCACCTGCTCGGGCCGGGCGTGCGTAAGGTCGATCTTGTTGAGCACCGGCACGATCGACAGGTCGCTTTCCATGGCGGCGAAGGCGTTGGCCACGGTTTGCGCCTCGACCCCCTGGAAGGCGTCGACCAACAGCAGCGCCCCCTCGCAGCAAGCCAGGCTGCGCGAGACTTCGTAGTGAAAATCGACGTGGCCCGGCGTGTCGATCAGGTTCAGCTCGTAGACCTCGCCGCCCGAGACGTATCGCATGCAGACGGCCCGCGCCTTGATCGTGATGCCGCGCTCGCGTTCCAGATCCATGTCGTCGAGCAACTGCGCGCGCAGCTCGCGACGGCTGACCGTGCCGGTCTGTTCGATCAGGCGGTCGGCGAGCGTACTCTTGCCGTGATCGATGTGAGCGATGATGCAGAAGTTGCGGATATGTTTGCAGTCGATTTTAGCCACAAATCAAGCCTTGGGGTTTCAGGCGCCAAAACGAGCCACGGATGGAACACGGATGAAACACGGATGCGAGACGAGACATTCCTGCCGTGGGGCGGCCTTCCAGGCCGTCGACGATTGACGGCCTGGAAGGCCGCCCCACATGCCGCCCAAGCGACTCGTTGGCGCCCGCGTGCGGTATAGAATCGGGCGCGCAACGGCAGCGGCTCTTTTTCGGCGCATGCTCCCCTATCGACATCGGCCGGCCGGACCGATCCGCTTCAATCTTGGATGATTGCGTAGTCGGCGCGGCTGCGGTTATGCTGGCGAGTTAGCGTCAGGGCGGACAATTTCACTACGGAGTCACGGTGGACGCGGAGAAGGGCTAACCACAGAGACACAGAGGCACAGAGACGGAAGAAAGAGGAAGGTTGGTTTTGCAACTGGTGCGGGCCGCCCGAATAGCTGCATCGTGAACAATGAATTCATCTCACGCAAATCGTCTCTGTTCTTCTTCTCCGTGCCTCTGTGTCTCTGTGGTTCCCCCCGACCCTTGGCATTGACGTCACAACCTTTCAGGTTTGCACGATCCCATGAAATTCGCCGCCTTTACCAAAAGCTTCCAGGATCGCTCGATCGCCGAAGTTTGCGATATCTTTCACGGCCTGGGCCTCGACGGCCTCGATTTGACGGTGCGGCCCGGCGGGCATATCGAGCCGGCCGACGTCGAAGCGAAATTGCCGCAGGCGGTCAAAGCCGCCGACGAGCGGGGGCTGAAGATCTTTTTTCTCACCACCGGCATTACGGACGCCGACCCGGCCGCGGAAAAGATCATTGCCACGGCGGCCAAGCTGGGCATCGATCGCTTCAAGCTTGGCTACTATCCCTACCGGCCGGTCGGCACGCTGGCCAGTCAGATCGACGACGTGCGGAAGCAGTTGTCGAAAGTCGCGGCCCTGGCCTCGCACTACCAGGTGCGGCCGTGCGTCCATATTCACTCCGGCGCGTACATCCCTTCGCACGGGACGTTGCTGTATGAGTTAATCAAGGATTTTTCTCCCGACGAGATCGGCGCCTATGTCGATCCCTTTCACATGACCGCCGAAGGAGGCGTGGAAGGCTGGCGGCAGGGGCTCGACTTGCTGGCGCCGTGGATTTCGTTGGCGGCGATCAAGAACTTCGCCTGGCAGCGCGGGCATCGCGATCCCCTCGGCCAGTTGCGCTGGACGACCAAGGCCGTCCCGCTAGCCGACGGCGTGGCGCCGCTGCCCGACTTCGTGGCCGTGCTCAAGAAGCTCCGGTACGATGGAGTGTATTCCTTGCACAGCGAGTACAAAGGCGGACATAGTTTCGAGGACCTCGACACCGAGGGCTGCATCAAGCAAACCGCCAAGGACTTCGAGTTTTTCAAGAAGTTGTTTTAGAACCGCTAGCAATAAGTAGGTCAGGCTTTCTAGCCTGACGGCCGTCAGGCTAGAAAGCCTGAGGCTACGTCTTGTTCTGTTAGGCGCTCTTAGTGTTTCGAATCAAGATTTGCGGCGTGACCTGTGTCGAAGACGCTTTGGCGGTCGCCGCGGCCGGGGCCGACTGCATCGGGCTGAATTTCCATCGACCCAGCGTGCGCTATTTGCCGCCCGAGCGCGCCGACGAAGTCGCTGCGGGCATTCCCGACCAGATGTTGAAGGCCGGCGTGTTCGTCGATTCGCCGCTGGCGGAAATCCGCGACCTGGCCGCGCGCTTCGAACTCGACTACGTGCAATTGCACGGCGATGAGCCGCCGGAAACGATCGCCGAGTTGGCGGGCAAGCCGGTGATCAAAGCCTTTCGATTGGGGCCCGCGGGCATCGCTCCGGTGGCCGAATATCTCGAGCGGTGCTACCAGCTTGCCGCGATGCCCGCGATGGTCTTGCTCGACGCATATCAACCGGGCGCCTACGGCGGTTCCGGTCAGACTGCCGATTGGGCCGCGGCGCAGGCGTATCACGATCTGGGCGCCGGACCGGCGTTGGTGTTGGCCGGCGGGCTGACGCCCGAAAACGTCGCCTCGGCGATCGAGGCCGTGCGTCCCGCCGCCATCGACGTGGCCAGCGGCGTCGAATCGAGCCCCGGTCGCAAGGACCCGGGCAAGCTTGCCGCCTTCGTCGAAGCGGCAAGCGCCCGCTTCGCCTCTTTGTAGAAGCGGCATCTTGCCGCTTTTGGATGACCCAGTCCCTCGTCAAGTATGAGTCGATGGGGGGTGCCTGGCGGCAGAGCGAAGCGATGCCCCAGCAAACTGGGGCTTCGCCAAGGCTCAGCCGCCAGGCACCCAACTGTCAAAATATCTTCGACAGAGCACTAGTAGCAGCGGCATCTTGCCGCTTTTCAATGAACGCGGCAGGGATGCCGAGTCTACTGGCCGCAGCTACTTCCCCCTGTTTGGCTCGCTGGGTATCATGGGGCCGCAAGGATGGCATCGCGGCGGCCGGCAGAATCTCACGGCCGCATTCATTTAGACCCCTCCGCAGGAGTAGATCCGTGTCGCAGGTTGAAACCAAGCTGCCGTATAAAGTCGCCGATCTTTCGCTAGCCGATTGGGGCCGCAAAGAGATCATGCTGGCCGAGAACGAAATGCCCGGCTTGACGGCCCTGCGAGAGAAATACGGCAAGCAGAAGCCGCTCAAGGGCGCTCGCATCGCCGGCTGCCTGCACATGACGATCCAGACCGCCGTGCTGATCGAGACGCTCAAACACCTCGGCGCCGACGTGACTTGGAGCAGTTGCAATATCTTCTCGACGCAAGATCACGCCGCGGCGGCCATCGCCAAGGCCGGCGTTCCAGTCTACGCCTGGAAGGGCATGAACAACGAAGAGTTCGACTGGTGCATCGAGCAGACGCTGTTCTTCCCCGACGGCAAGCCGCTGAACATGATTCTGGACGACGGCGGCGATCTGACCGCGATGGTCCACCAGAAGTATCCCGAACTGCTGCCTGGCATCCGCGGCCTTTCGGAGGAGACCACCACCGGCGTGCATCGCCTCTATCAGATGCACGCCCGCGGCGAATTGAAGACGCCGGCGATCAACGTCAACGATTCGGTCACCAAGAGCAAGTTCGACAACCTCTATGGCTGCCGCGAATCGCTGGCGGACGGCATCAAGCGGGCCACCGACGTGATGGTGGCCGGCAAGGTCGTGGTCGTGGCCGGGTACGGCGACGTCGGCAAGGGCTGCGCCCACTCGATGCGTTCGCTCGGCGCCCGCGTGCTCATCACCGAAATCGATCCGATCAACGCCCTGCAGGCCGCGATGGAAGGTTTCGAAGTCACGACGATGGACGAAGCCGCCCCCCGCGGCAACATCTTCGTCACGGCCACCGGCAACCGCGACATCATCCTGGGCAAGCACATGCAGGCCATGCCTAACGACGCCATCGTCTGCAACATCGGCCACTTCGATCTGGAGATCGACATGGCCTGGCTGACCAAGCAGAAGGACGTCAAGAAGCTGGAGATCAAGCCGCAGGTCGACCGCTACACGTTCGCCGACGGCCATTCGATCTTGATTCTGGCCGAAGGCCGGCTGGTGAATCTCGGCTGTGCCACCGGGCATCCGTCGTTCGTGATGTCGACTTCGTTCTCCAACCAGGTGCTCGCGCAGCTCGCCTTGTGGACCGAGCCCGAGAAGTATCCGCTCGGCGTCCACGTGCTGCCCAAGCAGCTCGACGAAGAAGTCGCCCGGCTGCACCTCGGCAAGCTCGGCGTCAAGCTAACCTCGCTGACCAAGGCCCAAGCCGACTACATTGGCGTGCCGCTCGAAGGACCGTACAAGCCGGAATACTATCGCTACTAATGCCCGAAATTCAAGCTTTCCGCGGTTTGCGTTACGATCTGGGCCACGTCGGCTCGCTGAGCGACGTGATCGCACCGCCGTACGACGTGATCGGCCCCGAGTTGCAAGAACAGCTCTATAAAAAACATCCGGCCAACGTCATCCGGTTGATCCTCAACCGCGACGAGCCGGGCGACGACGCGAACGCCAACCGCTACAGCCGCGCCGCGAAGTTCCTCAAGAACTGGCGTAGCGAAGGCGTCCTGTTCACGGAATCGGACCCGGCGATCTACGTCTACCACCAGGTCTTCGAGCACGGCGGGCAGAAGTTCACCCGGCATGGTTTCACGGCTCGCGTGCGGCTGGAGAAGTTCGGCGAAGGAAAGATCTACCCGCACGAAGAAACGCTCTCGGGCCCCAAGCAAGACCGGCTGCTGCTCACGCGGGCCTGCAAGACGAACCTGAGCCAGATTTTCGGCCTCTACCCCGACCCGCAGGCCGAGGCCCAGAACATTTTGGAACAGGCGATCGAGGGGAAGACGCCGCTCGAAGCGACCGACCATTTGGGAGTGGTCCATCGACTCTGGCCAGTGACCGACGTGAAGGTTGCTTCGGGCGTGGCCGGAGTTCTTTCTCCCAAGCCCGTGTTCATTGCCGATGGGCACCACCGTTACGAAACGGCCTGCAACTACCGCGACGAATTGGCCGCCGCGGGTCCGCTGCCGCCTCAGCACCCGGCCAACTTCGTGCTGATGATGTGCGTCGGCATGAGCGACCCCGGCATGATCGTGCTGCCGACGCACCGCTTGTTCCGCGGGCTGCCGGCCATGTCGTCGGCCGAGTTGATCGCCAAGCTGGGCGACGCCTTCACGACGCGCATCGCCGGCGAAGGCGCCGACCTGGCGCCAAACGTCTGGGAGGAAATCGAAACGGCCGACGACCAAGGCACGCTGGGCCTCTTCACGGCGCAAGATGAACGCTGGGTGCTCGCCACGATCACCGACGCAGGCCGGAGGCGGCTGGCCCAGATCGCGGCCGAACACAGCGAGCCGTGGCGGGGTCTGGGGGTGGCCATCTTGCACCGCCTGGTGATCGACACGCTTTTGGGATCGCCCGAATTGCCCAAGCCGCGTTACGTGCATCTCATTCAGGAGGTCGTCGACGGGCTGGAGTGCGGCGAGTTTCCGCTGGCCGCGCTGGTGATGCCCGCCACGGTCGACCACATCCGCACCATCAGCCAGACCCACGAGCGGATGCCCGCCAAGAGCACCTATTTCTATCCCAAGCTGCTGAGCGGGCTGGTCTTCAATCCGCTGGAATAGTCCAAGGTCCGAAGCCGCTCCTTCGATGGCGAGCGGGGGGCGTTAGCCCCCTGGTTGACCGCGCCGCGTTTCACGTGAAACGGGCTTATGCCGCATTTGCCTGCCAGCGGCCTATCTGCCATTTCCAGCGGCCCCGTAAACTGCGCCGACCCGGCGTTTCACGTGAAACTTTCCCGTAGGTCGGGTCTTCCAGCCTGACGGGCGTCGGGTAGCGGCTTCCAAGCTTTCGAGCCTACCCGTGCCACCAAGGCGCCGGCCGCCGGTTGACTCGCGTCAGCCAGCGGCTGTCAGGCTGGAAAGCCTGACCTACGATGGAAGCCCGTCAGGCTGGAAAGCCTGACCTACGACTGCTTCCGGCTTCGCTGCCCTTTCTGATTTTCAGCAAACCTTGCTACAATCCCCGCCCGGCGGACGGCGGCATTTCTGCCGCGGGCTTTTCGGCGTAAGCGGAAGGAACCGTTTCGGTGGGCCGGATTTTGTGCGTGGCGAATCAGAAAGGGGGCGTCGGCAAGACGACCACTGCGGTCAATTTGGCCGTTGCGCTGGCCAAAAGCGGCGCCCGCACGCTGCTGGTCGACCTCGATCCGCAGTGCAACGCCACCGGCGGCCTGGGCCTGCGGCCGGCCGAGCGCCATCCGCTCGTCTCGCGGCAGCCGCTCAAGGAGTCGCTCCAAGAGACCGCCACGCCGGGCCTGGAGCTGCTGCCCGGCAGCCGCAACTTTCAAGACGTCGAAACCCTGGCCAGCGGCGACGGCGCCCGCTCGGCCACGCTCCGCCAACACTTGGCCGGCGGGCTGACCGCCTACGACTTCGTGCTGATCGATTGCCCGCCCTCGCTCGGGCAACTCACGCGAGTGGCGTTGGCCAATTCGAACGAAGTGCTGATGCCGATCCAGTGCGAGTATTTCGCCATGGAGGGGCTGACGCAGATGATCGAAGTCATCCGCGAGGTGATGACGCAAAACCCCGGCCGGCTCAAGTTCGGGGGCATCCTATTGACGATGTACGATCACACGCTCGAGCTGACGCGGGAAGTGGACGAAGAAGTCCGCGACTTCTTCGGCGAGATCGTGTTTCGCACGGTAATTCCTCGCGACGTGGCGGTCTCGGAAGCCCCCAGCCACGCGCTCTCGGTGCTCGATTACGCCCCGCGCGCTCGAGGCTCGCGGGCTTACGCTCAACTTTGCATGGAGGTCTTGGAACGTGAGTAAAGAACGAAGGCTGGGACGCGGACTCGAAGCCCTGTTGAGCAAGCCGCTCGACGGCTCTGCCGAGGCCCCGCTGAGCTTGCACTACCCGACCGGCACGACCGAGGCCGCGCCGCCGAGCCAACAGAAGGTCGGCGTCTACGACATCGAGCGCAATCCATTCCAACCGCGCCGTGAGTTCGACGAAGCCGAGATCGACTCGCTTTCCGACAGCCTCCAAGAGCACGGCCTGTTGCAGCCGGTGCTGGTGCGGCGGATCGACGAACGCTATCAGCTCGTCGCCGGCGAGCGGCGGCTGCGGGCGGCGATCAAGGCCGGCTGGAACGAAGTGCCGGTGCAGGTCGTCGAGGCCGACGACCGCCAAACCGCCGAAATCGCGATCGTCGAGAACTTGCAGCGCAAAGACCTCAACCCGCTGGAAAAAGCCGCTTCGTTCCAACGCTACCTGGAAACCTACGGCTGCACGCAGGACGATCTGGCCAAGCGGCTGCAGATCGACCGCTCGACGATCGCCAACCTGATCCGTTTGCTCGAACTGCCCGAGGAAGTGCAACAGGCGGTTCGCTCGGGCCAGATCACGCAAGGCCATGCCCGTGCCTTGCTGCCGCTGGGCGACGAGCGCGAGCAGGTCGACTTCTGCCGCCGCGTGACGGCCGAAGGGATGAGCGTCCGCACGGTCGAGACGCTCGTCCAGGAAACCATTCACGCCGCCGACGCCGAGCCCCTTTCCGTCGTCACGGCCGAAGGCCAACGGGCGCCCGTCAAGCGAACCCGCAGCAAGCACATTGCGTCGTTAGAGCAGGAGTTGCGAACCGCGCTCGGCACGAAGGTCGACATCCGCCAAGGCGCCAAAGGCCGCGGCAAGATCGCCATCCACTTCGCCAACGCCGACGAGTTCGAGCGGCTGTATCAGTACCTTTGTGCTGAACCGGTCGGGCAGGGGCAGGTTGGCTGAGATTTGACGGAGCGGATGATGGCGTGTACAGATGTGTACGTTATTGATTGGCGTATACGGGGCGAAACGTGGCGCTACCGGCATTCAGCGAAGCAAGGCCGTTTTATCGAGCGGCGCTCGAACGTTTCGAAGACGCCGAATTCCTTTACCAAGTGAATCGCAACACCGCCGGTACGTTAAAATCAAAGGACGCCAAGTCGTTTTTGGACGCAGCACTGGAAATCATCAAGGGGGCGGATGGCCGCCTTTGAGTTATGGTTACGCAACGGGAAAATCGGACTGACCCAATCGTCGGCCAAATCGCGCGGCGGCTCGCCGACTATGAGCACGAGCATCCGCCGGCGAAGGCCGAGATATACCGGCAGAATCCGGTCTCGATTCGCATCCGCGTGATCGATCCGAGGTTCGCCGGCGTTGACCGGATCGACCGCGAAGAAGATATCTGGCGACACCTCGAAGCGCTGCCTGAAGAGGTGCTTGCGGATATCACGATGTTGCTGGTGCTGACCCCCGCCGAAGCGGAAAAGTCGTTTGCGAACTACGAATTCGAGCACCCCTTGCCTTCGCGGCTCTAGCCGCATTTTGTTGGCTCGATCTCGCGGCGAGGGCGGCGTTTGTTGAATCTCGGCTCAGCCGTTCGATTCCGCCGCGCGCCTGCAACACATGCCGTCGCCATGCACTACCTCGAACCAATCGACTGCCAATCGCCCGACTTCGGCGACTTCTACGACGAACTCCCGCTGTGGTCCGCACGCTTCGGGCTGATGAGCGGCGTCTTCGCGGTGACGCCGTGAGTCAGTGGCCCTCGACGAAAGCCCGGCGCGTCCTGGCTGCCCTGGCACGGATCGGGTGGAGCGTCAAGCGTCAATCGGGCGGTTCACATCGGGTGCTGGAACGAACAAGGTGGCCGGACTACGTGTTCGCATTAAACGACGATGATGAAATCGGCCCGCGCATGCTCTCCCGCATTGCTTCTTGGCGTATAATTGAGCGTCACCATACGTCCGCAAGGCGCCCCGATCATGACAACCATCACGATTCCCCTCTCGGATGAGCTCGCTGCCAAGCTGCGTGCGTGCGCTGAGCAGTCCGGTCTGTCGCCTGAAGAATTCCTGCGATGCCGCGTGGAACAACTCTTGGACCGGCCCGACGAGGAGTTCGCGCGGGCCGCCAGCTACGTGCTGCAAAAGAACGAAGAGCTTTATCGGCGGTTGGCATGATCCGGTACCTGAGCGTGGCGAGCGAATCATCCTGCAATTGGCAGCGGGGGCATTGCAGCGGCAAGAGTTTACGGCCTGGGTGAAGTCGCACTTGCAGCCGCGCCCTGCCGAGCCCGACGCTCCAGCAGACGGCGGCCGCGGCCCTGTTTCCTGAAATCCCGCCGCGCGCCGCGGAAGCGACGGGCGACGGGATTTGAGCCGTTCGGTTCGGCGGACGTAATCGTTGGCGTCCAGGCCGGGAATAAGTCGTCTATCTAGTCCCGCCAACGCCTGCACAATCGCCGGCTCTTCAAGACGCTCGGCCCAAAAACGCGGCGTCGTCCAGGGCTGGTCGTCTGGCTGCCCCGGCCTCTTCGGCGGCGGTCAACTCCTTCACCGCGAAGGCGGTCGGCCACATGGAACCCTGTTCGCTCCACCCTTGCGAGAGGTCGAAGCCGGAATGCTCGAAGAGGACGCCGCCGTCTACTCGTCGGAATACTGCGGGGGAGATTTCCCCTTCCGCCGGATGACGCGCGGGTAGGTGACGGTCGGAATCGCCTGCTCGATCCGATCCACTTGAAGCTGATGATACCAGTCGTCGCCGAAGTCGAACCAGTAGCCGAAGGCGCGATGCGGTTTGAGGTTCAACTCGTCGAGCTTGGTGGCGCGAGCGTCTGCGTTCCGTTTTCCCTTTTTCCCTGGATCTGCAATTCCGTAGGTGGGTCCGTCGGGATCGAACGGGCGTTTGCCGAACTGAAACTCGTAGAAATGTTGGTCCCAGCGGTCATACGCCTTGAAGACGGCGTCGTGCAGATCGGCGAGCGTCTGGTCGCCGCGGATTTCGATCACGCGGCTGATTTCCTTGTTGGCGAACTTTTCCCCGGTGGGCCCGCCGGTCAAAAAGACCGACACGACGTACAAGTTCGCCGGCGGCGCTGCCGAAACCGGCGTCACGCGAGGGCGTGCTTGGGCTGGACCGCGAGGACTCGTCGCCGGTTTGCGATTGCCCCACGGCGGAATCTCGTCCTCGGGAATCAGAATCTGAAGCGAACGCGGCTGCCCCGGTTGGCGCAAGATGAGTCCTTTCCTCTCCAGCATCTTCACCATCTGATTCACCGACGGCGGCGAGACGCACAGGGCCGCGGCGATCTCGGATTCAGCCGGCGCGTAGCCGTGCAGATTGGCGTAGGCGTGAATAAACGCCAAGTATCGGCCCTGTGTCGGAGTAAAGTCGGCCATGACGTCCCTTCCCTGATGAGTATTTTGGCACAATATACGAATTTGACGCCGGTCGGCCACCTGACGATTGCGACTCGCTGCCAGAATTGCCCGAGAGCTGACCATTCCTGCGGCTTGCATCCAAGCCCGCAAGCCGGCGTGTGAATGAAGCAATTCCCTGCTCGCGAACCTCGGTGCGGCCAAATCGGTCTCGTATTTGCCGCCCCGTGCGCCAGAAGGTATGATGCCTGAGCGAATTGATTGAGATTCCCCTGATTCGGGGCGTGGCGCAGTCTGGCTAGCGCGTCTGGTTTGGGACCAGAAGGTCGCAGGTTCGAATCCTGTCGCCCCGACTATTTCAGAAAGAAGCCCTTCGGCGAGAACGTCGAAGGGCTTTCTCGTTTCAGGGAGGAGAGTTGCGACTCGCGAAAGGTGTTCAATTCATTGCGTGCGATTGAATGTGGATTCGAGTGAACGGCCGGAACTTCTTCCTGGAGCGAAGAATACGTGGTTCAAATCCCGTTGCCATGCTCGGCTTGTCGAGTCAGAATGCACCTGCTTCCATTGCCCTTGATCGCAAAAAAACGCCCGTCACAGTAGATTGGGTGTGCGGCGCGTATCGAATGGAGATGGTGTCCCCCCCATGATCTTGCTCCACGGGACGACTCGTCAGCGGGCCGAGCGCATTCTCGCTCTTGGGCCAGACCCTCGTTTCTGCGAACCCGGCGAACAAGCGACCGAAAACGGGTTCTCAACGTATCTGGATCACGGCCCGTTCCTATTCGGTGATCCAGACGAGTATGCTCACGGCAAGGCGAGGGAATTCCCCGACGAAGGCGGACCTGTTATACTTGTATTGCAGGTGCCCGACGCGATTGTTCAGAAGGCCATAACGGAGTGGTTTCCTCTCAGCCAAGGGCTTGTGCAGTTCGATCTTGGATCGGGGCTTGAAGAGCTATTGGCTGTCTGGTCACAAATCGCGAGTTCCGCACTGATTCGGAGCCTCACATGATCCACTCCAACATTTTCGCCGATCGTGTCCAGGTGGTATTCCGACCGACGGAGCGTGGGGTAGTCGGACTCGTCGACGACTTGCTGGGGCTGTGTCGGCTCTACCAACTCCGAATCAACTTCCGCGACGACCGTTGTTGCGTCCGTCATCTTGGAGCCGATGCCCAAGAATCGTTCGAGATACCAGTTCCGAAGTCTGTATTCCGTGCCGCACTGGCGAGGACCGCCGCCATCTGCAACGAGCAGCATCCCGAATCGGTCACTCCGTACAGGGGGGAGGGCACTATTGCCGTGCTGCCGCCGGTTTCGTCGTGTTCGGAGAAGGGGGTCGCGCCATCGACCTGTTACGTGTCATTCATCAACACTCCTCGCGATCAGCATTTTGAAATGCGGTTCTCCACCATTTCTGCCGGTGACAGAAATCGCTTCACGGTGCTGTTGCGTGACAAGCGAACCGTTACGGTATTTGGCCATGCACTGAAGTATGTCGAGAACGCCGCAAACACAACCGACTGCGGTTCATACGGAATCCTTTCTCGCACGGGTGGCGGCGAGGTTCTTGTTGCATTGTTCCGTGCCTCGGAAGTGATTGGCGTGTTCAGCGGCGACATGACCGATCCTGACGCACCCGGGCTTGCTGGACCCAGTACGTCAGCTGTGTGACAGCGAGGGCGTGATACTCAGCGCCAAAGAGCCCTGGACGATCCAAGCCAAGGGCTCTGAGTCATTGTCGAGCAAGGCCGGGGGGCTGATGGAACCTCTCTTTCAGCTTTTTCCGTTCATAAACAGGGCTTACGCTATTCCAGCATGTGGATTGCAGCCGGCAGTCCCCGGACGCCGGCGACAAAAAGTTCAATAGCCGTCGTGTCGCCCCGACTATTTCAGAAAGAGGTCCTTCGGCCAGAATGTCGAAAGGCTTTCTTGTTTTGCCCGCATTGCCGGCATCGAGCCGCGTAGCCGATTAGCTCATCGTGGCGTGATCGACGCCCGTTGGGCGGCACTTCCATCGAACTTTCCGGCCGCCCGTCGCTTTCCGGCCGCCCGTCACTTTTGGCCGCCCGTCACTTTTGGCCGTTGACGGCCAGCCAGACCGGGCCGTCGGGCCATAAGCCCAGGGACGCAGACGGTTTGACCGCCTGGCCGGACCGAAGCGTGACGTCGAACGCTTGCACCACTCGGGCGAGAACGAGTTGCATCGCCAGCATCGCAAACTCGTTGCCGATGCACTGGTGCGGACCGCTGAGAAACGGGAAGTGAGCGTCCTTGGGACGAGCGGCGATACGCTCGGCGGTGAAACGTTCGGGGTCGAACGTCTCCGGCTCCTCCCAGAACGCCGGATGCCGGTGGGTGACGTAGGGACACAAGACGATCGTCGAACCTTTGGGTATGCGGTAGCCGCCAAGCTCATCTTCCGCGACGACGCGACGCGGGATGATCCAGATCGGCGGGTAGAGCCGCAGCGATTCCAGAATCACGGCTCGCGTGAACTGCAACTGCGTGGCGTCGGCCGCGGTTGGCGGCCGATCGCCGATCACCGCCATCACCTCCTCGCGAACGCGCTGGCGGATCGGTTCGTGCGTGCCGAGCAAATACCAGGTCCAGGTGAGCGAGGTGGACGTGGTCTCGTGGCCGGCGAGCATGAACGTCAGCACTTCGCTGCGAAGCTGGTCGTCGGTCATTTTGTCGCCCGTCTCTTCGTCGCGGGCCTGAATGAACATCGACAGCAAGTCGCCGTGGTCGGTCCCCTCCCGCAGACGCTCTTGGACGATTTCCGCCACGATCTCCTTCAGCGTCGCCACCGCCTGCTTGAATCGGCGGTTCGTCGACGTTGGGATCCACAGCGGCGGTGAAGCGATGGGGTGATTGAATCGCTGCTCGAAGTATTGCCCCAGCACGGCGAACGCCTGGCCCACTTCGTCGGCCTCGTGGCTGACGTCGCGATCGAAGAGCGTTCGGCTGGCAATGGCCAGCGTCATCCGCGACATCTCGTGCCGGGCGTCGATCGCTTGCTCTTCCCGCGTCATTGCCTGCCATCGCGAGACCAGCTTCGACGCTTCTTCGACCATCACCGCGGCATATTCCGCCAATCGCTGCCGATGAAAGGCCGGTTGCGCCAGCCGCCGCTGCCGCAGCCAGAAGTCCCCCTCGGACACCGTCAGGTTTTCCCCAAACAGTCGCCTCAGCAGCCCGTACTGCCAGCCGCGCAAATAGTTCTTCTGATGGTCGTGCAACACCCGGCGGACGTGGTCGGGATGGTACACGAAGTGGATGGCCACCGGCCCCATGCGAAAACGGAACACGTCCCCGAACCGCTCGCGGGCCTGCAATTGAAAGCCCAGCGGATCGCGCAAGAAGGCGGCCAGCGGCCCACGAGGCCGCGGAATATATTGAGCGAGTCCCGGAGCCACGGCCATGTTGCATTGCTCCTCGCCGCACGAAGGCAAGGCTGGCGGCTTGATTGAGGCGACGCGATCCTTGGACCTTTGTATCGCCGCACGCGGAAACTGAAAACCCCATGCACGCGGCGTAGGGCAGTTCGAGCCAAGGCCCGCGCTGAAACACCGCAAGCTTTCGGTTGTCGCGGGGGTCGTCGCCGCGAAATCTGGTTCGCAGCCGTTGCGCAATGCGACAGGTCGTAGGGAAATTGCGCATTTTTCCGATTCTTCCGGACTTGTGGAATCCCCTGGTCGATAGAGCGGATGTGCATCCAGCAGGGACTCTGTTCAATGTCCGTTTCGCCCGGATGATTCATCAGCCTATATCAAGTGCGAAGCGTAAACATCGAGGATTAAATAACCTCCTAATGCAAAGACGTGGGTGCCTGGGTCTGAGCCTAGGCGAAGCCCCAGGTCGCTGGGGCATCGCTTCGCTCTGCCGCCAGGCACCCCACTGCCTTATAGGGAATTTATTTGATCCTCGGTGCTAAGCGATGTAGAGCAAACGAGTTACATCGCTAGCGCTTCGGGAGAGCGTCGAACGCCGTGTCAAGTAGACCCTGGGCTGATGAATCATCCGGGTTAAGGAACCTTGCCCCGACGATGCATGTTTTGCAACCCGTGGAGGATCGTCATGGCAAAAAAAACCTCTTTGAGACGGTTGGGTACGTTCGTCCGCGCCTGTGTGCAGTTCACGCCTCAGTTCATCGCCGTTACGGCAGCGCTCGGTTTTGTTGCGCACTGTAATTTTGTTCAGGCGACCGATCCGGCGCCTGAGATCTCCCCTCCGCCGATTCGAGACTCGGAAGTCGTTCCGGTCGCGGCAAACGCCAACGCCGTCAGTCAGGCGAATGTTTACCGACCGGCGAACGATTTCACGATCAGGCTGGGCGTGCCGAGACTCAATCCGGGCTGGGATTTCCATGCCGGTTTGCTGTACCTGCAACCGAGCGCTGAGAACTTGGGGTATGCGGTGCTGACGAACGAAGAGAACTTGTCATCGCCCGTGCCGCTGGCGCAGCCGTTCTGGGGAATCAAGAGCTTGAATCCCAGTTTGCAGCCCGGCTTCGAGATCGGCGCCCGCCGTGAGTTTGCCAATACCGGCCGAGACTTTCAGTTCAACTGGCAGCATCTGCGCACCTCGACTTCCGCTTGGGTCTCGCCCACCCAGGTCCAAGGGCAGTGGGTTTCGCCGTTCTCTCAGACGGGACCGGCGGCGGCGGAAACGTACAGCGATTTGCTCGCCAATCAGGGCGTCAACAAGTTGCGGACGGCCTGGGGGAACGTGCAATTTGCGTACGATCAGGTGAACCTCGACTTCGGGCAACACGTGAACTTCGGCTCGGCGCTCGGCCTGCGCTTGTTTGGCGGAGTGAGCTATGCCCAGTTGCAAGAGAAGATCGTGTCATCGTTTTTCGGCGTGCCGCCCGGACCGCTCGCGACGTTTCCGCAATCGATGCCGTTGATGATCTCGCTCGACAATACGTCGCGGTTCTGGGGCATCGGCCCGCGATTCGGCCTCGATAGCTCGTACAAAATCCCGTACGGCTTCAACCTCAACGGACAGTTAGGGACCGCGCTGTTGATCGGGCGTTCGCAGCCGGCTCAGTACCTGTTTAACGCAACCTCTCCCGAGTTGGCCGCGGCCGGGATTGCCGCCAACCCAGAACACATCAGCAGCAGCCCTTTTACGCAGGTCGTCTATTCCGCCAACGCCAAAATTGGGTTGGGTTATACGCGTGCGGTTTCCAACCGACATACGTTCTCGCTTGAACTCGGCTACTTGGCTGCGATCTTCGTCAATCCGTTCTCGGGATATGAGACCAACAACAACGTGCTCGCCTTGCAGATCGGCTCGCTTTCGACGGCCAGCATGCGGCACACGCTGAGCAATTTCACGCTGAACGGCATTTACGGGAACGCCGGCTTCAAGTGGTAAGCGGGTCGCGATGCCGAGCGAACAAATGCTCGACTCGCGGCAAATTGGTTTCGCGCGTGCAGGGTGGTATACTTCAGAGGTCTCGCTGCAATGCGTAAATGAGCGAGCCGGGGTTTTGCCCAAGCCGTATTGCGATTCTCGTTGAGGACTTCGATATGCTGAGAAGATTCTACGTAGACAATTATAAATCGCTCATCAACGTCACGTTCGAACCATGCGAGACCAGTCTTTTTCTGGGAATCAATAACGCAGGCAAGACTAACCTCTGTCAAGCGATGCGATTTCTTTCGTGGACCGCATCGCACAATCTCGACGATTGCGCCGACGCGATCGCGGGCTCGCGGTATGGCTTAACGAATCGTTATTTCGAGAAAGATACTGTTGACTTCAGAGTTGGTGCAGAGACTGACTTCGAAAACGAGCGATTGCAGTTTTCATATGATCTCACGATCACCGCACCGCCACGTCTCGATGCAGCGCCGACGATCCAAATTGTCCGCGAGTCGTTGAAGGTGACAGGTAAAGGATTTGACGATATTTGTTTGCTTGAGAACATCGATGGGCGAGTGCGCCTGTTGCACGAAAGCGATCACCTGCGAGGAACAAGTCATTGTGTTGACACGAAGTCCCCTCGCGACACCACCATGCTCAACCGCCTCTACGATTTATCGACCAACCCGAGGGCCAACTTATTCAAACAGTATTTGGGCGCCTGGCAATATTACTCGCTTTCACCAGAGGCATTGCGTGAACCACTGCACCGACCTAATGAGACTTTGCTGCGGGTTGACGGCGGAAATCTTTCGTCGGTGCTATACTTCCTCAAAAACACGAACGAGCGTGAATATCGGAAGCTAATCAAACACGTTCAAAAGCTCGACCCCTCTATCGATCTAATGAACTTCCATCTTGCTTCGGAGGACAGTGTGTTCATGTTCTTCGAGGATACCGAGGGGCGGATGCTTCCGGCGAGGAATGCCTCCAGCGGCACGTTACGCTATATCGCGATGCTCTACGTGTTGACGATCCAGGCGTCATTCGCCAAGGACGTTCTGATCCTGTTCGAAGAGCCCGAGAACGGGATATATGTGGGATTCTTGCGAGACTTGCTGCAGCTCGTCGAAAGCGCGAAGTCGAAGCCACAGGTGGTTTTTACTTCGCATTCGCCGTACTTTATCGATCTCTTCGACGATCGCATTGAAAGTATTTTCTTGCTCAAGAGGGGCGACAAACATAGCATGCTGAGTAAGCCTGACGTTGAAAAAGTACGTTCGCGGTTGGAGCGATTCCCCCTGGGAGAGCAGCACTTTCGAGAGATGCTGGGATGAAGATTGGATACTATGTTCAGGGATCGACCGACGAAGCTGTGGTGCGTGGCCTTTCCGCGCGCTGGTGCCCTAACGCCGAGCTTGCTGCTGGCAAATTCCGCGGAAGTTCGAAGCTTTCTTTCCGAAGAGAAATCGCAAATGCGCTTTTCGATTTGCGTGACGACAAGCACTGTGATGTGCTTGTTGTATTGACGGACTCGGATGCGAATGCGTGGCGCGAAGTTAAACGCCGCGAATGGGAAAGAATTCCTGTCGAATGCCAGCATCTTGTCGTATTTGGCGTCGCTGAACGAAACATCGAGTGCTGGCTCTCGCTGGATCGCGGCGCGCTCGCCGCCGAAATTGGTTGCAAGCCACAGGACCTGCTTGTTGAAGATCCAAAAGGAATCGTTGAATCGGGATTCGGATACGGACGGCAAGACGTTGAAGATGTACAGATGCGCATTAGTAGGTTTGTGCAGGCATCCACGATTCGGAATTGGATCAAGGGGAAGTCCTTCGAAGACTTTTATGATGATGTGCGCGGCCTCGCTGCTCAAACCGGATGCAGCGTCCCAAACGAACGAGAGATCGACGGTTGAAGCTATGCGGTCATAGCCCAACTCGGAATTCCTTGCAAGACTTAGAATTCTATCAATGCAGAGAGCGGAAGCGGAATCGCCGCTGCGTTCAGATAGCCGCAACCAGCAATTCCTCGGCATTATTGGGCGGGCGAAGGCCGTCGGTTCTGCCATGGAAATAACGCTCGGCAAGCGTGGCTGCCGATACGTGCTGGATTTGTCGAAAGCCGGCTTCACGGGCCAGCGCGAGCATCTCGGTCGGCGTGAAGAAGCTGAGGAAAGGCGTTCCGCTGGCTCGCGCTCCTTGCTCCGCTCGCTGCAATCCGGGACGTACCTCGAGGTCTGCCATTTCGAGCGGAAGCAGAAACGTCATCGCGAGCGTGGTTCCCGGTGCGAACGAAGCGACCTGGCGCAGAGTGGCGGCGATCGCGTCCTTGGTGAGGTACATGCTGACGCCTGTGGAGGCCACGACCGCCGGCTTAAACGGATCGAAGCCGGCGCCCGCCAGCCGCTCGTGCCAGGCGCCTGTGGCCTCGAAGTCGACCGGAACGAGCCGCAGCCACTGCGGGACGCCGAAGCCGAGCTCGATCAGCCGCTGTCGCTTCCAGGCTTGAGGGCCAGGCTGGTCGACCTCGAACACGAGCATTCGCGAGGCGATCTCCGGCCTGCGCTGGGCGAACGTGTCGAGGCCCGCTCCGAGGATGACGTACTGGCCGACCCCGCGGCCGGCCTGATCCATCACCAGATCCTCGATGAAGCGGGCACGGGCCACGATCGAAGCGCGGAACAGGCTCGTGACGTGCGGGTCCATGTCGGGGCGGCGGCGCCAGCCTTCGTCGGGGGCAGCCAGCCGCAGGCCTATCTCGTCTTCGAGCACGTGCGGCGGCGGATCGACCTCGACGTGCAAGGCCCGCCACAAGGCGACCCGCAGGGCCGTACTGTCTGCCGCCACGGTTGACTTATCGTGCACGATGTACTCCTTGCCGAGCCGCGGCGTCCCACAGCATCCGCGGCGGAAAAGCCCAAGTTCTGTCAGCGTTTGCAATGGCCAATGCTAAGGGAATCCGAGGAGTTGACAAGTCGGGGCGGCAGGGACGGTTCGAAACGCCCGGCAGGGGCGAATCCCTGGTTGTTCTACACATCCACGACTTGCGCAGTCGGGCTGTCGAAGCCGTGGCTTTGATTCCCTTGTGTCGCCCCTAACGGGGCTAGGAAATTGGATACTCGCATCATTCCAGGGGCTTGCGCCCCTGGCTACACTCTGCCGTCCCTACGGGACTGACGCGAATCGGCGGCGGGACTTACAACAACGCCAGCCGCGTAGCGGCGTAAGAATGTAGCCAGGGGCGCCAGCCCCTGGAAACAATCGGCCGCGACACGGCTCAGCCCCGTCAGGGGCGACAGAAGTACATGACTTGTGAAGAACAACGAGGGCCAGTCCCTGCATAAAACCGCGCTGAGATCGACTTCCGGCTTCCCGAGAGCCCCGATTGGCTGGCTATCTAAAAATCCCGGCGATCCCTGTCGATGCTCGCCGTCACCGTTCGACTTCCTGGTAGAACGCTGAACAAAGGAGCCCCGAGGGGCGATTTTTCCACCATTGGGAGGAATTCAAGCATGCGAGTCATGGTCCTGGTCAAAGCGAGCAAAGATTCCGAGGCGGGCGTGATGCCGAGCGAGCAACTGCTGAGGGAAATGGGCAAATTCAATGAAGACCTCTCGAAGGCAGGGCTGCTCTTGGCCGGCGAAGGGCTGCACCCGAGTTCCAAGGGGGTGCGAGTGCGGTTCGCCGCCAGCGAGCGGATGGCGATCGACGGGCCGTTCGCCGAAACGAAGGAACTGGTCGCAGGATTCTGGATGTGGCGCGTCAAATCGATGGATGAAGCGATCGCCTGGTTGAAGCGGGCGCCATTCACCGGGGGCGAGGAGGTTGAAATCCGACCGGTGTTCGAGGCCGAGGATTTTGGCGCGGAGTTGACGCCGGAGCTTCGGGAGCAAGAAGAGCGGCTACGAGCGGAGTCGGAAAAGCGGAAGTAGGTTTTTTAAAACTCCGACATGCCGGCTGCTCCTATAAACGGGGGGCGCCCGCGGCTCATTGTGTCGGGCAAAAAGCGAGCGAGCAAGCAACGAACTTCGAAATCGTGCGCGAACGCCTCGCGCCCGCCGAGATGCGAAAAAACAATGCGAAAAAGAAACGGTTGATCGAACGGCGGCTCAAGACTACCTTAGCGTAAGCTCCCTAGCCCGGATTATTCATCAGCCCAGCTATTACTTGACAAAGCGCTCCATGCAAACCCGAAGCGCCAGCGAGGTAAGTGCGTTGCTCCGCCTCGCTGGCGCTTCGGGTTGGTGTGGGCTGATGAATAATCCGGGCTGACGGTTTGCCCGGCCAATAGGTCATGCGACTGGAAGGGCGATCGCGATCGCTGGAAGCGGGGCTTGGCTAACCGTGTGTTCGAGCTGAATCCGGCTCGGGGCTCGCGAGCGACAGATGACCGCCGAATCGCTGGAAGTCATGGTGAAGAAGCTCTCGGCGGGCGATCCAAACGCCGCCGAAGCGGCTTTCCGGGCCTATGAGCCCTATTTGCGGTTGGTCGTGCGCAGGCAAATGACCACCCGGCTGCGCAGCAAGTTCGACTCGGCCGACGTGGTCCAGTCGATCTGGGCCGATCTGCTGCCCGGCTTTCGCCGCGCCGAATGGCGTTTCGACAACGCCGTTCAGTTGCGCGGATTCTTGATTAAAGTCACCCGCAACCGGCTGATCGACCGGATGCGCAAACATCGCACGGGCATCGAGGTCGAACGGCCGCTGGTCGATAGCGCCCAAGAAGGCTTTCCGGCCTCGACGGCGCCTCGCCCCAGCGAGGTGACGCAAGCCAAAGATTTGTGGCGGCAAATGCTCGACGCTTGCCCGCCCGAGCACCACGAACTGCTGCGGCTCAAGCGGCTGGGCTTGCCGCTGGGCGAGATCGCCGAGCGCACCGGGTTGCACGTCGACAGCGTGCGGCGCGTGGTTCGCAAGGTGGCGGGCGAGTTTATCGCGCTGGCCGGCCGCCAGCGGGGCGACGACGATCCGACGCTCCGGTCTTGATCCACGGCAATTGCGATGGCCCGCTCCGCCTCATCGACGATCACTCGCCCCGCGGAACGGCCGTCGATTTCGTTGCTGGGCAAACGGGCGGCCAGCGAAGGCGTCGATCGCTTGCTGGAAGAGTTCGAGCGGCGCTGGTCGAGCGGCGAAAAACCGACCGTCGAAGAGTATCTCGAGCGCCATCCGGAGCTGAACGAACGGCCGGAGACCGTGATTGAATTGCTCTACGAAGAGCTTTGCCAGCGGCGGCAAGCGGGCGAGGCGGTCTCCGACGAAAGCCTGTACGCGCGGTTTCCGCAGTGGCGGTCGCAATTGGAATTGCTCTTGGACTGCCAGCGATTGCTGGAAGACGGCGCGGGGCTGACCACGTTTCCCTCGGTCGGCGAGCGGCTAGGCGACTTCGTGTTCCTGGCCGAGTTGGGCCGCGGCGCCCACGGCCGCGTGTTTCTGGCGACGCAACCGTCGCTGGCCAACCGGCCGATCGTGCTCAAGCTGGCGCCGCCGCGCGGCAGCGAGCACTTATGTCTGGCTCGCTTGCAGCACACGCACATCGTGCCGTTGTATTCGGTCACCGATTTTCCGGAGCGCGGGCTGCGCGGCATTTGCCTGCCGTATTTCGGCGGCGCGACGTTGTCTCGCGTGCTGGAATCGTTGGCCGCCCGGTCGCCGGTGCATCGCAAGGCGCAGGACCTCGTGGCGATCGTCGAGCGCACGGCCGACGAACTCCCGGCGACGGTCTCCGATTTGCCGGCGAAAAACGCGCCGCCGGCCCTCAAATTCCTCGAACGTACGACCTACGTGCAGGCGGTTTGCTGGATGGGCGCCTGCCTGGCCGACGCGCTGCACGAGGCGCACGCCCGCGGGCTGGTGCATCTCGATCTCAAGCCCTCGAACGTGCTGTGGGCGGGCGACGGCCAGCCGATGCTGCTGGATTTCCATCTGGCTCGCGAGCCGCTGGCCGCGGGCCAGCCGGCGCCCGATTGGCTGGGGGGCACGCCCGGCTACATGCCGCCCGAACAAGCCGCCGCGCTGGAGGCCGTGCGCGGCGATGCGCTGTTGAGTTCCGCGGTCGACGGCCGGGCCGACATTTACGCCCTGGGCCGCGTGCTGGCCGAAGCCCTGGCGGGCAAGCTGCCCCCGGAGGCCGAACCGGCCGCCGATTGGCTGCGCCGGGAAAACCCGTCGGTGAGCGTGGGGCTGGGAGATCTGATCGCCAAGTGCCTGTCGGCGAAGCCGGAAGAGCGATATGCGAACGCGGCGGAACTGGCTAGCGACCTGCGGCGGCACTTGGAGAATCTGCCGCTGGCGGCCGTCAAGAACCGCAGTCTGACCGAACGCTGGTTCAAATGGCGGCGGCGGCGTCCCCATGCGCTGTTGGTGTTTCTGTTGGCGGTGGCGGCCGTCGGCGCCGCGGCGCTGGTCGCCACGCAACTCTACAAGCAATACGGCCAGGCCGCTTTGGCCTTGGAAGAAGGCCGCAAGCTGATCGATGAGCACCGCTATGCCGAAGCGCACGGCACGCTGCGGCAGGGGCTGAACCTGGCGGCGCCGATTTACAGCGGCAGCGGTTTGTGGCATCAGCTTAGCGTCGAGTTGCGCATCGCCGAGCACGCCCAAGCCGGCCGGGAATTGCACGAATATGTCGAAAAGACGCGAGTGTTGTTCAGCGGCGAAAGCTGGAACGAAAGCGGGTTGCGGCAACTGGAATCTCAAGCCCGCTACTTTTGGGACCGCCGCCAGCAACTCTTCGATCAATCGCGTTCTTCGGCGAATTATGAGTTGGCGCGCCGCCTGCGCTCGGATCTGCTCGAGTTGACGATTCTCTGGACCGGCCTGCGCGTGAAGCTGGCCGAGCCGGAGAAAAAGGAAGAGGCCCATCGACAGGCGCTGTCGCTGCTGGCCGAAGTCGAATCCTTGGCGGGCGAGAGTTGCGCGGTTTGGTACGCACGGCAAACGCACGCCGCGGCGCTAGGGATGGAAGAGTATGCCGAAAAGGCCAGGCGCGAGGCCGAGGCGATGCCGCCTCGAAACGCCTGGGAATCGGCGGCGGCCGGCCGCGCCTTGTGGGAAGCAGGCCGAAAGGAGGAGGCTCGAGCCTTGTTCGAAGCGGCGATTCAGGACGAGCCGCAATCGCTATGGGCCAACCTCTGCCTGGGCAGGTGCGACTCCGATCTGGGACGGTACGCCGAGGCCGCCAACTCGTTCACCGCCTGCGTCGCGCTGGCGCCGAATAGCGCATGGTGTTTTCAGAATCGCGGGCAGGCCCTGCTGCGACTGGGCAAATTGGAACAGGCCCGGCAGGATTTCGATCGCGCGCTGAGGCTCGATCCGCTTTCGGTCGGCACAAGAATCGTGCGCGGGCGGATCAACTTGCAGCAGCAGCGCTGGGACGAAGCGCTGGCGGATTTCCAAGAAGTGCTGGATCGCGGCAGCGATGCCGCCACGGCCTATGCGGGCCTGGCCGCCGCGTGTGCCGGTCGGGGCGACCAGGCCGCGGCCCAAGAGAACCTGGAAAAGGCCCTCGCCGCCGACCCCGAGAATCCCGAAGCTCTGTCGCTGCAAAAGTCGTGGTCGGAAAACGCCCCTTGACCGTGGCAGCGAAGCCTGTAGGGCACGCCCTCTGCGGCGTTCCGTGAACCCGGGAATCGCGCCGATTCGCGCTATCGCGGAACGCCACGGAGGGCGTTCCCTGATATGGTTGGACCAGTCAAGGGTGATTGTTTCGCCTTGCGGCGGGTGCTTCATGGCGGATGTTTCACGGTG